>Ga0137375_10002993_pt1 | contig 19988 bp, 15 predicted proteins | sample SagtaG_24_FD_104936 | JGI IMG/M metagenome (GOLD analysis project Ga0137375, IMG submission 104936) | Vadose zone soil microbial communities from Sagehorn Ranch, Mendocino, California, USA - Sage1_R_113_16 metaG | ecosystem: Environmental > Terrestrial > Soil > Vadose zone | place: USA...
GCCGACACTCAGCTTCAACAACGCGGTCGGGCGGTTTACGAACATCGGCCTCGCCTACGAGATCGAAGTGTTGTCGGGCAGTACCGTCGTCTATTCGCGCATCGTCGGCCAGGGCGCCAGCACGACGTCTCATCAACTCGACACCGATCTTCAGTACGCCACCGATTACACGTGGCACGTCCGGGGGCGTCTCGGCACGAGCGATACTGGTCCGTGGGCACCGACGACGTCTTTCAGAACATTGAATGCGCCCACTGCACCACCACCGCCGCCGCCTGGCACTGGTGGCCTGCCATTCCCGGTGCCAGCGGAATGTGGTGAGGGTAACGTGGCGAATCGGTTCCCATGCCTCCTCGCTGTTGCCTCGGTGTCTGCCGAATGGCGAAGCTGCGCAGCGGGTGTGGGTATCAGCTGTCATCGTTTCGCTCGTCAGGTGGTATACGCCCTGTCTCGAACGGATCCGAACTACAAGATGATCGTGGCCGCTCCTGGAGGACAAGCTTGCAATTGCAACGCATGCGGTCCAAGCGATGGAACCATGTTCCGAGAGGACACCACCGTCTACGCTGGGGCGAGTGTCTACGACATGATTGGTGGCGCGGGCGGACCCTCGCCATCACTGCAATGGAGCTCTGTCGGCCCCCCTCGTGCCGGTGACCGGCCGGACGACGCTCCGCTCTGTGTTCCGTGATTCCGTGACGGTCCGGGTCTTTGCAAAGGGCAGGAGGGCATACCGCCTCCTGCCCTTTGCGTTTTAGCGGATTTTCTCAGTGGCCGAGTCGTCCACCTTCTACAAGTCGTTCTCCGAAAAGAAGCTGACCACTTACGGCGCGGGCCGTCGCGGCAAGATCGAACAGCATCGGCTCGCGCTGCTGCATCGCTTTCGTCCGGCGCCCGGCGAGATGTTTGAAATCGGACCGGGCCACGGCACTCTCGCCGAACACGCGGTGTCGGCGGGATGGCGTTACACAGCAATCGAAGCGAGCTCGATCCTCGCCGATGTCTTGCGCAGGAAAGGTCTGACGGTCATTGAATCGTGGACGCCGCCGATCCCGATCCCGGATGGCAGCGCTGATGTCGTCTACGCCGATCAAGTGCTCGAGCACATGAGCGGCATCGACGCGGCGCGGCAGTTTACCGCGGAAGCCCTCCGCGCCCTTCGACCCGGCGGCATCTTCTTTGTCGTCGTTCCCGACTATCTGAAGGAGCGGACCTTCTTCTGGGATGTGGATTACACGCACAACTTCGTGACGACCGAGCGGCGCGTCCGACAACTGTTCAATGACGGCGGCTTTGAGATTCTCCACGTGGAGCGCAGCATCGGCGTCGCCACTGGTGTCCGCCGCGATGCGCTCGCGGCGGGCGCGTTGCTGATGAATCTGCCGGGGGTCGATGCGTTGTCGCGCTACACCGGAACAGAAGATCTCATCTTCAAGATCCGCAAGAACCTCTTCGAGACGCTCACGTTCGTTGCGCGCAAGTCCGCAGGCACGTGAGCACCAGACGCGGTCCTCAGCCACCGGAACAAGTTGCAGGCCTCGGCGCTCCGACACGAGCGTCAGCGGAGAGGCGAACATTGATACAGCGTGCGGCCGCCTCCTGGCTGTTGCGCGTGATCGTCACCGTCGGCATTCTCGCGTATCTGTCAACGACACTCGATATGGGCGCGGCGGCTCGAGCCGTTGTGGCTGTTCGACCGCTTTACCTCATCGCCGTGCTTCTGCTCGTCGCGCTCGATCGGTCGGTGATGATTCTGCGCTGGGTTCTTCTGTTGCGCGCGAGCGGCGCGTCCATTACGGCGCGGCATGCTGCAGCGATTTTCCTGGTCAGCTCTTTTGTCGGCAGTTTTCTGCCGGCGGGGATCGGCGGTGATGCCGCCCGCGCGTGGGGACTGACTCGCGTCACTGCGAATACCAGCGAAGCGCTGGCTTCCGTCGCCGTGGACCGGCTGCTCGGCATCCTCGCGATCGTCACGATGGGCATCCTCGGTGTTCTTGTGTGGTCCCCTGGCACACGTGCCGGCTGGACGATGGGCGCTGCCGTGGGCGTGCTGCTCGCGGTTTCTCTTGCAGCGTTTTGGGCGGACCGGTTGGCCCGTTTCCTGGTGCCTTCACGGCTGCATGACGGCGCGCTCGCTCGCCGCTTGCTCCGCGTGACGGATGCAGTCAGTCGTTACCGGGGACGCGGATCCGTTCTCGCGCATGTGATGCTGTGGTCATTCGTCGTGCAACTGCTGCGCATTGCGCAGGCGTATCTGCTGGGGCTCGGACTCGCGATTTCGGTCCCGTTCCGCTACTACCTCGTCTTCATGCCAATTGGCCTCCTGATGTTGCTGCTGCCCATTTCCATCAGCGGTTTCGGCCTTCCGCAGGGCGTGATTGTGTGGCTCCTGCGACCGCAGGGTGTCCCTGACGAGCAGTCGTTTGCGCTGTCGACGTTAATCGTCCTCACCGGACTGGCGGGCAATCTCCCTGGCCTGTGGCTTTGGTTACGCAGTGAGGCTGGATTTGGAGTCGGCGCCGCGGATCGCGGACGTCAGTAGCGAGACGCTCGCGACCGAACTACTGCGAATGACCGCGCGCGCTGATCGGCCAGACCGCTTCGACTCGTTCGTTTCGGATCGCGTAGATCTGATCGTATTCGTTCACCACGGGGTCGCAGTGCGGCACAATCAATTCCAGCTTGTCGCCGACCTTGTACGCACGACTCGCGGTCTCATACCGAATTGATCCGAACTCGTCGGACCCTGCGTTGTAGGTGAATCCCTTTTCGCCGACGACGGTGGGACCAGGTTTGTTCAGCGTCAGCGCCTTCGCGCCCGCGTCGGTTGTCAACGAGTTTGGGAAATATGCGTTCACGACGGTCGTCAGGACCGTGAGGGACGGCAGGAAGTCGACATATATCTGCTCGTCGGCCTCCGAGCCGATCTCGATGTACTGGCAGTCCATGAAGATGTAGCTGCCGACTTGCAGGTCGGTGAATCCGGGCACCTGGTGCATGACGTTATACGTGCCGGTGCCGCCGCCGCTGAAAATCTCTGTGTTGAGTCCCGCCTTCTTCATCTGCTCGTAGGCAGCGATCGTCGGCTCGTACCGGTTGAGCGCTTGCTCGCGGCGGTTTGCAAATCCCTTGATATGCTGCGCGCCTCCGTCGTAGCTGATGATGCCGCGCAGTTTCAGATTGGGCAGACCGTCGACCAGACGCGCAAGCGCTAGTGCCTGGTCGCCAGGCGGAACGCCGGTGCGTCTCCCAACGGCGACGTCGATCACGACATCGGCGGTGACGTGGGCTTCCTTGGCCGCATCAGAGAGGTCCTGAGCGTTCTGCGGATTATCAACGGCCTGGATGAATTGAGGATTCTTCTTTCTGATCTGCATCGCCCGCCGGATTTTGGCCGGCGTCACGTTCGCGGTCGTCATCAGGATTTTGTCGATCCCGTTTGCGAAGAACGCTTCCGCCTCGCTGACTTTCGCGGTGCAGATGCCAATAGATCCCGCTGCGAGTTGGAGCTTGGCAATCGCCGGACATTTGTGCGTCTTGCCATGCGGCCGACTCGCGATCCTGGTTGCCGTGAGTTTGCTTCGCATGGTCGCAAGGTTCTGCTCCAGCTTCGCGAGATCGACGCACAAGGCAGGCGTGTCGAGCTCCCACTTGGAGACCCCGGTGAGGGCGTCAGCCGCCGCGAGGCTGCGCATCTCGGCGCTCGTGTAACCCTGCGCGGGCGTGGGAATCCAGACGGTCGCCGCGCCGGCAGTAACGGCGCCAGCGGTGGCAATGAAATGCCGCCGCGACGGACGCGATGACGACTGCATGGTGTGCCCTCCTCTGTGCAGAGAACTCGATTACGGCGCGCGATGGTATCACACGGTTCCATTCCGACCGCGTTCGGGGACTTCAATCGCGCAACGGTGGCGGAACTGAATCGACCACCACATAGTTAACTTCTCTGATTTCTTATCCGCGGCAATCTGTGTTCATCTGCGGCAATCTGCGTTCATCTGCGGCTATCTGTGTCCATCTGCGGCTATCTGCGGCTATCTGCGGCTATCTGTGTTCATCTGCGGCGGTTTTTTCTTCTACGGGCGCGCCGACGGACGTCTCGGCGGCGGCGGCAGCTTTTCCCACGGCACGGCGGCGAGGCCGTTCAGGTCGTACACCACGGCGCCGTCACGCAGTGTCAACTCGCACGTCAACTTCTGAGTGCCGTCCAGACGTCCACCAAGCTGATCGAGAAAGCCGAACTTGCCCTTGTCGAGGCGCAGCACCGCGACATCCGCTGGCGCGCCGACAGTGAGATGGCCGAGTTGTTCGAGCTTGATCTCCTTCGCCGGGTGCCAGGTCGATTTCACGATCACATCCTTCAGCGGCATGCCGAGCGCCAGGAACTTGCTCATCAGGTTCACCATGTCCTTCATCCCGGCGTTCATGCTGCCGATGTGCAGGTCGGTTGACAACGAATCCGGATAGAACCCCTCTTTGAACGCCTGGACAGCCATGGCAAACCTGAAGCTCCCACCGCCGTGGCCGATGTCGAAGATGATGCCTCTCTTCTGAGCGGCGATCATCGCCGGATTCACTTTGCCGTCGAGGAGTTCCAGTCGCCCGCCGCCAGCGTACGCGTGCGTGTAGATGTCGCCTGGCCGGAAGTACTTCTCGAAGAGCTCTTTGATCGTTCGTACGCGCGCGCTGCCGAAGTCGACCATCACCGGGATGTCGGCGATCTTGCCCGCCTCCTCCGCCTGGATGTACGGATGCCACTCCGGGCCGTTGAAGTGAGCGCTCTTGACGCCCACGATCACGCCCTTGTGCTTGAGCGCCTTTTCGCCCGTCGGCTTGCCTTCCATATCGGCCATGTTCTGCTCGATTGCGCCTCCGCCCATGCCGTTTCCGACGATGTTCAGGAACGCCGTCACCCGCGTTTTCGATTTGTCGATGATTCGGCTTTTGAAGTCGTCGAAGTTCCGCCATCCCGAGCTGCCGGCGTCGGCCACCGTCGTCGTGCAGCTCCGCAACGTGAAGCCGTCGGGCGGCACGCTCTCGAAGCCTCGGGAATAGGCCGTTCCCTCGCCCGTATAAACATGGACGTGGATGTCGACGAGGCCTGGCGTCACGTACAGGCCGGCGGCATTGACGGTCTTGGTCGCCTGCGATTCCGGGATGTTCGGCGCGACGGCGGCAATCTTGCCGTCCTTGATCGCGACATCGCGCACGGCATCGATCCCGTTTTTGCCGTCGATGAGATGGCCACCCTTGATCAGAAGATCGTAATTGGTCTGCGCGTGGCCGACGGCCGCAACGCTCAACGCCAACAACACGAATCCTGTACGTTTCATCGTCTCTCCTCCAGCGGCCCTTCCGTAAGCGCTGCGCGCGCGTACGCTTTCAGCAGGCGCTGCGCGTACGGATGCACACCGTAGGCCTACTGCAGGCCAGCCGAACACAGTGAGGCTCACCGAGCGTAGCGAGACCCGATTGTTCCCACTCGTATACAGGGAAAACTCGGGCCTGTCCATGACGCTTCTCAAAAAATGCGTTCGGTCGCGATTGATTCGCTTGCCCGGGCGATGGCCGGCAGCTATCCTCTCGCTGGGTCAACGTGTCCCGCCCCGTTCCTGCAGGAACCGCCGACGAATGGAGAGAACCCATGAAATTCACAACTGACAAGACCGCACGCCGATCCATCATCCAATCCTTCTTCGCGATGATCGCCGCGGCGGGAGCCGGCCTGTTCAACGCTGTGCACGCGCAAACGAACCAAGCCGGTTCCCCGGCGAAGCCGCCCGCGGGGCAAGCCAATAATCGCGGTCCGCTCTTTTCAGGAACCGTGACTCACGGCGGTCTCGTGTACGTCGCCGGCAAAGGGGAACACACTCCGGGAGACATCAAGGCCCACACAACGGCGGTTCTCGACAAGATCGAAGAGGACCTGAAAAAGGCTGGTTCGTCGATGGACAAGGTTCTGAAAGTGAATGTCTACCTGAACGATCTGAAGGACTACGTCGGCATGAACGAAGCGTACCGTGGGAGATTCGGCGGCACGCTTCCAGTGCGCACCACCGTTGCGTGTGCCGGCGGGATCCCGGGCGATTCCCTCGTTGAAATCGACTGCATCGCCTATGTGTGAACAAGCAGTTGCCAGTTGCCAGTTCAAAGGTGAGTTTTCAAGTTATTTCAGTTGTCAGTCGCGTAGCTCGAGGAAACTTACGACTGTCAAACTGACAACTAAACTTTGAACTGGAAACTGACAACTGGAAACTGATTTGATCCCACCTCCCTACGCTACGTCGCGAGCGGCGGCCCCGTAGGAATTCGGATCGTCGTCCGCGTCTCCGAATACGCGTGCCGCTTGGCCGTGAACTTCGCGTTCAGGTATTCACCCATGTAGACCTTGCCCGACATGGTGTTGCCCGAGAGGGTACCGGCGAAGGTGAACGTGATGTTGTCGCCCGGCTGTCGCTCGGAGCTCCGGAGCTTGACGTCGTTACCTTCGACTTCGCCGATCAAATCCCTCACGGTGAAGTCGCCACGGTGCGCGCCCTTGATCCAGTTGCCATCCTGCTCGATGAACAAGGCGTGCTGGCTCCTGCTGCTGAAGAACTCGATCTCGACGTCCCAGTGACCGGTGAGGTTCGACCCCGGCGCGGCCATGGTCGTTGTGGTCTTCGGACTACGCTTCTGAGACAGCACGCTATAGATCCGATCTGCCACCACTTTGTCGTCGCCCGGCTGCATCATCCAGGCGGTGACGGAAACCGACGTCGTCGCAGGATCGGCTTCACCGCCACGTCCGCCGCCACCGCCGCCGCCGAGCGCAATCCGTGGCTTGGTCGTGGCGAGCTCCTCTGACACTTCTTCCCCAGTGATATTCAGCTTGGCGGGGTTCCAGCTGATGGTCAATGACGGACTCCGGTTTCCCAGACCAGTGGGCTCGCGCACGGCAGTCTTCACGCCGTCAATCGTCGACATTCGCTTCGCGATGTTGTCGAGCCACGAGAGCCACGTTTGCCACTCCGCTTTATGATCGCGCTTCACCCACGCTTCGACCGCCGCCACCATGCCGAGCGTTTCTTCGCGGCCGACCTTGTTGTCGCGACCGGGACCATGGTGTGGCGCGCTCGCCTGCCATGCGGACATGAGAATGTCCTTGCGGCCCAGAAGCAACCCGGCGCACTGCGGCCCGCAGATCGCCTTGCCGCCGCTGTACGCGACGATCGTCGCGCCCTTCTCCAGATGGACACAGGGAATCGTGAGGATTTCGGCAGCCGCGTCACACAGAATGGGGATGTTCTTGGGTTGCGCAATCTTGGCGACGGCCTCCAGAGACAGCGGATTCGACGGCTGACCGCCGGACGTGATGTAAATCATCGCGGTCCGCGGGTTGATCGCGCGCTCGAGCTCCTCGGGCGTGTCGACGGTAATCACGGTTACGCCGATGTTCCGGACCGCGTGGTCGTACACGTTGCGCGAGGATCGCGGGATGATGATCTCGGTCTTCTCGAAGCCGGTGAGATCCGGGATGCGTACGAGCTTCTCGGGATTGCCGCCGGTCACACACGCCGCCGTCACGTGCTTGAGACCCGCGGCGCATCCCGCGGAGACCATACCCCACTCGGCGCCGGTGAGCTCGGCGAGCCGTTGTCCGACGGCATCGGCCAGTTCGTCCATCTGCACGTAGTATTTGGATGCCGCGTCCATCGCAGCCCGCACTTCCGGACGCTCGACGGAGCCACCAATGATGGTGAATGTGCCGCGACAATTGATGATCGGTTCGACGCCGATCGACTGATAAATCTGCGGGCCTGGCGTGAGCGGCCCCATCGCCGCTTCGGCGTTTACGGCGCCCTCCGCCCGCGCCCGTACACCGCCGAAAAGTACCGGCAATGCGAGGACGTTCCCAATGCGGAACAGTTCACGTCGCGTGACGCCGGTGGGCGCCATCTCCAGACCGTCTTCGTTTTCCGAAAAGTCGTCGTGCGGTTGGTCAGACATAGCGTCTCCTTACTTCGGCGGGTGTCGAGAGAATACCGACCGCACGCGTGCGCGGCAAGAGAAATGGTCGATGATCGCCTGACCAGTAATGTTATTGCCGCACGCCGTGTGCGCTTGTATCATGCGCTCGATTGCCCGAACGGGCTGCACGCTGGGAGGCAGATATGTCGACACGTCAGATTTCTCGGGTGAGGCCGATTGCTGCAATCGGCCGGTTCGCGTCGGCGCTGCTCGTTCTTGTCGCGACGTTTCTCTATGCGCAGCCTGCATCCGCTCAACTCTTTCAGTGGACGCCTGAGCAATTGAAGAAATACACAGCCAAGAATCCCTACGAGCGATTCCCCGATGGCCGGCCTAAGGTGCCCGATGAGATGCTGACCAGACTGAAGGTGCTCATCGCCGAGGAAGTGCAAGCGGCGCTGCCCAGCCGCGACTTCCCGAACCAGTTCGTGTCTCGCGACGGCTGGAGAGTGCTGCAGCCGGATCAGAAAATGGTGGGGCGGGTGTTTACGGTCCAGTTCATGCCGGCACGGGGCGACGTCGCAGACGTGGACGAAGCCGACGCGAAGGCGAAAGGCACGACGGCCGCCCGAAACCAGACGGCGATTGACATGCTGCAGCCAGGCGACGTGATCGTGGCCGACGTCTTCGGGGCGAACTGGAACTTCGTGGGCAACAAGCTCGCTCACTACATCCAGACCACCACGAAAAACGGCATGATCGTCGACGGCGGCGTCTACTGGATCGATCGCATCGCCGAAACGGGGATGCAGGCGTATTTCAAGAACTCGTTGCCGACGCAAGGCATGCGCGTGATCGTGACGGGCATCAACATCCCGGTGCGAATCGGCAACGCCCTGGTCATGCCGGGTGATGTGGTTCTGGCCGACCGCGAAGGGATGTGGTTCATTCCGCCGCACATGGTCAAGGAGGTCGTCGAATCGGGCGAGATGTCGAAGGCGCGCGACGACTGGAGCCTGATGATGCTCGGGACTGGAAAGTACACCTCGCGCCAGATTTATGGACCACTGACGCCGGAGCTGCAGAAGGAGCGCGACGACTACGTCTTCAAGAAGACCGGCCGAAGGCCGCAGCCGCCGCGCAGCCAGTAATCCGAGAGCTCGCCCGCATCGCTCATCACGCGGCACTCGCGAGCCGTCATGCAGACAATGGAGAGCGCGGCGTGCCGCCGCGCCTCCTCTGCCCGATGGCATTTCTCACCTATTTCCACGGACTTCTCGGGATGCGATAGAGTGGCCGGCTTGCGGGTTGTAGTCAGCCGGGCCGGCGTCGCATTCTGGCTCTGCGTACTTTCGCTTCGTTCGAACGCAGCCGTCGCACCCGGCGGCTTGCTGCGATTTGAAGCGAGCGAGGAAGCCATGGGGTCCAGCTTCTCGCTCGTGCTGTACGGCACCGACCGCAGCAAGCTGGAGACCGCCGCCGATGCGGCGCTCGACGAAGTTCACCGCCTCGATCGAATGCTCTCGAACTATCGCCCTGCCAGCGAGTGGAGCGAGATCAACCGCGATGCCGCGCAGCGGCCGGTTCGGCTGTCGCCGGAGTTGTTCGATCTGCTGGCGGCGTGTCTGAAATACAGCGCGGAGAGCGACGGTGCATTCGACATCACCGTCGGTCCGCTGATGAAAGTCTGGGGGTTCATGAAGGGTGAGGGGCTGCTGCCCCGACGCGCTGAAGTGACCGATGCTCTCGAACGTGTCGGCTATCGACACGTACGTTTGGACGCGGTGTCCCGCACGGTCCAATTCGATCGTCCTGGCGTGGAGCTCGATCCCGGCGGCATTGCCAAAGGCTACGCGGTCGATCGAGTGGTGGATGTGCTGAAACGACACCGTGTGAACATCGCTCTCGTATCGGCGGCGGGGAGCAGTATCTACGGCCTGGGTGTCCCGCCCAGCGAGTCCGAGGGCTGGCGGATATCAATTCGCGCTCCGGAAGATGCAAACGGGGTGGCGGCGCAGGTGTTTCTGAAGAACATGTCCATCTCCACGTCCGGCAGCTACGAGAAGTTCTTCTGGGCCGAGGGACGCACCTATTCGCATCTGATCGATCCGCGCAGCGGCTCTCCTGCGCAAGGGACGGCTGCAGTCTCCGTGCTGGCGTCGCGAACGATCGACAGCGAGGCGTGGACGAAACCGTTTTTCATCAACGGCCGCGCATGGACGGCGGCGCACAAACCGCCGCACCTTCGCGTGTTCTTCTGCGAACAAGCGAAAGCGTGCATGTGGATCGAGTGAGGCGGCGGGCGCATGGATAGAATTCAGAAAATTCGTCTTCTGCAGATCGTCTCCGCGTCGATCCTCACGGGCTTCGGCATTCTCTCTGGGGCTGTCTTCGCTCAGGCCGGCAGGTCGGCGTCAGGCAAGGGTGAGATGCTCGTGTACTTCGGCACCTACACCGATGAGAAGAGCAAAGGCGTGTATGTGTCCCGCCTCGACCTCGCGTCGGGTGCGCTCACACCTCCGGAGCTCGCGGCGGAAACGCCGAACCCAAGCTATCTCGCCGTCCACCCGAACGGTAATTTCCTTTACGCAGCAAACGAGGTGCGCAGCTTCGAGGGCAAGGAGGCGGGATCGGTGAGCGCGTTCGCGATCGATCGCAAGACTGGCAAACTCACGCCGCTCAATCGGGAATCTGCCGTCGGACGCGGACCCGTATATGTCATCGTCGACAAAACAGGCCGCAACGTGCTGGTCTCGAACTACGGCGGTGGCAGCGTGGCCGTGTTGCCAATCGGGGCGGACGGCATGCTGAAGCCAGCGTCCGCATTCATCCAGCACACCGGATCGAGCGTGAACCCCCAGCGCCAGAGCGCACCGCGCGCGCACTCGATCAATCTCGATCCGGGGAATCGCTTCGCCTATGCGGCCGATCTCGGGCTGGACAAGGTGCTGATCTATCGTTTCGACGCTGACAAGGGATCACTGGTGCCGAACGATCCACCTTTTGTCGCGGTGGCGCCCGGCGCCGGCCCGCGCCATTTTGCGTTCCACCCGTCCGGCCGCTTTGCGTACGTCATCAACGAAATCAACGTCACGCTGACAGCGTTCCGCGCCGATCCGGAGCGCGGCGCATTGACCGAAGTGGAGACCGTTTCGACGTTGCCGCCAAATCAGTCGGTGCAAACAGGCTTCAGCGCCGCCGACGTGCGGGTGCATCCGTCGGGCAAGTTTCTCTACGGCTCGAATCGTGGGCACGACAGCATCGTCGTGTTCGCGATTGACGAGAAGAGCGGACGGCTCACGCGGCTGCAGAACGACTCCACGCAAGGCAGCACGCCACGCGGGTTCGGCATCGATCCAACAGGTGCTTATCTGCTGGCCGCCAATCAGCGGTCGGACTCCGTCGTCGTGTTCCGCATCGATCAGCGGACGGGACGGATCGCGCCGACGGGACAAAAGCTCGAGGTCGGTGCGCCCGCCTGCGTGAAGTTCGTCGTCGCGCGGTAACGCAGTAGTGGCGGGGCTTTGGCCCCGCCGGCTGCCTGAACGGCGGCCCTAAAGGGCCGCCACTACATCGCCCGCGTGAACTCAGCGGAGCCGAAGAATGCCGAACGCCTGCGGAATGTGAAACGTGTCCCCGTGAGTCGGGCGCCACGCGTAATGCTGCTTGGGGTCGACGCCACCGATCCGATAGAGGCCAATGCGTAACTCCCGCCCCTTTTCCGGCATCCGGGCGTCAATCGCGCTGAAGGGGATGCGCATCACGCCGTACCAAATCCTGGCCTCTGCATCGATGCGACCTTTCACGGTGTAGCCGGAGCTCCACTTCATGCCTTGCTGGCTTTTCGGGTCGTCTCGATCGATGTCCAGATCGACCCATTCGCTCTGCGGGGACACCTGGAGCTCCTTGTATCGGCCGATGTGCTCGAAGTCGGATCCGATGAAGGCTTCGGCGACATCCCAGTTCCACAGCCGAGGCGTTTCCACTGATGGATTCGGATCGGGCTTCAGATTCAGTTCCGTGTAGGGACAGATGAACAGCAGATACAGGTGCTCCTTCGTCCAGCGCGAGCGGATTTCGGTGCGAGGGCCTGCAATCGGCTCGCCCGCCTTGTCGTGATTCGCGAGCACCCGCGGCGCTGTGCCCCACGCCTCGCTGTTCGGATCCGTATTGAGATCGATCTCGCGCTCTGAGTAGGCGCTCTCGATCACGGCGGTTGGGTCCTGGTGGGAAATGACCACAGCAAGAGAGAAAAGCCAGACAATTCCCGGAAGCATCGCCTATTTCACTCCGTTCAAGTCGATGATCGCAACAACGTTGAAATCCGGAACCCAGAATTCCGTGGCAGTAGACGTATTGCGAATGTCTGTCATTGCCGCATCCGGTTCCGCGTCGTAGGCGGCCAGCTTTGCGGGCTGGTAGTTTCCCAGCACACGCACGCGAATGGCCTGCGGATTGCCGCGCTGCTGCTGGCGTCGACGTCCTGCGTAAGACAGCAGATACAATCGTGCGCGTGTGCGATCCCCGGTGAGGCGTGCAATCACCGTGTCCGTGCCATACAGCCGCACCAGACGCTTGTCATCGCCGAGCTTCGCCCGGACCATCGCGGCGAACTCGTACGGGTTGGCCGCGGCTTCAGAAGGGAACTCTTTCGTCCCGAGCTGGATCGTCAGATCGAGCGCGGGATCGCGCGTCGACACAATCCTGTAGAGCAGGTTGCGCCGTGTCAGCAGATTGAGGAGCTCCGCCATTCGCGGCGATCCATCGTCGATGATGCCGATGTTCGCCATGAGGGGAAGCGACGGCTGGTCGTTGGCGTTCAAGAACCGGAGGATCTGTCCGAGATCCTTCACATCCCCCGGATCGGGATTGAGAATCGCGTCGACGTCGAACGCAAAGGCTTCGGCGGCCGCCAGCGGCGCGGCGCCGGCGGGCAGCTTCGCGTAGTTCGCCTTCCTGATCCCGCGTTGAAAGCGCCAGCCGTTCGAGTCGATCCACGCAACGTTGGTCGCGCGCGCCACGTTGGGCTTGAACTGGACGCCTGGCGCCGGCACCCGCTGGAACGCGGCGGCCTCTGCACCGCTGGGCGCGGGCGTGGCGAGCCCTTCACTCACCAGGCTCGATGCGACGCTGGTCACGTAGAAGCGGGTGCGTCCTTGCCAGCCGGCAGGTAGCGCGCCACACGTCAGGGCTGCGGCGCCCGCCAGAAACAGGGCTGCCCGGCGCCGGCGCAGCGTCATACCGTGATTTCCGTGTGCTTGATCTTGCTTGTGTCGTACACGCCCAAGCCAAGCGTTGACGCGTATTCGATGTGGCCGGGTTCCCGAATCGACCGGTTCATGTTCGGATCGCGTTCCCAGTCCTCCGGGTTCGTGCTGAAATACTTCATGTCGCGGTTCCAGACGGAGATCACGCCGTTCTGCTTACGCTTGTTGTCGATGATGTCGATCAGGAACCGGTCGATGGCCACAGGGTCGGTGCCGAACTTCAGTTGCTTCGGGTAGAAGCGGTACTTCTTGTCCCGGGAGAACGGCCCCGCGTGCCAGACGCCGCGCAGACCGTCCATGATGTTCAGCACAGTGCGCGATCGGAGGGGCTCAACGGCTGCCAGGGTGCCGATAAACGTCAGCGTCTCGGTCTGCGCGTGATAATGCGAGCGTGACACGTTGTTGAACTCCCCGTACGCGATGTTCTTGAGACAGCCCGTCACGCCGGACGCGCCGTGATCCTTCATGTTCGGCACGTTGATGATCTTCGTGAACTGCTCGGTCACCATGCGGATCAGATATGAGCGCGTATCCTCCTCGCCAAAAAAATCGACTTCGGCGTACACGTCCGGATCGTAGCCGAGCCACGTGCTGGCCGATTCCACTCGAACGCCTGCCGGGACGAACTGGTCGTAGCGCGGGAGCAGGATCTGGCCGCTGCCGCGCTCGTGAATGACAATCTTCGTTGGCTTCACGCCGACGACCATCAGGTTGCGCGTGATCTCCGCTACCACCTCCGGCATCGACATCGCGCCCGGCGCGCCTGACGCGTTGACTTTGATGCCGACGAAATCATCGGCGTTGAAGAAGCGCGCCCAACTGTCGCGCGTGTCCTTGTCTCCGGTCAGCGTCGTCATCCCCTGCGCGATCATCTCTTTCACCGTGGGGACATCAACCTTCGCGGTGACTTCGTCGATGCAGCGCGGCGAATGCACGGTGACGACCCGACCGGGATAGCGTCCAGGCAAGCCGGACCCTGGCTCCGGTTTGTACTTGGTGACGATCCGATAGTGAGGAATCGGCCGTACCTGCAGCGCGTTCAGTGCAGGCATAGCCGCCATCGCGGCCAGAAATTCGCGGCGATCCATGCTCGGTGTCTCCCTCAGAAGTAATACTTCGCCACGAGCTGCACGATGCGCGCGTCGTTGACCGTTGTCGTGATCGTGCCGAAGGCCTGGCTCTGAATGTTCGCAACCGGCGGCCCGAAGTTCGGATGATTGAACGCGTTGAACATTTCACCGCGGAAGAGCAAGTACTGGCGGCCGAACGTTGCGAAGCGCTTGCTCACGGACAAATCAGTGTTCCAGTAGCCGGGCGCGCGCAGGATGCCGATGCCGGAATCGCCGAAGGTGCCGAGCGGCGCGGTGACGAATGCGGAGCGATCGATCCACCGATCCAGCGTCGGGTGATCCACCTTCCCACTGCCGATGCGGTTGGGCCGCTCCGTCGAGCGCGACGCCTGTAGCGACGGATTGGCCGAGTCAATCACGGTGATCGGATAACCGGTATGTGCCGTGACGGCAAAGCTCAATGACCAGCCGCCAGCGACCGCGTCGAGCGCGCGATTCCAACTGCTGCCCCACTGACGCTCCCTCCCAAACGGCAGGTCGTAGTTGCCAGCCACGGAGGCGATGTGCCGCGCGTCGAAGTACGCCGGTCCGTAGTTGTCCTCGAGGTCACGGCTATTGACAGGCGTCGAGGTCGACGTGCCGGCGGCCACGCCGCCAGAGCCGAAGAACCCGCGGCTGTTCGAGTTGGCCTTGCTCAACGTGTAGTTTGCGCTGAAGTCGAGTCCCTGCCACAGCCGTTGCTTGAAGGTCGTTTGCAGCGCGTCGTATTCGCTGTGGAACCCGCGCGAGATCGTCGTGATGAGAAACGTGATATCCGGGTTGAATGGGTAGAGCGGTCGTCGCTGCTGCGAAGGCAGCCAGGTGAGTGGGTTGCCCGTACCAGGAAGCGGCTGATTCGCATCGATTGTGTTGATGACGTTTGTCGATCGGCTGCCCACATATCCGATGTTGACCGACGACTTCGACCCGAGTAAGTACTCGACGAACGCGTTGAATTGCTGCGTGAACTGCGGCCGGATCTTCGAATCCCAGGCACGGAGCTGACCCGATATGCGGTCGAGCGGCTGCAGCCCCTCAAATCCGGTGGCGATCGACCCGGGACCAGTCGTGGTGTCGTACCGTACCTGCGATTCGAAGAAATACGGTGGGTTGAGCGGCAGCCGCTGATTCGCGCCCGTCCCTTCCATGTACTGGGAGATGGCATATCCGCCGCGGTACACCCAGCGCTCACCCTGGCGATAGGCAAATCCGATTCGCGGCTCCCACCCGCCATAAAACGGATCGTACAGCGCTCGGCTGTTCCCGTTCTTTCCCGCGAGCAGAAGCGTCGCGTTCGTCAAATCGATGTTGGCCTGCCGGTCGTCCTTCTCCACCAATGGCGACGTGAAGGCCCACCGCAGGCCGATGTTCAGAGTCATGTTGTCAGTCAACTTGAAGTCGTCCGCCGCGTACGCGGCGATGCGGTGCTGAAGATGCGTCCACGCCTCGGACTGCGAACCGCGACCTTTCTGGGACACCTGATCCAGCAGGAAGTCCGCGAACTGCGCACCCGTGAAGTTGAACGTCTCGTACGAGATGAACCCGTTTCGGCCGTTGTTGCCCGGATACTCCGACTTGCTCCGGTAGTAGTTCCACGACCCACCCAGCTTCAACGTGTGTCGGCCCCGCAGCCACGTGAGCCGCTCGTTCACTTGATACACCTGGTTGTAGTTGTTGGTGCCGGTCTCGGCATTGCCGATCGCGGTGATGTTGTTTCCCATCTCGATCCGAGGGAGACCTCGGAGCGACTGCGAGCCACCAATTCCGAGTCGCGTATTCAGTTTCCCGAGGTGGAGCGGATCGAGCGGGTCGCTGAGGGATTGCGTGTCGCTGTACCCGACGAGCAGGTCGTTGACGACGGCGCTGCCGATAATGCGGTTCCAGTTCGCCCCCATGCTCCACGAGGGGTTGTTGGACGAGGAGGTGAACGCCAGCGGTATCACCGTCTCTGACGCACCGGCATCCGCCGCCTGTCTCGAATACCGCACGTAGACCTTGTCTCGCGTCGACACGTTCGCGTCGATCTTGATGTCGAACTGGTCTGTCTTTTCTTTGGAGGCGGTTATGCCGCGGTAGTTCTGACGGAAGTCACTAAGGGGGCGGCTGACGTTGGGCAGCGGGTACAGCGAGGTATCCGCGAAGAGATTGCGCACGAACGTGCTGAACCGGCTGACTGGAATCTGGTTGTTCGGAAAAGGCTGGCCGGTCAGCGGGTCTCTAATGATGAAGCGCGGAAGCAGGCTGCTCAGGTCGCCGCGCCGCCACTCTTCGGGTACGACCGTCGTGAACGAATCCGTCGGAGGGGTCTTGTCGCGGCCACCTTGATAGTCGCCAAAGAAGAACAGCTTGTTACGAAATACTGGGCCGCCGAGTGTGCCGCCCGCAATATTGCGTGAGAACTCCGACTTCTTCCCCCCTGCCCTGTTGGTGGCCCACGGCGTCGCGGCGAGCTTGTTGTCGCGCCAATAGTAGAACCCATTCCCGTGCAACTGGTTCGTCCCCGATTTGATGACCATGCTGACGACGGCGCCCGCGACGTTGCCGAGCTCGGCGGAGTAATTGAGCGTCTCGACGCTCACCTGTTCGACGGCATCGGGACTCGGTTGGTACGCGATGCCGTTGTTGATGGCCTCGTTCGTGTCGACCCCGTCGATCGTGAAATTGTTCGACTGCTGTTGCTGGCCGTTCACGAAAGGACGCCCGGCTGCCCTCAGGCCGTTGAATGTCGCCATACTCGGCTGTGTCGTCCCCGCCGTATAGAGCGTGAGCGCCGACAGATTTCTGCCCTGGACGGGCAGTTGCTCGATCTGCTCACGTTCGAGCTTCGTGCCGACAACCGCGTTCTCCGTCTGCAGCAACGCGCCGGTTGCCACGACCTCGACTCGCTCTTCGACGGCGCCGACCGCCAACTTGAAGTCAACGCGCGCGGTTTGGGCGGCAGACAGCGTGACCGTTGACTGGGTGCTCTTGAACCCTTGCAGTTCCACCGAGATGATGTACACACCAATCGGGACACTCGTGACGATGTAGTTGCCGGCGGCGTTGGTCACGCCGGTGTAAGCGATGTTCGTCGCCTGATTCGTCGCCGTGACGGTGACGCCCGGCACCGCCGCGCCAGACTCATCGGAAACAATGCCGGTGACAGTCGCAAGGCCGGTCTGCCCCGCTGCCGCCAGCGGCAGGACGAGTCCGGTCAGCGCAACGAGACTCAGGCGCAACACGCACTTGAGAAGCGCACTCATGACCACTCCTTCTTGCAGCAGCCGTCATGCAAAAAGGGCCTGCCCCATTTTCTTTGACGAATCAAAAGAAATGGGGCAGGCCCTTTTTGCATGGCTGCAACCGGTGATGAATTACCGCGCGCGAAGATCGACCATCGCGATCGTCACGAAGGACGGAACGGAAAACTCCGTTGTCTTTCCCGGATTGTCGACGTCGGTCAACTTCGCGTCTGCCTCGGTTCCGTAGGCCGCAAACGCCACCGGCTCATAGCGCCCAACGACGCGCACGCGAATACTCGGTTGACCACGTTGCTGTCGCCCTCGGCCGCCGTACGACAACAGGTACAGCCGCAGTCGTGTTCCATCGCCAGTAAGATGCGCAACCACCGTGCTGGTCCCGTATAGCCGTATCAGTCGATTGTCGTCTCCGATCTTTGCGCGCACACGTGCGGCAAACGCGTAGGGATCTGCGGCCGCTTCTTTGGGGAATTCCGCCGTCCCGAGTTGGACCGTCAGGTTGAGCGTGCGATCTGGCGCGGCCACGACCCGGTACAACAGATTGCGCCGCGTCAGCAGGTTCAGGATTTCACCCATCTGCGCCGAACCATCGTCCACAACACCGACGTTTGCCATGACAGGCAGCGGCGGCCGGCTTTGCGCGTTGAGGAACTGCAGCATGCTTCCCAACGCGTCGAGATCCGACGGATCCGGATTGAGGATCGCATCGACGCCGTACGTATAGGCTTCGGCCGCCGCGAGCGGCGCCGAGCCCGCCGGCAGCTTCGCATAATGGGCTTTCTTGAGGCCGCGCTGAAACCGCGCGCCATTCGAATCAATCCACGGTGCGGTCGTGGCTTGCGACACATCCGGTCTAAACTCGATCCGTGGCGGCGGCACCTGCTCGAATCCGGCGGCCTCTGCACCGGTCGGCTGCGGAGCGGCGAGCCGCTTCTGGATCAGGGTCGACCCAGCACTGCTCAGATAAAAACGCGGGCGCTCATGCGCGCTGCGAGGCGGCGCGGGAACCTGCCCGTCCAGCGCCCGCGCGCGGTCGGTGAGATCAAAACGAAGCCATTTGTCCGCGTCCGCCGTGGTGACTACCAAGGCACCGCAAGTCAACGTGGCGATGCCGGCAATCAAAACAACTGTTCGGCGCGTCATACAGTGATTTCCGTGTGCTTGATCTTGTGCGTGTCATAGACGCCCAAACCAAGCGTCGAGGCGTATTCAATGTGACCTGGTTCCCTGATGAACCGGTTCACATTGGGATTGGCCTCCCAGTCCGCCAACTTCGCGCTGAAGTATTTCATGTCGCGTTCCCAGACGGAGATCGCGCCCTCTTGTTTACGCTTGTTGTCGATCACATCGAGCAGGAACCGATCGATGGCCACAGGGTCGGTGCCAAACTTCATCTGCTTCGGGTAGAAGCGGTACTTCTTGTCGCGTGAGAACGGCCCGGCGTGCCAGACGCCCCGCAGGCCGTCCATGATGTTCAGCACGGTGCGCGACCGGAGCGGCTCGACGGCTGCCAGCGTACCGATGAAGGTCAGCGTCTCGGTCTGCGCCTTGTTGTGCGAGCGCGCGACGTTGCCGAACTCGCCATAGGCGACGTTCTTGAGACACCCCGTCACGCCGGACGCGCCGTGATCCTTCATGTTCGGCACGTTGATGATCTTCGTGAACTGCTCGGTAATCATCCGGAGCAAGTACGAACGCGTATCGTCTTCCCCGAAGAAGTCGACTTCAACGTAAACGCCGGGATCGTACCCAAGCCACGTGTTCGCCGATTCCACTCGGACGCCCGCGGGAACGTACTGGTCGTAGCGCGGGAGCAGGATCTGCCCGCCGCCGCGCTCGTGAATGACGATGTTGGTCGGCTTGACACCGACCACCAGCAGATTGCGCGTGATCTCCGCCACCACCTCCGGCATCGACATCGCACCGGTCGCGCCGGACGCGTTGACCTTGATCCCGACGAAATCATCGGCGTCAAAGAAGCGGGCCCAACTGTCGCGTGCGTCCTTGTCTCCCGTGAGGGTGGTCATGCCCTGCGCGATCATCTCCTGCACGGCCGGGACATCGACCTTCTCGGTCACTTCGTCGATGCAGCGCGGCGAATGCACGGTGACGACGCGACCGGGATAGCGTCCGGGCATTCCGGACACGGGCGCCGGTTTGTATTTCGTGACGATGCGGTAATTGGGAACGGGACGGACCTGCAGCGCGTTCAGCGCAGGCATCGCTGCCACGGCGGCCAGGAACTCTCGACGATCCATGCTTGACATCTCCTACCAGCCGGCGGCAACCGCCACGCGATCAATCGTGTCGGGCCGCGCCCGCGTCAGAACCGTACTTCGTCCCGCCGACACGGCGACGGTTATCACAGGTAGACGGCCTGATCACAACCCGAACACGAAAATATTTCCGCCGCCTGCGACCGC
>Ga0137375_10003008_pt1 | contig 19969 bp, 23 predicted proteins | sample SagtaG_24_FD_104936 | JGI IMG/M metagenome (GOLD analysis project Ga0137375, IMG submission 104936) | Vadose zone soil microbial communities from Sagehorn Ranch, Mendocino, California, USA - Sage1_R_113_16 metaG | ecosystem: Environmental > Terrestrial > Soil > Vadose zone | place: USA...
ACCAACAGGCCATGCCGGTTCTCCATCAGGGCGTGCTCGACGTAGCACAGCTTGGCAGCCTGCCCCGCGCCTTTCTTATACAACCGAGCATCCGGATCAGTGCGGCTCTGGTCCGTGGCGTTGGAGCGCTTCTCGCCCCGGAAGTCCACTCAGCGATTGGCCGGGCTATCGCCGGAGGAGCCGCCTCCCTCAGAGGGTGGCTCATCCTTGGGACGGAAGCTCTTCAGGCTGGCCGCGGCTTCGATCAGCGTGCCATCCACGGTGAAGTGCTCATCGCTCAGCAGGTGCAGCCGATCGGCCTGCACGACCACCTCGTCGAAGAACTGGCGGCTGACCTGCGCGCGCAGCAGGCGTTCGCGGTTCCTGGTGAACGTGGAGTGGTCGAAGCTGGGTTCCACCAGGTCCATGTCGAGGAACCACCGGAAGCGCAGGTCATACTCGAGCGCCTCACAGAACGCGCGCTTACTGCGCACCGAGAACAGGCTCATCAGCAAACTCGCCTTCAACAGCCGTTCGGGCGGAATCGACGGCCGCCCCTGTCCATCCGCGGCGTACAGACTATCGAACTGAGGCGAAAGCTCGGCCAACGCCGCGTCCGCAAACTGTTTGACCGTCCGCAGCGGGTGATTGGCCGGAATCCGACTGTCTGGATCGATGAAGGCCAACATGCTGGTTTGAGGATTCGTCCGTCCGCGCACGCCTCCACACTACTCCCCCACGACCGCTACCGGAAGACCGTCCGCCTTTTGTTAACAACCTGCTGATATGGAAGGAAGTGTCAAGGGAGTGACAGACGTCATGGCCGGAGTCAGGGAATAGCGACGGTGATCACGCTGATATTCGCGGGTCGGCGCAGCCGTTGCCGCATGATAGTGAGCCGTCACCGAGCTGTCCTCGCACCGAGCGCGTGGGGCGGGACCACATAGCAGGTGGGCGAGGGTTTGTCGGCAACTCTGCCAGCCCCGACCACGACGTCTGCCACCACCGATCCGGTCTATGCGGCCGCGGCGGGCACGTCCTCGAGCAGTTGGCCCACCGCCCAGACGAAGCCGGCCAATTCGCGACCGACGGCGGTCAGCGTCTTGTGCACGCCTATGCGACCCGCCAGATGCCGATAGCGGTGATGCAGCCGTACTTGCGCACGCCAGGCGAGGTCCGTGACGTCACGCGACAGATGCACCTGGCGCAGTTGGAGTGTCGGAGGGAGAGCGATGGTCCCCATCCCACGCCTGGGAACCAGCGTATTACCTCGAATGGGCGAACGCGAAGCACATACCACTGCCCAACTGGCCCAGTGACACACAGCTCTTCTCAGTAGCTACGAGCGGAGAGCGCGCGTACGTCCAGTTCGTTGGCGGCGACGGCACCTATCCATCAATTCTCGACCTCAGGAATGGCTCCGTCATCAGACTTAAGAACTGGCAAGGGCTCTGGTCGTTCAATCCGGTCATTGACGTAGCGCTTGTCTGGGGTTCACCTGTGCGGTTGTTTGATGTACGCACGCAGACTATCCGAGAGTTCTGCAAGCCACCACGTCTCGGCTATCGAACGTATTGGCTCAATAACACTCTGGCTGCGAATCCAAACAACTCCGGTATCGGGTTTGCAGACGTCGCGACCGGTAAGTGCTGGTCTATAGAACCTCAGGGTTGGGATGAGCACGCCGTAGCGCAACCAATTTTGGCTCCGGATGGCAAATCACTTTGGATCATAATGGCTACACAGTTAGTCACTATGGACCTCGACGGGCATAACATGCGCAAGCTGATGGACCTGCCCGGCTTTGACATCGCTAGTTCTGCCGTGTACCCCTCGGATGATCGGAGCGCATTTGTGCTCGAGACATACGGCTTTGCACAGTACGTCGTGACTACGCGTACCGGCAGGGCGATAAGGCTGTCTTCTGGCCAGGGTTTGGCCGATGGTCGCCTCGTCAAAGCGTGGATCGACCGTGCGCCTCCCGCGGCAGAGACGGGTGTGGTCTCGCTTGGGGTAGCGCCATCGGGCGGACCGCGCGGCACAGTTTTCAGAGCGCAGGTTTCGGGTGCTCCGTCCGGTCAGCCGTTCGTGTGGTTCTTGACGAGCCCTTCTGGTCGCGAGATCGTGAAGAAGAGCGACTGGTTGGATACGCAGGGCTCAGCTACCTTCATAGCGCTGAGCTCCGGACTTACCAGTGAATCGGGCGCATACACTCTTGATTTGCGAGTTGGACGACGGACACCCGATTCGCGTGAGGGAACGAGTGCGGCAAAAGCCACGTTCTCCATTCTCGATTGAGCAGCAGACAGCAGCGGCAGGAGATGGGAAGCGCTGGCGCGTTGGTCCATAGGCCGTCTGGCTGGTCGTGAAGGACTACGCGGTTGCTGCCGGCGTCCAGGCGTCGCCAAACCAACTACGGCACGCGACGGGGACCGGCATGCTCAACCGCGGCGGCCAGTTGTCCATCATTCAGGACTTCCTCGGCCAGGCGTCGCCCACCGGTGACCAGGGCCGTGTACGCCCATTACGACCGCGCGCACCGCCGAACACTGAAAAGCCTTTGGTGTTCGGTGACACTACGGGCGCAGTCAGTAGCGGCGCAGGGCTATGCAGCATCATCTGAAAAACAGATAAACAGTGTTCCGTCGTTTCGCGCGTGGATTCACGTGGCGGAGTGTGTGCCTAGCCGAGTTGCAGGCAGACACCCCCTGGCAACTGGAATTTCGGCTTGAGCTTGAGCAGCTCATCGACAACACGCTCGGCTACGCGGGCGACTGCTCGCAAAAGCGATCGAGATCTCTCTGAGCCACGTATGGAGCGATTTCGTTAGCATTACCGCGCATCAGGATCTCGTGAGCGCTCGTTCTGGATGCCTTTCGCCCGGCACGAGACTGCCGCGGCCCGACGTGGACTAAACGAGGATCGGCGTGGTGTTAGCGGCTTGCCAAAGACGTAACGACAAAGAATTGTTTTAAAGCGCGAGTCACGGACGATCACCGACAAGCTGATCCGCGTGCAGGGTAGCGATGCCCGTTGACGAGGTGCGCGAGCTGCAGCGGTGTGCTCATGGAACGGCTGGACTAGCCGGTCCGACCCGCGTGCTGTCATTCATCATGACGATTAGGCCAGTGACGGGCGGGTTCTTCACGGAGTTTTAGTCCAGACGATCTTCACGAAGGATTAGGCCAGCCGCGGCTCGGTTCATCACCATGTCCGCCACCACGAGGTGAGCGGGCTGGGTTATCGGGAGCTGAGTCGAATGGAGATCGTCGAGGTCATTCGTCGGTGGCAGGTGGGCGAGTCGCAACGCGCGATCGCCCGCGCGAGCGGCGTGGCGCGCGAGACGGTGAAGAAGTATTTGGGCGCCGCGTAGGAGCTCGGGTTGGCCGCCAACGCTCTGCAACCGTGCTGTCTCCTTTGGGTCGAGACGCTGAGGAGCGATGCGACAGCGGGGGCGCACGGCACGTCACATTGCACCGAGCAATGGGGCTCGAGAAAGGAGCACGCGATGACGCTAGGTATTTGGGGTGCAATCATCATGATTGCGTTTGCCCTGCTTGTGGGCATTGTGGCCCAAAAATTGTTGAACGTCAAGCGTTTTGTCCGACACTGAACCCACGGCAATCCACTTCCATGGTCCAAAGCTGCCGAACAGCATGGACCGGGTGGCAGGCGTGACGCAGAAGGTCATCCAGTCCGGCCAGACCTATAGCTACGAGTTCGTCGCCCAGCCATCGGGCACGTTCATGTACCACACGCACCACAACTCCGCCGAGCAGGAAGGGAAGGGCCTGTTCGGCATCTTCATCGTCGATCCGAATGAGTCCGCGTTGCAGTACGACCGCGAGGTCATTCAGCTGCTCTCAGAGACCGGCGGCCATTTCCTGATCAACGGCAAGGCATTCCCAGCGACCGAGCCCATCGAGGCCAGGGTGGGCGAGCGGGTGCTGATCACTTCTGAAGCTCCGCGCGCGACGGCCGCTTCATTCGGATGCGCAGTCACGCGCAACGTCGTGTTTACGAGCATTGATCTGACCAGCAACCTTTCCGACCTGAGATCACCAACGGGAGCCGACCACAATGACCACGATCACACCTGTCCGACCGAGGGATGTCCAACGCACCCCATTCGCCAGCAGCCCCATGCATCTGCGCGCCGCGGTCGTGCTCGACGGCTGCGAGCTGGACGAGGAGATGCTGCAGCGCGTGCGCCAGATCCTGCGGACCAGTGGCGGCGACGTGCTGCTACTGCGCGCGCTCGAACCGCGGCTGGCTCTCGATCCACTCGAGGATCCGCTCGCCGACGAGGCGTCGCGGGCGGAGGGAGGCCGCTACCTGCGCGATATTGCGCAGCGGCTCGCGCTTGGCAGCGTAAACGTCACCATCAAGGTGACGACTGGTCTGCGTAAGTCTGAGGCCATCGCAGATACGGAGCGCCAGTGCGAGCACGATCTCATCCTGGTGGTGCATCCGAGCTAACGCGGACGTAAACACCCCGGCGGGTAGTTTGTCAGCCCACCCCCAGGGATGGGCGCGAACTGCCCGCTGGGGCGTGGTGGTGGTGGTGGTGGTGGTGCGCATCTACGTCGGCTGAGACTTCCTGGAGGCCGGCTGGCACAAGTTCAGCGATGCGGCCTGGATGAACGGCACCGGTCAGGGCATCCTCGGCTTTTGGACACGGGAGTGGCGATCCCCGAGGCGCCGGCCAAGCCACTCATCGGCCTCGACCGCTACCTGCTGCCCAGCCTGGGGTACCCCGTGGAGGCAGCCGAAGCCGACACGGATAGTCGTCAGCCCGGAGCCAATTCCGGCAACGATCTGACGCGATAGGAGCTCCCCGAGGCCCCGGGCGGACCAGGTCTGGAGCCTTTCCACGATCTGGAGTAAACAGCACACCACTCCTGGCCACCGCATCACGGCGCAGCGTGACACTCGACGGCAATGAAGCAGTCGCCTCGGTCGCCCACCGGGTCAAAATTCAAGTCGCGCACGTAGCCATGGGCGCCAACTATGCCAAGACCGTCAAGGCAGTCTTGGAGGCTGAGGCGTATGACGGGCCATCGCTGATCACTGCATATAGCCACTGCATTGCCCACGGCTCAAAGCCATGCGGCTTATCGAGGCCGCTCAGGAGGACGTTCACGCGCGCTGAACGCGCTATGAGCAACTAGCGGCTGAGCCAGCAGGGAGTCACCCGTGATCGACCTTTCGACGACATACCTCGGCCAGCACCTCGATAACCCACTGGTTCCGTCGGCCTCCCCGCTGTCCCCTGCGTCGACAACCTGCGGCGCATGGAGGACGCCCGCGCCGCCGCGGTCGTGCTGCCGTCATTGTTCGAGGAGCAGATCAATCACGAAACGCGTGAGCTCGACTTCTTGCTGACCCACGGCACCTACAGCTATGCCGAAGCGCTCACGTACTTCGCCGAGCCGCGGTCATTTCACCTTGGGCCAGATGCGTACCTAGAGCACGTGCGCCGCGCGAAAGACGCCCTGTCGATTCCCGTGATCGGCAGCCTCAACGGAGTCAGCATTCCGGTCGCGGTCAAGCTGAGTCCACACTTCACCAACGTGGCCGCAATGGCGCGCCGACTCGACGAATCAGGAGCACCCGGCCTGGTCTTTTTCAACCACTTCTTTCAGCCTGACATCGACCTGGATGCGCTGGAGGTCGTGAGCCAGCCTACGCTGAGCCGACACGCAGGCACTGCGGCTGCCGTTGTGCTGGATCGGCATTGTGTACGGGCGTGTTCGCGCAAGTCTGGCAGCAACCAGCGGAGTCCATGCCGCGCAAGATGTTGTGAAACTGCTGATGGTCGGCGCGGAGGTGACGATGATGGCGTCGGCACTGATGCGGAGCGGCATCGAACATCTCGGCGTCGTCAAACGCGATCTCCCGGCGTGGCTCGACGAGCACGATACCAATAAATACGCCAGTTGCGGGGCTGCATGAGCCAGCAGACAGTGGCCTTCCCGTCACCGTTTGAGCGAGCGCACTACGTCCGCGCGGTCAGCGCGAGCCCAGCGCCGATCGTGAGCTGAGCGCGCCGTTGACAGCCGCCGGCTCAGGGCGCGGATGGCTCTCCAGTTGTGGCGCTGGCTGCATCCCGGTGACTTGCAAGATCTCGTCCTCTTCGAGCGTTTCCTTGTCCACCAGCGCTTCCGCCAGAGCATCGAGCTGGTGACGGTGCTGCCGCAGCAATTCGACTCCACGATCGTGGGCTTGCTTAATGATGACTTGCACCTCGAGGTCGATGAGTGTAGCCGTGGTCTCGCTGTATGGCCGCGAGGAACCGAAACCGTCCGTACCAGGTAGGTACGGGCTTTCGCGCGGGGCGAGCGTCACCGGCCCCAGCCGCTCACTCATCCCCCAACGGGTGACCATCTGCCGCGCCAACTCGGTCGCCTGGTGCATGTCATCTTCGGCGCCAGTGGTTAGTGTGCCGTAGACAACTTCTTCCGCGGCACGGCCACCCATCGCACCGGTGATGCGCGCCACCAGGTACTCCCGACTGTAGTTGTGTCGGTCATCCGTCGGTCGCTGGTAGGTGACGCCGAGCGCCTGGCCGCGCGGCACGATGGTGACTCGGTTGACCGGATCCGCGCCAGCCACCAGCAATCCGAGAATCGTGTGTCCGCCCTCGTGGTACGCCACCCGCTGGCGCTCGTCCTGGCTCAGCAGCAGTGGCCGAGCCGGGCCGAGGACGATCTTTTCCAGTGCGTCCATGAAGTCCTTGTGCGTGACCGCGTTCTGTCGACGCCGAGCCGCGAGCAGAGCCGCCTCGTTGACCAGGTTGCGCAGGTCGGCGCCGACCAGCCAGGCGTCGCGGACGCCACCTGTGCCAGGTCAACGTCGCGGGCCAGCGGCACTCCGCGCGCGTGGACCTTCAGGATCGCCTGCCGCCCAACCTTGTCCGGCGGTTGGACCACCACACGACGGTCGAAGCGCCCGGGCCGCAGCAGCGCGGCATCGAGCACGTCCGGGCGGTTCGTGGCGGCCAGTACGATGACGCCCTCTTTGGAGCTGAAGCCGTCCATCTCGCTCAAGATCTGGTTTAGCGTGTGCTCCTGCTCGGAGTTGGCGCCGCCGATGACCAGCCCGCCGCGGGCGCGTCCAATCGCATCCAGCTCGTCGATGAAGATGATGGCCGGCGCGGCTTCGCGGGCCCGCTTGAACAGGTCCCGCACGCGACTGGCGCCAACGCCCACGATCATCTCGACGAACTCGCTCGCGCCCATGCTGAAGAACGGCACGCTGGCTTCACCGGCAACCGCACGTGCCAGCAGCGTCTTGCCGGTGCCCGGCGCCCCAACGAGCAGTACGCCCTTAGGAGCGGTGCCGCCCAGCCGTGTGTAGCGGGCTGGTTCCTTGAGGAAGTAGACGATCTCGACCAGTTCCTCCTTTGCCTCGTCGATCCCGGCGACATCGGCGAAGGTAACATGCGCAGCGTCAGTCGCCAGGTCGTAGCGCTTCGCGCGGCTCTTACCCATACCAAAGATGCCGCCAGCGCGTCCGCCCATCGCGCTTCCAGCACGATTCGACAGCCACACGAAGCCCGCGATCAGCAGCACTGTCGGTCCGAAGCTGAGCAGCAGGGTCAGCAGCGGATTGGCTGGCTCGTCAATTGGCCGCGCGTTGATGACTACGCTCTGCTGGCCCAGGAGCGTCTCCAGGCCCGGATCGGCGAAGGCTGGCCGCACGGTCGAAAAGTTGGCCGCCGGGTGCGCCTGCTCGCCAGTGTCCGGCGGGTAGGCTACAGACTGGCGAAACGTGCCCTGGATCGTGTCGCCGCGTGAGCGGATCTCGGCGACGTTGCCGACCTCGACCTGCTGCTTGAAGAGGGTATAGGAGACCTCGACCCGCTGGTTTTGCCCGGGCGTCACGACGGAGACGATGAGGTAGTTCGCCAGTAGGATGACGATGAAGCTCATCCACCACGGCCAGCGGTGCAGCGGCGTACGCTGTGCGGACGTCTCGCTGCCGGGCCGTCTGCCAGTCGTGTCCGACCCACCTCCGTCCTGGCGTGTTTGACCGGCCGGGGCTGGTTGTTGCGCTGGTGAACGGCTCGACATAGGTCTTCAGGGCTCGGCGTGCTGAGCGCCGCCGCGTTGATGCCACCGTAGCGTCACACAGGTTGCTGGCGAGGTTTCGCTGGGGTACACGCGGGTCAACGCACCTCCGCCTGACCGCTTGTCCCGGTTGATCTCGTACGCAGGATCCGGAGCGCCGCCGCGCCGTTTGCGACCGTGGGCCTGCTAGGCTCCAGGTCGACTCAAGCATTGGCTCAAGCCTCGGTGTCGATCAGCCCCTTCTCGATCGCGTACTTGATCAACTCGGCCTTCCTGTGCAGGTTCAGCTTCTCCATGATGTGATCGCGATGCGTCTGCACCGTATGCGGGCTCAGGAAAAGCAATCGCGCAATCTCCGGCGAGGTCTTGCCCTGCGCAATCAGGCGCAGCACTTCTCGTTCGCGTTCGCTGAGGTTGTCGAAACTGGCGCGGTCATCACCGGCTTCCGCTCGCCGCAAGAAGTCGCCGAGCAGCTTCTTGGTGAGACTGGGATAGAGGTAAACCTCACCGCGCTGCACCGTGCGGATTGCCAACAGCAGGTCCTGCACATCGGCGCCTTTGAGAATATAGCCGGCGGCGCCAGCTCGCAGTGCCTGAAACAGATAGTCCTCGCGATCGTGAACGGTGAGCATCAGCACTTGGACGGCCGGAAAGCGCTTCTTCAATTCGCGGGCCGCATCGATGCCATTGCCGTCCGGCATCGCGATATCCATGAGCACAACCTCGGGGGTCAGCGCCGCGACCCGCTCCAGTGCCTCGTGGGTGGCGCCTGCTTCTCCGACCACCTCCATATCGGGCTGTGCATCGAGCAGGCCTACGATCCCACGACGGATGAGAGTATGGTCATCCGCCACCACGATACGGATCTTTTTCACCTGGCCGCTCCCGCTTCGACGGGAATCTCAATCGCGATGACGGTTCCCTTGCCGGGCTGCGAGTCAATTGTGAGGTGTCCGTTGAGCAGCCGCACTCGCTCCTGCATTCCAAGCAGGCCGACACTCCGCGCCGGAACGGCCAGGCCCAGCACTGCCTCCGCGTCGAAGCCCCGGCCGTCGTCGGTTATGCGGACGCTCGCCACCGAGTCTCGAAAGGCGAGCCGAATGCCCGCGTGGTGGGCGTCGGCGTGTCTGGCGATGTTGTTGACCGCCTCCTGCACCATGCGGAACAGTGAGACCTCGAGGTGCTGTGGCAGGCGCTTGCTTGGCTGGTCAACCTCAATGCCCGCTACGACACCGGCTTCCTCGAGGTGGGTCTCGGCGTACCAGCGGATCGCGGGTGCCAGGCCGAGATCGTCAAGCGCCATCGGGCGCAGATCCAGGATGAGACGCCGCGTGTCCTCGAGGAGACCGGCGGCGATCGTTCGTGCTTCCTGGAGCCGCTCGGCGACCTCGGGCTGCGTCTCATCGAGGTTGTCGCGGGCGCGGTCCATGGCGATCGACAACGCTCCAAGGGTCTGGGCAGTCTCGTCGTGGAGCTCCCGGGCCAGTCGCGCACGCTCGTCCTCCTGGGCGGAGATAATCTTCGTCAACAGCTCACCCAGGCGAGCGGTACGCTCCCGCACCTGCAGCTCGAGCGTCTTGTTCGTTTCTTCCAGCTGCTGGTACGCGTTCCTGAGCTGCTGCCGCATGCTCTCCAGGCTCTGGGCCAACTGGCCGACCTCGTCCTGAGCAGCCACGCTGATCGGGCTCTCGAGGTCTCCCTGGGCCATGCGCTGGGCCACCGCGGTGAGCTGCTGCGTCGGCTTCACGACTCGTCCCGTCGTGACCCAGGCAACGGCCAGGGTAGTGAGGAAGCCTACGACCGTCAGGAGCAGCAATCGCTGCTCGAGCTGCCGCGGCAGTGCGAGCGCCACATCCACCGCCTGCTCGAGGACGAGGTAGAAGTGCGACCCGGTTAACGGCACAACCGCCATGACATGGGGCTCGAAGCTCTCGTCCGGGCCAGGCTGGTGCAGCAGGCTGACCGCTTGCCGATCGCCCTGGATTCCCTGGATGACGGGAAAGTGATAGCTCAATGCACCAGGATGCTCGTCGGGCCCGATCCCCAGCGCCACCCGCCCGTCTGGGCCGACGACTTCCAGGTGATACCTGGACGCTGGATCGGCCGATTGTTCGGTCGACGCAGCGACACCTGAGCCCAGCCGATCCCCCGAGGAGGGAACGTATGGGGCCTGGCTGTTGGCCGCCTCAAGATGGACGACCACGACTCGGCCTGCAGTCTCGTCGCCACTTCCAACGCGAGCGATCAGGGCAGCGAACGAGGCAGGGTATGATGCGGCAGCCGGGGCGGTTACCACGCTGAAGTCGTTGTTGGCCAGATCGGACATAGTGCTAAGGATCGAGCTCGCTTGGTCGACTTCATTCGGGCTGGGGCTGCCGGTCTCTGTCAGCACGCGACCATCGGGCCCGAGCACCCACACGCCGGTAGGGCGGAAGAAACGGAAAGCATCGACAAGGGTCAGGTGCGCGAGCAATCGACTGGCAGTCTCGTCAAGCTGAGAGCCGTCCGCCAAGAGCCCCACGTTCTCCTGCTGCACGTCCCCAGCGATGTCCTGAAAACCGGACTGGAAGATGCCAGCGATGGTGAAGGCCCTGGTCAGTCGCTCGGCATGCACCAGGCCAGTGGCCTCCTTGATTGACTGAAGCCCGAGGAATGCGATGCTCCCAAACATCAGGACGAGCCCGATGGTCACATAGAGCATGATCCGCTGCTGGATCCCGAGATGCCGACGGCGAGTCCAGCGATCGAAGAATGGCCGCCAACGTGAAATGCCCCCGACTTTACCGGCGGGCAGACGCAGGCAATCGTAACCCGCCGAGCGGGGCATGCGCTGTGCCATTGCTGTCTCGCCCCGCCTGTCTAACCCAATTGCCCCAGCCGAGCGACCGGGCCAGCGTAGCAGGTTGGCGTTGGCTCGCGTCCGCTTGCGCCGGTGTCTCTAGGCGAGCTCGGCACTCCACAACTGCTCTGGCAGGCTGCATTCGGCGAGGGCCGGCGCGGCCGCGTGGGTCCGCGCGCGACGGTCCTGGACTGCCGCCATGACGTTACACACTAGCGTATCGATGTGCGTCGGCGAGAGCTTGTCGCCAAAGTACGTCGAGAACAAGCTGGTGAGCTCTTCCTTTGTTCGCATCTGCCGTTCCTCCCTGCGCCTGTGTCACCAGCGTAGTCGTGCGCGGGCACCTTGACCATCGGGACATCCCCTGATTCAAGGGCGCGGAACAGGCGAATTGTCGGCTACTACGTTCAGGGGATGCGGCGTCAGATGTTTGGGGGATCCCGTAAGGCCTCGAGTAGAAAATGATGCAAACGCATCATGTCAGCCCCTGGCATCACTGGATAATGCAAGCTACAACGGACGGACGGGCCAGCGTCAGCCGGCCGCGCGCTGACCGGCAGGGGGTTCTCATGCCGATACCAATATCGCCGTGCACCCAGTTTGGAATCGGGATTTCGTGCGCGTCTTGCGGGGGCCGAATCAGCCCGACCGGCGAAGCGGCCGGGCTGGGCGACCTGTACTTCCACTCGACGTGTGTGCCCCGCTGCGACGAATGCGGCCAGAGCTTGGGCCCGACGCTCGAGCGGGATTGGGGTTACCAGGTGATGGTCGTTGCATCGGTCTACGGCTACGAGTGCCTGCCCTTCCATCACCTGTGCCCCGAGTGTCGGGCGACGACGCTAGGTGTGGAACCGAGCGCCCTGGACTGAACGGCAGCCTAGCTGGAAGGAGGTAGCGAGCGCATGCAACCTGTTCACATGGATGTCGTCGTCGACGGACGGCTGTACACGACGAAGCGCGCGCTGTTGTTGGCCGACGATGCCGGCCGAGATGGCGGCATGTGGGAGCGCGCGGGACGCAACACGTTCCTATTCCGCGACCCATCCGGGATCTATTTCGCCCAGCACCGCAGCGTCTGGGGTGTCGATTCGGATTACGTGGAAGCGCTCTCGACCAGCCGGGCCCTGCAACTCTACGCAGAGCTGCCGATCCATGAAGTTGAGCCGGCCCGCGCATTCTCCGCCCAGGCGTGAGCGGTAGTCGGCCGGGAGGTTGACGGGGTTGCGCCTGAAAGCCACCCCTGCGGGTAGGCATGAGACTACCCCGGTGGACGTGGCGCTGTCGGCTGTGGAGCGCGACCCTCGCCAGCGGTGGGAGTAGTCAGTCGAGCGCCGCGTTTCGGCGAGCTGCTGGGCCGATCCAGCGATGCCGTATTTGTGGTTGGCCCGGGCTTCCGTATCGTGTGGTGGGGGCGTCGGGCAGAGCAAGTGCTCGGCGTCCCGCCCACACGCGTGGTGGGGCGCCGGTGTTTCGACGTGTTCGCCGGCTCGTTGGCGATGGGTCGAGACATCTGCGGACCCAGGTGCTGGGCGGCCCAGGCTCTCAGACGGGGCCAGACGGTACCAGCTTTTTGCATGGATCTGTGCGTGGCCGGCAGTAAGCAGCGGGCATACACGCTCGGCTTTCTGGTGGATGAGTCCGGTGAGTTCCTGGCCCACGTGCTCCGCGAGCGGGAGCCAACCGGGCCTTTGCCCATAGCGGCGCAGCCGAGTGTTGTGACTGACGCTGCGGCGCGCCCGGGCCGAAACGAGGTCGCCAGTCTGACACCCAGACAGCGGCAGGTGCTGCAGCTCATCATGATGGGAGCGACCAGCCTGGAAGTCGCCCGCAGTCTGTGCGTGACGCATGCCACCGCGCGCAACCACGTACAGAACGTCCTGGTGAAGCTCGGTGTGCGCAGTCGGTTGGAGGCAGCTCTGTTGGCAGAACGCGCGAGCATGGCGCTGACAGCGGGGTCAGCGGAGGCAGTGTACTGACACACTCGGAAAAGACTTAGCCAGCTCTGGCAGCGGGGCCGATGCGCCGCGGGCGCGCTGGCGGCTGCGACACGGCGCCGTGACACGCCAGTCCAAGCGCCTTAGATCGAGCTCCATAAGCAGCAACGCGCCGAGTCCGCCCTGCGGAGTGTACCTGTCAGTTCGCGTTCCGATCCGCCGTCGGTGGCCGCAGTGTGGATGGTGAGCACCAGGGCCCGTTCTCCGAGGAGGCGCGCCCCGCGTCACGCCACGGGCGGCCGCCAACCAGCGGCCGCCCGTCACGGTGGCGGTGCTAGGGGGCCATGATCGTGACGGTCGCTTTCATCCACGGGTGCGGAGTGCAGTGGTAGGTGAACGTGCCTGGCGTGTCGAATGTGAGGCTGAACGTCTCGCCCGCGGCGATTGAGCCCGAATCGACCGACCCGTCGTCAGCGGTAACTGTGTGGCTCTGGGCGCCGGTGTTGGTCCAGATGACTGTCTGACCGACAGGGACGCTCAGGTCTGGGTTGTCAAGGCCCCAGCTCATGATGTCGGTAGCCGAGGGCTCGACGATGTTGACCGCCGCGGTCGGAGCATCTTGTGCAGCGGTCGGAGCATCTTGTGCCGCGCTGATGCCTGGCAGCGCTGCCCCCATGAGCGCGAGCCCGGCGATCAGGCCAAGCAGTCGTCTGCGAGAGAAGAGAAAGTGGTCCATGATTGGTCCTCCTTCAGGACTGAATGTGGGTGTCCTATCCGCCAGCCTGGACGACCACGGTCGCCTTCATCCAGGGGTGCGGTGTGCAGTGGTAGGCGTAGGTGCCAGGAGTGCCAAACGTGTGACTCCAGCTCTCACCAGTGTTCAGCAGCCCCGAGTCGAATGAGCCGTCGTCAGCGGTGATCGTGTGGACCAGCGAGCCGGTATTGGTCCAGGCGATAGTGTCGCCGACCTTGACTGTCAGCGTCGACGGGCTGAAGCCCCACGAGAGAGCCGCGGGCTGCGGCTGCACGATCTGCGCCGTCGCGGCGGGTGGCGGACCTGCAGCCAGGATGCTGACCGGAGCGGCGGCTGGCGGTGGCGCATTCGAGGCCACGTTCGAGGGGAGCTTGATCCCTTCCCAGGTTGCCCACATGAACTGCAAGGAGCTCACGTTCGGGTCGACCGTGGCGCGGGCGTCCTGGATCTGAGCCACGATCACGAACGGTCCGAGCGCTGCGCCGTCCGGTATGCCCACGTTGAACCACTCGACCACGTTGCCAGTCACCTTGGCGGGATTCAGGCCGGGAGCGCCGGCGTAGGTACTGACGACTGTGAGACCTGGCGGCAACTGGTCGAGCAGGCTCACATTGCTCAACGTCCCGGTGCCGTGGTTGATCACCGTCATGCGGTAGGTCATGTAGCTGATATCGCCATCGGCGCGAGAGGCTGTCATCTGCACCTCAGCCGGCGGTGCCCAACGATCAGGCCAGTACAGGCCGTTCAGCTGCATCACATACGCCTCGACATGGGCGAGCTCCTGCTGCGAAAGAAGCTTGTGATCACCCCAGCCGACCATCGACAGCCTGGGGTTGTCGCCCTCGGGTCGGGAGCCATGTTGGACGAACAGGTCGATGGCGCGGATAAAGGCATCCGGGTCGCCGTTGGCTGCCTCGACGAATTCCGGGGCCGGATTCAGCGACGGCACCGTGCCATCTTCCGAGCCTGGGTTTTCCAGTCCACCGACCCCCCGATCGCCATGGCAGGTCGTGCAGTTGCGGGCGAAGATGATGCGCCCGGTCATCGGATCGCCATGGATCGACGCCGCGGGGCCGTTGGCGTTCAGGTCGACTCCAGGCACCGGTTCAAAGACCGGATTGGTGGGTGGCGACGCCAGTGGATTAGGCGTGGGTGGGCCATCAGCCGCAACAGAGCCGATCTGGCCCACGACGGCTGCCAGCGCCACGACCGCGGTCGTGAATGGTAGCCACCGACGCACTGGTTGGTATCTCCTCATGCGCCACCTCCGTACCTTCTGATTACCGGTGCCTCTATGCTCCACACTAGTTCCGTCATCAGCACCGCGCTATCGACCGGACCTCCCATTCTTGCCCACCAATGCGCCTGCTATTAGGGTCGGGCAATCGCCCGAGCGGAGATCCACGGTTTGGGGGATACCCGCGCCGGCTCCGTCCGGCTGCGCGTGAGCATTGGATCTATCTCACGCCCGCACTCCGAAGCCGGCCACGCCTGACGGGGTAGTGGTCTGCCCACCCCCGAGGGTAGTAGACAGGACCGCGGGAGGGAGCATCCCCTGACCGCGCGACTGCGCAATGGGCGGGTTTGTGGCCGAGTTTTTTCAGGCAGCTGCTGGATGTCCGGCTGCGATTCCGCCGCCTAGAGTGTTTGCATTGGGTCGGCGCAGGTGACGGCCCGAAGAAAGGGGAACAGGCATGCAGGACAGGTTTCAGCGGCTCCGCCTGCCTATCGCTGGCGGCGCAATTATGGTGGCGCTTGCAGTGGGTCCAGTTGTCCGAGCCGACGACACTTGATCAAACGCGCAAGATTCGCCAGCGACTGAAACTACCGCTTACACGGGCCAGACCCGGTCACTGACCATCAACATGGTCCCGTTGCTCACCCACGAGATGGAGGGCTCGCTCGACTATCTGAAGGAGGAATTTGCCCCAGGCGGATTGCTCCACGGGCAGGAGGTCTACGCGTTCGATCCGAGCACGATGATCGTCTACGAGGGTGACAAGCTGGATCTGACCCTGATCAACCCATCGGAGGACCCGCACACCTTCACCATTCCCGAGCTCGGTGTCAACATCCCCGTGGGCGGCCAGTCAGAGGTTCGAGGGATCTTTTCCGCCGGGCAAGTCGGGCTGTTCAATTACCTGTGCATTGTGCCTGAGCACATCAAGCACATGCGCGGACAACTCCTCGTACTGCCCACGTCTGCGGCACCTGTCCCCGCAGCCCAGGCGGAAGAACAGGCACCCTGAGGGCGACCACGCACGAACAGCACGGAGGCGTCGACACGCCGCTCGCGATCATCAGCGCCGACGGGGCCACTCAAGTTCTGTCTCTAGTGAGCCCAGCGTGGCTATCCTCGCGATGCTGGTCAATCTGTCATGAACGCCCGATGCTCCGGGCAAGCATGTCAGCAAAATCGACAAGTTGCTGACCGCCTGTAACGAGCTGCTGGCCGGTGTCTGCCATGCGCCGGGCCGCCTGGCGGGCCTCGGCAACGTCTTGCGCCAGGGGCAGATCACTGCTCGCGTCGACGCGTCGTGCGAGTAGATCGCTCAGCTCGACCATGACCTTGCCGTGCTCAGCGAGGGCCTGACCGTTCGAAATCACTCCCAGACCCTGGGCCCGTACCTGATTGATGTTCACCTCCTGGGCGCTGATTGGATTGACGCTCAGGGACTGCCCGAGCTTCACGGCCCCCTCGCCGATCGCGACCATGTTGTTGCCGTCGGCGATCCAGTGCTGGCCGTCGGCAACCCAGCTCGGATCCGCTAGCGCCTGGCCATGAGTGACCATGCGGGTTCCCAACTGCTGCATTGCCCGCCCGTGCACAATCGCCTGGTTGCCAGCGGCGGCCACGTCCTTCGGGTCGAACGCGCGCGCCGGCGGCCCGCTCTGGCATGCCCCGTCAACGACGAGCACGGTGAACATCACCAGGAACAGTGCGGTGCCAAGGGAAGGGAAGACGCGCCTGTTGTGGTTCATGTTCGTGGCTCCTCGCCCATCCATCTGCGTCAGAAGCGGTCGCTCCGCTTCGCCGCATGCCTATTCAGACTCGGCCAGGTTGCCCGCAAAGATGCCAAAGGTTACGGGAGCGTAAATAAGCCGGGGTCGGGACAAGGGTGGGGATGGGTGGGCAGCGTCAACGGCGTGGGCACACTGAGCCGGCCTGGTGGACACCGGGCGCGGCGAAGTAGGCCCCTGGTGGACGAGCCGTTGGGCCACCGTGCACTCGGTGAAAGCCGCATCCATGGTCATGGTCTGGTCAGCGACGAACCGGACGTCGAGCGAGCGGCCGCACCGCTCACCTCGCCCGCATCATTGACGATCACCACCCTCGACCCGCGGGTTCTGCCCGGGTGTGAGGAAGGAGACGATCAGGTAGTTGGTCCTACGCTCCGAACCACAAACGGGTAAGAGCGACCCCGCGGTGCCCGGTCAACGATGGCCAGCGTCTCCGCGGCGCTCAGCGTGGTGTGGGCGCAGCGGCATCGGCTGCGGCGATTAGCTCACGCACTTGCCGTCGCCGCGCCGCGGCCGTGTGCGGGGCAATCTGAACCTGCGGCGCCTGGGTTCGGATCGCGCGGAGCGTGCCGGCGTCAGGCACCGACATGGGTGACCAGGCAACAACCATTGGCACGTCGGGATGCGCCAGTGCCGAATCGATTGCCAGGCTATGGCGTTGGCAGTGGCTGTCGAGCGCTGTCATCTGCGGGTCGTAGATCATCAGGTCTACAGCTTCGGTGAGTGGGCAATAGCCCTTGTAGCAGCGGATGCAGCGCTCAGCGGGTGTCCACGGGCCTGGGCAGTCAATGACGTGATACCCAGCCTCGCGCATTTCGGCGGCTAACACCTTCGAAAAGTCAACGTCGTGCTGGGCGATCAAAGATGGTACGCATGGCCGGTGTCCTTCCGTGAGGCGCCCGAAGTCAGACGCCGATGAGCTTTTCGAGCGACTCCCGGGAACTCGACGGCCTAGTCGCTGACGGCCGTGGCGGATGAACCAGCATGACCGGACTGGGGCTCTGATGGATCACCTCTCCGGCGACGCTGCCCAGTAACGCGCGAGCGAAGCCCGTCCGAGCGTGCGTGGCCATTACAATGGCCGCCGCCGATTGAGCACGGGCGACGCCGGCGATCTGGACCGCGGGTTTCCCGTTGCGCACGACGCGACTGATGCTGATGCTGTCAGCGGCGACACGCGAACCGAGCGACCGCAGGTACGTCTTGGCATCGTCCTCGAGCCGAGCGAGCCCGTCACCGACATAGGTGATCACCGCGCCGCCCTCGCCGGCGACGAGCTCTCCCGGCGCGGGCACCACGCCGACGAGGACCATTCGGCCGCCAATGGCTCTCGTCAACTCGATGGCCGGCGCCAGCGCCGACTCGGCGAGTGTTGAGCCGTCGAGCGGCACGATGATACTTGGCTGGGCGCGCTGAAAGGCCTCAACGGGCCGCAAGCCTTCGGCAGCACGCACCAGCATTACGGGAACGGGCGAGCGGTGCACGACGTCTTCCGCCACACTGCCGTGGCGGAGGCGATCGGTCCTGACGCGATCGTGCATGGCCATGACGACGAGGTCGGCGGATCGGAGGTCGACCTCCTCGACAATCCACTCCGCGGGCGAGAATCCGTACGGTACGCCCATTTGCACCGTGAACCCGCGCTTCGTCAGCTCGGCGGCAATTACCGCGAGGTAGTCCTCCGCCTCCACGATGGCACGCAACTGGCCGGCGCCGCTGTCGCCGCGCGAAGGGGCGTGAACAGACCGCACCAGGATCAAGCCGGCCCAGCTTTCCCGGCCAGCGCCTCGGCGTACCGGAGCGCGGCCTCGCCCACCGGGGTGCCGTCGAGTGGAACCAGGATGTTCTTGTACATGACGCCACACTACGGGCGACCGGTAACACCGCTGGTTGCGCGCGGTAAACGCGAAGTTAACAGTGGGTGTGTCCCGGAGGCCTTGCGCCAGAGTTGACGCACCACCTGAGGGGGTAGGTACGTCCATTCCTGGGAAGTACCCCACCGTGTCGTGCCAGTCGAAACCTGGCAGGCGCATAGTGCAGCTACGCGCAGAAGCCTGACGGAGAAAGCCCTCACATGAACACTCTCGCTCGCGATGATCGTCGCAGCGGCCGTAGGCGGTGTCGTGACCGCCCAAGGACGTGCCCCTGCTGGAGGCAGACCTGCCGACGTCGTCGATGGGCCTCGAGGATCGCATCAACTACCCTACATGCTCTGGGTGGCGGCTCTGGCCCCGTGCCGTACGAACCGATGGACATCGAGAGCCGTTTTGGCAGGACATCTTGTCGTCTGCGGCCCCAAGCAGGCACCGCCGCTGGTGCTTCTACGGTCCTGCCGTTCGTCTACCAAGACGATGAGTTACGCGGCGTCAGCACGCCAACCTTGCTACGAGCGATCAGGTGGCTGGAGTGGGGCAACGAAACGATGGTTACGCAGCCCTTCGTAGAAGCAGAGCGTTCGAGACGACCGTGATGCTCGACGCCGACATGGCCAATGCGCCGAACTCGGGGCGCAACATGATGCCCAGGCTGGGGTACAGCACACCCGCGGCGACGGGAATAGCGATCACGTTGTAGATCGCGGCCCAGAACAGGTTCTGCTTCATCTTGCGCACCGTTGCTTTCGACAGCCGAATTGCAGCGAGCACCTCGGCGGGGTCGCTCTTCATCAGCACGATGTCGCCCGTCTCGACGGCGACGTCGGTGCCGGCGCCGATGGCGATGCCCAGGTCGGCTTGCGCCAGCGCCGGGGCGTCGTTTACGCCGTCGCCGACCATCGCGGTGAATTTTCTCCGACTCCGACCTTCCGCCTGAATCTGCTCGACCCCAGCGGCCTTGTCCTCGGGCAGCACTTCAGCGAACACACGCTCGATCCCGACCTGCTTCGCCACAGCTTCCGCGGTGCGCCTGGTGTCACCGGTCATCATGACCGGCTCAATACCCAGCTCTTTCAGCTCTGCGATAGCGCGCGTGGCGTTCGGGCGCACAACGTCTGCGGCGGCGATCACGCCCGCTGCACGACCGTCGATGGCGACCACGATTACCGTCTTGCCTTCGCTGATCAGGCGCTCTACGGCGTCAGCCGTTGGCCCGATCGGGACGTCGAAGCGCTCGAGCAAGCGCGGTGCGCCGACGAGGACCTGTCGACCGGCAACCGTTGCGCGGACGCCGCGACCAGGGATGTTCTCGAAGTCGTTGATCTCGGCGTGGTTGGCGATTTTGCGCCGTTCGAGCTCGTCGAGCACGGCCTGGGCGAGGGGATGGCCACTACGAGCCTCTGCCGCGGCTGCCAGGCGCAATAGCTCACCCTCAGCGACTCCAGAGGCAACGACATCGGTGACGCGCGGCTTGCCCTCGGTTAGCGTCCCGGTCT
>Ga0137375_10003009_pt1 | contig 19963 bp, 20 predicted proteins | sample SagtaG_24_FD_104936 | JGI IMG/M metagenome (GOLD analysis project Ga0137375, IMG submission 104936) | Vadose zone soil microbial communities from Sagehorn Ranch, Mendocino, California, USA - Sage1_R_113_16 metaG | ecosystem: Environmental > Terrestrial > Soil > Vadose zone | place: USA...
CTACGCCCCGAGGTCTGGAACGCCTGGCACGACGCGCACTTACCCAACACCAGCCAGTAGATCCCGAGCGGCGTGGCCGCATACCGAAGCGGTCATTGACCAGTCGTGCACAAGCGATCGTCATGTCCGCCCGGGCGGGCAGCCCGTTGTCCAGCAGCACCATCACGTCGATCGGGGTGGAGTCGATCTGCACCTGCTCGCCAGGCCGGGACGCGAACGTCGGGGTGAACGCGCCGGTCGGCCGGTTCGCCGTCTGCCGGCGGGTGACCGCCGAGCCGAAGGTGTGCTTGCCGGCCGACAGCCGGTCGACCAGCGCGTAGAACGCGGTGCGGCCGGGCAGCGGCACCACCCCCGGCCCGTGGATCTCTTCGACCCGGCTGACCACGTGGCGGATCAGCCGAGACCGGGTGCCGGTCGAGGTAAGCGTCTGCTCGGCGATGACCTCGCGGACCACCTCGACCAGGCGGGCGTCGGCGCGGCCGGTGGCCTCCCAGTCCCGGGTCGCCCGCTGGTCGACCAGGCCCCACAGGCCCTGCGCGGCGTAGCGGGCGCGGCGCGTCTCGATGGTGCGGGCGGTGACGCCCAACTCGGCGGCCTTGGCCTGTTGCCGCTCGGTCAGGCTGCGCCGGGCCGGGTCGTACTCGCCACGCGGCACGGTTCCTGGCGGGATATGCGGGGGCAGCCCGGTCTCCACCTCGACGACGTGCTGCTCCCACCGCCTGGCCTCGGCCAGCACCTCGTCGGGCAGGGTGTCCAGCAGCCCGACCGGCTCCACCGACGGCAGCGGCCCGCCGCCCAGCACCTGGAAGTCCGGCGCGGCCATCACGTAGCCGGCCAGCACCACCTGCTCCGTCCCGGCGTCGCTGCGCAGCCGCACCGACGCGCCGACCAGGCCGAGGACCTGATGCTCGGCGCCGTCGAAGCAGACCCGGTCGCCCGGGCGCAGCACCGCCCGCCCGTCGCCCATCAGACCGCCACCGCCACGCGCACCGGGGTGTCCGGGTGCAGCGGCACCGACAGGTCCGCGTGCAGCTCGTGGCGCCAGAGCAGGTGGAACAGCACCGGCAGCACGCCGATCGGGTCACCGACCTGCTCGGCGCCGGCCATCAGCGGATACGGCTCGGCGAACACTTGGCGTAGCGGCGCGGCGACCGCGGGCACCTCGTGGCGCGGGTGCCGGTAGCCGGCCAGCCAGCGCACGTTGGCCACCACAATCGCGTCGGGTGCGCCGGCCAGCCGGTACTGCCAGCCGACCAGCTCACACGCCGCCCGGGTTGCCTCGAACGCGGCCATGTCCTTCGGCTTGATCCGCTCCACCGGCCGGCAGTCCACCACCAGCGCGGTGCTGTCGGCCAGCCGGGCGAAGTAGTCCGGCACGTGCGAGCGGACCTTGTCCTCGCCGGCCGGCCAGAACAGCCAGAACGGCTGCGAGGCCACCGCGACGACGGCCAGGTCGTGGTCGAGCAGCATCAGGTGATCGCGTTCCAGCCACGACTCGTACCCGACGTGCTGGCCCATTGTGGAGCTCCACCAGCGGCCGTTGAAATGCCGCTGACCCTTGTAGGACGGGAACCGGCGCGCCGGCTGGCACCACTCGAACCGGGTCGCCCACACGTCAGTCAGCGCGCTGCGGTGCTGGTCGCCGTCTTCGGTCAGCCAGGCCACCTCGAAGCCGTCGACCGTCCGGCCGGCGGCGCCGCCGGACACCGCCCGCAGCGTTGTCACGCCGAGCATTCTTCAATGCCCACCCGTCGATCCCCGGCAGCGACGCGCGCGCTTTGATCGACGCCCAGCTACGGCGCCGGCCGGTCCTGCCCGACCCGGTGCAGCCCGTGCCGGTCCTCGAGTTCCCGCGCCGCCGCCTGCGCGCGGCGGTAGTCGTTCCAGGCCCACACGGTGCGCCCGTCCTGGCGGACCAGGGTGGCGACCAGGTGCACGTGGTCGTCGCCGTGGCGGATACCCAGCCACCGCACCGCGCGCGGGTCACCGTGCGGGGCCAGTCCGACCCCGGCCATGAACTGCGCGGCGATCTGCACCCACTGCTGGTCGGACAGCAGGGCGTCGTCGGCGTGGTTGTGCAGCGAGCAGTGCCAGACCGGCTTGGGCGGCGGGTGCACGCCGGCGACGACCGGTTGCTCCAGCAGCTCGACCAGCCGGCGCAGCACCCGCCGGCCGCCGGCTGTGGTGGCCGGTTGCAGCTCGTCGACGCCGCCCACCGTCGCGTAGGCCCAGGCCGCGATCACCCGCGGTCGGTCGTGGTCGCGGTACTCGCCCGGACCGAACAGGTAGTGCAGCACCTCGGCCACCGACACGCCGCGGCGGTGCACCCGGGGAATCACCGCCGGCCTCCCGTCACGGCTGCTGCTCGCCGGCCGGGCCGGCCGTCCGCTGGAGCTGGCGGTGGATCCGGGCGACCACCGCGTCCAACGCGGCCACCGACCGGGCGCACGAGGCGACCGCATCGTCGACCCCGGGCCCGCCCGGCGTGCCCCGCAGGTCGGCCGCCGTCTGGGTGACCGCGGTCCGGGCGGCGAACAGTTCCCGCTGCAACTGCGCCAGCTCAGCGCGGGTGATCCCGCTGCTGTCGGGCTCGCCCCCGGTGGTCACGCCCCGCGCTGCCGCCAGCGCCGCCTCGCCGACGTATCCGGTGGTGGTCAGCCCCGCCCGTCCGGCCGCGGCGGCAAGCTCCGCGTACTCGTCGGCGGTGAAACGCACGTGCGTGCGGTGGTCCCGGCCGGGAAACGAGTACCGGCGAGACCGTGCTGTCACCCGGGCGATTGTGCCCGGCCGCCCGGCGCCGCCCGGCGGCGGCCCGGACTGTCCACCGCGACCAGGCCGTGGTCCCGCTCGATGACCCGCACCGCGGCCATGGCCCGCGCGTAGTCCCGGCTGTCGCGCCAGACCTCGCCGTAGGCGTTCACCCGACCGGCCAGCACGTGCACGTGGTTGCCGCCGTGGCGCACCGCGACCCAGGGATGCCGGGCCAGGCCCAACGCCGTGACGAGTTCGTCGGCGATCGTGGCCCAGTCCGGGTCGGTCAGCAGCGGGTCCTGTGGCGCGGCGCGTAGGCAGCAGTGCCAGACCGGCCGGGACACGCCCGGCCGTAGCCCGGCGCAAAATCGCATGTCGGCGACCCAGTCGCGCCCGTGCGAGCCGCCGAGCAGCACGTTGCCGCCGGTCACCACGTGCGGGTCGACCTGGTCGCCGCGCTCGCCCGGCCCGAACAGGTACGCCGCGGCGTGGCTGAAGTTCGTGCCCTTGCGGACGACCGCGATCACCGGTGCCGGGCGCGTGCCGTAGTGGCGGCGATCGCCGCCCGGATCTCGATGACCGCCTGGCGCACCTGCTCGTAGACCGCGCTCGCCTCCTGCTGCGCCGGATACCGCGCCTCCGCGTTCGCCCGCGAGACCAGCTCGCTCAGCGCGTTGGCCACCGTTACCAGCGTCAGGTACGTGTCGCCGTCCACGATTGGCGGCACCGGCTCTGGCCGGTCCAACCGCTCCCCGGACGGCAGGCTGAGCAGCTCGTTAACGGTCACCCGCACCCACGCGCCCAGCTCGCGGCGACCGGTAACAGCCCGCGCCGCCGACCAGGCCGCGTGCTCGTCGGGCGTGAGCCGTACCCGCACGTCGCACGTTCGTCGTACCGGCCCGCCGCGTACCACCTAGCCGAGCACCTCCCGCCCCCGCAGTGCTCGCCGGCCGGCGGCAACCGCCGCCACGGTACCGACCCTCCAGGACCGGTCACTCCATGGGCCGAAACGCTCCCGGTTGCCGGCGCCCAGCCGCTCCGCCGCGTCCTCACACGGCAGACTGTCAACGAAGCCCAAGATCAAGCCGGTAGGCTCGGCCTCCACGTACCCCGCTCGCCGATGCCATCTCGGACAGCGCTCACGACGCATCCGAAAGGTAAGTCCGGACTCCGAAAAATCATCCGAAGAGTAGGTCCGGACTCCGAAGCGTTCGAGCGGACAGGACAGCGAGGCGAGCTGGAACCGTTGCCACATAGGCTGAGGCGCGTAGCAAGATATGCCATTTGGCGGCCAATCCTCGACCGGGCGCGGTCGAGGATTGGCCCTTGCAGTCCGCTCAGGCGGCCTCTGGCACCGGCGTGGCCGGTGGGAAGGCTTGGGCCTCGTCGTAGACCAGGCGTTCGGTCAGACAGTGGTGCAAGGCGCCCAGGAGCCGGTTGAACAGGTTGCGTTGGGCGGCGGCGTGCCGGTCACCGGCGGCCCGGCGCCGGTCGTAGTGGGCGCGGCAGCCCGGCGAGGTGATAAGGGTGGAGAAGGCCCACACGTAGCCGGCGGCGGCCAGCCGCTGGTTCTTGACCCGCCGGTAGGCCACGGTCCGGCTGCGTCCCGAGGCCCGGGTGACCGGGGCGGAACCGGCGTACGCCTTCAACGCCCGAGCGTCGGCGAAGCGGCCCCGGTCGTCGCCGATCTCAGCGAGGACCCGGGCGCCGGAGGTGTCGGCCAGGCCCGGGAAACTCGTGATGATCGTGTAGTCGGGGTGGGTGGCGAACGCCTCGGCGGTCGCGGTGGTGAGGTCGTCCAGGGCGTCGCAGGCGGCGTCCAGCAGCCGCAGCAACGCGGTGGCCTGCCGACCGAACGCGATCTCGACCTGCGGGAGTTGCCGCAGTTGAGGGGCGCACAGCGCGGCGGTGATGGCCCCGGCGTCCGCGGCGATACACCTTCGCCGTCCGACCGCGCGCAGGACCGCCTGCACCTGGTTTTCGGTCAGTGCGGCGCCGGCCGCCGGGGTGGGTGCCAGCCGCAGGATCCGGCGGGCCATCGGGGCGCACAGCCCGTCGGTGCGGTTGACGAACGCGGTCAGGAACCCGGGGTAGAACTCGCGTAGCAGGGAGCGCAGCTCGTTGGCAATGCGGTTGCGGTGCCACACCGCGTCCTGCTGAGCACGCGCCAGCACGCCGATCGCCTGGACCAGCTCCGAGTCCGCTGGTAGCGGCCGGTGCATCGCCAGGTCGGTGCGCAGGATGTTGGCCAGCACCACGGCGTCGCCGTGGTCGGACTTGCGTCGGGCGATGCTGTGCCGGTCCCGGTACCGGGCGGCGGCCAGCGGGTTGATCGGGTACACCGGCCGCCCGGTCGCGCGTAGCGCCGCGACCAGCAGCCCGCGTGGGGTCTCGATCGCCACCGGCACCAGCTCGCCCGGCTGGTCTCCGACCTCAGCCAGCATGCCCAGCAGCACCCCGACCCCGGCCGGGTCGTCGCTGATGCGCCGCCGCGCGACCAGCCGGCCGTCCTGATCGACGATCGCCACGTCGTGATGCCGCTCGGACCAGTCGATCCCGCAGAACACTCTCAACCCTCAAACCCTTTCACCGCAACGGATCTGGCACGTTCCGTGCCCTGGCGGGACCACGTGGCACTCTCATGGAAGCGCTCGCGGCGCGACATCCGATCAGCCGTTCGTGAACCCAGCGACCGGCGCAGACCCCGGTCTTTGCGTCAGCGCTCGAACGGCTGCCGATCAAGCTGAGGGGTCACCCTGTGCCGGCGGGCTGGAACCACGGCAGAAGATCACATCCACTCGGCCGTCCGGGTGCCGGTCTGGAACCCAGGGATCTTGTCCCGCATCTGCCAGAGGCATCCCGAACAGCCGAGCACGGAGGGTTCCGGCTGGTAGCACCGCGCACGGTCTTGCTCTAGACCTCAACCGGTCTCGATATGGCAAGGCGTCTCACCCCAGGACACGGAACCCTCCGGAACCCATGAGATCTGCCACAGCCGCCCTTGCGGGTACGACGGTGGCCGGGCGGCCAGCCGGGCGATCGCGGCCCGCTCGGCCGGTGTGGTGGGGGCCGGTCGGACGGCCTGGATGTCGAGGGTGTGGCCGTTGGCGTCGAGCAGCCGCACCAGGGTCGCCCCGGCCGCGGCGGCCGCTTTGACCTGTTGTCCGAGGTCGAACTCCGTGACCAGGGCGTCCAGGACGAACTCCTCGGACACCGGCCGGCCCCGGTACCGGCACGCTTGTACGTACTCGTGCAGGTGTCGCCAGGTGAACGGGCTGGAGTTGAGGCCGAAGTAGGTGGTGGGGCCGCCGTTGCCGTCGTTTTCGATCGGCCCGGCGTAGCGGCCGTCGATGGTGAGGTCGGCGACGAACGCCACCCCGTTGTGGGTGGGCATCTGCCGAAGCGACGACACGGCCAGCCGGTTGTGCGGTACCCGCAGGTCCGGCGTGTGGGCCAGCGTCACGAACTGCTCATCGGCGGTCTGCTCATCGGCGGTCGGGACCGGGCCGCCGGTGCTGGCGGTGTCCGGGTCGGGCCGGTTGGGGTGCCGGTCCGGGGTGGCGGGGTTGGTGGGTGGCATGTCGGTTTCCTCCCAGTGGCGTTGGCCGCTGTCATCAGCGGTTGGGTGGGGTGGTGGGTCAGGCGGCGCGGCGGGGCCGGCCACGCGGATGCCGGGGAATGCCGCGGCAGGGCCGGGTTGCGGCCGGCACGGCCGGGATGAGGTTGTCCGGCAGCGCGGGTGGTGGGTCGCCGGCGGGGCCGTCCGGGTCGGGGACCAGCGCGGTGCGGTCCAGTGCGGCCAGCTCAAGGCACGCCGTGCTCAGCTGGCCCATGGCGTCGTCGCGGGCCTGCTCGGCCTGGGTGAGCAGGTCGCACACCTCGGCGAGCTGGTCGGCGTACTGGTAGAGGTGCCCCGCCCCGGTCCCGGCGATCAGGTCCCGCAGCCCGGTGGCGGTGGCGGCGAGCAGCCGCTGTCCGGTGTCGGCGGCGGCGTACTCGCCGGCGGCGGCGACCCAGTCCTGCACCGGCGCGGGGTGTTTGGCGGACAGGCGCAGCAGGGCGGCCCAGTCGATGCGGAACCCGGCCCGCCAGGTCACGTCGTGCAGCGCGGCGAAATCCATCACGACCGCCGCCGCCCTGCGGCCGTCGAAATCCGGTGCACGGCCCCGACGGCGCCCTCGCCCTCGGTGGTGGCGTCGGTGGGGGCGGGTAGGGCGAGGCGGCAGTGCCGCGCCACCCAGTCGTGGGCGGCGGTGTCGAAGCCGTCGCGGTAGGCGTCGATCGCCTCGTCCCGGCGGGCCGGGGCGAGCCCCTGCCAGGGCGGGGCACCGGCCGGGGCGGCGTCGGTGTAGAGGTCGGCGTCGCTGGGTGCCTCGGCCCGGGCGCGGGATGCGTCGAAGGCGGGCAGCGCGTCGCAGACGGCCGGGTCGCCGTCGTCGAGACCGGCGAGCACGGTACGGGCGGTGCGGTTGGTGTCGCCGCTGGCGCGGGCGCCGACGGTGTCCTGCGCCCACCAGTCGGCGGCGGACGAGCCCGCCCGCGCGCCGGCCTCGCGGATGGCCTCGACGATCGTGGACCAGGCCGAGCCGTCCGGTGTGGACGGGTGGTCGTCTGCGGCCGGGTCCGGTGTGGGCCCCGGTGCGGGGTGGGCGGGTTGGTCGGGGTAGCGCATAGGGGGTCTCCTCCAGACGGACACGGCGGCGCCCCGGCCCAACCAACGGACTCGGCCGCCCGGGGAAGAGGGCGGCCGATGCGTGTGGTGGGCCGGGGCGTCGCCCGGGGTGGCGGCGAAAGGTGGTGCGGGTTAACGGGCGCGGACCGTGGCGCGGATGAGCCGCAGCAACTCGTCGCGGGTGGTGCAGGCATGCGCGGCGGTGTTGAACGCGTCGGCGGCCTGGTCACCGACCCGGTGGCGCAACGCGACCGCGACCTTGCCGATGAGGATCCCGGCCGGTCCGTCTCCGCCGGCCAGCCGGACCCGCACCTGCGGGTAGCGTGGCGCGGCCGGCCCGCCGCCGGTGCGGCGACGGCGGGCAGCGGCGACCCGGGGAGCGGTGACGCGGGTGGTGGTGCTGGTGGTGGTGTCGCTGGTGGTGGGGTCGCCGCTGGTCAGGTGGCGGGTGGTCATGGCGGGACGCTCCTCCCGGATCAGGCAGGTCGGATGGCTGGGGTGACCGTCGGTCAGCTCGACCGGGTGGGGCTGGTGGGGAACGGGCTGCGGTCGCGGAACGCGGACCCCGGCTCGCCGGTGATGACGTTGACGTCGTCGCGGGTCACGTGGTCCGGGTCCGCCCCGGTCAGGCGTACGTGCTGGGCCCAGGCCCGCATCACTGCGTCGACGGCCTGGTGCGGGGTGTCGCCGAGCCCGTGGAACGAGAAGTGTTCCGTCTCGACGAAGGCCACGCTGATGGGCATGTCAAGCCTCCTCACATCGCGGGGTGTTTGCTGTCGTGTGGTGGTTTCAGGCCCTACCGCCCCCCGCACCCCGACACGGACGGCTTCGGCGCGCCACGTGCGGGCCGTGTCGGCAGCGGTTGTTGCCGAGGTGGCTGCGGGCCTGCGCAGGCACGGCTACCCTGCTGGCACGCTCAGGCCGGGGTGCGGCAGCCACCGCCCGAGGCGGACAAAAACTAGGCGGCGGGTAAGGACTAGGCGACGTGTCTGATCCCGGCGAGGTTCGACGTCCAGTACGGCGACAACTGTCCTATGCGGACGACGTCACCGGTGTGTGGGGCGTCGATGATCAGCCCGCCGCCGAGGTAGATGCCGACGTGGCCGGGCGCCTGCATGGACCCTTCCGCGCCGGGCACGAACACCAGGTCCCCGGGCCGGAGTTGGCCCAGGTCGGCGACCGGGGTACCGGCGTAGAACTGTTCGGCGGAGTTTCGGGGCAGGCTGACGCCGGCGGCCTTGTACGCCTGCTGGACCAGGGTTATCTGAAGCTCACCGATGGGTGTCCAGCACGTCTTCCACGACCTCGGCGGTTGGTTGGATGCCGCGTCGTGGTCATGGTTATCTCCAGCCTCGTCCGTGATGTTGACGAGGTGGAGGAACGAATGCGGGTGCAGCGGGTTGCATTGCCGGGGACTCGGGTCGGGTCCTGGACGGTGCTGGGTGATGACGATGCGCCGGTCGATGCCATCGAGCGGTGGTTGGCGTACCTGTCGGATGTAGACCGGTCGCCGAACACGGTGAAGGCGTACGCCCACGACGTGAAGGACTTCTTCGTGTTCCTGGCGATGCGCGGGCTGGATTGGCGGGAGGTCCGGCTGGAGGATATCGGCGAGTTCGTCGCCTGGTTGGCGTTGCCGCCGGAGCTACGCGGCGGACGGTTCGGCGCGGTAGCGCCGTTGCAGCCGCACGTCGGTATGGCAACGGTGAGCCGGAAGTTGGCGGCGTTGGCGGCGTTCTACGATCACCACCGCCGTGGCGGGGTGGATGTCGGGGAGTTGTTGACGACCTGGCAGACCGGTGGTCGCCGGGTGTGGAAGTCGTTCCTGCACCACACTTCCAGGGGTAAGCCTCAGGCGAAGCGGACGATCAAGCTGCGGGTGCCGAAGAAGCTGCCGCGGGTGGTGACCGCCGGCGAGATGCAAGCGATTCTGGATGCCTGCGAGCATCTGCGGGACCGGTTGTTGTTCGCGCTGTTGTGGGACTCGGGCGTCCGCGTCGGTGAGGCGTTGGGGCTGCGGCATGAGGACATCGCTGCGGCGGAGCGGCAGCTGGCGATCGTGCCGCGGGTCAACGACAACGGGGCGCGGGCCAAGTCCGGTAGCCGGGTCGTGCCGGTCAGCGCGCAGGTCGTGCGCTTGTACGGGGATTACCTGCACGGCGAGTACGGCGATCTGGACTCGGACTACGTGTTCGTGAACCTTTGGGCGCAGCCGCTGGGGCAGCCGTGGACGTACGCGGCGGTCTATGACCTGGTGAAGCGGCTGCGGACGCGGACCGGGGTGGACTTCGACCCGCACTGGGCGCGTCACGCCTACGCGACCCGGGCGTTGCGGGACGGGGCACCGATCGAGGTGGTGTCGAAGCTGCTGGGCCATTCGTCGGTGACCACAACCGCCTCGATTTACGGTCACCTCACGGTGGAGGACGCCCGGGCGGCGCTGGAGGCGGCCGGCTGGTTCGCCGGCAAGGAGCTGTCGTGGTAGGCGGGCAGCGGCCCGGTCCGGCCAGCTCCCCCGACCGTGTCGAGACGGGTGTCGAACGCCGGGGTTCGGTGGGCGGGCGCGGTGGTGGGCAGGCCCGACGGCGGCCACGAGCGACCAGGGCCGGCGTCGCCGTCGACAGCGGCGGCGCGGGCGCTGGTGGCCTGCCGGTAGGGCGCCCGGCCGGGCTGTTGGAGAAGTTGATGGCCGCACTCCGGCCGCCGTTTCGCGCTGAGGTCCTGGTCTTCGACCCGCGGGATCCGGTGTTCGGCGCACCGGAGTGCGCGGTGGACGGCTGTGTGCGCCCGCGCCGGCAGTGGCGGTTGTGCACCGGGCACGCGACCCGGTGGCGGGCACAGGGCCGCCCGGAGCTGGCGCAATTCACGGCCACCACCAACCCTGCGTTTCACGGCCACGCCCCGCTGCAGCCATGCACGGTGCGGGGTTGCGGGTTCGGGCGCCAGGCACAGGGTCTGTGCCCGCACCACTATCACCGGTGGCTGCGTGTGGGCCGTCCACCGCTGCCCGACTGGGTGGCCGAGGCGGGTACCGCGCCGCCGCTGAGCCCTCCACCCGCGCCGTGCCGAATGGACGAGTGTCCTTTGTGGATACACGCCGGGTCGGCGTGGTGCGTGCAGCATGGAAAGAGGTGGCGGCGGGCGGGCTGCCCGGCCCCGGAGGTGTTTGTAGACATGATGGCCGAGCGGGACGAGTTCACCGGGGAAGGCATCGACCTACGCCGGCTACCCACCCTGCTGCGGCTGGAGATCGCCTACGTGCTGCAATGCCGCCGCGACGAGGCCACCGTCCGGGTGACTCCCTGGCAGGTACAGCGGATCGTCAACGCCCTCGCCGACAGCGGCCTGACCTGCCTGATGGATGCCAGCGAGGAGGACTGGACCGCCGCCCGGCCCGCGCCGGGGTTGAAGAAACGGCTGGGCGCGTTGGCGTTCCTGCGCCACGCGTACCGCCGCGTCGAAGTGTTGGCGGTCGGGCAGGGCTGGGACGTGGAGTACCCCCGGCCGGTGTGGCGGCTACGCAACCTCGGCCTGCACCAGCACGGCGCCACGCTGGACTTCACCGGCATCGGCCAGCCGTGGCTGCGGGAGTTGGCCAAACGGTGGGCCCACCGGCAGCTGACCACCGGGCTGAGCGTCGCCACCGCCTACAACAGCATGCGCGCGGTCACCTGGTTCGGCGCCTGGCTAGCCCGCCCCCGGGTGGGCATCGACCGTTCCGCCGACATCGACCGGGCCGTATTGGAGCGACTGCTTGGAGACATGCGCGTCGAACTCGGTGGGCGCAGCCGGCACGCCGACTACGTCGCCGGCCTGGCCGGGTTCCTGCGCGCGGTCCACCAGTACGGCTGGGATCCGACGCTGCCGGCCGGTGCACAACTGTTCCCCGACGACTACCCCAAGCCGCCGCAGCGGCTACCCCGCGGCCTGCCCGACCATGTGATGGCGCAGGTCGAGTTGCCGGCCAACCTGGACCGCTGGGCCGACCCCGCGTACCGGCTGATTACCGTCATCCTGGTCCGGACCGGGCTGCGGATCTCCTCCGCGGTCGGGTTGCCGTTCGACTGCTTGGTAACCGACACCGACGGGGCCCCGTACCTGCGGTACTGGAACACCAAGATGAAACGCGAGGCGCTGGTCCCCATCGACGACGAACTACGTCAAGGCATTCTCGACCAGCAGCAGCGGATGCTGGCCCAGTTCCCGGCCGGCACCCCGGTACTGTTCCCGGCGGAGCGGGCCAACCTCGACGGCACCAGGCCGACCACGACACAGTCGTACCGGCAGTCGCTGGGCAAGTGGCTGGCCGCCTGCGACATCCGCGACGAGCACGGCCGGCCGGTGCACCTGACCCCGCACCAGTGGCGACACACCCTGGGCACCACCCTGATCAACCGGGACGTGCCGCAACAGGTGGTCCAACACATATTGGATCATGACTCGGCGGAGATGACGGCGCACTACGCCCGGCTGTCCGACACCACGGTGCGCCGGCACTGGGAAGCCATCCGCAAGGTCAACCACCGCGGAGAAACCGTCACCCTCGACCCGGCCGGGCCCCTCGCGGAGGCCGCCTGGGCCAAACACCGCCTCGCCCAGTCCACCCAGGCGCTACCCAACGGCTACTGCGGCCTACCACTGATCAAGACCTGCCCGCACGCCAACGCGTGCCTGACCTGCCCGCTGTTCATCACCACCGACGAGTTCCTGCCCCAGCACCGCGAGCAGCACCGACAGGCCCTGCAGATCATCAGTACCGCCCAAGCGCGCGGGAACAGCCGCCTGGTGGAGATGAACCAGCAGGTCGCCGACAACCTGCAACGGATCATCACCGTGCTGGAGACCGACAACACCGGTGACCCCGGCCAGGCGGTCAGCGGTGCGTCCTGACAACAGCCCGGCGATCATCGCCGCAGCCCGGCGCCGGCATGAACTGACCCGGGCCAAGGCGGTGCAGGCAATCCGGGAACTGGAGCGCACCGGTGCGCCGGTCAGCTTCGCCGCAGTTGCTCAAGCGGCCGGGGTCTCGCGTTCCTGGCTGTATGCCGAGCACAACCTGCGCCAAGAGATCACCCGGCTGCGCGAGGCCACCCGCAGCGCACCGACTCCGGCGATCCCCGCCGGCCAACGCGCGTCCGACGCGTCGCTGCGGCGGCGTCTGGAGGTAGCCGAGCAACGCATCCGGCAACTGCGCGCCGACAACGACAAGCTGCGCCGCCAACTCGCGCATGCGCTGGGAGACCAACGCCACGCCGGTAGAGGCTCGGCGTCGCGCCGATGAACGACAACGCCTACGCGCCCGCCAGCCGGCCACCGTCATGCGGGCGCGTAGGCGCGGCCCGTGGATCCCGGATCCCGCGGTACCGACGTCCGTTGGCTCGAACAGGCGACACGTCCGGGCTGGTTCAGTGGCCTTTGACAACGAGGTTGGCTCGGGTCTGGGGCCAGGTGGTGCGTAGGTAGTGGTCTTCGGCGGCGCGCCACCGCGCGATCCAATGTTCGGGGTTCTGGCCGCGGGCTCGCATTCGTTGGACGCAGATCTCGCGTGGGGTGTCAACGTAAACGGTGAGGTGGTAGTAGGGGGCCAGTTCCGGTCGTGCGGTGTAGACGCCTTCCACGATGACCACGAGCGTGGACGTGATCTCGTGCCAGGGGCCGAGTTCACCGGTGGCCCAGTCGAAGCGTTGGTAGCGGGCGGCTTGGCCGGCGCGCAGCGGGACCAGGACGTGGTCGCGTAGGCGTTGCCAGTCGAAGTAGCGGTGGTAGCCCTGTTCGGCGTCGAGGTGTTCGCGTTCGTGTTCGGGCATGGGGCGGTAGAAGTCGTCTCCGGCGACGACTGGGCAGCCGTCGAGCAGTTCGGCGACTGTGCCGGCCAGGGTTGTCTTGCCTGATCCGCCCGTGCCGTCGATCGCGACGATTGCGGTGCCGCCTGCAGCCGGGGCTAGGGCGAGGGTGGCATTCGCGATGTCCAGGGCGCGTTCGAAGGTGTCGACCAGTTGCTGATGTGCGCGCAGTTCGGTGGCGCGTACGGGGCTTGTCAGCACGGTCTTCTTGGCTTCGGCGAGGGTGCCCGGGCCGCCTCCCAGTAGCTGGCGGGTGACCAGGATCGCGTCGATGACGCCGACACCGTACTGGTGAAGCAGCCGCTGCGCGGCGTCCATGCCCGCACCATGTTCGAGTAGAGCCGAGCATTGCCGAACCAGGGAGGCAAGCAGCGCAGCCCGCTGCGGGGTCAGCCCCGAAACGTCGTCGAACATACGAACTCCAGGTGGCGCACTGTACAAGGCGCGGACAGCACCCTGCCACAGATGATCGCGCAAGGTCTATCGCCTTTACTGGTTCGGCATCGACGGCGAACGGGGCAGTGCCGGCGCCGACGCGGCCGCGCATGTTGTGGTCCAACCGGTGTAGGCGCCATATTCTGAACCCGTCGTATTCCCCGAACCGGGTTGGTTGCCCGCATGGGGCAGGATGTCGCCGGTGGAGTAGGCCGTGTCTGGGAGTGGGGATGCTGTGGTGATCGAGGCCGGGGTTGTGGTCGGGTACGTAATCGCGTGGGCGGTGCGGAAGGCCCGCCGGGCCGCGGGGCGCTTGGACACCGAGGCGGACGCGGTGATCGACGCAGGGTTGGACAAGCTGCACGAGCTGGTGGCGGCCAAGCTGGGTGCCCATCCGGTCTTGGACGATCTGGGCGAGGAGGCGGCTGGCGGGGATGGTCAGGTCTCCGAATTGACCCGCCAGCAGATGGAGTTGGCGGTCACAGCCGTGGCGCGTAAGGACGCAGTATTCGGGCAGGCGGTGACCGACCTGGTGGCCCGGCTGCGGGCGGCCGAGCAGACCGCCGGCGCATCCGTGGTGGCCGGTCGAGGGGCCAGAGTGTTTACCGGGGACGCGCATGCCCATGCCAGCGGCGGTGGAATTGCGGTCGGTCAGGTCGGCGGGGATGTGCGCACCGGTGGTGCTGGTCGGGACGGGACGGACCCTTCCGAGCCGGGCCGGTCCAGCCACTGACCGTACCCGGCTTACCCCTGGGCGTTTCCGATGCGGCGACGCCGGTGTGGCCACCCTCCGACCCTGCCGCGCAGCCGTGGCAGGGCCGGGGCGAGCACGGCGGTATCGGTATCGGCTACGCCCACACTGTTTCCGCGTACGTCACGATCACGGCGGATGCGGCGCGGGCAGTGCGGCCAGTGCGATCGGTGTATCTGGAGCAGGTCAGGCGGATCGCCCCGCCGCAACTGTTGGACCGGGAGGCGGAGGTAGCTGAGCTGGCCCGGTTCTGTCTGGACGCCCATCGCCGTCCGTACGTGTGGTGGCGGGCCGGCCCGTGGGCGGGCAAGTCCGCATTGCTGGCTACCTTCGTGCTACACCCGCCCCCGGAAATGGCCGGCCGGGTTCGGATCGTGTCGTTCTTCATAACCGCCCGGCTGGCCGCCCAGGACACCCGGGAAGCGTTCATCACGACGCTGTTGAAGCAGTTGTGCGAGCTGACCGGACAGGACCTGCCTGCCAGCGTGGGCGAGGCAACACGGGAGGCAGACCTACTGGATCTACTCGGGCAGGCCGCGGCCGCCTGCCAGGCCGCCGGCGGCAGGTTAGTGCTAGTCGTCGACGGTCTAGACGAGGACCGCGGTGTGACCACCGGCCCGCACGCGCACAGCATTGCCGGGCTGCTGCCAGCCACCCCGCCCGCCGGGATGCGCATCATCGTCACTGGCCGGCCCAACCCCCGGGTCCCCGACGACGTGCCGGATTGGCATCCCCTGCGCGACCCAGGGGTTATTCGCCTATTGGCCGACTCCCCACACGCCCGGGACCTGCAACGGTTGGGCCAGTCCGAGCTCAAGCGCCTACTCAAAGGCAACCCGGTCGAGCAGGATCTGTTGGGCCTGCTCACCGCCGCCCGCGGTGGCCTGTCCGGCCCCGACCTGCGTGAGCTGACCGGCGCCGAGTTGGTGCACATCGAAGACGTGCTGCATACCGTGGCCGGGCGGACTTTCACCTGCCGGATCGCCGCTTGGGCCCCGGAGACCGGCCCGGAGGTGTACCTGCTCGGGCATGAAGAACTCCACCACGCCGCCGTGCACTACCTCGGCCAACCCCGGCTGGTCGAATATCGCGACCGGCTGCACACCTGGGTCGACACCTACCGGGCTGCGCGCGACGGCCGGCTGCCATGGCCGGCGACCACGCCGGAGTACCTGCTGCGCGGCTACCCCCGCATGCTAGAGGCCACGGGTGACATCAATCGGCTGGTCGCCCTGGCCACAGACCGCGTGCGCCACGACCGGATGCTCGACCTAAGCGGCGGCGATGCCGCCGCCCTAACCGAGGTCACCACTACCCAGGACTTGCTGCTGACCCACCCCGAACCCGACCTACTCGCCCTGGCCCGGCTGTCCATCCACCGCAACGACCTCGCATCCCGCAACACCAACATCCCGACCGACCTGCCCGCCGTCTGGGCCACTCTCGGTCACCCCAACCGGGCCGAGCAGATCGCCCGGGGCATCACCGACCCATACCGGCAGGCGCAGGCGCTGGCCGCAGTTGCCCAGGCGGTGGCCGCCGCCGGCGACCTCGACCGAGCTAGGCAGTTGGCCACCACCGCCGAGCAGATCGCCCGCGACATCCCCGACGACCACGGGGAGGCGCAGGCCCACGCGCTAGCCGCAGTTGCCCGGGCGGCGGCCGCCGCCGGCGACCTCGACCGGGCCAGGCAGTTGGCCACCGCTGTCGAGCAGATCGTCCGGGGCATGGCCCAGCGCTTCTTCTTCGACCCGTTCCCAGGGACGCTGGCCGAGATCGCCCGAGCGGTAGCCGAGGCCGGCCACCCCGACCGGGCCGAGCAGATCGCCCGCACCGCCACCGACTCATACGAGCAGGCGCGGGCGCTGACTGAGATCGCGCGGGCGGTAGCCGTCGCCGGCGACTACGACCGGGCCGAGCAGATCGCCAGCACCATCCGTGATCGAGACGAGCGGGCAGCGGCGGTCGCCGAGATCGCCCAGGTGGTGGCCGCCGCCGGGGACCACGACCGGGCCAGGCAGTTGGTCACCACCGCCGAACAGCTCGCCCGTGCCATCAAAGACCCAGACGACCTGTCGTGGTTGGTGGCCACGAGCGGGCGGGCGCTGACCGAGCTCGCGCGGGCGGTAGCCGCCGCCGGCGACTACGACCGGGCCGAGCAGATCGCCAGCACCATCACCGACCCAGCCCGGCAGGCGCAGGCACTGGCCGAAGTAGCCCGGGCGGTGGCCACCGCCGGCGACCACGACCGGGCCACGCGGTTGGTCACCGCCGCCGAGCAGCTCGCCAGCACCATCACCAACCCGTACCTGCAGGCGCAGGCGCTGACCGAGCTCGCTGCGGCCGTCGCCGTCGCCGGCGACCACGAGCGGGCCGAGCAGATCGCCCGCGCCATCGCCAACCCCTACGAGCAGGCGCAGGCGCTGACCGAAGTCGCGCGGGTGGCCGCCGGCGACCCCGGCCGAGCCAGGCAGTTGGCCACCGCAGCCGAGCAAATCGCCCGGAACATCACCGACCCAGCCCAGCAGGCGCAGGGGCTGGCCCAGGTCGCGCGGGCGGTAGCCGCCGCCGGCGACCTCGGCCGGGCCAGGCGGTTGGCCACCGCAGCCGAGCAGATCGCCCGGAACATCACCGACCCAGCCCAGCAGGCGCAGGGGCTGGCCCAGGTCGCGCGGGCGGTGGCCGCCGCCGGCGACCTCGGCCGGGCCAGGCGGTTGGCCACCGCAGCCGAGCAGATCGCCCGCACCGCCCACCCATGGGGGCAGGAGAAAGCGCTGACCGAGCTCGCGCGGGCGGTGGCCGCCGCCGGCCAGCACGACCGGGCCGAGCAGATCGCCCGCGCCATCACCGACCCGTACTGGAAGGAGAACGCGCTGACCGAAGTCGCGCGGGCGGTGGCCGCCGCCGGCCAGCACGACCGGGCCGAGCAGATCGCCAGCGCCATCACCAACCCGCACCTGCAGGAGCGGGCGCTGGCCGCAATAGCCCTGGCGATGGCCGCCGCCGGCGAGCACGACCGGGCCAGGCAGTTGGCCATCGCCGCCGAGCAGATCGCCGCCGACCCGTGGGGGCAGGAGAACGCGCTGACCGAGCTCGCGCTGGCGGCGGCCGCAGCCGGCGAGCACGACCAGGCCAGGCAGTTGGCCGCCACCGCCGAACACCTCGCTCGCACGATCACCGACCCGTACGAGCAGGAGCAGGCGCTCACCGACGTTGCCGAGGTCGCCGGTCTGCCCAGCGCCTGCCGTCTGCTGGCCGAGGCGTTCGCGGTAGGGTCATGGCTCGCACCTCTACCGGCGCTGGCGAGACTGCGCCCGCACCTGGTCATCCAAATCGCGGACGAGATGTACGCGGCCGACCGGTCCCGGGATGCCCAACAACTGTGAGCGACTGCGGGTCAGACCCGAAACATCGTCGAACATGCGGTACTCCCTGGTGGCGCATGGTGCGAGGCGCGGATGGCAGCCTGCCATAGATGATCGTGCATGAGTTACTTGCCTACCGCGGCGGCGGCCCGCACCGCAGCTGTTCGAAGAACGACTCCACCTCGGCGCACGTCCACGGTCACGGATACAGATGCTGAACTCGCACAGCCGCCGGACCAAGCCGATCCGGCTGCCGATGGTAGCCGCGGCCAGTCGTTGGGTGCGATGCTGTCGGGCCCAGCCCTCCAGCATCACCTTGAACACCGCCGAGGTCGGGTTGAGGTAGGCAACATCATCGACAAGCATCAGATGCGCCGCGCCCGGAACATCTACCACGTCACGTTGTATCCGACACCACGATGTTGGTCGGTTACGGAACCCCTTGCGTCCTAAGCCTTTCGGGTACCGCCAACCAGTAGAATCAAGCGTTATCAGTCCTGCCCCTATGTTGCATTCAATGCAATATTTCCTAATTGGTTCACCGATAAGGGCTCGGCTGCGGGTAGCCGGCGAAGTACGGGTACGGGATCACCCGATGGTGGGCTCCGCCGTCCCCGGACTGCTCGTATCCGACATAGCTGGTCATGCTCGCGTCGGTCCACCGGTCGAAGATGGTGACATGTCCGGCCGCACCCGGCGCGGTGTTGATCAGCAGGTCACCCGCGCGCAGGTCGGTCTTCTGGATTGGCGTGGACCGTGCGGCCAGCCCGGCGGTATCCAGGCCCGGGCCAGGCAATCCGAGTGCCATCGAGGCGTAGCCGGAACAGTCACGCCGGTACCCGCCAAACCAGGTGGCCGGGTCGTTGCTGGACAGGTACGGCACCGGACCACCGGCCCACGCCGTCAGCCATGTCGCTGCCCGCGCCAGCACCGCGGCACCCCGCGCGCACCCCGGATCGGGACCGGACTGTCCACCGCTGCTCGCGATCCCCGGACAGTTGGCCGGACACTGCTCAAGATCTCCCGGAATCGCCTGCCAATTCCCGGAACCGACGATCACCGTGACCAGTACTGTGGCCGGCTGCTCCTGCTTGGCATACGCATCTGGATAGGCGCTGCGCTGCACCGCCTGAGCCGCATCGGTCAGCGGCATCGCCTGCCATCCAGGCACGGTCAGCAGCTCCTGGTAGAACCTCGTCGAGGTGTAGACCGGATCACGCAGCTGTTGCGGCGTGCCCCAGCCCTGGCCGGGCCGCTGCTGGAACAGGCCAATCGAGTCCTGATCCCCGCCGGGCAGGTTGCGCAGCCCGGACTCCTGCAACGCGGTGGCCACCGCGACGACCCAGCCCCGGATCGGGACGCCCACCTGCATTCCCACGGACACGATGGTGGCGGCGTTGCCGACCTGCTCGGAGTCGAACCCATCGACCGGCGCCCACCCGCCGGAGGGTGTCGGCACCGGCGTTGCCCCGACCGGCACGTTCACAGTGCACGCGGCAGCCACGCCACCCATAACGACCGCACTCCCTATCGCGCACGTGAGTACGACTCCGAGGACCGCGGCGACGAGGCCACACAACGCCTTCGTGGTCATCGCGTCGCTCCTAACGCGAGCGCGTCCGCCGGAACCGAGCGGACGACACCGGCTGACCCCGGGGACCGAACCGCATCACGTCTTGGTGACGATCCACCGGACCGCTGCTCCCCGAACACGCCCGCCACGACCGCGTCAACGACACCGTCCTCGACGCAAAGGCACAGGTCACAGCCCCGCCAGACGACCGGGCTCAAGATAACCAGGGAGGAGCAGTCGCACTGGTGGGCCGGGTCGCCGGAGTGCGCGGCGGTGCAGTCCCCGTCCAGGTGGTACGGGGTGCCGAGTTGCGCGAAGGCCCACATGATCGCGGCCGTGACGGCGGGTGGGGTGTCGGGCGGCAGGCTGAACCCGGACGGCGGGGCGACCAGGTCGGTCGGGTCGCACGCCGCGGCCAGCGCGGCGGGGTCGGAGATCCCGGCGAGTGTCGATGTAGGTTCCGGGAGTTGCTGAGCAGTCCTGAGCTTGGAGCCGCGTCCGTTCCGGGCGATTCGAGCAACGGCGTGTTGTGAGATCTTGAGCAATGGGGTGGGGCCGGGTTGGGCTGCGGCA
>Ga0137375_10003016_pt1 | contig 19940 bp, 20 predicted proteins | sample SagtaG_24_FD_104936 | JGI IMG/M metagenome (GOLD analysis project Ga0137375, IMG submission 104936) | Vadose zone soil microbial communities from Sagehorn Ranch, Mendocino, California, USA - Sage1_R_113_16 metaG | ecosystem: Environmental > Terrestrial > Soil > Vadose zone | place: USA...
AGCAGCGGCATGCCGGTCGACGCGAGCCCGAGGAAGCTGAACATCAGGAACGCGTGCAACGTGCGCTCGACGCGCCCGAACCTGAGCACGTGGCGCACCGTCGCCGCCGTTTCCGGTTGCACGTCTTCGACTTTCAGCACGTCAAGCATGCGGCTTCTCCATGGCGGGTCCGGAGCGATCCTTCAGCGCGCGCAGCAGCCACAACAGCGTGTGCAGCCCGAAGAACCCGAACGTGACGAACAGCAGCCCCTGCATGCCTTTCGACGCGTAGAACAGCAGCGCGTTGCGATCGCGATTGTGCTTGTCGGCATGCGGGTCGTATTTCACGAAATTCGCGCTCGCATTCTCGTGGCACTTGCCGCAGGTCTGGACGAGATTCTTCCGCGCGATCGGCGATGACGGATCGCTCGCGGGAAGAATCTTGTGGTTCCCGTGACAGTCGGCGCACGCCGCGACCGCGCGAAATCCGAGCTTCGTCACCTGGCCGTGGAACGTGTCCCGATACGTCTTCAACTTATCCTGGTGGCACGTGCCGCACTGGCTGACCACGGTCAGCTGCCATTCCGGATTGTCGGCGTGCTGGATCGCGTGCGCGGTGTGGCACGACTGGCACGCCGGCGCGCCGTCGCGGCCGCGCGCGAGCATCGCGGCATGAATGCCGCCGCTGAACTGCCGCGCGATGCCTTCGTGGCACTTGCCGCAGGTCGCGGGCACGTTGGCCATCGCGACGCGGCTCGCCGGATCGCTCTTGCGCCGGACGTCGTGCGGGCCGTGGCAGTCGCTGCACGTCGGCGCGACCATCAGCCCGCTCCGGCTGAGCGCCTTGCCGTGGATGCTGTCCGCAAACGGCGACGCGACGTCCCCCGCGGCGATGTGCCCCTTCGCGATGACATCCTTGTTGCCGTGGCAGCCCGCGCACGTCGCCGCGATATTCAGGTGATAAGTGCGCGACTGGGGATCCTTGCTCCCGCGGATGTCGTGCATGCCGTGACAACTGGCGCACGTCGCCGCGACGTTGCTGCCGCCCGCTCGCGCCGCGGCATGCGCGCTCTGCTTGTAGAGTGCGACCTGGTCAGCGTGGCAGGACGAGCAATCGACCTTCGCGAGTTTCTCCGGATGCGGCAGCTCCGCGTGCGCGAGATCGGCGTGGCAGTCCACGCAGGCGAGGGGCCCGTGCACCGAGGCCATGAACGTGTCCTTCTTCACATTCACCGGCGTGCCCGCTTTTTCGCGCTTCAGCGCCGCGTCGTCATGACAGGCAAGACAGTCGTCGGCGGTTGGAGCGGGAACGGCGGGTGCCACAGCGGGAGGAGATTTGGAAGCCTTGCCACCGCCGGCCGGCGGGGCTTGCGGCGCCCGCGCCGACAGCGTCAGTGCGAGCGCCCAGATGAGGGCGATGGTAACGGTGGTCACGCGGCGCATCGGCCGCCTCCCTGCTACTTTTTCTTGAGCGAAGACAGATACGCGACGAGCGCGTCGACATCGTCCTTCGGCAGCGCGGCGTACTTCGCCGGCATCGGCGGCTTGCGGTCCGCCTTCTGTTTTGCCGCCATCTTCACCGGCTCCACGATCCACTGGCGGATTTCGGCGGGCGTCAGCTTCGCTCCAACGTCATCGAGCATGCCCTTGGCGTTTCCCTTGCCGGCGACGACCGAGTGACACATTTGGCATTTCTGGTCCGCGAAGAGCTGCGCGCCTTTCGCCACCTTCGCGTCCTGCGCGGACGCCGCCGAAGCGAACGCCCCGAGCACGAACGCGCCCACGATCCCGATCAACACACGTTTCATTGGCTCTCCTCCTGAGTGGCGGGCATGACGGCGAACAGCCGCATCACGACCGGTGCGATGCCCGAACGGCCGGGCGCGGCGACTGCCGCATCCAGCGTGACGGCGAGACTGCGCGTCACCTCCAGCGCGAGCGCATCGACTTGCGCCCGCTCCGCTTCGGTCAACGAGGCTGTTTTCTTGCGGAGCCGCTGGAGCTCGCTCCGGCACACGGTTTCGAAGCGATCGCGCAGGGCCTTGCCGACTGGACTCATGCGAGCCCGGGTCGCAAGGCGGGTGCCACGGCGAAAAAGCGCCTCTTTTCCTGCGCATTATCGCCGGGTGACGGGTTTCCGGCGTCGGAAGACGCGGAACTGGTCGCCCCGTTCGACCTGCTGCGCCAGGTAGCAGATGTCGGAACACTGCGGCGAATAGTTGTAACCGAACTCGTCCTGACGGTCGGTCACGTCCTCCCACTCCTCGTCCAGGCCGACGATGGCGTTGGCGGCCGCGGCGAACTGCTCCGGCAACGAGCCCGGAAAGCGGCGGGTGAGCACGGCCAGCACTTTTTCACGATCTACCATGATGGCCTCCGGATCCAGTCAGACGGTCGGTGTCCGGCGCGCGCGCATGCGCCGGGCGAACACGGGACGCGCCGCGATCCGCAGCGCGCGACGCCATACTTCATATGCGAGCGTCCGCGCGGTCATCGGCGCCAGCAGCGCCGCGTCGTCTGGGTTCACGACGAGACTGACCTCGATATTCGGCGCGAGGCCGATCGGCACGCGGTGACGGCGGCAGGCGTCGTAGACGCCGGCGAGGACGCGCCGCATCTCGTCGAAATCTGGCGGCGGCCAGTCCTCCATGTCGGAGCCGACTGTTGGTCGGAAGACGCACACCGTCGGGAACGCGCCGACGGAGGTGATGCGCTCGATGGCGGCGAGCGTGTTCTCGACGGGCTCGATGCCGGCGATGATCTCTCCCGAGACGGCGCCCCGCGGCATCTTCGAGGCGCAGTAATCCATCGCATCGAGGAAGAGTTGCTGTCCGAGCACGCGCGCTTTCCCTGGACAGATGCGCGCGAACCACTCGGGATCGAACAGCTCGAAGCAGAACGAGAAGTGATCGACGCCGAGATCGATCAGACGATCGTACGCCGTGAAATCCTTCTCGGGTGTGAGCTGCACGCCGACGAGCGCGCCGACGTTCTCCTTGACCGCCTTTACGAACGGTTCCGCCGCGCGAAGTCCGCGTGTGCCCTGGAAGCCGCCGTTGAAGTGGACGAAGGTCACGTCCGAACCCTCCACCGCGGCGTGGCATGTCTCGACCACGTCATCGACCGTCTTGGTCGCCGCCTCCTGGCAGCCGACGTTCGTGCCTGTCGTGCAGAAGCGGCAGTTCAACGGCGGGTTGTAGTTCCAGAACGCGCACACCGGGTTGATGTAGATCCCGAGGTAGGTGCCCTGGAGCACGCCGATGCGCGACATCGGAATGTCACGCGAGGTCTGTCGGCGGTACCACGACGGCTCCTGCGGCAGCTCGACCGGATACTGGATAGCGTGGCGGCTGTCGACAATCGTGTAGCCCGCGCCGGGGCTGCCCTCGAGTGCGTAGGGCGATCGCGCCGCGAACTCTTCGACGACCGGGGCGTTCATCCAGATGCGACGTTTGAGCCACGAGTTCGCTGGAATCACGAGCTCCAGACCCGATCCCAGGCCGGCACGGGTCCGCGAGACGCCGCGCGCGCCTTCCAGCGACACGTGTGGCGGGACGCGGAGCCCGCGGCACATCAAGTCGATCTCCAGCTCGCAGGCGTTCATTGTTGTGACTCAAGCGCTCGGTTTTGACTCCGCTCGGTGGGGCCCCTTTAACGTTTCCCACCTCGCTGCGCGCTCGCGCCGCCGCTTCGCGGCGGTCCCCTCCGGCGCTCGCTTGCGCATGTGGGAGCGCTTCGCAAGGGCAGTGCCGCGCGGAAAATGGGCGATCCCGCGTACGCTGCCGGATTCCCGGCAGCCTGCGCTACCAGCCCAGCGCGGTCACGAGCACACCAACAGACGCGATCAGCGCGCCTGCCGCGACATCGCCGTAGTGCGTCGGCGTCCAGCGGGTCCAGCGTGCGCCGATGCGCCGCGCGGCGGAGGCCGCCGGCAATACGAGCAGGACCATCGTGGCAATCGTGGCGGCCTCGTAGGCGCCGACCACCAGGCCGGTGCGCCAGGCGCCGAGCGGCGCCGCGGCAAAGAGGATCGGCATCACCGCCACGCACGGATCCGCAGAGAACAGGAGGAAGAGGGCCCACGGAGTCATGCGATCCGGGTCGTGGACGTGGTCGTAGTGCGCGTGGGAATGACCGTGAAAATGCGCGCGGGCGTGACGCAGGCCATGGATCGCGTAGACGAGGCCAAAGCCGATCAGCAGGATGCCCGCGACGGCTTCCATGCGCTGGCCGACCATGCGCAGCACCTCGAGACCGAACACCAGCGCCAGCACGCCGAGCAGCACCGATGCCGTCACGTGGCCGAAGCCGCAGAGCGCCGTGATGCGCGCGGTGCGCCCGCGCGACCAGCCCTGCGCTCGTGCGAGCGCCGCAAACGGCACCCAGTGGTCGGGCGCGATCGTATGCAGCGATCCGACGCCGATCGCGGCGAGCGCCAGGACACCCACCAGGTGATCAGACATGCGCACGGCCGGTTGTGTCGGTGTAGTGCGCCGGCGCCACGCGTGCCTCCTGCTCGTTCAGCCAGCGCACCCACTGCGTGATCCCCTGGCCCGTGCGGGCCGACACCGCGATGTAATCCGGTTCGGGCATCACCTGCTGCAGCGAGGCGACGATGCGATCGATGCTGATGTCGGGCAGGTGCGGCAACAGATCCACCTTCGAAATCAGCACGAGATCCGCCTTGCGAAACATCACGGGGTACTTCAGCGGCTTGTCTTCCCCTTCGGTGACGGCGAGCACAACCACGTTGGCCGCTTGCCCGAGATCGTAGACCGCGGGGCACACGAGATTTCCGACGTTCTCGATGAACAGGTAGTCGAGGTCGCTCCATGGACCGTGATGCAGCGCGTGGTGCACCATGCCCGCATCGAGATGGCACGCCGAGCCGGTGGTAATCGACGTCGCGCGAATTCCCGCGGCCTTCAGCCGATTCGCGTCATTCTCGGTCGCCAGGTCGCCGGCGAGCGCGCCGATCAGACGGCGTCCTTCGAGGGCCGTCGCCGTTGCCTCGAGAATCGCGGTCTTCCCCGCTCCCGGCGATCCCATGACGTTGATCGCAAGCAGGGCACGCTCCGAAAAATGATGCCGGTTGTGCGCGGCCGTCCGGTCGTTGTCCGACAGGATTCGCTGCTGTACCTCGAGAGGCACCAGCTGCGTGTCGCCGCATCCGCAGGAGTCACACATCACGGCACCTCCATAACGATCTGGTCCAGCAGAATTTCGTCCCCTTGCGCGAGATGCAGCGGTCCGCCGCACGTGCGGCATCGCCGGATCCCGGTTCGAGGCGCGGCGCACCGGCACGCCGGACATTCCCAGCTCGCAGGCACGACTTCGACGAACATGTCCGCCGCCTCGCAGGGAGTGCGAACGCGGAACGTGCGCCACGCGGTATCGAGCAGCCCGACGTCCACACCCGAGAGTTCCCCGATGCGCACGCGCACCTCCTGCACGGTGCCTGCGCCACGGCCGCCGGCATTCGCCATCACGGCGTCGTACAACGACTGCACGATCGAGTACTCATGCATGGAACGCCGCTGCCCGCTTCTCGAAGAACGCCAGCAGGCCTTCCTTGAACTCGTCGCTGTTCGCGCTGCGAACCAGGTGCTGCAGTTCCTGGTCGAGATGGAAGTCAAGGCGATCGACACCGGCAGCCTGATTGATCAGCGCCTTCGCGACGCCGAATGCGCGCGTCGCTCCTTCGGCGATCTTCTGCGCGATCGACAGCACCTGCGTGTCGAAGCCTTCCTGCACAAGCACGCGCGTGGCGAGCCCCATCTTGACGGCTTCCTCCGCAGTCATCCGCGGATTGAGCAGCATCAGCTCCATCGACCGGCGCAACCCGACGAGTCGCGGCAGGAGGAACGTGGAACTCTCCGCCCCCGTGAGTCCCGTTTTGCCGTACGCCCATTCGAACGTCGCGCGAGGGGACGCAAATACAAGATCGCAGGACATCGCCAGTCCGAAGCCTCCGGCGGCCGCGATGCCGTCCACCGCCGCGAGAAACGGCTTCGGCGCGCGGCGGATTTCCGAGATCGTGCTGTGGAGATACTCGAGGATCTGCTTGAACCGCTCTCCGTATCCGTCGGGAATCTCTCGCGCGGCGGTGAGATACGCGAGATCGTCGTGCTCGCCGCCGGACGCGATGTATTTGAGGTCGGCGCCGCTGCAGAACGCGCTGCCGGAGCCGCGCAGGATGACCGCGCGGACCTTCTCGTCCCTTGCCATCTGGAGGCCCGCACGGCGCAGGTCGCGCGCAGTGTTTACGTCAAGCGAGTTGAACCGCGCGGCGCGATCGAGCGTGATGATGCCGACCGCTCCTTCATACGCGATGCGGACATGCTGCATGGTCGTCTCCATCCTCAGCAGATCCGCGGCAGCAGCTCGCCGTCAGGTTCGGAGAGGAGACGCCGTCCGAATCCCGTCTCGAGCACGATCGTTCCGGGGGAATCCTCCACGCATCGTCCAATGACCGCTGCCTCGCCCCCGTAGGGATGCGCGCGCAGCGCCGCGAGCACGGCGTCGACGGCATCCGGACGTACACCGAGGAGCGCCTTTCCTTCGTTCGCTATCAACAGCGGATCGATGCCGAGGAGATCTGCCGCCGCGCGGACAGTGGCCCGGACGGGAACCGCCGCTTCATCGAGCACGATGCCGACGCGCGACTTCCCGGCCATCTCGTGCAGCGCACTGGCCACGCCGCCGCGGGTTGGATCCTTCATCGCGGAAATGCCATCGGGCGTCGCCGCCAGCGCGGCTCGGATCATTCCGTTGAGCGGCGCCACATCGGAGCACAGCGGCTCGCCGAAATTGAAGTCATGACGCACCGCCATGACCGCCATGCCGTGATCGCCGATGGTCCCAGTGACGATGATGTCGTCGCCGGGCCGTAATCCGCGATCGCGGATGACGCGGGCTGCGATTCCGACGCCGCTCGTATTGATGACGAGCCCGTCGATCTCGCCGCGGCGCATCACTTTCGTGTCTCCTGCAACGACGGACGTCCCGGCTTCCCCGCAAGCCGTACGCATCGATGCCTGAACCCGGACGAGCTCCTCGACGGGAAAGCCTTCTTCCAGGATGACGCCGCACGTCAGGCCGAGCGGCTCCGTAGCCCCCATCATCGCGAGATCGTTCACCGTGCCCGCAATCGCGAGCCGTCCGATATCTCCGCCGGGGAACACGAGCGGATGAATCACGTGCGAGTCCGTGGTGAAGATGAGGAAGCGATCGCCGATCGGGATCACCGCGCCGTCGTCCATGGCCGCTGCGATTCCCGTTGTCCCCTCGAGAAACACCTTCTCGATCAGCCGGCGCATCGACCGTCCGCCCGCGCCATGCTTCATCGCGACTTTCTGCAGCGTTGCGACAGTCATGATGCGCGCTGCCTTCCGTATTCGTGCCAGATGCGGCACGTCCCTTCGCTGCTCACCATGCACGCGCCGACGGGATTATCCGGCTGGCACTCGGCACCGAAAAGCGCACAATCCCCAGGATTCTTCAGGCCCGACATGATGTCGCCGCAGACGCACTGCTGCGCCAGCAGTGAAGGCGCGTCGTCCCATAGTTTCTGAAGATCGATCTCGAACACACGGCGCGCATCCAGATGGGCCCATTCGTCACGCAGACGCAAGTTGCCGTTCGGCACGTGCGCGATGCCGCGCCAGCGGCCGCCCATCGGCGAGAACACCTGCCAGAGCTGGCGCTGCGCGACGAGGTTGCCCTCACGCGTCACGCAGCGTGGAAACATGTTCTCCACCGTCCACTTGCGATCGCGAATCAGTTCCACGAGCCGCACGAGCGCGGCGAGAATGTCGAGCGGTTCAAAGCCGGCAACGACGACGGGCACGTGGTGACGTGCGACGAACGCTTCGAAGATGCCCCAGCCGGTGATCGTCGCCGCATGCCCCGCTGCCACGAAGCCCTCGATTTTCGAATCGGGCATCTCGGCCACGATCTCCATGACCGGCGGGATGTACTTGTGCGCCGACAGCACGAAAAAGTTTGCGGGCAGACCGGCGACTATCGCCGCAGCAGTCGCCACGGCCGTCGTCTCGAATCCCGTCGCGAAAAACACGAGGGGCTCGTCCGATGTCTTGGCCAGCGCGATTGCCTGGTCGATGCTGTAGACCACTTCGACCCGCGCGCCTTCCGACTGCGCGTCGGCGAGCGAGGCGGCGGACCCGGGCACGCGAACCATGTCCCCGTACGTCACGATCCGGACTCCCTGCCGTGCCAGCGCGACGGCCTCGTCGACTTCGGGCTGATCGGTGATGCAGACGGGACAGCCGGGCCCCATGATCACGTGCAGATCTTTCGGAAAACGAGTCCGCAGGCCGAAACGCGCGATCGCCTGCTCGTGACTGCCGCACACGTGCATCACGGCGACGGGGGCGCGGCCGACCTCACTCACGGTGCGCGACAGCGCGGCCGCGAGCGCCGAAGCCCGATGCGTATCGCGGAACTTCAGCTCGGCGAGCCCCTGGGCGCTCATTCACGCGTTCCCTTCAGCTCCCCCTGGACGTCCGCGGCCATGAGGTCCCCTTCCGCCTCATGCAGCAGCTGCTCGTACATCGCGAGCGTGCCTTCAATGTCCGCTTCCGGGATTCGCCGGATCGCATATCCGACGTGGTTGAGGATGTAGTCCCCCGGCGCGACGGGCTCGTCGACGAGCTCGAGCCGCACGCGCCGGCACACGCCGAAGAAATCGACGAGCGCGCTGCTCCCCTCGACCCGGACGACGCGCCCCGGCACGCCAAGGCACATCAGAGACTCCTTGCTTTTGCGGCGGCGACAACTGCCTGGCCGAGTGCGATGCCGCCATCGCCTGGTGGCACCCGTTCGTGAAGGTAGACGCGGAACTCCGGCGTGAGTCCACGCGAAATAGACTCCGCAAGGCGCGCGTTCTGGAAGCAACCACCGGACAGCACGACGGGTAATCGCCCGCTGCCCCGCGCGGCTGCGCGTACCAGGTCGATGCTGACCGCGGCAAAGGTGTTGTGCAGCCGGGCGGCAATCCGCGAGACGGGCTCGCCGCCGAAGAATTCGAACACGGCGTCGCGCACCGTCGCGCGCAGATCCACATGCCATGGGCCGAAGCGCTGATCGAGCTCGTACTGGTAGCGTCCGTTTTCCGCGGGATCCGCCGCCATATTGAGCTCGAGCGCGAGCTGCCCTTCATAAGCCGCGTGCGGGCGATCGAGCAGCAGCGCGGCGAATGCGTCGAAGTAACGCCCGAGGCCGTGCGCGGGAGGCGCGTTGAATCCGCGCCGCAACATGCGCCCGACGACGTCGAGATCGGTCACGGGGATCTGCCGGAAGACCGGAAAGCCTTCGAGCGGCGCCTCTCCTTTGAACGCATCGTCGACGAGCGCGAGCGCTGTCCGCCACGGCTGCCGGATGGCTGCGTCACCGCCAGGCAGTGGGAGCGGACGAAACGTCGCAATGCGCGTGAATTCCGCATACCCGGCGATCAACAGCTCGCTGCCCCACGACGTACCGTCGGTGCCATAACCGGTGCCGTCATACGCGAGGCCGATCACCGCGCCTTCGAGACCGTGTTCCGCCATCACGCTCGCGACGTGCGCGTGGTGATGCTGCACGCCGATGGTCACCGGCGCGCCGCGGCCGTGCGCGTAGCGAGTCGAGAGGTAGTCGGGATGCAGATCGTGGGCGACGATTTCCGGGTCCACCTCGAGGAACTGCGACATGCGCTCGATCGAGGCCTGGTAGTCGCGATAGACGGTTGCGCTGTCGAGATCGCCGATGTGCGGTCCAAGCACCGCCTCACGGCCGCGGCCGATGCAGAACGTGTTCTTCAGCTGCGCCCCGCACGCCAGCACCGGCGCGTCGAACGGCCTCGAGACGGCGATCGCGCGCGGAACGTATCCGCGCGCGCGACGCAGCACCACCGGCCGTCCTGCAATCACGCGCGCCACGGAGTCATCGCATCTCGTGACGATGTCGCGATCGTGCAGCACGAAAAGGTCAGCCACGCCGCGCAGGCGGATGAGCGCGTCGTTGTTCTCGGTCACGATGGGTTCTTCAGCGAGGTTGCCGGACGTCATGACCAGCGGCACGCCGGCCGCGGCAAGCAGCAGGTCATGCAACGGCGAGTTCGCGGTCAGTACTCCGACCAGTGGATTTCCTGGTGCGATCGACGGCGCCAGGCCCGACTCTGCGCGGCGCCGCGCCAGGACGATTGGACGCTCGACCGACATCAGGAGCCGCGCTTCCTCGGGCGCGAGGTCCGCGATCTTTGACGCGTCCGCGAGGCCGCGGACCATTACCGCAAACGGCTTCTCGTCGCGCCTTTTCCGATCGCGCAGGCGCTGGACGACGACATCCGATGTCGCATCGCAGGCGAGCTGGAATCCGCCGATGCCTTTGATCGCGACGATCCGCCCGTCGCGCAGCGCGCGGCCTACGTCGGCGATCGCGTCCGCCGTGCGCAACGGGCGTCCGTCGGCGGTGCGGACGTCAAGTTGCGGTCCGCACACGGAACAGGCATTGGGTTGCGCGTGGAACCGCCGGTCGTCCACCGCGTCGTATTCCCCCTGGCAAGCCGGGCACATCACAAACGCCGCCATCGTCGTCCCCGGCCGGTCGTAAGGCGTGGAGCGCACGATCGTGAAACGCGGCCCGCAGTTGGTGCAGTTGGTGAACGGGTAGCCGTGGCGGCGATTGGACGGATCGTGGATCTCGGCAAGGCATTCAGGGCACGTGGCGAGATCGGGAGGAATCGAGACGCGCGGTCCGTCGGCAGCCGCGCTCGGCACGATCGAGAACTCTCCCGCTGATTCGTAGGCCATCGGCTCGGCATCCATGTGTTCCACCGTTGCCGCCGCGGGGCGCGCGGAGTCGTGCTCGAGCCGATCGACGAAGGTGTCGAGAGCGCGCTGGGATCCGAACGCCTCGATGGTGACGCCCGCGTCGTCGTTGCGCACGCGTCCTCGAACGGCGGAGGCCTGCGCGACGCGGTAGACCCAGGGGCGGAAGCCGACGCCCTGCACGGTCCCCTGGATGCGGATGCGTCTCCCCTGGAGCGGGGAGTCCTCAATACGCGCGTCGCTGTACAGGTGGAAGATGCGCACGGCTTTGCCGATGCAGATGGCAAGGCGAGTGCCACGGGACGAGCGCCCCGGTTGCGCGTGAAAACTCCGGCAATGGCGCGGGCTTCGAAGATGCCGCCGGATTTCCGGCAGCATCGGCTGGGAACTAGTGCGCGGAGGGGTGCGGTGGATTTCCGCCCAGGATTTGCCGGAGCTGGCCGCGCGCGCGGCGAAGCCTGGTCTTCACGTTGTCCTCCGAGATGCCTGTCACGCGGGCCACCTCTTGCGTCGACAGCCCTTCCAACTCGCGCAGGAACACGACTTCCCTGTAGGGGCCGGGCAGCGCCCGAAGCGCGCGTCGCAGCTGCCGGCGCAATGCGGCGGCGTCCGCGAGCTGCTCGGGAGTCCGGGAGAATCCTGGCAACGTGTCGTCGAGCGTCGAAATCCGCGCGGGTTCGCCGGACCGCTTGCGGCGGCCGACAAGGCATGCGTTCCGCACGGTCCTGTAGAGCCACGGCCGGAAAGCCTCGGGGTCGCGGATCCGTCCCACGTTGCGGTACGTCCTGATCAGCGCTTCCTGCACCGCGTCTTCTGCATCACCGGCGTGCCCGCAGACCGATCTGCTGAAACGGCCGGCGACTTCCTGGGCCCTCTTCAGGAGCCGCTCGAGCGACGCAGCATCACCGGACGCCGCGGACCTCACGAGATCCGCGCACTGCTCGTGGCTCAACGCCCGTCCTGTCACCTTTTTCGATTTCATGAATCTCGTCAAAAGAGATGATACGACTCTTCTCAATCGGGCTTGTCCTCGTGCTCGTGAGCTGCGCCCCGGCATTCGCGCAGCCGCCACTGACACTGCGCGAGGCGATCGCGCGCGCCCGGGCGCAGAACCCTGATGCAGGAAGCACCGCCGCCGCCGAGCGGGAGGCCTCGCAACGGCTCACGCAGGCGCGTGCCGCCTTCATGCCAAAGGTCGATCTGACGGAATCCTGGCAGCGCGGCAATCAGCCGGTGTTCGTTTTCAGCTCGCTCCTCTCCCAACGCCGATTCACGTCGGGCGACTTTGCGCTGCCGTCGCTGAATCGGCCGTCCGCCATGGACAACTTCCGTACGGCGGTTGTCGCCGAGCAACCCATTCTCGACAGCACCGCGCGTTCCGGCGTGTCCGCCGCACGGCTTGCCCACGATGTTTCGGTCGCCCACCGGTCGCTCGTCGCCCAGGATCTCGCCTCCAACGTGACGGCCGCGTACGGGAGCGTGCTCGCCGCTGCCGCCGCACGGGAATCTGCATCCGCGGCAGTGGAAGCGGCGCGCGCCGATCGAGAGCGCGCCGGCAACCGACGCGATGCCGGCCTCGTCACGGACGCCGATGTTCTGCAGCTCGACGTCTACCTGGCGCGCGCGCGCGAGCAGGAGATCCAGTCGGCCGCCGAAGAGCGGACTGCACGGGCGCAGCTCAATCAGCTGATGGCCGAACCTCTGGATGCCAGGTTCGGGCTGGACCGTGCGACCACGGCGGCTGCGATCGACACCGGCAACATCTCCGCGCTCGAGGCCGAGGCCCTGGAACATCGGCCTGCTGTGAAGATCGCCGCACTCGAGGAACGGCTGGGCACCGCGGGCGTCGATGCCGCGAAGGCGGCTTTTCTTCCGCAGGTGTCTGCGCAGGGCGGATGGGAATTCAACGGTGGTACCTGGGCGACGCGTTCGTCCAGCTGGGTCGTCGGCGCGGTCGCACGGCTCAACTTGTTTCGCGGCTTCGCGGACAAGGCGCGGCTCGCCGAGGCGCGCGAACTCTTGTCGCGGCGATCGCAGGAGCGGCGAAAAGCGGAAGCCGCGGCGCGATTTGACGTGTACGCCGCCGTCGCGCGGCTCGAGGCGGCGCGTGCAAGTGAAACCGTCGGCCGGGCCGCCGAGGCCCAGGCCCGCGAGAGCCGGCGCATCATCCGCGACCGCTACGACGGCGGTCTGACTGACGTGGCGTCATTGCTCCGCGCTACCGAGTCGGTCGTGCAGGCAGAGGCGCAGCAGACGGCCGCGGAGATCGGTGTGCTGATTGCGACAGCGGCGCTCGAGCGCGCATTGGGACGGCAATGACGAACATGAAATCGTCGGCGGTAGCTCTCGGTCTTCTCGTGGCTGCCTGTTCGGGCCGGGCACAGACGCCAGCGGCTGGTGAACCAGCCATCGGCGTATCGACGGCGCGCGTCGTCATGGCCGATTTTTCGAACACGTTCGAAGCCGGCGGCATCGTGCAGGCGCGCACGACTGCCATGGTGACGGCGCGCATCCTCGCACCTGTGCGCGAGGTGCGCGTCGCGCCAGGCGATCGCGTACAGGCCGGCGCGACACTGATCGTTCTCGACGCTTCGCCCCTATCGGCGCAGGCGCGCAGCGCGCGGGCGGCGGCGACCGCGGCCGAGCAGGCCGCGCTTGCATCCGCATCCGATCAGCAATCGGCGGATGCGGCGCTCGTGCTCGCACGTGCTACCTACGAACGCATCACCGGGCTGCACGCGCGCCGCTCCGCGACAGCGCAGGAGCTCGACGACGCAACGGCGGCGCTGCGGGGCGCCGAAGGCCGCGCGGCGGCCGCGGCCGCGCACGCCCGCGCCGCTTCATCGCAGGTAGACAGCGCTCGCGGCGCCAGCGAGGCGGCGGGAGCGACGGCGGCCTTCACCACGATCACCGCACCGTTCGCCGGGGTCGTCACCGAGAAGATGGTCGAAGCCGGCAACATGGCCGCGCCCGGCACGCCGCTGCTGCGGCTCGAAGACACACGGGCCTTCCGGCTCGACGTTCGCGTCGATGGTTCGCGCATCGCGGCCATTGCTCGCGGCGACGCCGTTCCCGTCTCACTCGATGGGCCGGATGGAATCACGAGGACTGTCAACGGCACCGTGTCCGAAGTGGCGCGGGCCGTGGATGCCGACGCACGCGCGTTCCTCGTGAAAATCTCCCTTCCGGACTCCTCCGGCGCGCGATCCGGAACGTTCGGCCGCGCGCGCTTCACGCTCGGCAGCCGGCGCGCGCTGCGCCTTCCCGATCGCGCGCTGGTCCGCCAGGGGCAGATAACCTCCGTCTTCGTGCTCGACAACGGTATCGCGCGGCTACGGCTTGTCAACGTGAACGGCAGCGAAATCCTGGCGGGGCTAGCGGAAGGAGAAACGGTCATCGTCGGACCTCCCCCCGGCCTCGCCGACGGACGCCGCGTGAGCGCGGGGACACGATGAGAAACGTCTACGGAGCTGCCGGCCGGCTGGCCGCCGCGTTCATCCAATCCAAGCTGACACCTCTGTTCATCGTCGCCTCGATCGCCCTGGGCGCGCTCGCAGTGATCGCTCTGCCGCGCGAAGAAGAGCCGCAGATCATCGTCCCCATGGTGGACGTCTTCGTCCAGATGCCGGGGGCGACGCCTGCCGATGTCGAACAGCGCGTGACGCGGCCGATGGAGCAACTGCTGTGGGAGATTCCCGGCGTCGAGTATCTCTATTCCACTTCCAGCCCCGGTCAGTCGATGGTGGTCGTCCGGTTCAAGGTGGGCGAAGCGGAGGACGGGGCGCTCGTCCGCCTGAATCAGAAGCTCGCCGCGAACGCAGACCGGATTCCTCCTGGTGTCATCGGCCCAATCGTCAAACCGCGCTCCATCGATGACGTGCCGATTCTCGCCGTCACGCTGTGGTCGCCACGTTACGCGGACGACCAGCTGCGCCTCGTCGCCGCTCACCTGCGCGACGCGATCGCCGAAGTGACCGACGTTTCCGCGGTGACGCTGATCGGCGGACGGACTCGCCAGGTGCGCGTAGAGGTGGACCCCTCGCGCCTGGCGGCCTACGACCTCGATCCGCTGATGGTTCAGCGTGCGATCGCGCAGACCAATGTCCGCGGGACCGCACAGGGGCCCGTGACGACCGGACGTGAAATGAACGTCGAGGCGGGCACGCGCCTGCGAACGCTCGAGGACGTACGACAAGTCGTTGTCACCTCCGACGGCCGCCGCCCTGTCTTCGTAGGAGACGTCGCGCAGATTAGCGACGGCGACGCGGAACCGGCGTCGTACGTCTCGTTCCGCGCGCGCGAGGATGGCGCGCATCCGGCGGTCACGATTGCCGTCGCGAAGCGCAAGGGCACTAATGCCATCGACGTGGCTCATCACGTCCTGCAGAAACTGGATTCATTGAAGGGCACGCTCGTGCCTGCCGATGTGCACCTGACCGTCACGCGTGACTACGGCGAGACGGCCGCGGACAAGAGCAACGAACTCTTGTGGCACATGCTGCTCGCGGTGCTGTCGGTGTCTGCGCTGATCTGGCTGACGCTGGGGCGTCGCGAGGCGGCGGTCGTACTCATCGCCATTCCCGTGACGCTCGCCCTCACGCTGTTCATGTTCTTCCTTTACGGATACACGCTGAACCGGATCACCCTTTTCGCGCTGATCTTCTCGATCGGCATCCTCGTGGACGACGCGATCGTGGTCGTGGAAAACATCGTCCGCCACGCCCGGCTCGGGGACCCGAAACGCGGCACATTCGCGGCCATCGCATTGCGCGCGGTGGACGAGGTTGGCAATCCGACCATCCTTGCCACGCTGGCGGTCGTCGCCGCGATCCTGCCGATGGCGTTCGTCGGCGGTCTGATGGGTCCATACATGCGGCCGATTCCTGTCGGCGCATCCGCCGCGATGGCGTTCTCGCTGGTCGTCGCGTTCGTTGTCACGCCGTGGGCGGCGCTGCGGATTCTCAAGCCGTCGGACACACATTCCCACTCCGCAGAGGACCCCTTCACACGTGTCTATCGCCGCGTGATGGGACCGCTCATCTCCAGTGGCCGCATGCGCGCGATTTTCTTTGCCGCCGTCACTGTCCTGTTGCTCGGCGCGATCGCCCTCGTGCCGCTGAAGCTCGTCACGGTCAAGATGCTGCCGTTCGACAACAAGAGCGAATTCCAGGTCATGGTGCGGCTGCCTGAGGGGTCGGCGCTCGAAACCACCGCACGCGTCGCGTCGGCGCTCGCCGCAGCAACGCTGGAGGATCAGGCCGTCGTCAACGTGCAAACCTACGTCGGAACTGCTGCGCCCTATAACTTCAACGGGCTCGTCCGGCATTACTTCCTGCGGCAGGCGCCGCATCTCGCCGACCTCCAGGTGAATCTCACGCCAAAGAACGCGCGATCGGCGCAGAGCCACGACGTCGCGCGCCGCGTGCGCGAGCGCCTGGTCCCGATCGCGCGCTCACTGGGAGCCCGTATCCAGGTGGCGGAAGTGCCGCCGGGGCCGCCCGTGCTGCAGACGCTCGTCGCGGAAGTATACGGACCGGATCCGGCGCGACGCACCGAAGTCGCCGCGCTCGTGAAAGCGATCTACGAGCGGACTCCCGGTGTGGTGGACACCGACTGGTACGTCGAAACGCCGCATCCCAAGCTCACGCTCGACGTCGACGGCGAGAAGGCGGCGGCCGCGGGGCTCACGTCTGTCGCGGTCGCGTCGGTTGTCCGCATGGCGGGCGCAGGAGAGACGGCGGGACTATTACACGACCCGCGCGCCCGCGAAGACGTGCCCATCGTCCTCCGCCTGCCACGTGCCCAGCGGACCGTTGACGCGATCCAGCAAATCCGGATCCGCGGCGCGCGAACCGTGGCGATCGGCGAGCTCACACGCGCCGTGACGACGCCCGAAGATATCAGCCTGTACCACAAGAATCTTCAACCCGTGACTTATGTAACCGGCGATCTCGCCGGCACGAGCGAGAGCCCCGTCTACGCACTCCTCGAGATGAACGAAGAGATTGCGCGTGTTCGACTTCCTGAGGGCTACGCGCTAGACGTCTTCAACGCGGTGCAGCCCTTTGACACGACCAAGTACGCCATGAAGTGGGATGGCGAGTGGCACATCACGATCGAAGTGTTCCGGGACCTTGGCATCGCGTTCGCCGCCGTACTGGTGCTGATCTACATTCTCGTCGTCGGCTGGTTCCAGTCGTTCAGGACTCCGCTTCTCATCATGGCGGCGATTCCCTTCTCGCTCGTCGGGATTCTCCCCGCGCACGCCATGATGGGCGCGTTCTTTACCGCAACCTCGATGATCGGTTTCATTGCGGGCGCCGGCATCGTGGTGCGCAATTCGATCATCCTTGTGGATTTCATCGAACTGCGCCTGCGCGAAGGGTTCCCACTCGAGAAGGCGGTCATCGACGCCGGGGCCGTGCGCTTCCGCCCCATGGCCCTCACCGCGGCCGCGGTCATCGTCGGCGCGGGCGTGATCCTCTTCGATCCGATCTTCCAGGGCCTGGCGATCTCGCTGATGGCCGGCGAGGTGGCGTCGCTGCTGCTGTCGCGCATGGCAGTGCCGGTCCTCTACTACGTCGCGAAGCGGCACGAGACGAGCGTCCCGAGGGCCGCCGCGCCTGCGGAGGTGATGTCGTGACCACAATACCGGCCGTTGCTCCCTGGATGTGCCCACCCAGGCAAATCGTCATCGGGGTGGACTTCGGGGATGCGTCGGCGCGCGCCGTGGCGGTCGCAAAGGTGGTATCCGGTTCTTTCCACGCGCGCCTGCGCGCGGTGCACGCGGAGCGATTCGACCCGCCTCCATACTTCACGTTGGAACAGATCGGCCGCCTCGAGGCCGAGCGCCGCGCGTCACAAGCCGCGGCGGCGGACCACCTCGCCCGCTTCGTCGGCACATCGGCGAACCAGGTCGAATCGATTATTGCTGACGCGCCTCCGGTCGATGCGCTCGTGGACGCGTCGGCAAACGCCGATCTGCTGGTGATTGGCACCCACGGCCGACGTGGACCGAGCCGCTGGTGGCTTGGATCCGTCGCCGAGCGTGTCTTGCGCGCGGTCGCGGTGCCGGTGCTCGTCGTCCGGGCTGCAAACACGTCGCCGCGCGATATGTTCGCGCGCGTCCTCGTCGTCGGAGGCGGTAATGGCACGCCCAGCGCAGCGGTTCGATGCGCGGAGGAGCTCGCGAATATTGGTGGCGGAGGAACGACGCAGCGGAGCGGACTGCCGCAGTGCGATCCTCAGGTTCTTCAGGATGCGTCTCTCGTGGTCGTCGGCGCAAACCTGCGCCCGCCGGCATGGAGGTTGAGTGATGACATGGCAGGAATCCTCGGTGCATGCGAACGGCCCGTGCTGTTCATCCCAGCGGCTTGACGATCGCCAAACCATGAACGTCGATCGCTGGCTACGCCTGATCGCCGGCGGCTTCGTGGCCGCCAGCGTGTTGCTTGGGATTTACGTGAATCAGAACTTCCTGTGGTTCACGGTATTCGTCGGGCTCAACCTGTTCCAGTCCGCATTCACGAACTGGTGCCCGATGATGACGATTCTCCGCAAAGTGGGTGTCAGGGGATAGGACTATTCGGTCCTCTTGCGCGCGGGCCGAGACTGGCGGTACGCTCCTGGCGATGCCCCACTCACCCGTATCGCGCAGACGGTTTCTTCAATCGGTCGCCGCAACGGCAGCGGTCAGCCCTTTCCTGTCGATTCCCGGGCGCGCCGCCGATCGCAAGCTGCGGCACGCCAGCGTTGGCGCCGCGGGCCAGGCACTCTCCGACGTGACGATGTTCGCAAAGCATCCCGCGTTCGAGCTCGTCGCCGTCGCCGATGTCGATCTCTGCCGCATCGAGCCGTTGCAGCAGAAATTTCCGAAGGTACGCGTCTACCAGGATTGGCGCGAGATGTTCCGGAAAGAACGCGCGCACATCGATTCCGTCAACGTCTCCGTTCCCGATCACATGCACTGCGCCATCGCCCTCGAGGCGATGAAGATGGGAAAGTCCGTCTACGTGCAGAAGCCGCTGTGCAACACGCTGCGGGAAGTGCGGCTGCTGACCGAAGAGGCGCGGCGCCGGCGCGTCACGACGCAGATGGGCATTCAGGTGTCATCCAGCCGCGTGCAACGTTACGGCGAAGCGCTCGTGCGAAGCGGGATCGTCGGAAAGATTCGCGAGGTCCACACGTTCTCGAACAAGAACTGGGGGGACGAGAAACCATTGCCGGAGGCGGTGGATCCGGTGCCCGCCCCCTTCGCCTGGGACAACTGGCTGGGCGTGAGCGCATCGCGTCCGTTCAAGCGCGGTATCTATCATCCTGGCGAGTGGCGGCGGCGCATTGGCTTCGGTACGAGCACGCTCGGTGACATGGGCTGTCATATTTACAGCCCCCCCTACCGCGCGCTGAAGCTGACCTCTCCGGTTTCCATTACGTCGTACGGGCCCGCGCCTTCCGATGAAAGCTGGGCGACCAAAGCACGCGTCAAGCTCACGTATCCGGGGACGGAATACACTTCCGGACGCACTGTCGACGTGTGGTGGTATGACGGGGGCGAGCTGCCGCCCGACCCCATTCGCGAGCAGGTGGAGACGGGCTTTCCACAGCAAGGCAGCGTCGTCGTCGGCACCGACGGCCTGCTCGTGCTGCCGCACGGCAGCGCCGATCCGTTCGTGCTGCCCGTCGAGAAAACAGGGAGCATGCCGCAGATCGATCTGCCCGACCGCGATCACTACGCCGAGTTCGTGGACGCGGTGCTCGGAGGCAGCAAGCAGCAATGCTCGGCGAGCTTCGACTACGCCGGCCCGCTGACTGAATCGGTGCTCATTGGCAATGTCGCCGCCCATTTCCCCGGCGAGACGCTCGAGTTCGACGCCAGGAGCCTGTCGTTCCCGCGCAAGCGCGAGGCCAACCAGTACCTCACCCGCACCTACCGCAACGGATGGCGATTCGGGATGAAGGATTAGGGATTTGGATTAGCGATCAGCGATCAGGGATCAGGGATTCACTGCGGGCCCACCAGACATACTGCACGCCCGTATTTTTTCTGATGACCCGCGGCACACCGAGATTTTCCAGCGCCTGGACGACGGCCATGACGGCGCGTCCCACCGCGGCCTCAACCTGCGGCGACAG
>Ga0137375_10003018_pt1 | contig 19935 bp, 16 predicted proteins | sample SagtaG_24_FD_104936 | JGI IMG/M metagenome (GOLD analysis project Ga0137375, IMG submission 104936) | Vadose zone soil microbial communities from Sagehorn Ranch, Mendocino, California, USA - Sage1_R_113_16 metaG | ecosystem: Environmental > Terrestrial > Soil > Vadose zone | place: USA...
CAGGCCGATGCCGGTGAACTGCCCGTCGAGCCCGTCGCGGAGGTCCCGGAAGCCGTCCGCGGTGTAGAAGCGGGCGGAGCCGTCGGCCAGGACCGCGAGCATGCCACGCACGGCGCCGTCGGCTAGGGCGGCGTCGGAGACCTCCCGCTCGGCGGCCGAGCGGATGCGGTCCCTGGCCTCGGCCACGATCTGGAAGGCGCCCGGGTCGCCCGGCTCGGCCGGGCCCCCGGCCTGGTGGCCGGTTGCGAGCCCCGCCACGAACCCCGCCGCGGCCAGCAGCCCGCCCAGGGCGAGCGCCGCCGCCCGCCTGGGAAGGCCGGCCATCGCCCGGTCAGACCCGCACGTATTTGCGCAGGGCGAGCAGGCTGGCCAGGGCCGAGGCGGCCACGCCCAGCAGCAGCAGCAGCAGCCAGGACGAGTAGAAGTCGCTCAGCCCGACGATCGGCAGGACCTTGAAGATCGCCACCTGGTCGCGCACCCGCTGCAGGTAGAACATGCCCACGCGGAGCAGCACGAACGACACCCCGGCGCCGAGCAGCCCGGCGAACACGCCCTCGGCCAGGAACGGCAGCCGGATGTAGGTGTTGCTCGCCCCGACCAGCTTCATGATCTGGGTCTCCTTGCGGCGGGCGAAGGCCGCCACCCGGACCGTGACCGCGATGAGCACGACCGCGGCGATCCCGAGCACCGCCGCGAGCACCAGGAAGGAGTTCTTGAGCAGGTTGAGCACGGCGAACAGCCGCTCGACGAGCCGCTTCTGGTCGACGATCTGGTCGATCCCGGGCGAGCACTGCTCCTTGCCCCGGTCGTTGAGGATGCCGTTGCAGAACCGGTCGTGGACCTGCGCGAACTGCTCGGGGTCCTTCAGCTTGATGCGGAAGCTCTCAGGCAGCGCGTTGGCGTTCACGTTGCGCACGATGTCCGGGGAGTCCTTGAACTGGTCCTTGAAGCGCTCGTAGGCCTGCTCCTTGGACTCGTACAGCACGTTCTCGACCGCCGGGATGGAGCGGATCTCCCGGAACAGCGCGTCCCGCTGCTCCGGGCGGATGGTCGAGGTGAGGAAGACCGACACCTCGATCTTGTTCGACCAGTAGCCGAACGACAGCCCCACCTGCCTGCCCGCGAGCAGCGCGATGCCGAACAGGGTGAGGCTGATGGCGACGATGATGACCATGGACAGGGCCAGGAGCAGGTTCCGCCGGAACCCGCGGTAGGCCTCCACCGCGATGTAGGAGAGCCTAAACGCCAAGGTCGTACCCCCCCCGCTCCTGGTCGCGGATGACCTTGCCGTGCTCGAGCTCGACCACGCGCTTGCGCATGTCGTCGACGATGCGCTGGTCGTGGGTTGCCATCACCACGGTCGTCCCGGTCCGGTTGATGCGCTCCAGCAGCTTCATGATGTCCTGGGAGGTGCCCGGGTCGAGGTTCCCGGTCGGCTCGTCGCACAGCATCAGCAGCGGGCGGTTCACGAACGCCCGCGCGATCGAGACGCGCTGCTGCTCACCGCCGGACAGCTCGTGGGGGAAGCGGTCGGCCTTGTCGGACAGCCCGACGAGCTTCAGCACCTCGGGCACGGTCCGCTCGATGGAGTGGCGGCGCTGCCCGATCACCTCGAGCGCGAACGCGATGTTCTCGCGCACGGTCTTGTTCGACAGCAGCTTGAAGTCCTGGAACACGCAGCCGATGGAGCGCCGCAGGGCCGGCACCTTCCAGGACGCGAGCTTGTTGAGCTCCTTGCCAGCCACCCAGATGCGGCCGCCGCTGGGGCGCTCCTCCTTGGTGAGCATCCGCAGGAAGGTCGACTTGCCAGAGCCTGACTGGCCCACGACGAAGACGAACTCGCCCTTGGCGATGTCGACCGACACGTCATCCAGGGCGGTCACGTCCGAGCCGTAGACCTTCGTCACATGTTCGAGCGTGATCACAGGGCGGGACGAACCTTTCTGCTGTCATCGGCTACGGACGGACGGACCGGACCGCGACGCCGCGCCGGCCCCGCGGGGGGAAGGGGCGCCGGACAACGCATGACCTTATCAGACCGGCCATTGGTCGACATGGACGCTCTCACCCACCTGGTCGCGAGCCGCACAGGCCCTGGAAGTCGCGCAGATCAGCTCCGCAATTATACGGATGTGCAGGTCAGGAGGGCCGGCAGGTTGCCCGGCCGGATCGTGCTGCATAAACTGGGCAGATCGATGCCGGCCTTTGCGTTCCCCCAGCTCCCGACCGCCGGACCGTTATCGGGGAGACCGGGGGCCGGGCCCGCCGGCCCGCCTGCGGGCCCGGCCCGCCAGGGGCGGCACCACCAGGGTCCCGACCCCGAGCAGGGTGAGGGCCTTGCCGGCCGTCTCGATGCTGGTGTCACGGTAGACCAGGCGCACCTCGGCCTGGGTGGGCACCACCACCATCAGCCCGGGCGAGAGCATCCATGGCCCCTTCGCGCCCTCCGCCCGCCAGTTGGGGAAGTACGACACCTTGACCACGTGCGGCTCGCCGATCCGGTCGGTGGTGAACTCCACCGTGTCGCCGCCGCCACGCGATGGGATGGTGCCGGGCCGGGCCAGCGCCTCCCTCGGCAGGGTGGCCACCGGCAGCCGCCCGGCCTCCGCGAACGCGGCCCGGGCAGCCCGGTCCCCGCCCGACGCGTAGGCCAGCGGCGTGTCCAGCCAGCTCGGGTTGCGATACCACTTGAGGGAGTTGACCCGCCAGTCCGGGTCGTCGAGCAGCACCGGCCGGAACCGCGGCACCTCGACCAGGTGCCCGTCGCCCACCTCGTAGATGGTGAACTTGCCGCTGGTGGCCTGCACCGGCAGCCCGGCCGCCTGCGCGGCCTGCTTGGCCTGGTCGGTATAGGCGACATACCAGCGCACGCCGTAGATCCGCAGATGGCGCAGGCCCGTCGCGAAGTCGAAGCTCGGGTAGTCGATCCCGGGGACCGCCTGTGTCTGGGTCTGGGAGGTCTCGGCCTGGGTGATGAAATGGAACGGGGCGTTCAGGGACGACTCGATGAGCAGCCCCTCCATGGTGTCCTGGCCGGCGAACACCGGGATGTTCTCGAGCGTCCTGGTGGTGCCGAAGCTCTCGTAGTCGCGGTTGAACTCCCACATGACCCGGCCCTTGGGAAGCCCCCGCAGGGTCGTGAACAGCGCCTGGGCCTGCGGCCAGCCGGGCTTGACCTCGAACCCCTCGTAGTTGTAGCGCGACCAGCCGGGCGTGAAGTTGCGGCGCCCCCACGAGGCGTACAGGGGAGCGGCGACGAGCACGGCGACGACCACCAGCCAGGCGGCGCGGACGTGGATGCCGGTGCCCCGCTGCAGCAGGCGGGTCAGGTGCGCGGCCACCGCCGCCGCCCCGTAGGCGGCCACCAGCAGTGCGAACAGGTAGATGAAGGGCAGCATGCGCGCGTTCCACAGCGCCGCCTTGGGCGCGAAGCGGGCCAGGAGCACGAACAGGCAGACGGCGACCGAGGCCGGCCACGCGTACAGCAGGATGCGGCGCTCACCGCGGGCCACCGCCGTCACCAGACCGACCGCGGTCAGGATCAGGTACGGCCGGATCTCGGTCGGGAACAGCACCCCGAGCGACGACAGCTGGGTCCACCTGAAATGGGCGGTGTACTGGATGCGCAGGATGAACGGCAACGCCCAGAACGCCGTCAGGCAGAACGCGACCGCGAACACCCGCGCGAGCCGGCCGAGCGCGACGCCGGTGGCCCGCAGCCCGGGCCGCAGCACCAGGATGGCGACCCCGAGCACCAGCACGATCGTGGTGAGGATGTGCGACAGCACCACGACCACCACCAGCAGCGTGGCCAGCCGCCAGCCGGTCCCCTCCTCCACCACCCGCCACAGCACCGCCAGGGTGAGCGGCAGCAGCGAGAACGACAGCGCGAACGGGAACTCCCCCGCCATCGTGCTCGCGATGTTGCCGCCGTAGATCGTGTAGGAGGTCATGAACAGGAACGGCACGCTGGCCACGCCAGCCAGCAGCGGGGCGGGCTCGGGCAGCCGCAGCACCCGGAACGCGCCCCAGCAGGTCAGCGGGAGCGCGAACAGCCCGGACGCGCTCACCACCTTGAACGCGACCTGGTTGCCGGCCAGCGGGGTGAGCGCCGAGATCAGCGCGTAGGGCAGGGGGAAGTAGAACGTGAGCATCGGGATGCCCGCGAACCAGCCGGTCGCCCAGCCGGTCACCTTGCCGTGGGGCAGCAGGTTCTCGCGCAGGAACGTATCGATGTAGTGGTGGGAGCCCATGTCCCCACCCGCAGCGGTGGTGCGAGAGAAGATAAGGTTCAGGTGCAGCACCTTGACGAGGACGAGATAGATTGCGGCGAACACGGCCACCGTGGCGGCGCGGTGCACCCACACCGCGCGCGTGCGGGCTGCGCCGAGCCCCCCCGGCTGCACCGCTGCGACCGTCGCCAGCCGACTCTCCTCCCCGCGAAGCTGGTTCACTCAATGAAAGCAGGATCGGCATGGTAACGCGGCTCCCGGCCGCCGAGACGACCGGCTGGGGCCCCATCCCCCCCGCGGGCTCCTGGCTCCCGGCCGCCACGCTCGACCTCGACGGCAGGCGGACGGCCACCGTGTCCTTCGACCGCGACGGGCGCAGCCTGCTCACCCTGATGCTCGACCGGCCCGCCACCGGCGCCGACCTCCACGCGCTCGAGCGGGCCGCCGATCTCCTCCCCCACCTGCAGCTCGGCGACCTCGACACCAGGCCCGGCTACCCCGAGGCGCACGCGCGTGCCTTCGGCCTGGGCCGCCCCCTGGCCCCGGCGGCATTCAACCACACCGCCGAGATCGAGCTGGTGGCGCCCTCCGGCCGGCGGCTGCCCTCGACCCTGGGCGCGTTCGGCCTGCCAGCCCGCACGACCTTCGTCGCCGTCCCCGACCCCGCCCGGGCCCGTCCTGGACGGCCGGCGAGCGGCCCGCGCATCGAGGGTCTGCTGCTCGCGGCCGGGCGCGGCCTGGTGGCCGGCACCCGCCTGTCCGCCTGGGCCCTGTGCCGCCTCGCCCTCGGCATCTGCCTGGCCGTGTTCCTGGTCGCGTTCGTTCGCCAGACCTGGGCCCTGCACGACCGGTTCGCCACCTACGGGTTCGACGTCGGCATCTACGACCAGGGCACCTGGCTGCTCAGCCGGTCCCGGGCGCCGTTCTCGACCGTGCGGGGCCTGAACCTGTTCGGCGACCACGGCGCCTACGTCCTGGCCCTGCTCGCGCCGCTCTACTGGGTCTGGGCCGACGTCCGCCTGCTGCTGGCGCTCCAGGTCGTGGCCTTGGCCGTCCCGGCCGTGGTCGTCTTCCGGCTCGGCGCCCGGCGGCTCGGCCACCCGGCCGCCGGCCTCGCCGTGGCCGTGGCCTACCTCGCCTACCCGGCGATGCAGTGGGCGATCGTGTGGCAGTTCCATCCCGAGAGCCTCGCGGCCGCGTTCCTCGCCCTGGCCGTGCCCGCCGCCGACCGCGGGCGGGCCCGCACCATGGCCGTGCTGCTGCTGCTCGCGATGCTCTGCCGGGACGAGGTCGGCCTGGTGGTGGCCGGGTTCGGGGCGCTGCTGGCCGCCACCGGCAAGCGGGACCTTGGGCTGCGCACCGCGCTGGCCGGCCTCGGCTGGTTCCTGGTCACCGCCTTCCTGCTCGTCCCCCTCGCCAACGGCCGGCCGGCCGCCCAGTTCGAGGCGGCCTACGGGATCACCGGCACCGGGCCGCTGGCCGTGCTGCGCGCCGTGCCCGCGCTCGGCGCCCACGCCGTGGCCACCGCCCTGTCCAACCCCGGCCTCTGGTACCTGCTGCTCGTCTTCCTGCCCCTGCTCGCGCTGCCCCTGCTCGTGCCCAGGTGGCTGTGGCCGGCCGCCGCCCCGCTCATCCTCAACCTCGCATCGGTCCGGCCAGAGCAGCACCAGATCCGCTACCAGTACCTGGCCACGGCCGCGCCGTTCCTGGCCATCGCGGCGGTGGCCGGCCTGGCCGCGGTGGCCGCCCGGCGGCGCGCGCTCCTCGCCCCCCTGCTGGTGCTGCTCGTCCTGGTCGCCTTCGCCGTCGACCGGCGTGCCGGGCCCGCGCTGTGGTCGCGCTCGGCGGTGGTCGTGAGCGCCGCCCCGGCCGACGCCGCCCGGCGGGCGGCCCTGGCCACCATCGACCCTGCGGCGCCGGTGAGCGCACAGTTCAACCTGGTCCCCCACCTCACCCACCGGCTGGCCGCCTACGAGTTCCCCAACCCGTTCCGGGCGGTGAACTGGGGGCTTCCCGGCGACACGCACACCCCCGCCGAGGCCGCAGCGGTCCGCTACGTGATCCTGGAGCCTGCCCTGCTCAGCCCGGACGACCGCAAGCTGCTCGACCAGCTCCGGGCCGCGCGTGCCGCCACCGGCCTCGAGTGGCGCACCGCGTTCGACTCCGGCGGCGTCGTCGTCCTCGAGCGGCAGGGCGAGGCCGCGCAGGCACAGCAGGGCGAGGCCGCGCGCGTCAGGCAACCTGGGAGCCCCGCGCAGGACGGAGGCACGCCGTGACCACCCTGACCATCATCCTGCCCTGCTTCAACGAGGCCGGACGGCTGCCCATCGCGCTCGCGACCTACCTGGCCTGGTTCCCGGCCAGCCCAGACGAGGTCGAGGTGCTCGTGGTCGACGACGGCTCCACCGACACGACCCTGGCCGTGGCCGACACGGCCGCGTCCGGCGACCCCCGGGTGCGGGTGCTGCGCACCCGCACCAACCACGGCAAGGGGTCCGCGGTCCGCACCGGCATGCTGGCCGCCCGGGGCGACCGGGTCGTGTTCACCGACGCCGACGGCTCCTACGCCCCGGCCGAGGTCGAGCGCGTGGCCGCGGCCCTCGCCGGCGCCGACGTGGCCATCGGGGCGCGCGGCGACCTCGACGCAGGCTCCGGCCCGGTCCTGCGCCGGCTCGCCAGCCGGGTGTTCAACCGGGCCATGCGCCTGCTGCTCGGCCTGCCCTACCGGGACACCCAGTGCGGCCTCAAGGGCTTCCGGCGCGACGCGGCCAGGGAGCTGTTCACCCGGGCCAGAGTCGACCGCTTCGCCTTCGACGCCGAGGCGCTGTTCCTGGCAGCCCGGCTCGGCCTCGAGGTGACCGAGGTGCCGGTGCGGGCCGAGGAGCGCGACGACAGCAAGGTGCGCCTGGCCGTGGACGCCCTGCGGATGCTGCGCGACATGTGGGGCGTGCGCCGCGCCGCCCGCGCCGGCGCATACGACCTGATCCCCGCCCGCGACCGCAACCCCTGACCGGCCGCCTGCCGGCAGGCCCCCTGTCCATGGCCCCAACAGCGCCTGCGCCATGGTCGGGGCGATCGGCGGCGGCGCCGGGTCAGCCGGGAGCCGGCCCGGCGCGTGCACGCTTGGCGACCACAATGCCGTCGCTGGCGAAGACCACCTCGAACCCGCCGGAGGGTCCGGTGAGGCGCTCGTACAGCGGCTGCTGGGTGCCGTTCAGGCTGGTGTCGAGCACCAGGTAGTCGACGGCGCCCGGATCGGGCGGGTTCTCACCTCGAACCCCCCAGTTGGTCACCTGCCACGGGTTCGGGAACTCGTAGATGTGCACCCGGTGGGTGAGGTGGGGCACCAGGCTGTAGCTGGCCGACACCCCGGCGCGCGCCGGCACCAGGCGCAGCGCGCGGTTCACCGAGGCGTGCTTGGCCTGGGGGGACGCCCAGATCCCGCTGCGGAAGTCGGCCCCGATCGGCGACGGCGACCAGGCCACGTTCGCGGCCAGCGACGTCGCCGCGACCAGGCCGACCAGGAAGCGCTGGCGGCCGGGCCGGCGACCCAGCCAGGCGCACGCCTCGACCGTGGCCAGGAACGCCGCCGCGATCACGACCGAGGTGTAGTGGTAGCGGATGTCGTGGGTGAGGCCGTGGCCGGAGATGACGTTGACCGCGAGCTGCGGCCCGCCGATCAGCAGCACCGGCAGGGCGGCCAGGGGTAGGAAGGCGAGCGGGGCGAGGAGCTGGGTGTAGTAGCCGAGGCGGTCGGGCTGTGCAGCCAGCGACAGCACCCGGCCCGGGTGGCGCACGACGTTCCAGACAATCTCCCCGACCGACCCGCCAAACGCCGGGAACAGGTCCTCGTAGAGCGGGCCGATGCCGCCGTTGGCCCGCGGGATCACCACCTTGGTGGCGAGCGCGAACCAGGCCACCCCGGCCAGCGCGGTCCAAAGACCCGCCCGCCGCTGCCCCCGCACGGCGAGCAGCACGCCGAGCGCGAGCACGGCCAGGGCGGCGTCCTCCTTGCACAAGAGCGCCACCGCGACCGCCACCGCGAACCACCACCAGCGTTCCCGCGTGGCCAGCCAGTAGGCGAACAGCAACGGGGTGATGATCAGCGCGTCGGGATGGAAGTGCCACCAGTTGATCCACTCGAGCGACGGGTAGAGCAGGTACGCGGCGGCCAGGACCAGGGCCGTCCACCGGTTGGCCAGCCGGTCCCTGGCCAGCAGCCAGACCGGCACCGCCCCGAGCGCCATCCACACCGTCTCGGTCAGGTAGAGGAAGTGCGGGCCGGCCCCGAGCCAGTACGCAGGCACGAACAGCAGCGTGATCGGGTTCACGTGATGGCCGAAGTAGTTCAGGCCGCGGACGGTGACGAAGGGCTCCTCGAACCTGGAGAGCAGCCAGATCCCCTGGTCGTAGATGCCCATGTCGAACCCGAAGGTGCCGTAGTTCGACTGCTGCGCCCAGGTGAGGCTGCCGAACACCGCGACGTAGGCGGCGATCAGCCCGGCGAGCACCAGCACCGGCCCGCCCCCGGCACGCCGTCCGCCGACGCCCCCGGGCGCGTCCGGGCCGGCCGCCTGGTCGGGCCGGCCGGTGCGGCCGCGCTCCGGCCGTGGAAGCGCCGGCCTCACGGCCGCGAACAGCCTCGACATGCCCGTGCCTCAACCCCCGTCCGCCGGCCGCCCGGCCCGGTCCGGCTCAGGGAGCATCTTAACCGTGCGCAGGCGCGCCGGTCGGGCGGGCCGTTCCTCACACGACCTTGAGGGTCAGGGCCCAGCTCAACGCCCGCACGTCGCCGAGCTGCCCGTGGTCGATCGAGGTGAAGCTCGCACCGTCGCCGCCGCTACAGGTACAGCTTGCCGTCCCAGCCGAAGCCGAGGTCGCCGATCGGGTGGCTCGGGAACTGCTGGCCGGAGCAACGGCTCCACGGGCGACCTCCGGCAGGGGAGCGAGCCCGGCTCAGCCGCGGGATTCGCGCCGGGCGTCCGGCACCAGCACCGGCTCAGCCGCGGGAATCGCGCCGGGCGTCCGGCACCAGCACCGGCTCGGCCGTCTCACCGTGGCGGGCCTCCGGCGGAGCGTCCGCGAGCGACCCCTCTGCGACCCTGCGGGCGGGTGCCGCGTCCGGCCGGACGAACACCCAGCGCTTGTAGGTGGTGAAGCGGAACACCATCCCGAAGGCCAGGCCGGCGACTTGGGCCACGTTGAACCACAAGGCGCCGGTCTTGTCGAAGCCGCGCTCCACCACGAGGATGCAGATCGCCGCGATCAGCAGGCCCACGGCGTTCAGCAGGAAGAACAGGCTGTACTCGCGGCGCAGACCGGTCTTGGCCCGGTGCCGGAACGTCCAGTGCCGGTTCATGAAGTACGACGACGTCGCCGCCGCCGCGACCGAGGCGGTCTTGGCCGACAGCGACGGCCAGTGCAGCCCGAGGTGCAGCAGGTTGGCCAGCCCGAAGTCCAGCACGGTGTTGAACGCGCCAACGATCCCGAACTTCGCAAGCTCGTGGACCAGGTGCCGCCAGCGCCGATACAGCCCGGTGAGCACGCTCATCCGCACATCCCAACCCCCGGCGGGGCCACCGAGACCGCCGTCGCCCGGGCCGCGTTCAGCGCCAGCGCGTCCCAGGTCGCCGGGTCGTGCCCGGCGGGCTCCTGGTCGCGCACGTAGATGCCGGCCGGGGCGTGGGCACGGGGGAGGGCGGCGACCGACGGCCCTCCGAGGGCCGGCACGCCGTCGACGCCGTCGACGGGCACGACCCCGTCGACGGCCACGACCGCCAGGTCGTGCCCGTCGGAACGAAGGACCTCGGCGGCGGCCATGGCGCCGCCATCGGCCAGCACGGTGACCCGGGCGGCGGCGGCCTCGGGCGGCGCGCAGTCGGGCGCGCGCACCGTGGGGATCGGGATCGGGGGTGAGGACATGACACTCCTAGAACGGGAACGGTCCGGGGAGCCTAACCCAGGCTCGGTGAAAATCCGGCATCGGCTCCTCGGCTATCCGGCATCGGCGATCCTGCTGACAGCGCGGCGGCGCAGCTCGGCTGCGATGAACTGGTCGAGGTCGCCGTCCAGCACCGCTTGGACGTTGCCGGTCTCCACCTCGGTCCGATGGTCCTTGACCATCTGGTACGGGTGCAGGACGTAGGACCGGATCTGGTTGCCGAACGCGATCTCGCCCCGGTCGCCGCGCAGCGCCGCCAGCGCCGCCTCGCGCTCCTGTCGGGCCCGCTCGGCCAGGCGTGCGGCCAGGATCTTCAACGCGATCGTCTTGTTGGCGAGCTGTGAGCGCTCGTTCTGCACGGCAACCACGATCCCCGTGGGCAGGTGGGTGATGCGCACGGCCGAGTCGGTCGTGTTGACCCCCTGGCCGCCCGGCCCCGAGGAGCGGAAGATGTCGACCCGCAGGTCCGCTTCGTCGATCTCGGGCGTGTCGTCGTCGTCCAGCACCGGGATCGCGTCGACCGCCGCGAACGAGGTGTGCCTCCGCTTGGCCTGGTCGAACGGTGAGATCCGCACCAGCCGGTGCGTGCCTGCCTCCGCCGACACCAGCCCGTACACCCGCTGGCCCTCGAGGGTGAGCGTCACCGACTTGATCCCGGCCTCGTCGCCCTCTTGGTAGTCGTTCACCGTCACCTTGAACCCGCGCCGCTCGGCCCAGCGGGTCAGCATCCGCCACAGCATCTCTGCCCAGTCCTGCGACTCGGTCCCGCCCGCCCCCGGATGGATGGTCACGATCGCGTCACGATCGTCGAACTCCCCACCCAGCAGGGCGAGCACCTCCAGCTCGTCGACCGCCCTGGCCAGCTCGGACACGCCCTGCTCGAGCTCGGCGCCGACCGAGTCGTCGCCCTCCTCGAGGGCGAGCTGGTTCAGGGTCTCAAGGTCCGACAACTGCTCCGAAAGCTTCCCCACCACACCGAGGTCGCCCTCGACGGCGGCCATGCGGCGCATCACCCTGCGTGCGCGGTCCGGGTCGTCCCACAGGTTCGGCGCTGCCGCGTGCTCCCGCAGACCTGCCAACTCCCGCTGCTTCGCGTCGAGGTCAAAGGAACTCCTTCGCGTCAGCCAGGCGCTTGGCCAAGGCGGCGAGCTCGGGAGCGTGATCGGTCGGCATGGCGTGCAGCATCTCCTACGGCGATGACCTACGGCGATGACCTACGGCGATGACCGGCTTGGGCCGGCGCGCCGCCCGGGCGCACCAGCTCCAGAACGCACCCCTATCCTACCCCGCCCACGCGCCGGAGCCGGCCCCGGCGGCATCCCGCCGCCCGCTCACCAAGGCAGGCAGGACCGGTCACGGGCCGGCCCGGAGCATGTCCGGCAGCCTCTACGCACATTTACCGAGCCAGCCGCGCAGACGTGGTTGTTGCCCGCTCAACCTGCTATCACGGAACCGTGGCGGCCCGTCGACCGCTCCACCGACCTGCTCTCGAACCAGCCAAGAGGCGCCAACGCGGCCACGCCGCAGCCGGCGTCGCCTCGTCCACGATCCATCGCATGGACCGGCGCCACCCGACCTGGACAGAGGCCCGGCCCGCTCAGCAGCACCGCCCTGGCGTCACCCGGTCCCGTCAAGGCGGCGAGGCTCGAGGAGGGGACGCAACATGGCCCCAGACGGCGACGAGCACAACGAGCTGGAACCCCAGGACCCTCGCGAGCGGCAGCGCCAGCTCGAAGAGGTCCGCCGCTCGTTCACCGCGGTCGGCCGCCGCCTCGGCACGCTCGGGCAGCAGCAGCGCTTCGCCACCGTCCTGCCCGTGGCCACCACGCCGTCCGTCCAGGACACCGATACAAGCGGCGAGGCCGGCGGCGACGCGGACGATGCCGGCCGCCCCTCCGCCCCCGCAGCTGGGGCTCCCCAGCTCCCCACCGTCGAGGTCCCACCCAGGCGGCGGCGCCGGTGGCCCGTCGCCGCCGTCGCGCTCGCGCTGATCTTCGCGGTCGGCCTGCTGCTCGGCCGAACCTTCGACCAGAGCAGCCCGGCCGCCACTGGCGCCACCCCCGCCCCGTCCACCATCGTCGAGACGGTCACCCGGACCGTCACGCCGCCGTCCTGCCTGGCCGCCGTGCGGTACGCCGACCGCAGCATCGACCTCCTCGTGAAAAAGGTCCGCGACCAGCGGCTCCTCGACACGCTCGACGCCTTCACGAAGGAGCAGCGGACCTGCCAGGCCACGGGCCCCCAAGCCGCAGGCGCCGAGTAACGGCAGGCGGCGCCGGCCAACGGCGCCCCCGAGTCGTAACCGCCGGGGGCTGCGACCACTGCTATGCGGCCACGCTCGTCAGGCGCCGGCCAACGGCGCCCCCGAGTCGTAACCGCCGGGGCGCAGACCGGTGCGGAACGCAACGACCTGCGTGCCGCACCTGTCAGGTGGTAGCCTGCACTGCATGCCCAGCCCCACACCACCGCCTCCGCGGCACGCCACGCCGCCGCCGCCAGCCGATGCCTACCCTGCTGCGCCCGGGCTGGCCGGTGCGGGGCCGGCCCTGCCCGCGATCGAGCGGGCGATGGTCCGCATCCGGCGCAGCCAGACCCGGCGCACCCTGGGCCGCATGCTCACCCGCGACCTCGACCGCCCGGCCGACCTCGCCCACGTCGCCATCGTGGACGCTGTCGAGGAAGGACCTGGCCGCCCTGGCCACGAGGTCACCGTCGGGGCCGTGGCCGAACGGCTCGGCATCGACCCCTCCCGCGCCAGCCGCCTGGTCGCCGACGCCATCCAAGCCGGCTACGTCCTGCGGGTCGCCTCCCAGACCGACGGCCGGCGCATCCACCTCGAGCTCACCGACACCGGCCGCCAGCTCGCCCACACCGTCCACGACCAGCGACAGGCATTCTTCGCCCGCCTCACCCACGACTGGACCGAGCAGGAGCGCACCGACTTCGCCCGCCTGCTCACCAGGTTCACCGACGCCCTCACCGACGCCAGCACAACCTGACCCCCGCGCCCGGCCGCCCGGCCCCGACGAGGAGGTCCGCTGGGCTCTCGGCCTGCAGCTCGACGGCGACGAACTCGGCTGGGGCGGCCTTGGCGGCTCCGAGACTCGCCGGCACCAGCGCCGGTTTCGGGGCTCGGCGACGCCACCGCCACCATCGCCGGCCACGACCTGACCCCCGGCCCGGCCGGTCGGCCCCGACACCGCCTGCGCGACCACGGCCGATAGCTGAGTGGTACCTCGCCGTGGCCTCCCCGCGCCGCAGTGGACGTATGGTGGAGCCCAGAGCGCCGGTCGGCGCGCGGGCTCCCAGGGTCCTCGACAGCCCACCGTGCACGACCGCGGCGCCGATGGATGACCGGCGCTCTCGACGATGACAAGGAGGTTGACAATGAGCGGCAGGCCCAGCCAGTGGTCGCGCGGCCGCGGGACACCGGTCGACCAGATGCCCGGCGCCCCACCTGGCCAGGCCGGCGCCCCACCTGGCCAGGCCGGCGCCCCACCCGGCCAGGCCGGCGCCCCACCCGGCCAGGCCGGCGCCCCACCCGGCCAGGTCCTCCCACCACCGTGGACCCACCCGCGACGCCGCTGGGGACGCCGCGCGGCCGTCACCTTCCTCGCCCTGCTCGTCCTGGCCGCCGGCCTGCTCGTCTACGTCGACCGCCGGCTCAACCGGGTCGACGCCCTCACCGACTACACCGGGCGGCCCACCGCCACCCCAGGCACGGACTGGCTCATCGTCGGCTCCGACAGCCGCGAAGGCCTCACCGGCGAGCAGAAGCGCAAGCTCGGCACCGGCGACGCCGCCGGGCGCAGGGCCGACACCATGATGCTCCTGCACATCCCGCGCGGTGGCGGGCAGCCTACCCTGGTCAGCCTCCCCCGCGACTCCTACGTCCCCATCCCCGGACGAGGCCGCAACAAGCTCAACGCCGCCTACGCCTTCGGCGGCCCCAAGCTGCTCGCCCGCACCGTCGAAGAGGTCACCGGCATCCGCATCGACCACTACATGGAGGTCGGCTTCGACGGCTTCGCCGCCACCGTCGACGCGGTCGGCGGCGTCCGCATCTGCCCCGGCAAACCCATGAAGGACCCCATGGCAGGCCTCAACATCCCCGCCGGCTGCCAGATCCTCGACAGCAGGCAGGCCCTTGGCTACGTCCGCACCCGCGCCGGAGGCCGCGGCGACCTGGACCGCGTCGAACGCCAACGCGAACTCCTCGGCAGCCTCATCGACAAGGCGACCAGCCCCGGCATGCTCCTCAACCCGTTCCGCAGCATCCCGCTCGCGCTCGACGGCACCGACAACATCGCCGTCGACGACGCCGACCACCTCTACCACCTCACCCGCTTCCCCCTGGCCATGCGCGCGGTCACCAGCGGCGACGGCATCGCGACCACCGTCCCCATCGCAGGCACCGGGCCCGTCCCAGGCGCCGGCTCGGTCGTCCGCTGGGACCGCCAGAGCGCCCTCGCGCTGTTCGACGCCCTCAAGCAGGACCGCCGTCACCCGAGCTCTCGGTAGGTTTGAGGGCTCAGGTGGTCGTCAATTGCCCGACGACGGTGCCAGGCTTGTCCGGCTGGCTGCCGGTGCTGGCTTCCCGCTTCGTCCCCGTCTGCCCGGCAGGCCGGGGCTTAGGTCGGGTCCACGGGCGTTTGGGGTCTCCGCCCCACTGGCGGCGACGGCGAGCATGGCGAGGTTGCGGGCGGCGTTTTCGTCGCGGTCGACGGCCAGCCCGCAGCCCTCGCAGTGGAACGTCCGCTCGGCCAGGGCCAGCTTGGCCTTCACCAGGCCGCAGCCCGAGCAGGTCTTCGACGACGGGTACCAGCGGCCGGCCACCACCAGCCTGGCCCCGTGCCAGCGGGTCTTGTAGGCCAGCTGGCGGCGCAGCGCCGCCAGGGCCGCGTCGGCGACCGCCCGGGCCAGCGGCCGGCTGCGCACCATCCCGGCGACGTGGAGGTCCTCCACCACCACGGTGTGGTGGGCGTGGGCGAGGCGGCTGGTGAGCTTGTGGGGGTGGTCGCGGCGCCGGCTGGCCACCCGGGCGTGCAGCCGCGCGACGCGCCGGCGGGCCTGCCCGCGGCCGCGGCTGCCTGGCTGCCGGCGGGCCAGGGCCCGCTGCGCCCTGGCGAGGGCGCGCTGCTGGCGCGCCAGCGCCCTGGGGTTCTCGATGAACTGGGGGGCGTGGCCGGGGCCGGCGACCACGGCCAGGTGCCGCACCCCCACATCAACCCCCACCACCGAGCGCTGGCCGTTGCCCTCGGGCAGGTGCCGGTCGGCCTCGACGGTGAACGCCACATACCAGCGGTCGGCGGTCCGGCTGATGGTGGCCGACAGGACCCGGGCGGTGCCGGCTTCCAGGCGGCGGGCGAGCTTCCTTGTGGACTCGTGGGTCTTGACCCGGCCCAGCCTGGGGAGGGTGACGTGGTGGCGGTCGGGCTCGACGCGGATGGCGCCGGTGGTGAACCGGCAGGCGTCGCGGGCGCGGCCCTTCCTCTTGAACCTGGGGAACCCGGCCCGGCCGCCTTGGCGGCGGCCCGCCCTGCTGTCGGAGAAGTTGGCGAGCGCCCGGGCGAGGGCGTCCAGGCCCGAGGAGTAGGCCTCCTTGGAGTTCTCCGCCCACCACGGCGCGACCTCGCCCTTGGCCTGGTTCCACTCCTTCCGCAACGCCGGCAGCGTCCACGGCACCTTGGTGCCGGCGGCCTCGGCCCGGTCGCCCAGCCGGGCCTTGACCAGCGCCAGGCCCCAGTTGTAGGCGAACCGGGCCGCGCCACAGTGGGACGCGAGCCCACGCCGCTGCGCCGGGGTCGGGGCGAGCGCGAACCGGTACGCCTGGGTCACCGCCGTCATAGGTCAGGGTCCCGTAGGCAAGGCGTCGGCACGACAAGGACCGCACCTCGCGCCACAAGGCCTTCGGATCCGCCAACGGTCAGTCCGGTGTCCCCAATAGCCTGCCGATCCGGGCGAAGCTGAGACGCAGGTTGTCTTCCGCAACCGCTGACATCGCGTCCGCGATCGACAGCCAGCGCAGCCGCGCAGTGGGGGTCTCGGCAGTGGCGTCCTCAGGCCGGGCGGTCGCGAGCGCATACCTGAGATCGGCGTGCTCATGCTCGAACTCGCCCCGACCGGCGGGCACGGGAACGATCACCACATGAAGCAGAAGCGACCGCGCAGCATCTGGCCAAGGCGACAGATCGCCAAGGCCAGTCTCCTCTGTAGCCTCCCGGAGCGCAACGTCCAGTGGACTCGTCTCCCCCGCCCCGCCATGGCCGCCGACGTGCAGCCAGCTCTGCATCCGGTCATGCCAGCGCAGAAGGACACGCCGAGTCTCCGGGTGCAGGATGACTGCGGAGCCAGTGACGTGGAGCACCGAGGATCGCGCCCACGGGTCGCCGCTGGCTGCCACTTCTCGAATGCGCGCGATGTCCCGCGCTTCGTCGTCTGACAGCGGCTCGTATCCATCGAGGACCGCTCCCAGCCCTGCACCGCAGCGCGACACGCAGCTCATGAGCCGGTCTCCATCCCAGCAGACCCGGACGCCAGTTCCGCCGCTCGTAGCCCCGCAAGAGCGACGCACAGCTTTCCTTCCGGAGCGTCGACGCGCAACAAGAAACGGGAACCAAGGCTCCACGACATCCGGTCCGACGAGTGTGATTCCTGCGTAGGACTCGAACCTGTGCAGCGGGCGTGACCTGCTCCTGAGTGCCGATTTGGAACGTGTACATGTACAGCGCTCTTGCGCCTCCCCGCTCGAGCCAGCACTGCTCGGGCGACGATGCGGCGTCTCACTCGTTCACGACAGAGGTGAGCAACCTCCCTGTTTGCCTCCTATGGACGAGAAGCAAGGCGAGGCGTAGCGTCTGCGGCGAGGACTGTGGGCCGCGACGCGGGGAGGTGGATATCCCCAAGGGAAGGGCGCGTCGTAGCAGGAGGTCGCTGTCGCTGCGGCCGCAGCCCTGACTGCTGGCGGCATGCCAGCCCGCCGATCACTCACCAAGCCGCGAGGCGGCGCGATCATCGCGCGCTGCACCCGCTGGAGGGGGTCCTACCCCATGCCAGCCATCTCCGGCCGCCGGGCGGTCCAGCCGGTCGTCACGGTGGCGGTCGCTCTGCTCGCGAGCGAGAACCCGCCGTGTGGCCGTAGCCGTGACCTGGCTTGGATCTGCGCGCCGCCGCCTGACCCTCTGCAGCCGGTCCATGCAGTGGGCAGGAAGGCGTGCCAGCAGGACGACACGGCAGCGCGCTGCTCTGCCACCATGCCCGGCAAGGGCCAGGACGAGGGCCTGTCCTGGCAGCCTGCGGCAGGCCGATAATGGCGACTTGGGTGGACCTGCGCGCCGCCGCTGGGCAGGTTGTGGGCGGTGTGGCCGGGATGCGGATCCGGCCGCATCGTCGCCTCGACATGGTCCTGCTCCTCATCGGCGCGCTTCTCGTGGGCGGCGCTGCGGCGATCGGTGCGGTGGTCGGGGACGGCGAGCGGGTCACCGGCTTGTGGGCCGGTGCCGCGATCGGCAGCGACGGCCGTGCCGGCGTCGTCGAGGTGATCGACTACGACTTCGGCACCCAGCAACGCCACGGCATCTTCCGCGACGTGCCCGGGTTGTCATCCGACGCCCAGCCTGCAGTCTCGTCGGCCACCGCACCCGGCGACATGACCCTCGAGAACCTGGGGTCTGCGGTGCGGATCCGCATCGGCGACCCGTCGCGCACGACCACCGGCCGGCACCGCTACAAGATCGCCTACTCCCTGGACGACGTGGCTCCCCAGGGCCGGCTGGCGTGGGATGCGGTCGGGACGCAGTGGCCGGTGGGGATCGGCAACGTCGAGGTCCACGTGGTGGCGCCGTTCGAGTTCCAGGGAGCCCGCTGCGTCCAGGTCGAAGCCGGTTCCCAGCAGCGATGCGACATTACCCAGCCCGAGCCCGGCCACCTCGTCGCCACGATCAGCACCCTGCGAGCCCGTCAGGGCGCCACCCTGTACGCGGCCGGCGGCCGGCAGCTGGAGGTCGCCCCTGGCCTGCCTGTGCCCTCCTCCGGCCTTCCGGCCGATGCCACCAGCGGCGCTCCTCTCGCTGCGTTGGTGGCCGCGGCCGCTGCGGTGGTCGCATCGGCCCTGGTGTCGTGGCCGGTGCGGCGGGCTGGCCGTGAGCGCGTCGCGCCAGGCGGGCGGGCCGACGCGGGCTGGGCCGGCACGGCCCTGGAGGCTCGCGTCGACGCCGAGAAGCTGGGATCGTTTGCCACCGTCGAGTTCGCTCCCCCGGCGGAGCTGACGCCGGCGCAGGGCGGCGTCCTGCTCGCCGAGGCAGTCGGGCAGAACCACAAGGTGGCGTGGCTCATCGGCGCCGCTACCGACGGCTACCTCGACATCGAGGACTCCGGCTACGAGGTGGCCCTGGTGCGCCGGCCCCACCATGACGAGTCGTCGGTCTCACGCACGCTCGACACGGCGTTCGCCGGCCGCACACGTCTGACGCTCGGCTCTTATGACCCGAGCTTCGCCGTGGCGTGGCGGGAGGTCGGCGACGAGCTCGCAGCCTGGCACCGGACTTGCGGCCTGTGGGACCCGGCCGGCGACTTGCACCGGAAACTGGCGTGGGTGCTCGGCGGGGTGGTCGTGGCGGGCGGCCTCGCCATTGCTGGCGTGGGCGGCGCCCTGGCCAACCGGTGGGGCTGGGTGTGGCTGGCGCTGGTGGCGTGGGGCGCGCTCCTGGCTGGTGGCGGCTTAGCTGCGGTGGTGCGGGCGTGGGAGCTGCGGGTCCGGACCCCGTGGGGCTGTGAGCTGTGGTTACGGGTCGAGTCGTTCCGGCGGTTCCTGGCGGGCCCGGAGGCGCACCACCTCGAGGAGGCGGCCAGCCAGGGGGTCCTGGGCCAGTACGCCGCATGGGCGGTTGCGGTCGGTGAGATCGACCGCTGGTCCCGGGTGGTTGCCGCGTCGGCCTGGTATGCCAACGATCCCGTCGGCAGGCGCTACTCGGACATGGCCCCGCGGCTGCCGCGGGCTGCGCGGTCGTCCACGGTGGAGCCGACGTCCTCTGGCAGCAGTTCCGGCGGCGGGGGCAGCAGCGGGGGCGGCGGCAGCGGCAGCGGCGGCGGTGCCGGCGGTGGTGGCGGTGGGTCGTGGTGAACAGGAGCATGGAGGCGCTATGACCCAGGGCGAGGGGCCGGGATGGGCTCCACCCGGCGCGGGCCCCTCGGCGGAGCAGCCCGCCCAGCCCTTCCCACCCGGCGCCGGCGGGCCGCCCTGGCCCGAACCGCCGCCGCATGCTGCGGGCTCACCCCGGGTAGAGGGAGGGGCCGTTACAGCCCTCGTGCTTGCGGTCGTGTCGCTCCTGGTCCCTCTCCTTCCCGCCATCATGGCGCTTGTGCTCGCCGCGATGGCCGCGCAAAGGATCCGGCAGCCGCCCGCGGGGCCGGTGGGTGGCCGCGGCCTGGTCACGGCGGCGCGCGCCCTGTCCACCATCGGGCTGCTCGCCTGGGTCGGGCTTGGCGCGCTGGTCGTCGTGACGCACCAGCAGGAGCCGACGAGCTGGCAAGCCGCGACCGGCACCGCCACGATCCGGGCCGGCCAGTTCTCGGAGGTGACCACCCCGTCGGCCACCGAGCCGGCGGCAACCGAGCCGACCACGACCGAACCCGCGACGACCCAGCCAAAGGTCGCCGCCGGCCGGGTTGGCGACCGGCTGACCGTTTACGACGAATCCGGTACTCCCCGGCTTGAGATCACCGTCACCGGGGTGAAATTCTCCACCGGGGACCAGTTCGACC
>Ga0137375_10003025_pt1 | contig 19920 bp, 16 predicted proteins | sample SagtaG_24_FD_104936 | JGI IMG/M metagenome (GOLD analysis project Ga0137375, IMG submission 104936) | Vadose zone soil microbial communities from Sagehorn Ranch, Mendocino, California, USA - Sage1_R_113_16 metaG | ecosystem: Environmental > Terrestrial > Soil > Vadose zone | place: USA...
CAGCGGCGTGCACGGTGACGAAGCGAGCGCCCGACGGCGAAAGCGACGCGACCGCGCGTTCGACGGTTTCGGGGATGTCATGCAGTTTGAGGTCGGCGAAAAGATCGGCTCCGAAGGCGTCGGCCAGCGTCAGCGCGCGCGGCCCCTCCCGGACGAAGAGCTCGAGCCCGACCTTGAGAACGCCGACGCACCCTTTGACTTTTTCGGCGCCCGCGCGTGCTTCGGCGAGGCTCGGGTAGTCGAGCGGAAACACGATGCGCCTATGAGGCATTCGAGCACCGAGCTCGGGTCGAGGTCGTTACAGACAGGAACAGAGCGGATCGCCCGGCTGGCAATTGCAGGGAGCTTTGGGCTTGCTCGGCGTATCGTCCCCGCCACCGCCGCCGGGGGCGTGCTGCCGCTTCTGAATGTTCGTGGCGGCCCTCTGGGCGTCGGCGATCTTCTTCTGAAGCTCGGCGCGCGTCTTGTCGTCTTGCGCCGTGCTGAGCTGGCCCATCAGGTCGTTGACCCTCTGCATCTGCTCATCGAGCTGTTTCTGCAGCTTCTTCGATTCTTCGGCTTGCTGCACCAGCGCTTGTCGGGTGGCGTTTTCGCGCGCCTCGGACTCCGGCTTGATCTTGCCGAAGTAGAGAAAGAGACCTCCGATGAGCAGGATCGCGCCGCCGCCAACGCCGAATGTCGCGACGCGCTGAAGCTTCTTCTTGTGCTCGTCGTGCTCAAAGCCCGCGAGCTGAAGCTGGTGCTCCTGCTGCCGGCTCATGGCTTCGAGACGTGCCCTCTGCTCGGCCTCGACGCGCGCCTTTTCGACCTCGGCATGGCGAATCGCGTCGAGGCGCGCCGCTTCTTCCTTCTTGCGCTGCTCGTCGCTACGGCGGCGCTCCTCTTCCGCCTGCAAGCGCGCCTGCTCCTGCTCGCGCGCCCGCCGCTCAGCTTCGAGTCGCGCCTGCACTTCGGCTTCGGCTCGGCGCTTCCTCTCATCCTCTTCCTGGCGGATCCGATCCTCTTCGAGATTCATCAGCTCTTTGAGGGAAAAGAGAACCGAGCTTTCCTTCTGTTCGGCCATGGAATCAGGGCTCCTTGGAATGATGGCTATTGGTTGAGGGCTCGCGCGCGGCTGGAATGCGAGCGTGGCTGTAAGCGTAGCGTGCCCGGGGCACGGAGCAAAGCCCAAGTGTAACCGTTCTCCGCGCAAAAATATGAAAAAGGAGGAACGTTCGACATGTCGTCCCTGTCGGACACCGCGCCCGTCGGGCGCATGCTTCAGGCGAGGGTAAGCAGGATGGCTCCCTCTTCGACAGCCTGCCCCTCCGCCACCGAAATCGACTCGACCATACCCGCGTTGGGAGCTTCCACGGGCATCTCCATCTTCATCGACTCGATGATGACGAGCGTTTGACCCTCCTCGACGGGATCGCCCGGTTGGACCTCGATCTTCCAGATGGTTCCGGTGATGTGTGCCTGCACGTTGATGGGCATCGGGCGAGGACGGTAGCACAGCTGCCAGGGCGACTGGAGTTGCGAGGCGTAGCTTCGCGAATCCGAACGACTTTCTCGTGGGTCGCCGGGCCCCCGGGATTCGCGGAAGGCCACGTCCCTTCTCGCAGCGGGCAACCGCGACGATTCCTCCCCCCATGACCGAGGCAGAGCGGGCTATTCGCGCCAGAAGAACTTCCAGGGGTTGTGCTTGAGGTCGCGCGCGAGCTCCTGGATATCGTCGTAGAGTTGCTCGTCCATGACCAGCGCTCCCACCGAACCGTTGCCGTGTCGAATGTGGGCGACGATCGCCTGAGCGTCGACCGCGGCGGCTTTCGCGCGGTTCGCGAGCTCGGCGATGTCGTTGATGGTGGACTTGATCTTGGCCTGCTGTTCGGGCCCGGAGACGGTCTTCAATGCTTCGCGCGCGTCCTTGAGCAGCGGCTCGGTGTCTCGCGAGACCACGGCCGTGGTTTGATCGATGCGGTCGAGGATACGGGTGATCTGGGGACTGTCGACGTAGCGTCCCCGGATCGCTTTGACGAGCTCGTCCGAATCGGTGGTAAGTTTTTCGGCCGATTCAGCGATGCGATCCAGCCGGTCTTGGTTGCGTTTGAAGAATTCGCCGGTCCCCCGCAAGGTATCGTGGAGCCCCTCGAACATCTCCGCGATCTGCTGGCGGTTCTCGCGCAAAACGACCACGCTGGTGTGGAGGAGCTCGAAACCCTCGGCGAGCAGCATGTCGAGACGCGGAGGGTCGAGCCCGCGGACGACGCCGCCGTCCGGTAAAATCGGCCGATCGGCGCTGCCGGGGTCGATCTGCAAGAACTGCTCGCCCAGCACGCCCTGCGTCGTCACGTAGAAGAGGGAGTTGTCGCGAACCGCTTGGTGGTAGCGCTTCTCGAGTGAAACCTTCACCCGCACGAGTGGCTCACGCTTCTGGGTGACAGGATTTCTCTCCCCGCCGCGGTACTGGATTTCGTCGATCTTGCCGACCTTGATGCCCGCGATCCGAACGGCCGAGCCGGACGCCAGGCCACCGGGGTTGTCGAAATCGACGAAGATGGTGAATTTCGGCTGAAAGCTGATCTGGCCCATGACCAGAACGAAAGTCGCGAGCAATCCGACCGCGACCAAGATGAGAAGGCCCACTTTGACTTCGATGGAGCGCTCCTTCACGGTGGTTTCCTTTTACCTCATCTCCGCGGCCGTCTCACGTTTCCATGGGACCGTGCGCGCGCCCGTGAACGAACTGCTGGACCAGCTCATCTCCGGTGCTGCGAAACTCTGCCGGCGTTCCGAGTAGCTTCACCTTCCCTTTGTAGAGCATCACGATGCGCGTGGCGATTGCGAAGATGGACGTGAGATCATGGGAGACGACGATGCAGGTGACCCCGCGACGGTCGGCGAGCTCACGGATCAAGCGATCGACCCGGCGCGCGCTCACCAAGTCGAGGCTCGTGGTCGGTTCGTCGAAAAGGACGTAGCGAGGTTCGAGCGTGAGCGCGCGAGCAATGGCGACCCGCTTCTTCATGCCATCACCGAGCTCGGCGGGAAACCGGTCGGCGAATTCATCCATGTGCACTTCGGCGAGGCGCTCGCGGGCGAGGGCGAGGGCCTCGCGCGGAGCGTGCCCGCGGTGCTTTCGCAAGGGCAGCGCGACGTTCTCGATACAGGTCATCGAATCGAAGAGCGTCGAATGTTGGAATACCATCGCGCATTTTTTGCGAACGCCATACATGGCGCGTTCGTCGAAACGGCTCACTTCGTCGCCATCGAGCAAGATGTCTCCGGCGTCGGGGCGCAGCAGCCCGATCAGGTGCTTGATGAGGACGCTCTTGCCGACGCCGGAAGCGCCGATGATGAAAAAGACCTCGCCGTCGTCGATGTCGAACGACACGTCGTCGAGGACATTCTTGGCACCGAACGATTTCGACACGTGACGAAAAGAGATCATTGGAACAGGAGATAGGCCGTGCTGGAGATCAAGAAATTGAGGATGATGACCGAAAGAGAAGAGTTGACGACCGCCCGCGTCGTGGCCGAGCCGACACCTTCCGAGCCGCCGAACGTGGAGAGCCCGCAGAAAGCGGAAACCACCGGAATCGCCGCGCCGTAGGCGAAGCATTTGGTGAGACCGGTGGCCAGATCGCTGGCGTGCACGAGCGAGAGATTCCAGAACGTGCGGGGGGGCACCGAGAAGACCACCTCCGCCGTCAGCATTCCGGTCAGGATGGAGACGCCCCCGCTCCAGATCGTGAGCACCGTCGTCATCACGATGCTCGCCAGGAAACGGGGTTTGACGAGATAGTCGATCGGATCGGCGGCGCACATGCGGAGCGCGTCAATCTGCTCGGTGACGACCATCGAGCCGATCTCGGCGGCGATGCCGGCACCCACGCGGGTGGCGAGCATCAGCGCCACGATCGAAGCCGCCAGGTCGCGCACCAACAGTTCCAGATACGATGCCCCGAGCATGGACAGATCGGGCAGCACGCGCTGGGTCTGCAGGCCGGCCTGGAGTACCAGAATCATGCCGATGAAGCCCATCACGACGGTGAGAAAAAAAAGCGAGCGGTTGCCGATTTCGTACATCTGCCGAGCCGTCGCCCCGGGCTCGGCGCGGCCGCGCCACACGTAATAGAGCGTGCGCACGAGCACGCTGTAGAGCTCTCGCCCGGTCGAAAACAGCACGATCGCTCGCCTCCCCACGATGGCGGCAAGCCCCCCAGTAGCGGAATCGGTCGTCATCTTGCTTACTCGAGGAGAAAACTCACGAAGTAGTCCACCACGAAAATGCAGGCGGCGCTGGTCACCACCGTGGCATTGACGGCTCGCCCCACGCCCGGCGCGCCCCCGGTCACCGCTAGACCGAAGTGACAGCTCGAGAGGCCCATGGCGCCCCCGAAGATGACGCTCTTCACGAGCCCGTTGGCGACGTCTCCTATCCCGAGCAAGCCCGAGGTGAGCCCGTTGTAGAACGTCGCCGCTTCGACCCCGAGGAGGAATTGGCCCGCATAGGCGGCACCGAAAAGAGCCAGTGCGTCGGCGTAGAGCGTGGAAAGAAAGAGGGTCGCCACCATGGCGATGAAGCGGGGAACGACGAGAAATGCGATGGGATCGATGGCCAGAGCGCGGAGCGCGTCGACCTGTTCGGTGACCGTCATCGTCCCGAGCTCGGCGGTGTTGTTGGCCCCCACCCGCCCCGAGATCATGAGCGCCGTCAGCAGCGGACCAATCTCGCGCAGCGTGCCGAAGCCGGCGCCCCATCCCAAGAGCTGCTGCGCGCCGTAGCGCTGCACGATAGGCGCTGCCTGTACGACCATGATCGCGCCCGTGAACAGTGCGGTCACGACGACGATGGGCAGCGATTTGACGCCCATCTTGTACATGTTGCGCTTGAGCTCTTCACCATCGAAGTCGAGCCTGGCGAAACGCACGCCGATTTGGTGGGCGATGAGGCCCATCTTGCCGACCGTCTCGGCGACGCCATACAAACTTTCTCTGGCCGCCGCGAGTGACGCGAACGGAGCCGAGGCCGTGGACGCGGGAGGGGGGGCCATCAGAGCGGTCCTTCTGCGAGGCCGTGCACGAACTGCTTCACGTACGGGTCGGTACTCGTCAGCGCTTCGTCGGTCGTTCCATCGAAAACGAGAGATCCTCTGTACATCATCCCCACGCGATCGGTCACCGTGAGCAGGCGCTCGATATCGCTGGAGACCATGATCACCGTCGTCTTGGCCCGCTGCTGCTCGGCTCGCAAAAGGTCGAAGATTTTTTGCGAGGTCACCGGGTCGAGCCCCGCGGCCGGTTCGTCGTAGAAGATGATGGGTGCGCGGGTGACCGTCGCGCGCGCAACACCGACCCGTTTCTTCTGGCCACCCGACAAACCCACCGGTGTGCGCTCGGCAAATCCGGCGAGCGACACGGCCGCGAGCCGCTCTTCGACGCGCCGCCGAATCTCCGCCTCGTCGAGATCGAACAGGCGGTGCAGGGGAAAGGCCACGTTTTCCGCCACGGTCATCGCGTCGAAGAGGGCATTGTTCTGGAAGAGCATGCCGAATTTGAGGCGAAACGAGGCGAGCTCGAGCTCGGTCATCGCTTGCACGTTCTGGCCGTCGACGACGACGCTTCCGGTGTCGGGCCGCATGAGGGCGGTGATCATTTTGAGCAGAACGCTCTTGCCGCTCGCGCCGGGCCCGATGAGACCGTAGAGACATCCCGTCGGAATGCTCAGGGTGACGTCATGCAGAACGGGGTGGCCGAAGCTCTTCGAGAGTCGCTGGATCTGAATCACGACCGCGCTCTCAGATGCGTCGAGCTTGCTGCAAGTCGGGGCCCTCTTCCAAGGCCGCAGCGCGCAGCCGTCGCAAGCGCGTCCAGAGAACGAGCACGACGAGCAGCAGTGCGAGGGCCACGACGACGATGCCCGCCGTCACCAGGCGCAGCAAGGCGACCGAACTGCGCGTTGCGGTGATCGGCCCCAGGCGTGACAGGGTGCGATCCGCGGAGGCGGTGACCGGGCGCGGGATCATCACGACGGCGACGTCTTCGGGAGCCAGCCCGGGGGCCGCACCGGCGACGAGACGCTTGACCTCGTGGACGTCGATAGGGGGGGTGCTACCGCGATGCTTCAGAAGCACCGATGCCGTCGCTTTGGGGCGCGGCCCTTCGCGCAACGCATCCGTCTCGGGCAAGGAGAGGTGGACACGGGCCGCGTACACCCCGTCGATGGCGGAAAACGTTCGTTCGAGCTCCCCGCTCAAACCGGTGACGAACTGCGCGTGCTCGGCGAGCTGACTCGGCACGAGCGATCCCTTGCCCATCGACTCGAGCAGCCCAGGCGTGTTCGTAGCTGGCAAGTCCTCCTCGCGCAGCGCGGCGATGGCATGCGGCGCCTCGCCCTGTTCGACCATCACCCGAAAACGTCCTTCGCTGGCGGGGTCGGATTCCTTGGCCGCGCCCAGGCCGGCCCGGTCGAGCGCCACGACGACTCGATTGGCTTGCCCTTCATCGAGCCCCCCCGCCACCGGCACGCTGCACGCCGCCAGAACGAGCAGCATCCACGGACAGGCGCGAGCGATCACACGTTTCACGGCGTTGCATCTAAGCGCACGGCGACCCCGTTGTCATGGGAAACTCTACGCTCCGCCTTCGTCGAAGCTCGGCTTCAGAAGCGCGTGGTCGCGATGTCGAGTTTGGGATTCGAGGGGAAGCTCATCCGTCGCACGGCCGACGAGATGCAGTTCGCGATGCCGCCGTTGGGAGGGTCGGTACTCACCGTCACGCCGACGGCGCGTCCGTTCTGCACCGCGGCGCACACGCTGATGTGCATGCTCTGGGGCGTGCCACATCCCGTAACGTAGTTGCCGTTGTTCAGCACGGACGCGAACTGGCCTGCGGTGAGGTCGGCTTGTCCCTTCGCTCCGCCGATGTTGATCTCCTCGACGTAGGCGGCGCGCGCCTGCTCGCAGCTCATGCCGCCGGCGAGAATGGGAATTCCGCCTGGACCCCGGCCGGCAACTCGACCGCCCCCCTTCTTGCCTTCGCCTTTCAACCCCCCGGCCGCCTCGACATTGATCCCGAGGTCACCGGCCACGGCGATGGCGTCGTTGCGCGCGCCGCGAACCTTGAGGTACCAGCCGCCTAGGGCGAGCAAGATGACGCCGATGGCTGCCACGCCGAACAACGTCTTGGCGCGGGTATCCTTGGCTTCCGCTTTGACGACGCGCTCGATCGCTCTCTTTTCGGCCCGGATTTCGCGGTGAAGCTTGGAATGCTCGGCGAACGGCTTGAACTCGTCCCACTCCGCGATCGGTCTCTCTTCGCTCGAGAACGTGTCGCGGAGGACATGTTTCGCATGGAAGGCATGGGAGCCGATTTGCTGCAGCAGCTCCACCGCATTGAAAGGACCATGATCCATGCCGTCCTTGATGACGACATAGCGAGGGCGCGGATCGGCTTCGAGCCTCGCCTTGAGATCCGTCAGCTTGGACGTGGGATCGTCGACGTGCCGCTTGGGCTTGGGAGCCTCGACCACCGACATGGCATAGGGATCGGGAGCCGAATTGGTCGCCGCGATAGGCTGGGGTCGTCGCACCACGACCGGCGGGTACCCCGTGCCGGGATCGGGCGGCAGCATGGACAACGAAACATCGACGGCGAAGTCGGCCCCCCTGTCGAGGTGCGACTCGTCCGCCGAGGGGGGCGGGATCGTCGAAGCGGGCGCGACGTGGTGCAGAGCCTGGGCGAGCGCCCCAAGGTCGTCCGGGCGGTGTGCCCGATCGGTCACCAGCGCTTTGCCCAAGATGACTTCGACCGCGGGGTCGAGTCCTGGAAGAATCTGGGTCGGACGCCGCATGCCGGGGCCGACGGATTCATTGGTGAGAAGCTCATAAAGGATGGCGCCGATCGTGAAGACCGTCGCTCGCGCGTCGCCCGGCTGGCCGTGTCGCTCTTCGGGAGCCAAACAGGCGCGGTCGCGAGGCAGCGTCGGTGGAACGCGAGCGAACTCGGACCCGATGTGGGGGTGTGCGCTGCCGGTGAGGACGACGGACGACGGGTGGACGAACAACCGCTCGCCCCGCCGATGGTGCTCAGCGATATCGGTGCAGAGCGGAACGATGATCCCAATCGCTTCCTTCAGCGTAAAAGCTTCGCCTCGGCTCCGGCGGCGCTCCATCTCAGAGCGCAAGGAGTCCGCGGGAACCGCTTTGCCCATGGGAACCTGTCTGGCCAGACGCTGCGCGTGCTGCATGAGGGACGAACGATACGTAGGATGACTCGACGGGGCAACCCGTCCGAAAAGTTTTTCGACGGCCACGGACAAAACTTGAGCCGCCGACTGGGGCGATGCGTCTCGGCCGCAACTTTGCAGTCCCGCCGCGCGAATGGACGCTCCGCTGACCAGTGCGACACGCGGGCAAGCGTGTGTGGTTGTGGTGGTTGGTTGCTGGGCTTAGCATGACCGCCGCAGTCTTGGCATCGGCAGATCACGATCTGCAGATTTGGCCGCGACCCAACGCGAACTACGGCGAGGCCGTCGGAATCACCCCGATATACGAACGAGCCGCGACGCCCTGGCCAGCCTCGCTCCGCAACACCAAGAAATCCGCTGTTCGGTCAGTTTAACTGGGGTGATGGCCGCTCCGACGATCGATCTGGTAGCGGAAATCTGCGGCAGTAGTTAGAGCGACGTGCCGCCGGGGCGTGGAAGCTTCTTCCAGGGACTGCGGCGCTTGACGTAGTTGCCTCGAACGAAGGGACCCAACACCGGCGCGATGTTGGTGGCGATATCGTCGTCCCACTCGCCACCGTTGATGCCATCGGTGACCCGCAGATCGGAATCGAGCAAGAAAAAACCCGGAATGGGCTTGGAGGGAATCTCGAGCTCCGCAAGGTCTTCCTCGAAGGGCTCGTTGTCCACCCGCACGAGGCGCACGTGATCGAGCGCCGTCTGCATGCGCGGATCGGAGAGTGCGGACGCGATACCCTGGCATGGCAGGCACTCCGACGAATTGGTCTGCACGAGCAGCCGTTCGCCGTGTGCCGTTGCCTCGGCATGTTGTCGCCGCAGCTCGTTGGCGAGCGAGGCTACGCCGAGGGCGACATCCACGACGGTGATGTTGCCGATCGTGGTTACGGTGCTCGTCGTCGGGGGGGGTTCGGCCGGCTTGACGGGCTGGCTGCTGCTCGCGGGATCTTGCGTCTTGTTGTTCGGTGCCGCCGCTGCGGGGGGATCTTGGGCGCTGTCCTTTGCGGCGGGCGCATTGGCAGCCGTCTTCGGGGCGCGCGCAAGCGATAGGTACAGCGCGACCTCACCCGCGAAGAACACAATGCTGAAAATGCCCGCGGCCAACCCCAACCCCGCGGTGACTCTGCCTCGGATGCCGGGCCGGCTCGCCTGTCGCCAGCCGAGGGCGCCCAGACCGATCGCGATGGCGCCCAGGATCGGCCCTGCTCCGAAACAGATGAGTCCGAAGATGCCGACGACGAGTGACCAGGTCGCGTAAGGGCTGACCGGCACCGCCCGAAACGCAGCCGGGTGGGGCGGGTAGGGAGTACCTGCTGGATCGGCCGATGGTCTTACCGCCCCGATCGACGGCGTTCCAAGGACCCCGTGTACGGCGGCCACATACGCGTCCGAGACAGGTGACGGCGCGTCATGGGTGGGCGCTGCCGGTGCCGCGCGTGCCGCTTCTTCGCTCGAAATGTACGGATCGGGTATGGGAGCGTCGTTCCTGTCGTCCAACACGTGGAGTATAGCGCTTGCGGGCTACGAATCTCGTCCTCACGGGTCGGGCATCGTTCCGGGGACCTGGCGAAGGTCTGGCCAGGCGACTGTGAGGCGGGGCGAAGGACGCGCCAACCTTCCGATCAGGGCGGGAGCGCGGACCGGTAGAATCCGCATAATGTTGAATGATCCCTTGGCCCGACAGCTCGGTCGCGGCGAAATCACGAGTGGGGTTTGGCGAGGTCAACGGAGGATTTTGCTAGATTGACGCACCGAGGCTACCGTAGCCGTGCACAATTCCTCGCGTTGCCGAGGGGTTTCGCCGCGTGATAGCGTCCCGTTGGCCCATGGATGCAAGTGAGATTGATGTCTTGGTACAGCGGCTGGTTGCCAACCCGCACGACCAGGAAGCGCTTGCCTACGCACACAATGCCGGCAATGCCGATCCCAAGTCGTACGCAGTCTTCCTCGAAAAGGTCGGCAACGCGACGCCTGATCCCGGCTACGCGAGCCATTGGCTGAGCGAAGCGGCCAACGTCTGGTCGATTACTCTGGGAGACGCCCACCGCGCTGCGCGCGTGCTCATGATGGCGGTCGACAAAGATCCGACCCAGGAGACGGCGGCCGAACGGCTTGCCCAACTCTACCGCGAAAAGGGGGAGCACAAGGCTCTGGTCGCGTTGCTCGAGCGTCGTGCCAAGGCGCTCGCCCCTCTCGCCAATAAGAATCCCGACCTACGCTTGCATCTCGCGGGGATCCACGAGGAGCTGGGGCGCTTGTGGAGTGAGCCGCCGCTATCGGTGCCGAAAAAAGGGATCGAAAATTACAAGCGCGCGATCGAGCTGGATGCGACCTCGGCTTACGCCGTGTACGCTCTCCGCGAGTTGTACAAGCAAGCCGAGCAGTGGGCCGAGGCGGTGCCGCTCTTCGCGATGGAGCAGGCCATCATCGGCGACCCCGAACGAAAACTTGCGCTCTACCGCGACGAGGCCGATGTCCGCAGGCTCGCCGGGGACCGCACCGGAGCCACCCAGGTTCTTCGCGAGGCGAGAAATCTCGCCCAGGACGATCCCGCCCTCGTGCAGGAGCTCGGAGCCTCCATTCTCGAGCGTGTTCAGGCCGCCGAAAAGGTGAGTCCGCTCGAGCGCCAAGAGGCGGCCGACCTTTTCGTATCGCTCGCTGAGATGTACGACGGCGAGCACGGGCTCGCCTACTCGATGGCCGCTCTCGACGTCGTGCCGGGGCACGACCGCGCGATGCAGCTCGCTGCGCACTATGCCCGGGCACTCGGCCGCGCCGGCGAGCTCGCGACCCGGTGGGGCGAGTACCTCAAGGCGAACCCGGCAGGTGCGATGGCCGCCGAGGCGCGTCGCGAGAGCGGAGCTCCCGAAGGGGCTGGACCGCCACCGCCTCCGTCACCGGCGGAGGGGCCGCCCCCACAGGCGGCGAGCGACACGTCGCAGGCGTCGTTTCGCACCGACCAGGTGCTGCGCGCACTTCAGGAGGCAACCGCCTTGGTCGCCAAGGGGCAGAAACCGCAGGCGCTCGGCAAGTACAAAGAAGTGCTCTCCCTCGACCCTGCGCATCCCGAGGCGCTCGCCTGGGTGGAAGACTATCTGCGCCAGAAGCGCCAGTATGCCGAGCTGCGCGACGTGCTGATGCACGCGGTGCGTTCGCCGGACATCTCGAACGAAACACGAAAACAGCAGCTGCTCGAAGTGGCGGGGTTGTGCGAGACGCAGCTACGCGACCTGGAAACGGCCATCCAAGCCTACAAGCAAATCTGTTCGCTCGACCGCGGCGACGCGTCGGCGCGCGATCACCTCCGACGGCTGCTCGAACGCGGCGGGAGATGGGACGAACTGGCGTCGGTGCTCGAGCAGGAAGCTTCGGCGGCTTCCGACGTTGAGGACAAAGTGGCCCTCGAGAAGAAGCTGGCCCAGCTTCACGAGGTCAAGCGCAAGGACCCGGTATCGGCCGGAGAATCGTGGGCCCGCATCGCCGGACTCCTCGCCGGCGACGAGGCTCCGATTCAGACCGCGGTCAAGCTCTTCGAGAAAGGGCAGCGCTTCGATCTCGCTTGCCAAGTCATTGCCGAGAATGCCCCGGCGATCGACGACAAATCGGGGCGCGCGATGCTCTTTCAGCGCATGGGCATGCTCTACGAGAGAGCCGGCAAACACGCCGAAGCGGGTGAGGCGTTCGCACAAGGTGCCGAGCTCGAGAGCAACATCAAACTCTGGGACGCCGCCGAGCGCTGCTTGGTCGCCGGAGAAAAGTGGGACCGCGCCGCTTACGCCATCGGTCAACGAGCCGAGCTGACCGGCGATCCCAAAACTCGAGCCGCTCTTCTCGTTCGCGCCGCGGGCATGCTCACCAAAGCAGGTGATCACGTGAACGCGTTGCTCTACGTGGAAGGCGCGAGCGCGCTCGATCCTTACAACGACGAATACGCCGGCGAAATCGAGCAGAAGTATACGGAGGCCGAGCGCTTTGGCGATCTCGCGGAATTTCACATCGCCCGTGCCGACAAACTCGACGACAGAGGCAAGCGTGCCGGCTTGCGGAAGCGCGCCGCCGCCCTCCAGGCCGAAAAGCTGGAGAACGCCGAAGCCGCGCGCGACACGCTCATCCGGGCTCTCGAGGACGGCGACGATCCCGAGGTGCTGCTGAAGCTGGCCGACTACGCCGAGGGACGGGGAGAGGCAGAGCAGGCCCGCGATTTTCTGCACCGCTTGGTGAAGCTGACCAAGAACCACGACGAGCAGCTGCAGCTTGCGTTTCGCGAGGCCAAGCTGCTCGCTGAGGCGCTCGACGATCCGGAGGGCGCCGTCGCCCGCTACACCTTCATCCTCGACGAGATCGATCCCAAAAACCGGGACGCGGTGCGCAAGATTGCCGAGCTGGAAGAAAAGCGCGGCAATCAAAAGGCCTTGGCCGAGGCGCTCGAGCGCGAGCTCAAGATCGTGGAGGACGATCAGGAAAAGCTCGAAATCGCGCGAAGGCTTGCCGGGCTCTACGAGAGCTCGCTCGACGACCCGCGCGGAGCGATCCGGGCCCTCGATATCGTGCATCAGCTCGATCCGGAGGATTTCGAGGCGACTTCACGACTCGAGGTTCTGTGTGAAAAAGTCGAAGATTGGCCGCGCGTCGCCACGCTGTTGCAAGCCCTCATCGAAATCGAGGGGGACGAGGACGAGCTCTCCTCGCTCACGCGCAAGCTCGCCGACATCTTCATGAACAAGCTCGAGCGCGGCGATGACGCGCTCGCGTCGCTGGCCGCTCCTGCCGACATGGGAGATGCTCCCTGTCGGGAGGCGTACGTCGAGCTCGCCGATCGACTCGGGTGGAAGGGCATCGTCGCCACCAAGCTCGTGGAATGGTACGGCGAGGCGCCGCCGACACCGGCACGCAACGAAGCGCTTCGAGGGGCGTTCGATCGCTTCATCGGGGTCGGACGCGACGAGGACGCGGCCAAAGTCGCCATGGAGCTCGCTCGGTCCAAGGGTGCCGATCACGACCTTGCCGAGCAGCTCGAGCAAATCGCGGTCAAGCTGAAGGACCTCGAAGCCATTTCCGTGGCGCACGACCTCCTGGCTCGCGAGTTGACCGGCGCGGACCGCGCGGCGGAGTTGGTACGCCAGGCCGAGGTATTGGTGAAGGTCGGCGTCGATGCCGGCGAAGCGCAGCAGCACGGCGAGACGGGTCTCCCCAGCGTTCCGCCGCCGCAGGTCGAGCCCTTGCTCGCGCGGCTTGCCGCTCTCATCGATGCGCCGGCTGCGATCATCGATGTCTACGAACGCCAAGTAGCTCGGTGCAAAGTGCCTGCCGATCGGTTGGCGGCGCTCGCACGCGCGGCTCAGGTGGCGGCCGAGCACGGCGCGCACGACCGTGCGAAGAGCTTCTATGAGCTCGCGTTGGCGGGAGGAGTTCCCGAGGAGACGCTTCTCGCGCTGGAGCTGTCGGCTGCCCAAGGGGACCGGGAGCATGGCGGCACGCTGATGCGCAAGACGTTGGCCGAAGCGCTTTCGGGCGGTGGCCAGGGCTCGCGCGACGGCGGTCGGACCCGCAGCATGCTATTGCGGCGGGCAGCGCAGATCGCCCATCGAGACTTGGGCGACATCGACAAGGCGTTCGAATGGCTCGGCGACGCCCTCATTGCTCACGTCGATGCTGCATCGCTCGACATCCTGGAGGAGCTCGCCGGCGAGGTGGACGACTTGAAGCGCGCCGAGGCTACGCTCGGCCGTGCGCTCGGCGAGGTTTTCGACGGGCCGCTCGTCCGTCTGCTGCTGGCCCGCCGGGTCAAACTCCGGCGAGAATTCCTGGGCGACAGGGCTGGAGCGGCGGACGATCTGAAGAAGCTGCACGATCTATCGCCGGCGGACGTGGCGGTGATGGACGAGCTGTCGACGCTGCTGACCGAACTCGGCGACTTCAGAGGCATGGTGCACGTGCTCGAAGATCAGATCTTGCGCGGCAAAGACCCGCAGGCGCGGGCGGAATTGGCGCGCAAGGTCGCCCGCCTCTGGGAAGATCAATTGAAGGACCCGCGCGAAGCAGCCGACGCTTGGCGGCGCGTGCTCCGAATGAAGCCCGGCGATCCCGATGCGCAAGCTGGGCTCGAGCGGGCCAAAACGCGCATGCATCACCAGCGCGAGGCCGAGGCGGCTACCTCGGCCCCCTACGGCGAGGACGAGCCCCCTGCCGCGCCCGAGGAGCCTGTCGAGCCGCACCAGGAGGAGCCTTCGGAACCGACGAAGGCGGTCGGAGCGGTGGCCGACGCGCCGATGGCGCTGCGGGCAGAACCGATCGCCGAGGCCGAGCAGCTCCCGGCGAGGGCTGAATCAGACGAGCACCCAGCGGCATCCACGGATGGGACGTCGTCGCAGTTGCACGAGGCGACCGCAGAAGCAGCGTCGTCCGACGACGATGCGCTCGCTGTCGATGATTCCGAGCTCGTCGACGATGGTGAGCTCGTCGACGACTCCGAGTTCGTCGATGACAGCTCGCAGGATGACAAATCGAGCAACTAGCCCCTGGCTTCAAACGAAGGTGCAGAGTCCGCGCTCGGCGTCGAGCGCCACGCGCCGGCCGAGGACGACCGCGTCGTTGCGGCTCCCGTGGCCTACCGGCATTCCGGCGAGTACGGGGATTCGAAGGCTCCGCAAGCGCTCCTTCAGGACGACCTCCACGCTCGTACCGTCCGGTCCTTGCGGGCAGTCAGTGAAGTGGCCGACCAGGATGGCCGAAGTCTTGGCGAAGTGGCCGCTCGTCATCAGGTTGGTCACCATCCGGTCCACCCGGTAGGGGCGTTCGCCGACATCCTCGAGGAGAACGACGGCCCCCCTCGGAATTCGTAGCCGGCGAGCTGCGGCACAGGCGTGCAGCATCGCCAGGTTTCCGCCGACGAGCCTGCCGCTCGCCTTTCCCCCTCGCCACGGCACCAGGTTTCGAAAGCTGCACTCGGCCATGGGATTCTCCAGCGTTGCGATCCATTGCCGTCGCGCCTTTTCGGACGCTTGACCGAGAGAGCACACCATCGACCCATGCACCGACGCGAGGCCGCGACGCCAGGCCTCGACGTGCAGCGCCGTGAGATCGGAAAAGCCCACGATCCATCGGGGGCTCCTCTGCGGGGTCGTCCAGTCGACGCGGTGCACGATCCGTGAAAGACCGTACCCTCCACGAGCAGCGATTACGGCACGAAAGTCGGCATCGAGCGTGCGCTGCAGCTCGATGATCCTTCGCGTGTCGCTGCCGGCCAAGTAGCCCGCCCGGGCGAAGAGTGTCTTGCGATAGCTGACGCGGTAACGTCGTTCGAGCCAGGCGATACCTGCGAGGGCGGCGGCGCGATCGAAAGGACCCGACGGCGCCACCACGGCGATCCGGTCACCGGGTCGAAGCGGCGGCGGGAAAATCACGCGGGCGAAGATACCGCACGCGCTGCGTAAATCGGGACTCCTTTCACATAGTCGATTGAACGGAGGAGAAAGGCCGGCTATCACCGATGCCGCGATGGATACCGCGCGTGAACTGATCCGGCTCGGCGATGTGGTTCGGCGGGATGCCCTGCCGCTCGCGCGCGGGCTCTTCCGACGTGCGCGCGGAGCAATCGACGGCGTGACCTCCACGCTGCTCGGTCCGGAGCTCGAACAGCGTCTCGCACAGGTGTCGAATCAATTGGCGCCGCACGGTGTGGACCCTTTCGGTTGGGATCCGGATTACGCGCGCTACGCGATCGCGGGGGCCACGTTTCTCTCGCGTTCGTATTTTCGGACCATCGTTTCGGGCATCGAGAATCTTCCCGAAGGAAGAGTGCTCATCGTCGCCAATCACTCGGGCCAGCTACCGCTCGACGGCGTCATCGTGGCCATTTCTGTTTTTCTCGAGGCACAACCTCCGCGTGTGGTCCGAGCGATGGTCGAAAAGTGGGCGCAGACGTTGCCGTTCGTGTCGACCTTCTTCGCCAAGTGCGGTCAGGTGGTCGGCGTGCCGGAAAACGCCGTGCGTCTTCTGCAGCGCGGCGAGGCGCTTCTCGTGTTTCCGGAAGGAACCCGCGGGTTGGCCAAAACCTTTCAGCACCGCTATCAGCTCACCGATTTCGGGCTCGGCTTCATGCGCCTCGCGCTGGAGACCGACACTCCCATCGTTCCGCTCTCCATCATCGGCGCCGAGGAACAGTACATCAGCGTCGCCAACATGCGCTCCCTCGCGAAGGCGCTGCACCTGCCGTCGTTTCCGGTGATTCCCCAACTGTTCATTCCCGGCGGCCAGCTGCCTCTTCCCACCCGCTATCGCCTGCACTTCGGCGAGCCGCTCCATTTTCGCGGCGATCCCGACGACGACGATTCGATCATCGAGGAGAAGGTGTGGGTGGTCAAAGCCACGATCCAGGCGATGCTGAACAAGGGGCTAATGGAGCGAAAGAGCTTGTTCTTCTGAGAGCGGGAGAGGCTAATACTGCCAATTGGACCATGGCCGCTGAAACGACTCCCGCAAAAGACCCGCGCTCAGGCCGCCCGCCGCCGGCGAAGGCGGCAGCCGCCCGCTCGGTCGTCGCCGCGTCGGCCGAACCCGCCGTGGTCATCACCGGCATCGTGGGCAGGCTCGGCCGCAGGCTCGCGCGACGGCTGCACCGCGAGGGGAGGGTGATCGGGATCGATCGCCGGCCCTTCGAGGGGCGGCCCAAGGACATCGAGCACCATCAAATCGACATCCGTCGAAAAAAAACGCGGGACATCTTCCGCGGTACCCCCATTCGCGCGGTCGTGCACCTCGGCGTCATGCACGACCCGAGGGCCAGCGCGTCCGAGCACCACACCTGGAACGTCGCTGGGTTCCAAAAAATTCTCGAGTACGTCGCTCAGTACGAGGTTCCCAAACTCGTGCTTTTGTCGAGCGCCAACGTCTACGGTCCCCGGCCGGAAAATCCGCAGTTTCTCACCGAGGACGCGCCGCTTCTCGGGGGAGCCGCTTTCAGCGAGATACGCGATCTGGTCGAAATCGACATGCTCGCGCAGTCGTTCTTCTGGAAGCGGCCGGAGACTGAAACGGTCATCCTGCGACCGGTTCACATTCTCGGCACGGTGCGCAATGCGCCCTCGAACTACTTGCGGCTTCCAGTCATCCCGACGCTCCTCGGCTTCGATCCGATGATCCAAGTCCTCCACGAGGAAGACACGGTCCGGGCCATCGAGCTCGCGCTTCGGCCGGGGGTGCGCGGCGTTTTCAACATCGCCGGGCCGCCGCCGGCTCCTCTCTCGCGCGTCGTGAAGACGGTGGGGCGCCCCACGGTCCCCATTCCTCATGCGTTCGCGGCCACGATGCTAAAGCCGCTCTTTCAGCTTCGCATGGCATCTTTTCCCAAGCCGGAGCTGGATCACATCCGCTACGTGTGCATGGTCGACGATCAGAAAGCGCGCGAGACGCTTGGCTACGCTCCCAGCAAGTCTTTGGAAGAGACGGTGCGGGCAGTCGACGACGGCCGATGGTCCTGAGTCGATCGTTTCACGTCCGAGCGCGCTTCGCTGGTTTCGGCACCATCGTTCTCGCCTGCGTGGCCATTCTCGGCTGCAGCGGCGCACGGCATCGCAAGGTCGCCGGACCCCCGCCCGAATACGAGCTCCCCGAGGACCTCGACGCCTCGTCCCCTCCAGCCACCTCGCCCGCCCGTCCCTCCGATGCCGCCGCTGCCCAGTGACCCCCCTTGCGACTGCAACCTGAAACGGGTGGCCTCACCTCTGACCTGCAGCGATGGATTTACAGGGAGGCGGGGTGGCGGGGAATCTTGTTGGTTTCGTCGGAACAGGACCTCCAGGGTGTGAATCAAAAATTCCCCGCCTCACCGCCTCCCTGTGAAGTCGGACCGCTTTGGCGAGCGGGGCGTGGAGGGGGGTTCGTGCTAGGTTTGCCGGCATGACTGAAGCGGACGTCCGGGAAAGCATGCGAGTCCTAGCGACGGGCGCACGCGCCGCCGCTCGCGAGCTGGCGAAGGCTGGGCGCGCGCAAAAAGACGCCGCGCTCCACGCCATCGCAAAACGTCTGCGCGCCGGCGCGCCGGCGCTCCTCGAAGCGAACCGCGCCGACGTCAGCCGATTTCGGGAGAGTGGTTCGGCGACGCCGGCCTTCATCGACCGTCTGACCCTCACCGAGCAGCGGCTCGAAGGCGTTGCGCGTGGGGTCCTCGAGATCGCAGCGCAGGACGACCCCGTGGGCGCCGTGACCGGCATGACCCGACGTCCGAACGGGCTGCTGGTCGGTCAAGTTCGAATTCCGCTCGGGGTCATCGCGATGATCTACGAGGCTCGCCCGAACGTCACCGTCGACGCCGCAGCTCTCTGCATCAAGAGTGGCAATGCCGTTCTCTTGCGAGGCGGTTCGGAAGCCGCGCACTCCAATGCGGCGCTCGGGGCGCTTTTGCGCGAGGGACTGTCGGATGTCGGTCTTGCGGCCGACGCCGTGCAGATCGTGCCTCCCGGCGACCGTGAGGCAATGCGCGCGCTGCTCGGGCTCTCGGGCCTCGTCGACCTCGTGATTCCGAGGGGGGGTGAGGGGCTCGTCCGCTTCGTGACCGAGCATGCCAAGGTGCCGGTCATCCAGCATTACCAAGGCGTCTGCCATCTCTACGTCGACGAGGGGGCGGATCTTTCCCTCGCGGTGCGGTTGGTCGTCGACGGCAAGACCGTTCGTCCGGGTGTGTGCAACGCGCTCGAATGCCTCCTCGTGCACGAGCGCGAGGCCAAGACGCTGCTCCCGGCTGTCGAGGCGATGGCGATCGAAAAAGGAGTCGAGCTGCGCGGCTGCCCTCGGACGCTGGGCATCATCAGCCGTGCGGTCGCCGCCGCACCTTCCGATTATGGCCGCGAGTTTCTGGACAAGATCCTGGCAGTTCGGGTGGTAACAAGGCTGGACGAAGCGCTGGCGCACGTCTCCCAATACGGCTCGGGTCACACCGAGGCGATTTGTACGCCGAGCTACGAGAGTGCCCAGCGGTGGCTGCGCGAGGTCGACGCGAGCTGCGTTCTCGTCAATGCGTCGACTCGTTTCAACGACGGAGGCGAGCTCGGTCTGGGAGCCGAGATTGGCATCTCCACGTCCAAGCTGCACGCCTTCGGTCCGATGGGCATCGAAAGCCTCACCACCAAAAAGTGGATCGTGTACGGAGAGGGGCAAGTTCGCGGCTGATCGCCGCCCAATCCCAATGAGCGGCACGAAAGTGAAGACCAATTCCCGGCGCGAAGCCGCTCGCAAGGCGAGCCGCGGCGCCAACGCCGCGGGAGTCGACGAAAGCCGCGACCTTGCGCTGGTCGTTGCGACGGCGGCGCTCGAAAAGAAGGCGCTCGCCGTCGAAATTCTCGATGTGGTCGGCAAGATCGACTACGCCGACTTTCTCGTTCTGATGACCGGCCGTTCCAACCGCCACGTCGACGCCCTCGCCCAGGCCATCGAGGAGGCCTGCGCGAAAAAGAAAAAGCGCGCGCTTTCGGTGGAAGGGCTGCCCACGGCAGCCTGGGTTCTCATTGATTTCGGCGACGTCGTCGTGCACGTCTTTCAGGAGCAGGCGCGAGGGCTCTACGACATCGAGGGGCTCTGGCTCGATGCAAAGCGCCTGCCGGTCCCCGGCGGCAGCGCCTGACGACCGCAGAGGCTGCGGCCGAAAACGATGGCGCGCATCGTTCTCCTCGCGGTCGGCAAGGTGAAAGAACGAGGCA
>Ga0137375_10003026_pt1 | contig 19917 bp, 9 predicted proteins | sample SagtaG_24_FD_104936 | JGI IMG/M metagenome (GOLD analysis project Ga0137375, IMG submission 104936) | Vadose zone soil microbial communities from Sagehorn Ranch, Mendocino, California, USA - Sage1_R_113_16 metaG | ecosystem: Environmental > Terrestrial > Soil > Vadose zone | place: USA...
CCCAGCATGCCACCGCCCATTGGAGGTGGACGACGGTCGCGGAGGACAGAAACCGCTGGTCAGGGATGTGCGCCGCCAGGGACTCGAACCCCGAACCCGCTGATTAAGAGTTGGCTGGCTTTTTACGGTGCGCCGACCTGCGAAGACGCTGCTCGAGGCCGAGCATAATTTCTCCAGTTATCGTGTGAACATACTGCCCTGAAAGCATTCACGATTTGCAGGGCTCCGCCCGGTCTTCTTCCATCACCAGCACATCTACCTGCAACGATACCCCGCAGACACCAGCGCCTCCAATCCTCACCCGCGACCCCTCGACGACCCGCATCCGCTTTCGCGCCTCGCCCTCGCGAGTACCATCGAAATCAAGGCAGGAGAGCAATGCACCAGGGTGCTGCATTGGCCCACACAGCGGTTGACAGTTAAGCGTCAATTCGCGTCAAGAGCGGGTGGTAAAGGGGCTGCACGGGTGGTTGTGGACGTCGCCAAGCTGTCGGTCGGCCGGGAGGACTACTACGTCCGCGAGGTCGCCAATAACCGCGAGGAGTACCTCACCGGGCACGGGGAGTCCCTGGGCCGTTGGCTCGGCTCGGGCGCGGCGGCGCTTGGCCAGCAGGGCACCGTCAGCACCGAGGCGTTCGTGCGGATGTTCCACGGCCGCCACCCGGACACCGGGGAGCTGCTCGGCCGGGCGTACGGCGAGACAGGGGTGCCCGCCTTCGATGTGGTGTTCCGGCCGACCAAGAGCGTGTCGCTGCTGTACGGCCTGGGCGACGCCCAGGTCGCCGGCGTGGTGCTGGAGGCGCACCATCAGGCGACCACCGAGGCGCTCGGCTACCTGGAGGAGCACGTCGGCGCCCGACGCGGCCATGCCGGTTGCGAACATGTGGACGGCGACGGGTTGCTGGCGGTCGGGTTCGACCATCGCACCAGCCGCGCCGGCGACCCGCTGCTGCACACCCACGTGATCGTGGCGAACCGCGTCCAGGGGCCGGATGGTCGCTGGACCGCTATGGATGGTCGCGACCTGTACCGGCACCGTCTGGCGTCCGACGCGATCTATCGGGGTGCCTACCAGCGCGCGCTGTCGCGGTCGCTGGGGATCGCATGGTCGGGGCCGGACCAGTACGGCAACCGTGAGGTCGCCAACATCCCGGACTCGCTCGTGCGCGCGTTCTCCAAGCGGGCGGACGCGATCGACCTGGAGGTCGAGCGGCTGGAGAGCGAGGGCCGGGTGCGCACGCCGAAGCTGGTCAAGTGGGTGGTGCACGCGACCCGCCAGGCCAAGCGGCAGGAAGCCCCTGCCACGCTGGCCGAACGCTGGCGCGCCGAGGCCCGCCAGCACGGCGCCGACGTCCCGGGCCTGCTGCGCGACGTGCTGGGACGTCCGGCCGATGGCGAGCCCGCACCGGACTCGGAAGCAGATGTCGCCGGCGTCTTTGATCAGCTCGCCGGCGCGGAGGGATTGACCGCGCAGGCGTCCACCTTTGCGCGTCAGGACGTGATCGCTGCACTCGGCGCGCAGCTCGTCGGTGCGGACCGGACTCGGCTGGAGACGCTGGCCGACCGGTTCCTTGCCGAGCGGGCGGTCAGTGTGGTGGCCAAGCGGTCAGTGGAGGAGCGCCGCTACGCCACCCCGGAACTGCTCGGGGTCGAGCAGCGGTTGGTCGCCGACGCGCTCGAGCGGCAGGGCGACCGGGCTGGGATGTGCTCGCCGGAGGCGGTCAGGGCTGCGCTTGCCGAGCACCCAACGGTCGGAGAGGACCAGGCGGGCATGGTCCGCGACCTGTGCCGCCGCGGCGCCGGCGTCGGGGTGGTGGTCGGCAAGGCCGGCACCGGCAAGACCTTCGCGCTCGGCGTCGCGCGCCACGCCTTCAGCCTGGACGGCTACCGGGTCATGGGCACCGCGCCAACCGGGATCGCCACCACCAGCCTGGAGGCCGAGGGATTCGAGGAGGTCGCCACCGTCGACCGGCTCCTGGTCGAGCTGGACCAGGCCGCCCGGCCCTCCGGCCAGCGATTGGCCCGCGGCGGCCACGCCGCGCCGGAGCCGCTGCTGGACGCCCGAACCGTGCTGGTGGTGGACGAGGTCGGCATGGTCGGCAGCCGGAAGCTCACCCGCCTGCTCGACCACGCCCGGCAGGCCGGCGCGAAAGTCGTCCTGGTGGGTGACGACCGGCAGCTTGGCGCGATCGACGCCGGCGGCGGGTTCCGCGGCCTGCGGCTCCGGCTCGGCGCCAGCGTGCTCACCGAGAACCGCCGCCAGCACGAGGCGTGGGAACGCGACGCGCTCGAGCTGGTCCGCGACGGCCAGGTCGACCAAGCAGTTGCCGCCTACCGCGAGCACGACCGCGTGGTCGCCGCCCGGTCCAAGACCGAGCTGACCCTGGAGCTGGTCCGGGACTGGTGGACCGCCCACCAGCAAGCCGAGACGGCCGAGTCCGCCGGCGAGCCCGGCAAGGACGCGGTGATCCTGGCCTACCGCCGCGACGAGGTCGACCGGCTCAACACCGTCTGCCAGCAGGTCATGGCCGAAAACGGCCGCCTCGGCGCCGAGCACCTCCAGATCGGCGAGCGGACGTTCCACGTCGGCGACCAGCTCATCTGTGGTCGCAACGACCTCCGTGGCCTCGGCGTCGCTAACGGCACCCGCGGCACCATCACCGCCCTGCACCTCGCCCAGCGCGCGATCACGATCCGCACCGAGCAGGGCCACCAGATCACGCTAGACGCCGAGTATTTCGACCGTCCCACCCCCAAGGGACGCCGCGTCGTCGACCTCGCCTACGCGACCACCGGGCACAAGGCCCAAGGGCTGACCCGCTGGCGCGCACTGGTCCGCCTCACCGGCCAGGAAGACGCGAACTGGCTGTACGTGCAGCTCTCCCGCGCCAAGCACCTGACCCGCCTATTCACCATCGTCGGCCCCGAACCCCAGCAGAACGCCGGCGAGGTCGATCTCCCCGAGCGCGAGCCCACCGACGCCTACGACCAGCTCGCCGCCGCGCTCGCCCGCCCCGGCGGCCAGACGCTGGCGATCGACACGTCCAGCCGTCTGGACGTCCGCGCCGTTCCCACCTCAGAGCTGCGCGGCGAACGCGACCGGCTCCGCCAACTCCTGGACCAGGCCCCACCGGACCGCAGCCGCGTGCTCGAGCGCGCCACCGATCGTCGCCGGCAGGCCGAACAGACACTCGCAGAGATCGAGCGTGCTCAGCCGGCCAGCTCAAGGCGACCTCGCCCTGGCCAGGACATGCCGGGCGACTCGGAGGCAGCCCACACTCTGGCCACCCAGCAAGCCGCCCGCGCGCTTGATGCCGAACTGGAGGCCCGCAAGGCACAGCAGCAGCGTGAGGCCTGGATGGAGGCCCACCCCGACCTCGGCATCGCCTACCGCGACGTCGTCCGAGAACTCGCCTGGCGGCGCCGAGCCCGCGCCACCGCCGCCGAGGTCGACCAGCCCACCCACCTCCTCCAGGTCCTCGGCCAGATCCCCGACAGCGTCCGCGGCCGGCGCGCCTGGAACCAAGCCGCCCGGCTGATCGAAGACTACCGCGACCGCTACCCGGTTGCCGATCCCGGCCAGCCGCTGGATGCTACGCGGCCCCGCGACCCCGAACAGCGCCAGGCATGGCGCGCCGCCCACGACGTGTTGGAGCGCTTTTCCCGCCGCGGTTTCCAACGAAACCGTGACCGCCAACGAAATGTCGTGACGCTTCCTCACGATCACGACCAGCCCATCCGCCGTGACGCCCGCGACAGCGGCCAGCATCCGGTCCAGGGTCCGGAGCGGGAGGCCGGCTAGACTGAAGGAGGCCCCCATGGCCCGTTACCCCTGGCCACACTGGCCGGACGAGGAGGAGCCCACGGTCGGTGTGTCCATCCGACCGCTCCGCGCCGACCAGCTCCCACCCCTCCCGCCGCCGCCCGATCCCGTCGTGTCGGCTCCGCCAGAGCCGGTCGGCCGCCACACCATCGTGTTCGGCAAGCCCGGCGCATCGGCCGTGACGCAATACCGTCGTCGCCGCGCCGCCGAATGGGCCGACTACCGTCGGACCCTGTTCCTGCGGCTCGCCGCGATGACAGCCGCCGCCGTGGTCGTCGGCATCTTCGCCTGGCCCCTCGGCCTCGCCATCCCAGCCGCGGCTGTCGTTGCCGGCGGCCTGGCGTTCCTCCTGCGCTTCCGCGTCTCCGCCGACACCACCGCCTGGCGCCGCGGCGCCAAAGGCGAGCGACTCACCGCCCGCCGCCTGCGCCGCCTCGGTCGCGGCTGGACCGTCTTCCACGACCTCGCCATCCCCGGATCGCGTGCCAACGTCGACCACCTGGTCATCGGCCCGCCCGGAGTCTTCCTGGTCGACTCCAAGCACTACCGCGGCCGGCTCACCCTCACCCCCGAAGGCTCGCTCTGGTATGGCCACCACCCGTTGGCCGGCGTGCTGGCCACCGTTCGCTGGGAAGCCGCCGTCCTCAGCCAGACGCTCGGGACCACCGTCACCCCGATGCTCTGCGTGCACCACGCGCAGCTGCCCTGGGGGGAGCTGATGGTCGAGGGCATCCCGGTGCTTGCCGCCGACCGGGTGACGACCACTCTGCGCGCCCTGCCACCCTTGCTAGACGAGGTTCAGCTCGCTTTGTTGACCGAGCAAGCGCGGCGGCAAATCCATCCCGCCATCTGATCCGAACTCCACGCCTTGTCGTGGCCTGGCGGCCCGGGTAACGCCTGCGCTGGGCGGACCCGTAGCGCCAAACTGTGGCTGCAGGCCTTTGTGCTGTGCCGCCAGATCAGCTCGACCTCGGCCTGCTCGCCGGCCGCCAGGCAGCTCCTCAGCGAGGACGGCCTGTGATGGTACCGCGACCGGGGGACGGTGACCCTTGCCCTGATATGCCGGGGCCGCCGGGCGCACCTGCTCGGGGTAGGCCGAAGCGTTGGCCCTGACCTCCACGACATGGGTGCCTGCCGGTCGTCCAGCCCATCGCAGAACTTTCCCACTGAGCCTTCCCAGAGCCCTCAGGGAGGCCCAGATCGGGGATGGACGGGAGGAAGGGGCCCCACGATAGGATGCGTTCTTGTCGCTTATCCGGTGCAACTCGTCCACAGGGGGCCGACTACGGACGACGAAAGTAAAGCTGACATAGAAGAAAATCCGGACGAGGCCTTCCTAATCGACCTCCTCACTACTCAGCGCCGGAAGGCCACGGAACTCGAAGAGTTAATGCAGCGGATGCTCTTGGTCTTGGCCGAGGAATACCGGTTTCCACTCGAAGCCATGGAGCGGGACGTACCCGTGACCGTTGAGGCAAACGGGCGTCGACAGCGCAAGACCGCCGATCTTGTCGTATTCACCCCGGGTTACCCGCATGACCTCGGTAACGCGGAGCGGATTGTGGTCGTCCGCAAGCCGGGGACCAAGCCGGGCAACCGGGCACAGGGGGTGGACCTCCTGAAGGATCTGCTGGATGGCGTCGAGCGCTGCGAGTTAGGGCTCTGGACCAACGGCCGAGACGTCGTCTACCTGCGCAAGGTGCGCAAGCCGGTGATGAACGACTGGGAGGAACTGGTCGACTTCCCGGGCAACGGTGAATCCCTTGACGATCTCGACCGACCCGACCGGCGGGCGGCCCCGCGTGTAGCGGTCGCCGAGGACCTGCGCGAGACGGTGCTGCGGTGTCATGACTACCTGTACGGCAACCAGTCGATGCAGGCGCCGCGCGTATTCGCGGAGATGGTCAAGCTAATCTTCTCCAAGATCTACGATGAGCGGCTGGTACGTGCCCGTTCCGGTCACGTCCGGCAGTTCTGGGTGGGCCTCACCGAGCGCAACTCTCTCGATGGGCGCCAGGCGATCGCCAGCAGGGTCCGGGAACTGTTCAACCAGGTCAAGAAGGACCCCGAGCTAGGCAGCGCCTTCCGGGAAAGCGACGAGATCGACCTCAAGGATGCTCCCTTGGCCTGGGTCGCATCAGAGTTGGCGCGTTATCAGCTCTTGGAGGCCGAGGTCGACGTCAAGGGCATGGCCTACGAGGCCATAGTGGCCAACACCATGAAGCGCGAGCGGGGGCAATTCTTCACTCCGCTGAACGTGGTGCGGACGATGGTCGAAATCCTAGCCCCTGAGCTCAACGAGCGGGTGCTCGACCCCGCGTGCGGAAGCGGGCGGTTTCTGGTCGCCTGCCTGGACCGGTTCCGGCAGCATGTCGCCGAAGCGAAGGGGCCGAGGACTCGGGTGGAGGCTCGCCGGTTCCGCAACAGTCCGGAAATCCTCGCCACCGCCGCCGAGTACGCCCGTGACCAGCTCTTCGGGATTGATGTGGACCCTGAGCTGGTCCGCGCGGCCCGCATGTACATGCTTCTCAACAATGACGGCCACGGGAACCTCGTCGATGCCAACAGCCTCGAGGTCACTGTGGGTACCGCCCCGCGCGTGTTCGAGGCGACCGGACACCAGGTCGGGCTCGGCAGCTTCGACGTGGTGTTGACCAATCCGCCGTTTGGGGCCGACATTCCAATCGACGACCCGCAAGTGCTGGCCAACTATGAACTAGGCCACCGCTTTACAAGGGTGGGCGAGGGCCGCTGGATGCCGCGCGACGAGCTGCAAAAAAAGATGCCGCCCGAGATCCTTTTCATCGAGCGCTGCCTCCAGTGGCTGAAGCCCGGCGGCCGGATGGGCATCGTCGTTCCCGATGGCATCCTCGGCAATCCGGATAACGAGCCGATTCGGGCTTGGATCCTGGAGCACGCGGATGTACTTGCATCGATCGATCTGCCCATTGAGGCGTTCCTTCCCCAGGTCGGGGTCCAGGCATCGCTGCTCTTCCTGAGGAAGCGGTCTGAGGCCGAGTCCGCCCTTGGCGCTGAGCGCGATTACCCGATCTTCATGGCAATCGCCGAGCAGGTTGGCCACGATCGCCGCGGGAACCCCGTCTTCCGCCGCGATCCCGACGGGTTCGAGGTCTACAGCGACTATGAGATCGAGCTGGAGGTCGTCTCGGACGGGCAGCCGCGAACCGTACGCCGGCGCGAGCGTGCCGACGATCTGCCGCTGATTGCGGAGGCGTACCGCCGGTGGGTTGAGACCGGCGAGCTCGCGTCCGTCGCATAGGCCCATGCCCGCTCACACCTACCTGGTAAAGAGCGGCTGGCTCGCCGACCAAGGCTACCGCCTGGAAGCCGCGGCGTACGGTGAGGGTGGCCTCGCCGCCCGCGATCACATTAAGGCCGGACCTTGGCCGTGGGAGCCGTTGGAGGAGATGGCCACCGCCTACCTACCCCCGCGCTTCACTCGCCGGTACGTCAACGACCCGGTGCGGGGCGTACCACTCTTGTCGAGCTCGGACATGCTGCTCGCCGACCTTCAGGGCCTGCCGTTGCTATCTCGCAAGGCCGCACCGAATCTCGACGCTCTCACCAGCGTGTCGGGTTCCACCCTGATCTCGCGGTCGGGCACGATCGGCCGCACTGTGTACTGGCGGCAGGAAATGGACGGCATGGCGGTCAGCGAGGACGTAATCCATGTGCGTCCACGCCAGGGCCACGTGCGGCCTGGCTACCTCTTCGCCTTCCTCGCCTCGGCGCCCGCTCAGGCAATGATTCGCCAGCAAACCTACGGCAGCGTGGTACAGCACATCGAGCCGCGTCGCCTTGCTGGCCTTCCCGTCCCGCTGCCTGACGCGGGGTCACAGCGTCGCATCCATGAGCTGGTCGAGGGCGCGGCAGCCAAGCGAAGCGAGGCTAGCAGCCTGCTGGACGAGGCTAGCGAGTACTTCGACCGCAGCTTCGCAACGGGTGGCGCCAGCCACTATCACAGCTTATCCGTCGGTGCGGTTCAGCGATCCGCGCTTGAACGCAGGCTCGACGCCTTTCACCATATGGGGTGGGCCGCCGTGCCGCCAATGCCAGGACCTCAACTTCGAGAATTGGCAGCTGTCTGGTCGGTGTCCTCTATGCGGCGAGTCTGGGCCCCCAACGGAGTACCATTCGTAACCGGCACAAATGTCTTTGCGCTTCGACCCGACCCTGAGCGACGCCTAGCAAAGTGGGCCGCCGATGAAGTTAACGCCTATGTTCAGGAAGGGGATCTCCTCTTACAAGCGTACGGACAGCTTAATGGGCTGATCGGTCATCCCTGCTATGTCGGCAGTCGCTTGTCCGGATGGAGCGCAGGACATTTGCTCTTCCGAATTCGTGTCAGTATCCCAGGCGAACGAGGTCGCGTCTTCTCGTTCCTGAGAAGCGATGTGGGTCGTCGTGCACTTGTCCGGTGGTCAAGTGGAAATCAGATCCCGCATCTTGTACCGGATGCTCTTCGCCGACTTGTCACGCCGCCACTGCCCGCCGAGCTGACCGAAAAGTCCAACCGTGCCTTGAGACTTCGCGAAGAGGCCGACGCCAACGAGGAGCGGGCGATCCGGGAGGTTGAGGCATGGCTCGGCTGATCGAGCCGCCAGGTGGGGACGGGCCAGTCGACGATTGGGAGCGGCGGGTAGTCGAGCGGCTCGTGCGTGAACTGCCGGATGACTACACGATCATCCCAAACCTACTGGTGACGAGTGGTGGCGGGCAGCGGTTCGAGTACGACGTGGTCGTGGTTGCTCCACATGCCGTCTACGTAGTTGAGATCAAGGGGTGGCGCGGCCAGATCAGCGGCGACCGGTACGAATGGCTGGTAAATGGCCGCCGCCGGCCGAGCCCTATGACGCTAACTGAGCGCAAGGCTAAGGTGCTGAAGTCGCAGCTCACCGAACATGCGCAGGCGCTCGGGCGCGTGCGCGTGGAGGCGGTGGTGGTGCTGGCCAATGAACGGGCGGTGCTGGGATTGACCGCCGAGGGTGGGCGTATGGTGGTGCGGCTCGATGACCTGGTCGCGTTGCTCATCGACGCCTCCGCCGTCGGACAGGCACCCGCCTCAATCGCTGCCCTGGCGCCGGTCGCCCGGGCTGCCATTTTGCGCCGCACGAACGCCCGTCCGCGCGTCCTCCGCTTCAGAGACTACGAGGCGGTGGAGACGCTTGAGCAGTCCGACGACGAGGCGGTGTACCGAGCTCGTCGGATAGACATGCCGGCCGCGCCAGAGGTGCGACTGCGGGTGGTCGCTCTCTCGCCCTATCTCCTCGACGAGCAGGTCCGCAGGGAGCGGGAGGCTCGGCTGTTCCGAGATGTGGAAGCCCTACTTCGCATGGGTCCCCATCCCAACATCGTGACGGCCAAGGAGGCGTTCCGCGACGACGACGGGCGCATCGTAGTCGTACTTGAAGCCGACGATGCTCGCAGCCTGCGCCAGCGCCTTGCGAGCGGGACTCCGCTAACGGTCGAGGAGCGGCTCGGCGTGCTGGCGGATATAAGCCGGGCCCTGGTCCATGCCCACGACCACGGGGTCGTGCACCGGCTGGTGACCCCGGGGCACGTCCTACTCGGTGACGACGGCCGGGCCAAGCTGGCTGACTTTGGGCTGTCTAAACTGGAGATCCAGGGCTCGCCCACCGTCTGGCACATGGACGCCGTCGACGACCACGACCGACCCTACCTCGCCCCCGAACTGCTGCGCCCAGCGTCTGGCGCGATCGGTCCGGCCGTCGACATGTATGGGTTCGGCCGCATTGCCTGGGAATTGTTCGCCGGCCACGCACCTCGCTCGCCAAACGCGGGTGCCTCGGTTCCGCCAGGGATGCCGCTGGAGCTGGCGGACCTAGTCGACAACCTGCTCCAGGAGCACCCCGAAGACCGGACGGCCGGTGCCGCCGAGGCGCTCCGCATTGTCGAGACCCTCCGCGGCTCGGGGACAGCCGGGACAAGGGCTGAGATCAAACAGGCCTACGATGTCGACGATCTGATCGATAACCAGTTCGAGGTCCGCTCCCGGCTCGGGATGGGCGGGTTCCGCACGGTGTACCGCGTCTATCGAGCGCTCAACGACGCCGAGTTCGCCCTGAAGGTGTTCAACCATGGCGGCTTCTCCGAGGTACAGAGGGAGATCTCGATCCTGCAGTCGATCGATCACGCCAACATCGAGCGGGTCGTCTGGGCCGGTCAGACCAGTCAGGGCCAATGGTATCTGCTGAGCCGATTGGTCGAGGGCGAGCCCCTGACGGACTACGCGTTGGGTGGCAAGCGGCTTAGCGTGGAAGAGGTGTTGCGCGTCGGCGACCAGCTCCTTGCCGCTCTCGAGGCGATCCATCCTGATCAGCGGCGCATCGACGAGCTGACGGCCGCTGGTCGAGAGCGTAGCCTCACCCCCGAAGAGGGCGAGGAGCTAATGGAGCTCCGTTCCCGCGGCATCGTTCACCGCGACGTCAAGCCGCAGAATCTCCTCCTCTCCCGTGACGGCGTCGTCCTCATCGACTTCAATATCGCCTCGCCGGCCGGCGCGCCGATCGATACCCAATCCGGGACGCCTCCGTACGCGCCGCCTGACGCCATTCGGGGGGAATGGCGCCCGGACGTCGATCTGTTTGCCGCCGGCGTGACCTTGTACGAGCTGATCTGCCATGAGCACCCGTATGAGGGCGGCATGCCCAGTGCAGCCCGGCATCCTATCGATCCGCACACCTTCCGTCCTGACCTGTCACCGGAACTGGCCGCATTCCTCGTCAAGGCCTGTGCACCGCACGCCGACGAGCGATTCGCCAGCGCCGCCGAGATGCGCGATGCGCTCGCAGCAATTGAACACCCCCTGCGTACGGTGACCATCCGCTACGCCGGGGGTATCTCGGCCCGGCTCGTCGACCTCATGCGCTCCGCACCACCGAACGTCAACCCGATGGTTACCGAGTTCCTCGCGCTGTCGAGCCAGGCACGGCGGTCGAACCGTGAGACCCGGGGTCTCTCCGAGGTAGCGGAAAGCACCTACGTCGAGACCAAGCTGGACCAGGTGCTGACCGAGGCGGTCCTAGCTGGACGGCACCGGCTGATTATCGTCACTGGCAATGCCGGGGATGGCAAGACCGCCTTCATCCAGCGCACTGAGGCCCACGCCCTGGAGCGAGGAGCCACGCTCGAGGCGCCAGCCGGGCCCAACGGCAGCACCCTGCGGCTCGGTGGCCTCCTGCTGCGCACACTTTACGACGGCAGCCAGGATGAGGACGAGCGGACCAGCGACGAGGTGCTCGGCGGCTTTCTGGCCCCGTTCGCGGCCGGCGCCGCTGACGACGGAGCCGTCAGGCTGGCCGCGATCAATGAGGGTCGCCTGCGGGACTTCATCATGACCCATCGAGATCGGTTTCCAGGGCTGATTGAGTTGCTTGGCGAGCTGGATCAGCCCGGCAGCCGGGACCGGGACGGCCCGGTCGTGCTGGTCAATCTGAACCTTCGCTCGGTTACGGCTGGCGGATCGGGGAGCATTTTCTCGCGGACGGTACAGGCGATCGTCGACGGACCCTTTTGGGAGCCTTGCCAGTCGTGCGACCACCGGGCTCGATGCCCGCTCAAGCACAACGTCGACACCCTCGCCGACCCGGTGTCTGGCGCGGCGGTGACCGAACGGCTGCGCCGGCTGGTCGACCTCGTGCGGCTGCGCCGCCGCCGTCACCTGACCATGCGCGACGTCCGCTCGCTCATCTCCCACGTCCTGTTTCGCGACCGGGACTGCCACGAGGTCGCCCAGCTGCTGGCCTTGGGCGACGGACGGGCCATCGTGGATCTGGCTTACTTCCAGGCACCGGGTGGGCTCGGGATACCCTCAGAAACGGCGCTCGAGCGAGGGGCCGAGCTGCTGGCCGAGTTCGACGTGGCCGCTACGGCCAACCCCTCTGACGACCGCGCCCTGGCCATCGGCCGGGGACCGGCGCGCATGGGCTTCCCGCGCCGCGAGTCCGACTACCCGCACGAGCTGATCACCCGCGCCTACGAGAACGCCGGGGCCGGCGCTGACGCTGATGCCGTTGCTGTCCGGTGGGCGCACTCGGCCCTGCGTCGCCTGATCTTCTTTGAACGCCGGGACGAAGGCTGGCTACACATGCTTCCGTACCAGCAACTCCAAACCATCGAGCGAGCACTCGGACCTGATGGCGATTCGATTCGAAGCGGACTGCGGGACCGGCTCGTGCGGGCGTTATCGGCCTCGCAGGGGCTGGTGACGGCGCCGGACGATATGGTTTCGCTGTGGCTTGCGGCCGGTGGTGATACCGAAGGAGTCCGGGGGTACCGCCGCTTCCAGGCCGCAGACTTCGACATCCGCATCGTCGCCGGCAGCCCGCCGTACGTCGAGTCGGAGCCGGACCGGCTCGACTTGGTCCATACCCCGAGCGGGACATCGTTGACCATAGATCTCGACGTGCTAGAGCTGCTCGAACGGCTCCATGACGGCTATCTCCCATCCATCGACGAAGAGCGAGGCCTGCTGGTGCACGTCCAGCTGTTCCTCAACCGCCTCCGAGCCTTATCCACCCAGGAGCTGCTGCTGTTCACCGACGGCGGCCTCCATCGCATCATGGCGAGACCCAGCGGAGCGGTCGAGCTAACCGAGATCGCCGAGGGGACGCAATGAGGCTAGACCGCCGGCAGGTCGGCTTTAAGGCCGACGAGATCACTTATCTTGACCGCAAGTCCATCCTGCTCGACCGGGCCATGCTCAAGCTATTCGAGCTGCTGCGGTTCGACGGGCGTCCCCCAGCTCGCTGGCGCCGCATGACCATCACAGTTGAGGAGCTAGCTCGGCTAATGGCCGAAACACCCGACCGGTTTCCCGGTTTCGACGGCCATGAGGACGTGGCTGGCGCATGGCTCAAAGCGGACCTGCTTCAAGTCATGAATCGCGGTAAGGGCGAGCGGGAAACGGTCGTTGGGCCCCGCCCGCTGCACCTCAACGCGTTCAAACTCGCCAACGCCAGCGCGGTCGCCGACCACGGCGCCTCGGACCAGGTTTGGGCGCTGCTCTACCATGCCGACCGGCCGCTGCTCGCCCGACTCAAGCGGTTTTTCGGCCCCGGGCTCGACCCCGCCCTCGACCAGTATGACGGCGTCACAGGCCTGGATCTCGAGACGCTCGCGGTACTCGGCTTAGTGGACCCCATCCGCGTCAGTGCGACCAGCACACCTCGGCCAGAACCCTTCCGATCCCTCTGCCTAGGCCAAGGACGGCTGCTCGCCCAGGACCTCCGCCGGTTGCTCGCCTACGAGGACACCGTCCCCCGACGCGTCCTCGCCGGGTACATGCGCACGATGATCGGCCTGCATCTAGCCTTGCTCATGCTCCGCCTTCTGCGGCTGCTTCCCGCGCAGATCGCGGCAGCCCAGCGGCGCGAGGCACCGCCCGGCTGCCGCATAGAGGAGCGGGACGAGCCCGCGTGTATCGAATGCCCGTACGCCACCGAACTCACGATGGACCTGACCGACGACCCGTGGTCCGGACCAGGCAGGCTCGCACGAGCCTCGACCGCAGCGGTACTCGACCAACTTCCTATCTACGTCCGCGCGGTCTTCCTACTCAACCGGCTCAAGGACTTCGCCGGGCTGCGTGACCGTGTACAGAACCCGGGGGCCCGCCGCTCAGTTCCCGAGCTGCTCGGCTTACTGCGTGACCCTCCAACCAACATGGACGGCTTCTATGAGGGTGAGATTTACCGGGCGCTGGACCTCGAATCCGGTGAGGAGCGCGACCCCATCGTGGACGCCATCCTCGCGCAGGACCTTCCGGCCATTGAGCGGTTCGTGGAGCTGATCTGCAGCCAACGACTGGCCTTGGAGCGCAAGCGGCTGGTCGACTTGATCGACTCACTCACCCAGAAGAACCGGCCGGGCGGGTTCCTTCGCCAGACTGCCGGGCGGTCCGCTCCCCGCTGGTTCACCCTCGACAGCCACCTGCTCGAGACACTCGTGCAGATCGCGGTGGTGGACCAGGACCCGGAAGGGGGGCTCCGGACCCGTGCGATCCTGCTCGACGATTTCGTCGGCTGGATCAGATGGCGCTACGGCTTTGTGGTCTACGCCCCTGCTCACCGCGAGGTGCCACCCGAGGAGCTGGAGGCATGGCGGCAGAACGAGCGCGCGCTGCGGCAGCGACTGCACGAGATCGGCTTCTTTACCGACCTGTCGGACGCCTACAACTCCCAGACCCTGCGACCGCGGTACACGGTTGAACATGCCTGAGCTGCTGATCCTCCCACCGGCCACGGCGGTCGACGATGCTTGGCTCACGGTGCTCGACGGCCGGCTCGCCCGCGAGATCCAGCGGGCCGGCCCAGGCCAATGTCTACGGCTTGAAGGGCTGGCCCGGCACCTGCTCGAGGCGCTGGCGGAGCGCGCGGCAGGCGCTGGATCAGCCGAGGTGTACTTGGTCGACCACCACCCGGGCCCAGAGCCGTGGCGAGTCGGGGTGCACAGGGTCGTCGCCCGCCGCAACGTGGGCGAGCTGGTCGTGGTCGCGCTAATTCCACCTGATGTGAGGCTGGCAGCTGGCGACAGCGTCGACGTCTCGACGTTCCGTACGATCCCGACCGATGGGCTCTGGGCAGAGGTCGAGGCACGGATCGCCGGTCACCTCCCGTCGGCGATCCGCGAGGCGGCGGAGCAGGTGCTCCGTTATCTGGACCGGAGAGGGTGGCCGCTGCGACCGTCGGCTCGCCTGCGCTTTCTCACCACGCTCGCCGCACAACCACGACCGGAGCCTTGGATCGTGGGGGCGGCGCTCTATACGCTTGGTCTACTCCCCGACTTCGAGCTACTCGAACAGGCCGACCAGCTTGGATACCGCTTGGGGCAGCGCAACCTCCCCAACGTGGAGCGGCTGCGCACCCCCAATCAGACAGCGCTGGAGCGACTGCTGCGGCTGCCGCTCGCCGACGAGGGATTTCGCCAGCTCCTGGGCGAGCTGCTGCTCGTCGGCAACGGCGACGGAGTCGAGGCGTGGGGCGAGGCCGTGGCCACAACCCAGCGGTGGCGGGCGCTCGCGCTTGACCGCTGGCCGCTCACGGAGAATCTGCCGCCGCCGGGACGAGTCCGTGTCGACATCGAGCCGCTCCGGCTCCCCCGCCGCCCGGACGACGACCTGCTGATCTACGACGCGGCCCAACGACTGACCGTGGGGTGGCGCACCGACCCACCCCCGGGTGACGCGCCTGGGCTGGCATTTTTCCGGATCGAGGTAGTCGACGCCGATGGCGAGGTCGCGTGGGAGAGTGCGCTGCTCAAGGTCTCGGCCGCCAGGCAGTCGAGACGCTCGAAGCAGCTCAAGGACCTTGAGCTACCGAGCGGGGTCTACTTTCTCCGAGTCGTGGGGCTGTCCGAGCATGGCGACGCGCTCGGTGACCAGCCGCCGCGGGATCCGGACCTGACTGGCAGCAAGCGGATCAACGAGAGCGACGACTTCCTGCTCCTGGAGCCGGGCGACATCGACGAGGACGTGCCGCCTCCGGTGACAGCCACCGTCGTGGGGTCATACGCAGAGGCCGAACTGCTCGCCCGGCTCAGCTTGGCCAGCGAGGGACGCGACACCCACAAGGCACGGCCGCTTGAGCGGTCCTGGCTCACCGGGATCGGCGCTACCGCGGAGACTGCGATGGCATCCGTCCGCTTCGACACACGGCGCCAGTACAAGATTCGGCTCAGCCAGCGGCTGCGCAGGATCGAGCTGGCGATCCTCAGACAACCCGAGCGAGGCGGCATGTGGCGTGTGATGCTGACCAGGTCGCCTTCGGCCCCGCTCGCTGATCCCGACGCACCGGTCGAGCTGCCCTTCATGGTGGCCCAGGCTCGCATGGCGGTGTTCGAGGCGATCAATGCCACGAAAGTTACCGACCCGGCCGAGCAGGACCTCGCCGCGCCCTTAGTCTCGCTAGCCGACTTGATTGCTGCGGCGCCGCTGATCGAACGGTACGCGGCCGTCTATGCTGACTGGCTGGAGAGCGGCGACCCTGCGGCGCTCGAGCTCGATGTCGTGCTGGCCGATGTCGAGGGCGCGGGGAGAGCGACGCTCGTTGCGCCAACACACCCCCTACGACTGCTCTGGTTGCTTCAGCGGCAGCAGCTCGCGCGGGCGTGGAGCGAGACACCCGCCGCCCGACCAGGCAGTAGGGCCGACCTGCTTACTACGTGGCGTTCCGCGCTACCAACAGCTGGGCTGCCATCACTCGTCGTCCTGCCGGATGGTGACGGGTTCGTTGAGGCGGGTGACCTGCCGGGTGGCTGGGGGATCCACCTCCCGCCCCGCTTGGCCGACTCGCGGGCAGCGCTCGCGCTCGTCCAGCGCCGCGTCGGGATGCCGGCTGTGCCTCCTGTTACCGAGGCGACCGCCGCGATGGTCGCCGAGAAGCTGGAGGCGTTCACTCGACAGCACCCCTACGTCGATGCGCTCGTCGTCAACGTGATCAACCCCGGAGACGCGGCCCTGTTGGTCGACGCGCTGATCGAGCTCGAGCGCCGGCTCGGGGGCGGCGCTTCAATGCGCTACGAGTTGCGCCTGTTCACCAGGACGGCGAGCCCCGAGCTGGTGGGGGACGCGCTGAGGGAGCTGATGGACCCGGATCGTCAGCTCTCCGAGGCCGCCGCCCGGCTGGCTGGGCCCGGGCGCTCTCCACTGTTCCCTAAGCTCACCTGGTCTCGGAAGCACCTCGACGAACTACTCAAGCAACCAGACCAATTTAGTGCGCACGTCACCCTGATCTTGGATGCCTTCCAGCTCCGATTGCGGGTTGCTCAACAGGACGCCGGAGACCGCTCGAGCTTCGTGCATGGGCTGGTTCAGTCACCTCCGGTACGGTCCGTCGGTCATGGCACGGCATACCGGTGGATCCGGCGTCCAGCGCCGACCGCCTGTCCGGACCTGCCCCACGCTCCTGGTCGGTCTGATCTGATGGCCCGGCTGGTCTCGGCGATCGCCGTCGCTCAAGCGCGAACGCTGGCCCCCGGGCAGCGCAGCGTGTCGGACTTGGCGGTGAGCGAGCTTCATCTCAGGACCGAAGACCAGAGCCTTCTCTACACTGCACATGCGGTCTCGACCTGGGTGCTGACGCTCGACCGCAATCTGGGGCTCGAGTACTTCGATGCCAGCGACCGGCGTGACCGGCCCGGCTACCTGCTCGACTTCACTCCAGAGTTCGTGCCCTCGGGCGGGCGGCAGCTTCTTCTTACTACTAGGGCAGGCGACGAGCTCGTGCGGCTCGTCCTGCCGCTGGTCGAGCAGCTTGGCCTGGACCGGGAGGGGCACGGCCCCAAGCTCCTGGTCGAGTCGATGCGGGCGCTATCGGGCCGGCTGGCTTTGCGCCTCCTGGCATCTCCGACTCAAGCCCAGGGGGCCTTGGGGATGGCGCTTACCAAGCTGTTCTGCGAGGGCTACGGTCTGCTTACCGAAGCCATGGTCATCCCACTGGACGCCCATCCGGAGCTGTCGAAGCGTGAGGGCGGCCCGGCGTTGCGTGGTGACCTTCTGATCGTCACGCCCGATTCCGACCGGCGCCACCTCGACCTGCTCGTTGTCGAGACCAAGTGCCATCGCGGCGTCGGTCTGGACGCCGGTCTGCGGGCCCGTATCCGCGACCAGGTGGTAACCAGCGCCACGGCGCTGCAGGAACTGTTCGAGATAGGCGAGCCCGACGACCGCATCGACCGGCAGGTGTTGAGTTGGAGGCTGTCGTCCGTGCTCTCGTTCTATTCGGACCGAGCCGAGCGGTACGACCTGATCGCTGACCCAGGCTCGGCGGCGCGGCGTCAATTCCTCACCAGCCTCGACCAAGGCTATTCCTTGTCGGTGCGACGCATGGGATTGGTGTTTAGGCTCGACGCCGAGACGACCAGGCTGGACACGGAAGAGCCCGATCTTCCTATCTGGGTGGTGGGTCGGGACGTGATCGGCCGCCTGCTGACTGTGGGCATGCGGCAAAGCGCGACCCCGGAGCAGGCAGACCGGTCCGAATCCACCGTCCGAGACGCGATGACCGGTCAGCCGACTTGGGAGCGGGTCCGGTCTACCTTCGGGCGTCCCGCCGCGACCGGTGAGCCGCCGTATTCAGCCTCGATTCCCACTGTCGGTGGGACGGGCAGACCGGCCGCCGCTACATCTACTTCAGCTGGCTCGCCGAGTACCGAGGTTTCCGGGCTGGAGGATGGCCCGACGGGCGCTATGGGACCAGATAGAGGCTCCGAATCTGTCTCGAACGCGACAGAGTCAGAGACGATCGCCTCTTATGACATGTCTGCAATAGGGCACGAAGGAATCGCGAGGGCACCCGACTTCGACATCCTTCTAGGCGACTCCAGGCCAACTAAGCAGTTCGGTCTACTGGGAGTTGTCGCAGCCGAAGAGTGGCAGCGAGTGGCGCTCGATCTCAACGGCTGCAACACGATCTCGGTATTCGGGGTCCAGGGCGGGGGCAAGAGCTACACCTTAGGTTCCATCCTGGAGATGGCGACGCGTCCTTTCCCGGGCATCAACGTGCTCCCACAGCCACTCGCCTCGGTAATATTCCATTACCACCAGACCCAGGATTATCCGCCCGAGTTCGTCTCGATGACCCAACCCAACGACGATCCCGACCAACTTGAGCGGTTAGCTGCATACGGCGCAGCTCCGGCGGCCGTCCGGGACGTGCTCGTCCTGACCACCGCCGACATGGTCGACCGGCGACGACACGAATTCTCGGGCATTCAGGTCGAGCCCATCGCCTTCGCGAGCCGGGAACTCACGGTGGCCGACTGGCGGTTCCTCATGGGCGCAACCGGAAACGACGCCCTGTACCTTAAGCTCCTGAACGAGGTGATGCGGGTCAACCGTCAGGACCTCACGTTGGAAGCAATCCGGGCTGGCCTCGCCCGCGCCAACCTGAGCGACGCCCAGCGCGCCTTGGCCGAAACCAGGATCGACTTCGCTGCCCGCTTCATCGACGACACGCGATCACTGCGCTCGCTGCTCGTGCCCGGCCGGGTGGTCATCGTCGACCTCCGCGACGAGTTCGTCGAGCGGGACGAGGCACTCGGCCTTTTCGTCACCATGCTGAATGTCTTCTCCGGCGCTGGGATGGGTTCCGAGCAGTTCAACAAGCTGATCGTGCTCGACGAGGCACACAAGTACCTTGGTGGACCGCTCATCGGCCAAGTGGTCGAGGTCATCCGTGAAATGCGACATAAGGGTGTCTCGCTCGTAATCGCTTCACAGGATCCGGTTCATGTGCCGCCAGCTGTCATCGAGTTATCGTCGGTGGTTGTACTGCACCGCTTCAACGCGCCGAGCTGGGTTAAGCACATTCAAAAATCACTCGCGGCACTCGGTGAGCTCACGCCGCCTATGCTGGCCGGCCTGTTACCGGGCGAGGCGTTCGTCTGGGCGAATCGTGCGACCAGTTCGGTTTTCACCCGTCGGGCAGTCAAGCTCCGCCTACGACCTCGCGTGACGAAGCATGGTGGCTCAACCAGACTGGCGGTGGACACCTAGTAGGACTTTGTCAGTTTTGCGGTTCGTAGGAGACCTCCCCGCGGTCGCCAACCCCCACCGGCATCACGCGTTCGCGCCACTGCTCGGCTGGCCGATTCCCATCGGTTTCGCGCTGTTCGTTGTCGAGCTGGGCCTGCTGGCGATTACCATCGGCGGGCTGCTAGCCCGCGTCCGCCACGCCCAGGGCGCCGAACGCCAGCAGCTGAAGCTGTCCGCCTACGCGGCCAGGTCACGATCGCGGCGCTGCTTGTGCTGGCCGCCGCAGGCTGCTCGCCGGTAGGGTCACGGCCATCATCCCCTGGTTCGACGCCGTCATCGCTCGGGTTCGGGGCGGCGGTGCCGCTGGCGTGCACGATCGCGATCCTCAAGCACGGGCTGTACGACATCGACCAGCTCATCAACCGCACCCTGGTCTACGGCGTAGTGACCGCGACGCTGGGGCTGGGCTACGCCATGACGGTGCTGGTGCTTGGGGACTGTTTGGCAGCTACCGCTCCAGCCTGGCCGTGGCGAGCGCCACGCTGGCGGTCGCCACGGCGTTCCAGCCGCTGCGCCGCCG
>Ga0137375_10003037_pt1 | contig 19899 bp, 25 predicted proteins | sample SagtaG_24_FD_104936 | JGI IMG/M metagenome (GOLD analysis project Ga0137375, IMG submission 104936) | Vadose zone soil microbial communities from Sagehorn Ranch, Mendocino, California, USA - Sage1_R_113_16 metaG | ecosystem: Environmental > Terrestrial > Soil > Vadose zone | place: USA...
AACTCTTGCTTTTCCTCGGCTGGTAGCGACTCGAACTCGGAAAGCAGTTTTGCTGTGGCGGTACTCATGCGGAAATATTAACGGGCATTAGTAAGCATGTCAGCCGAAAACCTGTTCACGATTTTTTCCAATGAGAAGCTGCCTTTGCGATTCTTCGCCACCACGAGCTTGCGGGCTAGTTCCGTATTCGAGAGCAGCATCTCGCGCAAGCGCACAAATGTGCGCATGATGGCGATGTTGACCTGCACGGCCCGCGAACTCCGCAGGACGCTGGAAAGCATCGCGACGCCCTGTTCGGTGAAGGCGTAGGGAAGATAACGGCGGCCACCCGCGACCGCGCTTTGAGGTTTCAAAATGAAACCTCAAACCAGCGGCCTCGTCGTCGGTAAGCTGAAACATAAGATCCTCTGGGAACCGGTCGGCGTTGCGCTTAACGGCAAGATTCAGAGATTTGGTGGGAACGCGGTAGAGATCGGCCAGGTCTGTATCGAGCATGACCTTTTGGCCGCGGACCAGAAATATTCGCCGCTCAACTTGAACTGCCAGGGCGTCGGAGAATTTCTGTTCTTTTGTCATTTCTGGCGTCAGACGCTAACTGAAACTTTTTGCGATGAGAAGCCGCCTTCGCACTTTTTCGCTATGGCGTGCCAAGGGGGCGAAGCGCATGAAGTGCGGAAAATAGCAGAAAGCGGGAGAAGGTTGAAGGAAATTAAGAATTAAGAAGGCAGAATTAAGGGCCGCGGACGCGGCGATGTTCTGGGGTTGCAGCAATTATCCCAAATGTCGAGGGACGAGAGCGATTTAGGTGCGACTTCGTTGCCTACTTTAACCGTTCGATCTTCCCGTTCACTGTCACACTAAATATCGCGCCGCGTCCCGAGCCCATGGCGCGTTCGATGATTTCCGGGAAGCATTTCGTGAACTTGTTCGCTTGCTGCCAGAATGTGAGATCATCCATCCTGGTTTGAGAAAAAACACTGTGTGCCCCGCTTCTTTCCAAGCTTTAATTTCATGCGGGTTACGACTGATCGCCACATCCGCAGTGACGATGACCAGATCCTCTTCTTTGGCCAACGCCTTCATCCAGACTGCGTCTTCCACATTAGGGAGAAACTCGTCTCGCAGATGAACGACCCGATGCTGCGGCGACACCATCTGATCCAACCCATGAGCGATCTTGATCGCGAGATTGTTGTCGAAAAAGAACTTCACGCCGCCAGCGCTTGCTCGAAATCAATCGCTTCAAGGACGGAGCCGGGACTGATTTGGAACCATCGGGCAACTTCTTCGACCGAATCGTTTGCGCGCGCGCTGCGAGCCAAAACCTTGGTGGCAATGCCCTCTCTAAAGATAATCGGATGGCCAAAACTGCGGCGCGGATCGAGCGCAACTTGCCGTTCCTTTCCGCGGGGCCACCAGCGGCGCGGAACTTTGCCGCTATCGAACTCAACGTTCTTAAGGAAGGGGCGAATGACCTTATCGAATACGCGTTGAACGTCGCGCATGTCCCAAAGCATGACTCCGTGATTTTTCTCCCGCAGTTCCATGAAGATAGTGTGGCCGTCCGTGGCAAAGCGATTTGTGCAGAAAGGATGCGCCGTACCGAGCCATTGGCGTGCTTCGCTGTGAACTCGTCGCAAATCTTTCCAGCTCACGCCTGCGGATATGAAGGCATCGACAGCCCGGATTTCCAGTAGATCGAGGAAGCCAAGCGCCATCGCATGATCGATTGGATCGAGTTGGCTGTTCCAAACGGCAGGCGAACGATGGCGCCCGTGTTTCACTCTGAATTCGTAGCCTTTCAGCCAGCGGCGAATTCGCTGAGGCGAGACAGTGGTCAGCCGTGAAGCTTCCGAAACTGTGTAGATCCCGGTTTGCAGTAATGGTGTGGTCACAGGAGGCGCGATTCGACTCTAGGCTCTTAAGAGGAAGAAATGCAAACGCGAAAGTTTTCCGATCAGAAAGGGGAAAGGTTGAAGGAAGAACTGAGAGAAATTGCGGAATGCGGAAAGAAAGGAAGGCCAGAGGACAGAAATCAGAAGTCAGGGTGTAAATCCAATGCGCGGCTTTGGCGGGGATGCCGGCAAGGCAGGTGGGTCAATAATGTCCATCACACGTTGCAAAATCGTCACGATGACCGCCTCATGAACGTCGAGCCGCTTTTTCAGTTCCTTTTCCAGTGAGGCGAGTTTTTGTGCCAACTCCCGTTTGTCTCCGAGCAATGCTCGCATTTTCAGAAAGGCACGAACCACAAAAACACTCATCTGGACGGCCCGCCGGCTGTTCAGAACATTTGCTGCCATAATCGCACCGTGCTCGGTGAAAACGTAGGACGGCGGCGCCGTCCTCCGTGGCCTAAACTTGAGGTGCCAGTTTGGTACCTTAAAGATTGATCTTCCCGGCCTGAACTTGAAGTGCCAATTTGGTACTTCAAGTTTTTCCATTCATCCTCGGAGATTTGAAACACGAAATCTTTTGGAAAGCGATGCCGATTGCGTTTCACTGCGCGATTCAGCGCCTTTGTTTCAACGCCGTAGATCGACGCGAGATCGGAGTCCAGCATTACGCGTTCACCGCGGATTTCGTAGATGAGTCGACCGAGCTGATTAGTGGTTAGCTTGATCGAAGACTTTGCCATCGAGCAGAAAAATTAACCGAAGCTTTTTCAGAAGCGAAGCAGGAACCGCGGAAGTTGCTGGTTGATGCGCCTTCGCACGCTCCGGCGTGACGGGTTGTTGAGAGTCGGCGACCAAATCTGGAGCGCCGCGGCCACGATCTATTTTGGCTGTCGCGTCGTGTATTGCCCAGCGGCGATTTCGTGACGTGACTGGTCTAGCTTGGCCTTGACCTCATCTGTCAACTCAAGCTGATCCTCAAGGTAATCGTCGATCCACTCGCGGATTTGTTTGATTTCCTCGCGCGATAAGTTTGGAATCGCCGCCTGGATTTCTTTGATCGTGCTCACATCGGCAATCTACCCGAGATTTTTCCGATGAGAAGGGGGAAGAAAGGATGAAGGAAGAATCAAAGAAAAGTAGGAATTAAGAATTAAGAAGGCAGAATTGGATCGGAAATGCAGACCGAAGAAAAGGATTTGCGGGATCGGACGAAGCAATTTGCGCTGCGCATCCTCGAAATGTTTTCGGTGATACCGAAAAGCACCCAAGCGCAGGTCCTTGGCAAACAGGTCCTGCGTTCGGGCACATCAGTCGGAGCAAACTATCGCGAGGCGTATCGCGGACGCAGCAAGGCGGAATGGAGCGAGCGGGGCGAGCGACATGCACGGTAACGCCGCGAGGTAGCGGAGAGTGAGTCGGGAGATGAACGAATGAATTTATCGCGAAGTGCGGCGATTCACTGCGCGAGCTTGAAGAAACCGCCTACTGGCTTGAACTGCTCGTCGATTGGAAAGATCGTCGCACCAGAAAGGCTCTCGGCTCTCCGGCAGGAGTGCGACGAACTCATCGCGATTTTTGTTACGATCCTCAAACGCTCAAAAGAAACTTCTTAATTTTTCCTTCATCCCTCTGCCTTGAGGATATCAGGGGTGGGAATCTTCGCGGAGCGACTCTTTTTCGTTCAGCCGATGTATGCCTTAATATTCCTGAGCGGCGGGTCTGTTTCCTTCTTTGCGCGCGTCGGCTTCGCTCACGTATTTGCCCGCTTTTGTTTTGCCATAAAACCTGGACCCTTCTTTGTGATAAACGTGCGAGTCCGTGTTAACCCACACGAGTCCGTGGCCGCCCGCTGCGGGCGTCGGGGTCGTTGCTGCCGCAGTCGTGGCGCGCGTTGCGGGGGTTGCCTTTGGTTTGCTAGTGCGCTTTTCCGCTGGCGTGGCTGAAGCAGCAGCGGTGGTCGCCGCACCCGGCGCGGGCGAAGTCGCAGGAGTTGCCTTTGGTTTGCGAGTGGGTTTCGCGGTGGGCGAAGGAGAAGCCGCTTCTGCAGCCGGTGAGGCTGCACTGGTGGCCTCAGCTTTTTTGTGGTGTTTTGCCGGTGACGGCGATGTGGTCGGGGTCGGTGACTGAGCTTGCCCAACGCAGATGCTGGCAAGGCCGATTACAGAAATGAGCGCAAGAAATTTTGTAGTCATGAAAGCGAGCTTAGAAAACCGATAGCCTTCTAGTCAAGCATTTCTCTCGTCAGGAGATGCACGGCAGCTAATTTTTGATGTTCGCCACGGCGAATCCTCGCACACAGGCGGGCAGGCTGTCCGTCGGCGGATTTGATTTCAGATGTTTCCGCCTTCGCGTCGGCTTCCTCCTACGCCAACCAGCCTTCGCGTACAGCTACGGCGAGACAAGACGGCGCGACAAGTGATGTTTGATGTGAAGGCAAGAAAGGGGCAGGGGGGATGCGGAGTGCGGAATGGACGAGCGAGGGAACCAAATGCCAGTGGTTGCACGATGTACCATTAGGCGATCGATGCCGCGTAAAGGCGTTAAGCTCACGCGGCAGGGGGGAATTACAGGAAGGGCCTGAATAGATCGCGCACATTCAACGACTAAACATTATGATTATGAAAAATCTTACCAGTTTACTAATAAGCTGTTCGCTGGCGCTGGCTGGAGCCGCGTTGGCCCAGCAACCAGTCGAACAGCAAACACCACCAAAGGGCAAGCACGCCGGGCAAAAAACGCACGCGCCTGAAGCCGCACAGCCCGGTGCGAACGCGGCGAAGCCTGAGGCCACGGTCGTGAAGCAACCCGGAGCGGGGAAGCACGAACGAGCTCCTTCAAAGGGGCAGAACGCCGAGGTGCCGCCGAAACCTGAAGCCTCCACCGGTACGGCGAACGAGCCGGCGGGGGCAAAGGGGCGGAAAGGCCACCCGAAATCTGAGACCGGCGCCCAAACGGCAACAGATGTTTCCGGTCAAGCGACCGGCGCTGCGACGCCCGGGGCAAAGGAACAGGTGGAGCAGGGAAGAAAAGGTAAAAAGGGGCATGGGGCGCACGCAATGACATCCGCTACTCCGGCACCGGCGGCGTCCGCAAGCGCAGCTCCAACAGGCGCGGCAGCCGGCCAGCAAAAAGCGCAGGCAAAGGTGGCGGGCGGGAAGAAGGCAAAGCCCGATCCGCAGCAGGTGCAGCAGATCAAAACGCAGCACGCGAATTTCCGCGCGCAGCCAAAGCCGGACAAGGTTCCGGCGGTTACCTTCAACCAGAACTATCGGATTCAAGGAAGCGATCAGTGGCAGGGTCCGCAATACGAAGTATTCCGCTCGTATCATCCGGAACGGCACGATCAGGGCTGGTATCGATCGCATTACAGCCGCGTGGAGCTAATCGGTGGCGGTTACTACTACTGGAACAGTGGCTACTGGTATCCGGCGTGGGGTTACGATCCTTCAGCCGAATATTATGCCTACGACGCACCGATCTATGTGGGTCACAGCGCTGAGCCTCCGGATAAGGTGATCGCCGACGTGCAGGCTGTGCTGCAACAGATGGGCTACTACAAGGGCGAGGTGGATGGATTGCTCGGGCCGTTGACCCGGGAGGCGCTCACCGCCTACCAAGCCGATAACGGACTCGCCACGACGGCGGTAATCGACGAGCCGACGCTCGATTCCCTCGGGATGGGATGAGGGATTTGCGATTGCCGATTGCCGATCGGCGATTGGGAATCGAAGCCGCCGGGGCCCACGAATGCCTCGGCGGCTTTTCTCTTTTAGGGAACTAAGGAGACAAAAGCGCGATGCAAGAAATTCATTTCGTTTTGCGCCAGATCACGTCCTCATTGTTGCGGCGATCGATGAGGCCGTCGACTTTGCCGTGGGCGTCGTAACGGAAAAGGATTCGGCCTTCGACGCCTTTGCGGAAAAAGAGATCGGAAGTTTCGGGGAACAACTGTTCCTTTTTGCCTTTGCGTTCAACGAATGAATTTTCGCCCTCGGCACTGACCACTCGGGTTTGACCAGGCGCGAGCTCGTAGGTGCCAATGAAATCGGCGAACTTTTTCGGATCGGCTTTTCCCACGGCCGGATCTTCATAGTAACGATGGGCCTGGCTGGCGATGATCTGCCAATTACCGTTTCGTTGCAGCCACGTGTCGGTGATGTGGTAACGCGCCGTCAGATCCTGGCCGAATATCGTCTCAGACTCGTCGGCATCAAAACTAAGTATGGCGGTGTTGCCGATAATCCGGCTTTGGACGTTGCCGATTTTGATTGTCCCGGAATAACCAGCCGGCAACGGGGTGATGTCAGCGATGAGCCTGGCTTTGTCGAGCGTCCGGCCTTTCTCGTCGGAGAAGATGCAGTCGTCGGCGAAATATTTTTTCCAGGGCGCCTGGTTTGCGGGCACGATGGCGTTGTAGAGCTCTTGTGTGCGACGGACGAGTTCGTCCTGGGTTATCGGTACATCTGCCGCGTAAGCGAGCGTCGTTGCGAAGATGATGGCAGACACGAATTTCATAGCGCTAAACATAGGAGAAATGTGAATTAGAAATTAAGAGGTCGAAAGGAAGAATTAGGAAGGCGGAATCTGCGCCGTCAGGATCTCGCAGTCAGTCCCGTAATCCTTCTCTACGCAATTGACGAAGTAGATCGATTTCCCGTCGGGAGACCAGCGCGGCGCTGTTCCGCGCCCTTCCGTGTTCGCGACCAGACGAGGATTGCCGCCATCCGCGTCCATGATAAATATCTGATAGCCGTGCCCGCGGCGGTTCGCGGCGAACGCGATCTTCCTGCCATCAGGCGACCACGCCGGCCAGCCGTCGAAGAACGGGTTGTTCGTAAGGTTACGCAGGTTTGAGCCGTCGCCATCGGCAAGAAAGACTTCCGAGTTCCCGTCCCCAATGATTTTGCGAAAAGCGATATGTTTCATATCGGGCGACCAGGAACCGTAGGTATTAATCCCGTCCGTGATAAGGGGCGTGATTTTCTTCGTTGCCAGATCGACCGCGTTGATCTGCGCGGAATTTTTCTTCGGCGGCTCCAGATCGTCATTCGTGCAATAGATCACGCGCTTGCTGTCGCTGGACCAGTTTGGATGAATGGTATTCTGCTCCGGCGGTGTAAGCACTTCCACGTTGCTTCCATCAGTTTTCATCACTGCGATGCGGTGACCGTCCTTATTTATCAGGACGAAAGCGATCCTGGTTCCATCCGGTGACCAGGCGGGATCTTCGTGATCGGCATCGTCACGGGTAAGCTGGGCAACATTGGAGCCATTCGCGTCCATGGTGAACAATTGTTCCTTGCCGGAAATCATTGAGATGAAGACGAGCTTTTTGCCGTCCGGGGAAGGGAACGGATCGTAATTCTGAGCATGGGTGATCTGGACCGGAATGGAAATTGCCCGATCAGCGGCGGCAGCGGCAACGGACAAGGAAAAAGTAAGAATTAAGAAGGAAGAAGTGAGGCGGGAGGTCATGCGGGAAAAAGTAAGAGGAAAGAAAGAGAAGAAAAGTGGATGGTTGATCCGCCTTCGCGCGCTTCCGTCTTTGCTAAAGCTACGACGTGACGAATCGGCGTGACAGATTGTTGAGAGTTGAGAGTCCGAAGAAGTGGGGATCATTCCGTCGATCTGCTCGATTGCGACCGCGGAGTTGGTTTTCTTCGCCACGGCGAAAAACCTTATTCAAAGTTTTCTTCGATGAAAGCGCTCCTTCGTGACAGGAAGATCAGAGGTTGTGCTTTGTTTTTCCCGGGCGATAGTGGGAGGCCTTCGAAATCAGAAGGAAGAAATAAGAAGGAGGAACGTCAGCCTCCGCTGCGCGCCAAAGTCGGTGCGACGTTGGTGCCGGGTAGCAGTCAGAACTAAATTATGAAAGCCGATCTTGTTAAAGCCGCCTCCGAAGTAATCACTAATCAGCAAATCTTGGTCAACATGGTCTCACGCCGTGTGCGACAGCTTTTGCTCGGTCATCGACCCCTCGTGGAACATGTTCCAGGACTCCGTCAAGCCGACATTGCGTTAACCGAGATCGCCAATAGGAAACTGACGTTCGAGTCGACCTTCGGTCAGAACGGCAATGCCGAGGCTGCCACCCGGGTCGTTCCGTTCCCCGGCGTCACCGTCGCCAGGAAGACGATGGCGAAGAAAAAAGCGGCATAGGATGCCCTGCCCGTGCACTGACGCTCAACGCGTATCGCAAGAGCGGATGCGACGTGGATACCCGCTGCGAAACTCACGCTCATCTGAACGGCACGCGGGCTGCGAAGCACATTTGCAGCCTGCAATGCGCCATGCTCAGTAAACGCATACAGCCGGTACGCAGCGCCCCGATGCTTGCCTGAACTCATCGCAACTTGCGATTTCAAAGAGTCAAACTCGGCGCGCGTAAGCTGAAACATGAAATCGCTCGGGAATCGGTGTCGATTGCGTTTGATCGCTTCATTAAGTGAAACGTGGGAACGCCATAGATTTTTGCCAGGTCGCGATCGAGCATCACTCGCACGCCACGAATCGTGCGGATCATTCCGTCAATCTGCTCAATTGCGACGGGGGACCTTGTTTTCTTCGCCAGTGGCAAGAAAGATTATTTAAAATTTCCTTCGATGAGAAGCGGGGAATGGTCGAAGGAAGAATTGCGGATTGCGGATTCCGGCAACCTGTCGGAATGACGGGTATATGAAGCAATTACTAGTCGTCGTTCTGACGGTGCTCGCAACCTTGAGCCGGGTTCGTGCTAATCTCGGGGACGGCGGTGACAGAATTGACGATTCATATCGCAATCTGGTCGAGCGCCACCTGCGCGACGACGGAACCGTCAGCACTCTTTATCACAAGGATCGATATCTTTACTTCGTGGTCTTTGATAACGGCGTGAGTGTTTTGGAAAGATATTCGCACGTCAAGAGCGATGGTCTTTCCGAAAAAGAGATCGCAAGATTCCTGAAGGCGAATGCCGCCGGCGCGACGTGGTCGCCAGCCGGTACGCCGAAGGAACGGCGATTCAAACGCAGCGATGGCAAAGCTGAGGCGAAGTATGCGACCGTGGATGGCCGCCCGACACTGACGGTGCGGACTAAGAAGTAAGAAGGAAGAATTAAAAAGGAAGAAACGCATTTCCGATCAATTCTGCCTTCTTAATTGAAACTCGCTCACTCCCGATGTCGCTCGCTGTTACCCTCACAGCTTTACCTTCTATGTCGCTTCTCCCAGTCGCTCCATTCTTCCTTCATCCTTCTACCTTTCAAAGAGCGCGCTTTCGCAACACCAGGGCCGCAACAATGCCGATACATAGAAATCCGATGATCTGGATGAACATGTAACTGGCCGTGTAAACACAAGGGAAGCCATACCAGTTCCAATAGGAAACGTTGGTGGCAATGGCGGCGAGAATCCCGGCTGCGAAAACAAACCCGACTCGGCCGGCAAAACTTGCGATGGTTGTCTGGGCGAGGAGGAACACGACCAGGATCGATTCGACCAGTTCGGTGGCAAATTCGATCGTCAACGCTTTCGCAAATGCGAAAGGCCGCGCGTAATTGTAAATGAGGAGACCCGACGGACCGCTAGCCATCTTTGCCGCCTCTTGTTTCATCGCTTCGTTCCTTTCCTGCCGAGTCGCGTTCGGCCCGACACCGGGGCCCGGAAAAAAGTAAAGGCCCGACTTTTCGGCGATACTCGATTGCATCGCAGTAAGGACAGCTTGCTCATTGGGAATTTCGCTGATGCCAGCTTCCCCCAGAGGCAACGCCATGTGGGCGATTGATGTCCAGATAAACATGGCGACCGCACCGAGAATACCAGCGAGAAGAATTTTCATAGGTCAGAAGGATGAAGTCAGAAGGAAGAATTAAAAAGGAAAAATCAAGAAGGATGTTTTTCGTGAGCAGACGGCTGGCACTACAGGGCAAGCATTGTGCCGCGGCAATTTGAACTACCGCACCGGCACGCGAATTCCTTCTTTGATTCTTCGGTGATGGGTTCGTCGATTTCCATCGCATAATCGTAAAAGAGTTCCTGACCAGGTTCGATATCGCGTATTGCGTAGATGAAAATGCGGTCGTCTTCCTCGATCGCTTCGCAGTTTGGATCGCAACAATGGTTGATCCAGCGCGCGTCGTTGCCGCCGATCTCGGGATTGATTACTTGCCCGTTTTCGAGACCGAAATTGAATGTGTGCGGATTGTTCTCATCGTTGGGAGCCTCCTCCCAGGAGACGCGTTGGCCGGCGTATTCGACGATGCGGGTGCCTTTGGGAATGAACTGGATGGCGTAAACGCCGCGGCCGTGGACACCCGATTCACGAACCTTAATCCGCGGAGCGGGCTTTGGAGTTTTGGTTTTGTTTGGCATGGCAACCCAAATTCGTCAGGTGGAAAATTGCGCGCGCACTTCCTCGGAGACGCGCATTGGCCGGCCAGTTTCAGCGTTGATGGGACACCAGAGAGTGCGCGCTTCCGATAAGAGTTGTCCATCGTTCTTACGGCGGATTTCGGTAAAGCGTTCGAAGGTGAGCCGGCTCGCTTTGCCGACCCACGTGCAAAGCAGGACTTTGTCGCCAAGCATGGCCGGCGCCTTGTAGTCGATTTCGTGGCGTAACACGATCCAACCGGTGGCAGTTTGTGCTTCGGGACTGGCGAGCGCTTGCCAATGAGCGGTCGCGACATCCTGGACCCAGCGCAGGTAAACGGTGTTGTTCACGTGATTTTGCTCGTCGATATCGGCCGGCAAAACCGGAACCGTCATTTCGAAAGCAGAGGCAGACATCGGAAGCAAGAGGTCAGAAGTCAGTAATCAGGAAAGAACTGAGCACTGAGAGTTAATGAAAAAATAGCACAGCGGCGGAAATAGCTCTACAAACTCCGCCCGATATTGCGGTAGTATCGCGGACAGATGGACGGACGGGAAGCAGAGATTGCGTCAGCCGTGCCCGCTGACCTGGATTCGTTGCCCCGGCTCGGCGGATTTCGCTTGCGCGGGCTGGAGATGACGCGGCTGGAAACTTTCATCGACGCAGCCTTTGCGTTCGCGATTACGATGCTGGTGATCGCCGCGCAGCAAATCCCGGACGATATCGAAACGCTTTTGGCCGCGTTCAAGAATGTGCCCGCCTTCGTCGCGAGCGTCATCGTGGTCGGGATCTTTTGGCGAGGGCATTGGTTATGGAGCCGGCGTTATGGCCTCGAAGATGCCATCTCGATTTTCATTAGCTGGGCGATGATTGTCACGATCCTGATCTATATGTACCCACTGAAAGCGATCTTTAGCTCCATGTGGTTTCTGTTAAGTAGCGGTCGAGTAGGACACACGCTCGGGGCTCATTCCGGATCGCAAGTGCGCGCCCTCTTTGCGGTCTTCGCGCTCGGGTTTACTGCCATCGCGCTGGAGGTGGTGCTGTTGAACCTGCGCGCCTGGCAATTGCGAAGGCCATTGCGGTTTAATGCACGGGAAAAATTGATCACGCTCTACGAGGTAACGGGATGGAGCATCCCGGTCGGCATCGGAATCATTTCGTTTGTGCTGGCTCTGATAGTGCCGCGAGAACAGATCGAATGGAGCGGCTGGATCTATTTCTCGATGGTCATTCTTGTGCCGCTGCACTCCGCCTACCGCAGGCGGAGGATAGTGAAGGATTAAGAACTAAGAAGGAAGTCAGAAATCGGAGCTCGGAAGCCGGAAGAGAAAAAAGCGGCAATTTAGTGCTTGAGTTCTTTGGCGCGGCTCGGCATCCTCCTGCTCCTTAACGGGACCACAACTATGAAAAAAACTGTCTTATCCTTAATCACGGCGTTAGTCGCCATCGCGTTTGTCGTTTCTTGCGCGGAAAAACAGGGAACAACCGCAACGTCAACAACGGCGACAACGGCAGCCTCGCCGACCTCTACACCGCATAAGAAGCACCCAGCCAAGAAGAAGACGGCGAAGACCAAGGAGTCACCGTCGGCCGCAGAATCGCCTGCGTCCACCGCGTCACCATCGCCGACCCCGTAACTTACGGAGTTCGCCTTTGCTCGCCGCGGCAAGGCGAGCATCGCACAATTTTTAACGGCGCTGCAGCTGACCTCGGTTAACTGCAGGCCGCCGTATCGCGTCTGTCGATCTGCAACGGTGCCGCGCTATGGCGTTAGCGCGATCAAATCAGACAGCGAAACTTTCGCCGCAGGAGCAGTGGGCGACGGCGTTTGGGTTCGTGACCTTGAACCCGCCTTTCTGCAAATCTTCGCTGTAATCAAGGACTGAACCGCTGACGAATAGCGCGCTCTTTGGATCGACGACCAGGCGCACGTTGGACGTCGGCACGAGGATATCGCGCTCTTTTGGGCCATCCACCAAATCCATGACGTATTGCAGGCCCGAGCAGCCGCCGCCTACTACGGCAAGGCGTAACGCGCCGTTTGGATTGCCCTTTTCCTCCAGCAGCGATGCCAGTTTGTGCGCGGCTTTCTCGGTCACTTTCACCAGGCGCTCGTTGCCGATCCTGTAATTGATTATCGGGGATTCGGTGGTCATTCAAAAATGATAATCAGGAGTAGGTTTTGACGTTCGAATCTCGCGCCTCTGCATGGAGCAATTGAGCGACTTCATTTTGCACGCTTTCCAATTCGTCGAGCCGTAGTTGTGGGTCCGGCACGATGAAAACATCGCCGGTTCCGCCGTGTTCGTAAACCAAAACACGCCGGTTCGCAGTCTCCTCGGTTTTTATCTGTTTCAATATCCGCTTACGCTCTAGCATGGCAGCCAGAACGTAGCACGCATTCGCCGGAGGATTTTCCGATGCAATTAACCGGCGGAAAAGCTGCTCGGCATTTTCTTTTGGAAGAGGTTCAGCCGGCGGCTCCGGCAAAGGCTCATAGCGCGATTTCCAAAAGGAAAATGGTCGAATATTCTCGTTCCGATTGCGCCACGCCTCTGCGCTCAAATCTTCGCGTCGATAGCCATTGGCGTCGTGAAAAAGCAGCGTGTAGAAATATTCCCCGGTTGCGAACGGTCGATGGGTGACGGCACAGGCATCCGCCCGGTGCTTGATCGCCCATTCGTCTGGCAGAGGATTCATTGCGCAACTATACGTCGCGCGGTTAAAAGATGAAAGCCGGGCGCTTCGCGGTTGGAAGCGCGAAGATAGAACAGATAGAGGCCGATCGCAGTGAAAAGGAGATTCGGTGTCCAAGCCGCGATCCAGGGAGAGACACGGTCGCCTTCGCCGAGCGCGAGGAAAAGTTGGACCAGGAAGTTCATCGAGAAAACGAGAACTACCGCAGCCGCCACACTCGATAGAACGCCCCGGCGCGAGTACCCAATTCCGAGCGGGGCCGCGATACAAACGACTACCAGGCACGTCCACGGCAGGGCGAGGCGATATTGGAGATGAGTGCGGAACGGCGCGAGCAGGGTAGCGGGAAAATCCGAATTGAAATGCAGATACTCCCGTAGCTCCGGCAAGCTTAGGAATTCTGCCCGCACGTTTGCGCTGCCGAGACGAAACGGGGTCTCGCTCCAATGTTCGACCTTCAGCGAAGGATAAATCTCTTCGTCGACAATATTTCCCGCCCTATCGTAATGAACGACTTTCGCGTTCTCCAGATCCCAGGTCTTTGTTTCGGGACGATAGAAAGCGCGCGTTGCGATGTAATTCGTCACGATATTGTCGTTTGCGTCCTGTTGGAGCACCTGCACGTTGCTGAACGCGTTGCCGCCCAGACGAAAATTTTGAATAAACCAGGTGCGCGCGTCGGTGCGATTCCGGAAAATTTGTCCTTCAATGGTGGTGTCGGGACGGCTACGCGCTTGTGAGAGGAGTGCTTTGCGCACCAGTTCCGCGTGCGGCGCAAGCGAGTAATTTAGCGCCATGCTGACTCCCACCGTGAGCAGCCCGATGCCCATCAATGGAAGAAGAAGGCGCGGCAGACTTATGCCGGCGGTCAGCATGGATACGATCTCGTTCGCCCGCGACATTCGCCCCAGGGTGAAAAGGAGCGCGAGCAAGAGAGAAACCGGCAGGAGAATGATGAAAATCTGTGGGACCTGGCTGGCGTAATACTGGGCGACGACACCAAGGCCGATGTGTTGCTCGATAAAGGTCGAAATATTGTCGCTGATATCGAAGATGAGCCAGATCGAGATAAAACCAGCGATGCAGTAGAGATAGACCTGCAAGAAATTGCGAACGACGTAACGATCGAGGAGTCTCACGAGATTTTCGAATTTCGATTTGCGATTCGCCGATTACAATAGCATTTCCCCAAGCGATGATCGCGTTGAAAAATTCCCTCGGCACCGAATTTGTCGAACGCGTTCGCGCATTTTTTTCCGAGAACGGGCCACTCTCCAAGGCGAAGAATTTCGAGTTCCGTCTCCCACAGCAGGAAATGGCGGCGGCAGTGGCGCGGTCGCTGGAGGAAGAGCGCCATCTTGTGGTCGAAGCGGGGACTGGTGTAGGCAAATCGCTGGCCTATCTCACCCCGGCAATTTTATTTGCGCTCGAGCAGCACAAAAGAGCAATCGTCTCGACCCACACAATCAATCTTCAGGAACAACTTCTTTACAAAGATATCCCCATCTTAAAGAAGATTTTGCCGGTGGAGTTCGAGGCTGCCCTCATGAAAGGGCGGCAAAATTATCTTTGCCCGCGGCGATTGGAACGCGCGCTTCAGCAGCAAAACGAGCTGTTCACCGGGCCGGAGCAAAATGAGCTGAACAGACTCGCGGAGTGGGCCCGCACGACCCGCGACGGCTCGCTCAGCGACTTGTCGATCGAGCCTGATCCGAAAGTTTGGATCCAGGTCTGCAGCGAGCCGCACATCTGCACGACGAAAAGTTGCGGACAATCGAATTGCTTTTATCAGGAAGCCCGCAAACGGCTTCTCTCATCAGATGTGATCGTGATCAATCACACGTTGCTCTTCATGCTCCTGGGAACGCCAGACCAACAGGGAGAACGCGAAAGCGGCTATCTTTTTCCAAACGATTTCATCATTTTCGATGAGGCCCACACGGTCGAGCAAGTCGCCTCGCGGCAGATCGGCATCGGTATTTCGCAATACGGGCTAAGGTCTACAATCCAGCGGCTCTACAATCCGCGCACGCGCAAGGGGCTCTTTACCGTGATGCGCGACGCGGCCGGCGTGCGATTGGCGGCGGATCTTGTCGATGAAGTGGACAGATTTTTCGCCGCGGTCGAATCATCCTGCGATTTTCGAAAGGGTCGCGAATTTCGTTTCCGCGCGCCAGAGGTTGTTCCCGACACGATTACCGGACGCCTGACCGGGTTGCAGGCGCGTATCGCCGAAGTCGCCAAACGCGCCGACGACGAATTTCTGAAAGCCGAATTACAGGAGCTCAGCCGGCGCGTTCGCGACGCGCGCGACGGCATTGCTATCTTTCTCGAACAAAGCGCTCGCGAACACGTTTACTGGGTCGAGCGTACCGGCAAGACAGCGCAATTCCTCTCACTAAATGCGGCGCCAATCGACGTCGCTCCGGTGCTACGCCGCATGATTTTTCGCGAGGATTGCTCCTGTGTGATGACAAGCGCGACGCTCTCAGTTGGCCGCTCTGATCTCACCTATTTCCGGCGACGCATCGGGGCGGACGAAGCTGAACCTTTGTTGCTTGGCGGTCCGTTCGATTTTCGCAGCCAGATGAAGATGTTCGTTGTTCAGCAAATGCCCGATCCGCGGGACGCCGGGTACGAGAAGGCGCTCGAGCATTGGATCGCGCATTTTGTCGAAGAAACGGAGGGACGCGCCTTTGTCCTCTTCACGAATTATCGCGGTATGCAGAAGGTGGCCGATCAAATGGCGGAATTTTTCTCGCGAAAGAAATTCAATCTTCTGGTGCAAGGCGGAGGCGCGCCGCGGGGGCGTTTACTCGAACAATTCAAAGCAACCCCGCGCAGCGTCCTCTTTGGCACGGACAGCTTCTGGATGGGCGTGGATGTTCCGGGCGAGGCGCTATCCAATGTGATCATCACCCGGCTGCCTTTTGCCGTGCCGGACCATCCGTTGATCGAGGCGAAACTTGAACTGGTGGAAGAACGGGGCGGCGATCCGTTCACGGAATATTCGTTGCCGGAAGCGATCCTAAAACTTCGACAAGGCGTCGGTCGCCTGATCCGAACGAAGAGCGATCACGGCATCATCGTCATCCTCGACAACCGAATCGTAACCAAGCCGTACGGGCGCGCGTTTCTGCAGGCATTGCCCAAATGCCCGGTGAAGATTATTTAATATGTTCACTTGAACGTGAAGTTCGATTGAGTTTAATTTGAGCGCATGAAGCGCTCTATTTCGCGGGATCCGGCGGCAGCGAAAGATCAGGTAGGGCGTGACCGCCGGGCGCGCCGTCAACAGGAGATTGAGCAGATGTTAGCGATTCTGCACAAGTGGGGGATTCATACGCTTGGCCAGTTCGCTGCCCTCGATAAGGAGCAGGTTGGCGCACGGCTTGGTCCCGAAGCGGTGCGAATGTGGGAACGCGCGAACGGGCAGTCTAATCGGCTCCTCAAACTGGTCAGACCGCCTGAGTTATTCGAGGAGAGCTTCGAATTCGAAAACGAAATTGAAACAGCCGAGCCGCTGCTCTTTATGCTCCGCCGTTTTTTGGACCAGCTTTCCTTGCGACTGAGCGCGCTCTATCTGGTCGCAAAAGAACTGACGTTGCGAATTACCTTCGCGAATCCGCCTGCCCTACGGTGGGACGGATTCGCTGGAACGAACAAGCAGCAGTACGAACGCGTGTTCAAAATTCCGCAGCCGACCAACGATGTCGAGCTTCTCTTCCGGATGCTCCATACGCATCTGGAGAATTTTAAATCGGAACATCCCATCACTGCTGTCTCGTTGGAGGCGCAGCCAATCAAACCTCCAAAACAGCAATTTGGATTATTTGAAACGACATTGCGCAATCCTCATCAACTATCGGAAACCCTCGCGCGCTTGACTGCTCTCCTCGGGGCCGGTCGAGTCGGCACGCCGATTTTGGAACAAACACATCGGCCGGATGCGTTTCAAATGGAGTTGTTTGCGTGGGATGCTGCAGAGTCTGCTGTCCCCAGCGGAGAGCTTCCTGATGCGCTGAGGACAGCGCACACTACAACGGCGCTGCGAAGATTTCGTCCAGTTGCAACTGCATCTGTTTTCATTTCAGAAAACTGGCATCCTCAGAGCGAAAAAATTCGCGGCAAAGTCGTCGACCAGCGCGGTCCGTATTTGATTTCTGGAAATTGGTGGGACGAAAATTCGTGGGAGCGTGCCGAATGGGATTTGCAACTAGGGAAGAACGTCATGGTGCGTTGTCACCAGAGCTCGCCTTCGCTGCGGTCCGGTGTGGCAGGGATCGAAAAATGGGAGGTCGATGGGATTTATGATTGAGGGAAATCGTAATTTGAGATTCGTGAATCGTGAATCGAGAGCTGCTGTAACGATTCACGATGTAACGATTTAACGAATCACGTTGTATGCGCTACATCGAACTTCATGCGTGCAGCGCATTTAGTTTTCTGCGCGCCGCTTCGTTTCCAGAGCAATTAGCCGAGGTCGCCGCCGAATTATCAATGCCGGCGTTGGCGTTGCTCGATCGGAATGGGGTTTACGGGGCGCAACGCTTTTCCGTTGCGGCACGCGAGCAAAATATTCGGCCGATCATTGGCTGCGAATTGGAAATGGAAGATGGGAGCATCCTCCCGGTGCTCGTCAAAAACCGAACAGGCTACAAAAATTTGTGCGAACTGCTCACTCAAGCGCATTTGCGCAGCGAGAAAGGGGAGTGCGTGGTGCGATGGAATGAGCTGCCGCAATTTGCGGAAGGGCTGGTCGTGTTTCTGGGTAGCGCATGCGTCTCGCGTGCTGGTTTCGGCGTCGCGCCGAAACAATCTTTGAGACGATTCACAACTCGCGATGGATTTCGAGCGTCCAGAAAAGTTCGCGATGGCGAGGACGCCGTCGGTCCGAGCCGGACTGGCATTTGCACGCGAGGCGCGTGCGCTCCCCAGAACTCTGCGGATCGCGCGGAGTTTTTGATCGAAACTTTCGGGCGCGACAATGTGTTCGTTGAAATTCAGCGGCATTTACTTCGCGGAGAGGAGCGGATCAATCGGCAACTGGTCGATCTTGCGCGCGCGTATCGATTGTCCATTCTGGCCACAAATGGGGTGCAGTACGCAAAGCCTTACGGGCGCGAGGTTCTCGATGTTTTCACCTGTATTCGCGAACACACCCATCTGGATGCCGCTGGAAAACTGCTCACCCAAAACAGCGAGCGGCATTTGAAAAGCGAGGGTGAAATGCGCGAACTCTTTCGCGATTTACCGGAAGCGATCGAAAACACATTGCATCTTGCCGAGCGACTCACCTTTCGGCTCGAAAATCTCGGCTATGAATTTCCGGAATATCCAGTGCCGGCCGGTCACACGATGGATTCGTTTCTGCGCACGATCGTCTGGTTCGGCGCGCAACAGCGTTACGCCGCGATCAGCGTGAAGGTGAAACGGCAGCTTGAGGAAGAACTCGCGCTCATTAGCAAGCTCGGGTTCGCAGGATATTTTTTGATCGTTTGGGACATCGTGAATTTTTGCCGCGAACACAACATCATGGTGCAAGGACGCGGCAGCGCAGCCAACAGCGCCGTTTGTTATTGCCTCGGCATCACGCCGGTCGATCCGGTGAGCAGTCATTTGGTTTTCGAGCGGTTTTTAAACGAGAGCCGCAAAGGCTGGCCTGATATTGATCTCGATCTTCCGAGCGGCGACCGCCGCGAAGCGGTCATTCAGGAAATCTATCGCCGGTATGGCAAACATGGCGCGGCCATGACTGCAAACGTGATCAGTTATCGCGGACGCAGTGCTGCGCGCGAAATTGGCAAGGCGTTAAATTTTCCGCCGAGTATTCTGGATCGCTTCTCGCATTTATTTGCGAATGGCGATTTTCCACACACGCTCGATCTCGAATCGCAGATCGAACAGGCGGGTTTGCCCAAAGAACATCCACGGATGCCGGCATTCGTCAGGTTGTATCAATCTATCTACGGTTTGCCGCGACATCTTGGTCAGCATTCCGGCGGAATGATTATTTGCCAGAACAAACTGAGCTCGTTTGTGCCGCTGGAAAATGCGTCGATGCCGGGGCGGGTTGTCGCCCAATGGGACAAGGACGATTGCGAAGATCTCGGCATCGTGAAAGTCGATTTGCTCGGACTCGGGATGATGTCGGTGATGCAAGACGCAATTGAGTTGTGCCGGGAACGCGGGCGATCGATCGATCTTGCTCACATTCCCAAAGATGATGAGGCAACTTTCGACATTATGCAGAACGCCGACACGATTGGCGTGTTTCAAATCGAGAGTCGCGCCCAAATGGCGACCTTGCCGCGGATGAAGCCGAAATGTTTTTACGACGTGGTGATTGAAGTGGCGATCATTCGGCCAGGACCGATCCAGGGCGACATGGTGCATCCCTATCTGGCGCGCCGCGCCGGACGCGAACCGTTGACATATTTTGATCCGCGCCTGGAACCAGTTTTAGGCCGCACGCTCGGTGTCCCTTTGTTCCAGGAACAGATGCTTAAGATCGCGATGATCATGGCCGATTTTTCCGGTAATGAAGCCGAGGAGCTGCGGCGGGCGCTCAGTTTTCATCGTTCCGAAGAACGAATGCAGAAAGTAAGCGTGAAATTGCGCGCGGCCATGGAGCGAAAAGGCGTTGCGCCGGACAAGATCGACAAAATCATTCACTCGATCACGTCGTTCGCGCTTTACGGATTTCCCGAATCGCACGCGATCAGTTTCGCTATTCTCGCTTATGGGAGCGCTTATTTAAAAGTGCATCGTGCGCCAGAGTTTTACACGAGTCTGCTCAATAATCAGCCGATGGGCTTTTACACTCCGGCAACGATTGTGAAAGATGCGCAGCGACACGGGCTGAAGATCAAACCGGTTTGCGTGTCGCAATCCGATTGGCGTTGCACAGTTGTCGATGACAACACAGTGCGTTTGGGGTTTTGCGTAGTAAAC
>Ga0137375_10003042_pt1 | contig 19888 bp, 16 predicted proteins | sample SagtaG_24_FD_104936 | JGI IMG/M metagenome (GOLD analysis project Ga0137375, IMG submission 104936) | Vadose zone soil microbial communities from Sagehorn Ranch, Mendocino, California, USA - Sage1_R_113_16 metaG | ecosystem: Environmental > Terrestrial > Soil > Vadose zone | place: USA...
CAAGAGCCCGCAGCTCAGCCACTTCGCCGCGGGCAAGCCGTGGGTCGGTGCCAACGTCGCCAACCTGCCGGTGGAGCAGCGCCAGCTGCTGCTCGCCACCGCCCGCCTGCCCGCCGCCAGCGACCCGGCGGCCGAGCTGCTGCTGCTGAACGGGCTCACCGGCCAGGCCGAGGACCTGGGCGCGAACGTCATCGGCGGCCTGGGGCCGGTGCGCGGCTACCGCATGACCACCGACCTGCGCAAGCTGGGCCGCGAGCTGGCGCCCGACCGGCGCCTGCGCTTCCAGCAGCTCAACATGACCACGATGACCATGGACATGTGGCTCGACGGCTTCGGCTACCTACGCCGCATCCGCTACCAGCTCGAGAAGGACCGCCTGCGCAGCGCCCCGGCGGTGGCCATCACCGCCGACTTCGCCGGCTTCGGCACGCCGGTGAGGATCACCATCCCGCCGGCCAGCAAGGTCCACCTCTTCGGCGAGTGAGGCGCGGCAGCGGCCCCGGCTCCCGGAATGAAGCGGCCTCCTCGTCGGTTTGAACCGCCGACATGTGGAGGATGTACCGCCAGGTCGACATCGAGCCTGGCACCAAGCTGTCGCGCGGGGTGGTCCGGCGCGTCTGGGGCTATGCCCGCGCGTACCGCCTGCACATGCTCGCCTTCCTCGTCACCATCGGGCTGCTGGCGCTGCTCGGGGTCGTCCCGCCCCTGCTGGTCCGCACCCTGATCAACGACGCCATCCCGCGCCGCAGCTTCCACCTGGTCGACCTGATCGCCCTGGCGGCGATCGGCGTGGCCTTCGCCAACGCCCTCCTCTCGCTGGCGCAGCGCTGGATCTCCGCCCGCGTCGGCGAGGGGCTCATCTTCGACCTGCGCACCTCCCTGTTCGACCACGTCCAGGGGCAGCCGCTGGCGTTCTTCACCCACACCCAGACCGGCGCCCTCGTCAGCCGCATGAACAACGACGTGATCGGCGCCCAGCGGGCGCTGACCGGCACGCTGGGCTCGGTCGCCTCCAACGTCATCGGCCTGGCCACCACGCTGGGGGCCATGGTCCTGCTGAACTGGCGCATCACCCTGGTGGCGCTGGTGGTGCTGCCCCTGTTCCTGATCCCCGCCAAGCGGGTCGGCAAGCGGCTGCAGGCGATCACCCGCGAGTCGATGAACCTCAACGCCGCCATGAACACCACCATGAACGAGCGCTTCAACGTCGCCGGGGCGCTGCTGGTGATGCTGTTCGGCCGGCGCGACCGGGAGCTGGGGGAGTTCTCCGACAAGGCCGCCAAGGTGCGGGACGTCGGCGTGCGCGCCGCCATGGTCGGCCGCACCTTCTTCATCGCCCTCGGCCTGGTCGCGGCGGTCGGCACCGCGCTGGTCTACTGGCTCGGGGCGCGCCTGGTGCTCACCGGCCACCTCCGCCCCGGCGACGTGGTCGCGCTCGCCGCCTACGTCGGGCAGGTCTACGGGCCGCTGATCGCGCTGACCAACGCGCGCATCGACGTGATGAGCGCCTTCGTCTCCTTCGAGCGCGTCTTCGAGGTGCTCGACCACCCCAGCCCCATCACCGACCGGCCCGGCGCGCGCGACCTGATCGACCCGACCGGGCGCATCGAGTTCGAGCGGGTGCGGTTCTCGTATCCGAGCGCGGACGACTCCTCCATCGCCAGCCTGCTCGGCGCCAGGCCCGGCGAGCCCCCGGCGAGCCCCCAGACGAGGTCGTCGGGGCAGTTGGGGCGTCCGGCGGGCTCAAGGGGCGAAGCGCAGCCTGAACCACAACAGCGGGTCGCCGACACAGCCGCAGTCGCCCTGCCTGCGGGGCAGCCGGCGGTAGCCCCCCGGTCAACGAGCAGCGACGGCCAGCGCCCTGCCGGGCCGGTGCTGCGCGAGATCAGCTTCACCGCCGAGCCGGGGGAGCTGGTCGCCCTGGTCGGGCCGTCGGGCGCCGGCAAGACCACCACCGCCATGCTGGTCGCCCGGATCTACGACGTGAGCGCGGGTGGCGTGCGCATCGACGGAGTCGACATCCGCGACCTCACCCTGGAGAGCCTGCGCGGCGCCATCGGCCTGGTCGCCCAGGACCCGCACCTGTTCCACGACACCATCCTGGCCAACCTGCGCTACGCCAAGCCGGAGGCCACCCTCGAGGAGGTGGCGGCCGCCTGCCGCGCCGCCCGCATCATCGACCTGGTCGAGAGCCTGCCCGAAGGGTGGGACACGATCGTGGGGGAGCGCGGCTACCGCCTCTCCGGCGGCGAGAAGCAGCGCCTCGCCATCGCCCGCCTGCTCCTCGCCGACCCGGCCATCGTGATCCTCGACGAGGCCACCGCCCACCTCGACTCCGAGTCCGAGGTGCACATCCAGGAGGCACTCGCCGAGGCCCTCGCGGGGCGCACCAGCCTGGTGATCGCCCACCGCCTCTCCACCATCGTGCGCGCCGACCGCATCCTGGTGCTCGACCGCGGCCGCCTGGTCGAGCAGGGCACCCACACCGAGCTGCTGGCCGCCGGCGGGCTCTACGCCGAGCTGTACGAGACCCAGTTCGGCCGCGCCCCGACCTCCCCTGGACCCGGTGGCGGGCGCGACCAGGTGCCTCCGCCAGGTGACGGCGGCCACGCGCTGGTGAGCGGCGACGGCGCCGGCATGCGCGAGGAGCCCGGCGGGCGGAGCTGACCGGCCGGCCGTGGGGAAATTTCGGCGATCCCGGCATAGACTGCCCAGATGCTTCCGGTCCGCCAGCTCGGCGGGCGCCTCCCCCGGCTCGCCGAGCTCTCCCCCCTCGGCGGACGCCTCCCCAAGCGTGCCCCCCGGTCGTCCGCTGCCGCCTCGGCGCCGCGCCCGGCGCGGCTCACCGGGTTCAGCGGCGCGGCCGGCCGGCTCCGTGAACTCCTGGATGGCGTCGCCGTTCGCCGGGGGCTCGCGCCACGCCGGCCCGCCGGCGGCCCGCCCGGGCCGGCCCTGCTGGCCGGCCTGTGCTGCGTCTCCGCGCTGTTCCTGCTGCTCGGGATCGCGGTCACAGAGCGGGTGGCCTACCGGGGCCGGGTCCTGCCCGGCGTGCGGCTCGACGGCGTGGCGGTGGCCGGCCGCCCGCGGGCGGCCGTGCGCGGCGCCGTCGCGGCCACGGCGGCGAGGCTGGAGCGCGCGCCGCTCGGAGTCCGCGCCGGCCAGGCGCACCTCGAGCTGCGGCCGGCCGGCGTCGGCGTCACCGCCGACGAGCGGGCCACCACCGCGGCGGTGCTCGCCGCGGGGCGCCACGGCAACCCCGTCGGGCAGCTCCTCGGTCCGGTCCTGCGCCACCTGCACGCGGCCCAGGTGCCCTGGGCGGTGCGCTACGACCGCGGCGCCCTCGCCCACGCCGTCGACGGCTGGGCCGCGCAGGTCGACCAGGCGCCGGTCGAGGGCGGGCTGCGCCTCGACGGGACCACCGCGCTGCCGGTGACCCCCCGTACCGGGTCCACGCTCGACCGGCCAGGCGCGCTGGCCGCCGTGGCGGCGACCCTGGCCCATGCCGGCGGCGGCCCGGTCGAGCTGCCGCTGCGGCAGACCGCGCCGCGCATCGGCGGCGCCGAGGTCGACCGGGTGGTCGCGCAGGCCCGCGCCGTGCTGGCGGGACCCGTCACGATCACGGTGGACGGCCGCGAGCTGACGGCGGACCCGGCGGCCCTGGCCGCCGCGCTGCGGGCCGTCCCGGACGGCGGGCACCTCGGCCTCACGCTCGACCAGGGACGCCTGCGCGCCGCCATGGCGGCGCAGCTCGGCCAAGTTGAGCAGCCGGGCAGGGATGCGGCCTTCCGGGTGGCGGGTGGGCAGGTCCAGATCCTGCCGTCGATCGCCGCGCACCTGCTCGACCTCGGGCCCGTGACCAGCGCCATCCTGCAGGGCCGGCGCTCGGCGCAGAGCACCCTGGTCACGGTCGAGCTGCGCCGCAGCACCGCCTGGGCGCAGTCGCTCGGCATCCGCGGCAAGGTCTCCGAGTTCACCACCAGGCACCCTGCCGGCCAGCCGCGCGTGTCCAACATCCACCGCGCCGCCGACCTGCTCCGCGGCCAGGTGGTCGAGCCCGGCCAGCGCTTCTCCCTCAACCAGGCGATCGGCCCGCGCACGCCGGCACGCGGCTTCGTGCGCGCGCCAGTGATCGACCAGGGCGAGTTCAGCGAGGACTTCGGCGGCGGGGTGAGCCAGCTCGCCACCACCACCTTCAACGCCGTCTTCTTCGGCGGCTACAAGATCGTCACCTTCCAGCCCCACAGCTTCTACATCAGCCGCTACCCGATGGGCCGCGAGGCGACCGTCTCCCTGCCGGCGCCGGACCTGTCGTTCGTCGACGACACCCGCGCCGGGGTGCTGATCGAGACCTCCTACACCGACTCGTCGATCACCGTGACCTTCTACGGGGACAACGGCGGCCGGGTGGTCCGCGCGGAGGGGCCGCACGTCCTGGCAACCCACCAGCCGACCGGCCAGCCCGAGCAGGTCGACGACCCGGGGCTGCCGGCAGGCAAGGTGATCACCGAGCACGCCTTCACCGGCTACGACGTCGAGGTGTTCCGGGTGATCGAGGCGCCGGGCCAGCCGGCGACGCGCGAGCGCTTCTTCACCCGCTACAAGAGCTCCAACCCCAAGGTCATCCGCGGCACCGGCCCGCCCGCCTGAGCGGGCCTGCTCGACCGCGGAAGTGGCTCCGGGGGGCCGAGGCGAGGAGTGAAGCGGTGGCCCCCCGGAGCACGACGGTGTGGGTCTGGGGGCGAACTGGGTGCGACGCCCGCGCGGCCTTCGCGGAACGCTTGCCGGTCCGGCCGCGTGGACGCCGCCTGCCCCCGCCTCCAGGTCTACGGTCGCCTCCTAACGAGGCACCAACGCCGCACCCGGCGGCGGGAGCGTCGACCCAGGGTCGATCGGCGCGCCCGGCAGCGGCAGAATGCGGCTGCCCACCGTCCGGCGTCCGGCTACGCTATGACCGCGGTGACGGGCGATGGTTCGGCAAGGTGGTGTGTCAGGGTGGCGCCCCAGGTCAGGCGTAGCGCACGGGACTACGAGCAGGAGCTGCGGCGGCGCGAGCTCGCGGTCGGCCGCGCGCTGGTGCGGATCCTGCCCGCCGAGCGACGGGTCACCGTCCGCGAGCTGGCCGAGGCCCGCCGCGTGCTCGCCAACGCACTGCGCGACCTGCGCCACCTCGAGCGCCAGGTCGCGGCGGACATCCAGCAGCTCAGAAACCGTGCGGCGGGCACCCGCGGTGGCGCCACCGCGGCCAACGGCGGCCCCGCCGCCGCCCGGCCGCGGCCCGCCGCCCGACTGCCGCGTGAGCTGCCGGAGTACGAGGCGGCCAGGAACGCCATCGAGGACGTCCTTGCCCGCTGGGAGAGCCGCGAGGCGCAACTCGACGCCGAGGTTCATCGCCGCGGCGCGCGCAAGCCCCGGCGCTGACCTCTGGCGGGAAGGCGGGAAGGTCGCCACGGCAGCAGCGACCTTCCCTGCCGCTCGCGGCCGTCTCCAACGGGTGACGCGAGCGGCCAGGACAGGCTACCTGCACCTTCCCCCGCGCTCACCTCGGACGGGAGGTGCTTTCCGGTCATCCACAAGCCCGACCACCACGTCCACAAGGTTGTCCACAACATCGTGCACAGCCCGCATCGGGGAGCTGGCCTCGGGCTCCCCCCGGATCAATCAACCTCCAGCTCGGCGTCGTCCTGGCCGGTGAAGACCGGCTTTCCTGGCGGTGGCGCCTCGCGCAGGCGGTCCACGTCGATCCCGAGACGGGGTGGTGGGAGACGTCGGGCGGCCAGCCCGGTCGCGCCGGGGAGCGGCGGCATCCAACCGCCGGCGGCCCGCTGCGGCAGCGGCCGTGGCGAGGCGGGCCAGCCCCAGCTCAGCTGACGGGGTTGCGCACCGGCGCGTCGGTGGGCGCCGACGGCGAGCGACCGGCTCGACGGCCAGTCGGGCGGCGCCCACCACAGCCGCAGGAAGGCGCCGGTGGTCACCAGCAACGCCAGCAGGGCCATCCAGAGGAACGGGACCACCGAGGCCGGCTTCAGGTCGCGCAGCTCCTCGGTCACCAGCGCGACCGCCTTCTTGGTGGCCGCCACCGGCTGGCTCTCGGCCAGCTTGCGCACGGCCGGCAGGCGCACCAGCTTGCGCACCGCCGGCAGGACCATGCGCTCGGCCGCCGTCGCCGCGGTCGAGCCGATGGTCGTCACGGCCGACTTGAACGCCGCCGCCGGACCCGAGGTCGCTCCAGGCTGGGCGCCGATCGCCACGGAGCCGCCACCAGCAGGGTTCGACGGTGGGTTGCCGGTCGGGGTCGACCCGGGCGGCAGGGTGTTCGGGCCGATCACCACCGGCGCGGTGGTCGCCGGCGCGGTGGTCGGCGGGTCGGTGGGTGGAGGCGCGGTGGTCGGCGGGTCGGTGGGAGGTGGCGCGGTGGTCGGCGGGTCGGTCGCCGTCACCAGCGTGGTCGCCGGGTCGGTGGCCTGCGGCAGCACGGTGACCGTGGTGTCCACCTCGAGCCCAGGCACGGTCGGGTCCGACAGCAGGTCCCCTGCGGCAATTGCCGCCACGGCGGTCGTCCCCGCGCGGTCGCCGCCGGCGCCGGCGCCCGCCTGGATCAGCAGCACGGCGAGGACCGCGATCGCCACGACGCCCAGCGACCCTGGGAAGGATGATTTCTTCTTCTGCACGATGCGCTCCTGGCCGCCTGGATCAACCGATCCGATCAGCGGTCGCCCCCCCGAGGTGCGTCCCCGAGATCCCCGCGCCCCGCGACCGAATGGTGCGGGGCAGGCAGATCGTCCAAACATGCGCGGATCAACGCGTCAAGGGACGAACAGCCCGTGCCTGGTATAGCCGACAGTCAGAACAGAGTCAACGGTCACCGCGGCTTGGGTCGTAACCGCCTCAACCGCGCAGCCTCTCGGCCGCGTCCGGCGCCTGCCTGACCAGGCCGGCGAGCAGGCGCTCGGCGGTGGCGGCGGCCTCGTCGGTCACCCGCGGGACGGCGCCGCCGCCGGCGACGTCCACCAGCATGGTGGCAAGCCCCGCGCGGCGCTGGAAGAAGCTCGAGCGCACCCGCACGCTCTGCGCCTTGGCGACCGGCACCACCGCCGTGGACCGGTTCAGCGCGCCGCGGCGGGCGCTGAGGAAGCCGTCGTGCCTGGCGTGGCCGAGGTTGCGGTAGGCCGCCTCGCCGGCCAGGACCGCCAGCAGGGCCGCCGCGAACGCCACGACGACGCCGGCCCGCTGCGCCAGGCCGTCCAGGGGCCACAGCGCCACCGCGAGCACGACCGCCACCGCGAGCACCGGGACAACCCGCCGCACGATCGCCCGCCGGCGTGCCGCCGGCGGCGGGCGCAGCAGCGCGGGGACCGGGGCGGCGCCGGGCAGCAGCTCGCCGAGCAGCTGGTCGATCCGGGCGGTCGGCAGGATCGGGACGGTCAAGTGGTTGGCGGTGGCGTCTCCGTGGCCGGCCCGGCCCGCGCTCTGGATGCGCACGGCGGCGAAGCCGAGCCAGCGCCGCAGCAGCGACTCGTCGACGCGGACCACCTGGACGCGGGCGAGCGGGACCACGGCCTCCCTGCGCTCCAGCAGCCCGCGCCTGACCACCAGGTTGTCGCCGCCGCGGGCGAGCACGAAGCCGAAGTCGGTCACCAGGCTGGAGGCGGCGGCCAGGCCCAGCAGCAGCGCGACCACCAGCAGCCCGGCCAGCGCCAGCGCCGGCGGCGTCGACGGCGCCAGCGCCTGTGGGTCGAAGCGGCTGGTCAGCCTGTCGATCAGGGAGCGCGGCGCCTCCTGGAAGACCCAGCCGAACACGGCCAGCGCGGCCACCCCGCGCATGCTGGTGAGGCCGGCAAGGGCCACCTGCCCGGGCGAGAGGCGCACCAGCACCCGCTCCGCCGGCCGCGCCGGCGTCGGCTCCATGCCTGCCGCCGTCCCCGCCGGCGCCTGCACCGCCGCGGCGCGGGCGCGTAGCAGGGTGGCGCGCAGCCGCTCCGCCTCGGCGAGCGCGATCACCTCGAGGTCCGCCTCGGAGCCGCCGCTGCCCCCGGCCGTCTCCACCCGCAGGGTGGCGACGCCGAGCAGCCGGTGCAGCGGCTTGCGCACCAGGTCGACCTGCTGGATGCGGTCGAACGGGAGCAGGCGGCGCCTGCGTGCCAGCACGCCCTCCTCGATGCGCATGGCCGAGGAGTCCAGCGCGTAGGTGCGGCGCAGCCACTCGGCCACGACCACCGCGACCATCACGCTCGCGGCGAGCAGCAGCAGCCACAGCTCGCGCCGGGCGAGCACCAGCAGGGCGATCGGCCACAGCCGCCGGCCCTCGCGCACGGCCAGGAACACCGGACTGAGCGGGTGCAGGCGCTGTGCCCTGCCCAGCCACGGCTCGCCGGCCGCGGCGGGACCGTCCACCGGGGCGGCTTCGCCGGGCTCAGACCGCATCGCCGCTCCCGGCCCGCTGCAGGATCACCTGGCGCAGGGCGTCGGCCTCGCCGGTGGCGATGCCGGGGATGGTGGCGTCGCTCGACGCGGCCGCGGTGTGGACCCGCAGCCGCGCCAGGCCGATCAGCCGCTCGAGCGGCCCCTGGTTGATGTCGACGTACTGCACCCGGTAGTAGGGGATCGCCGAGTGGACCCGCTCGACCACGCCGTGGCGCAGCTCCAGCGCCTCATCGGCCACCTCGTAGCCCCAGTTGCGGTAGCGCACCCTGGGGACCTTCCAGGTGGTCAGCGCACCGAGCAGCAGGATCGGGACCGCCGCAAGCCCGGCCGGCCATGGCAGCTCCAGCCCGGCGGCGCGGACGCCCACGTCGGCCACGGCCGCCAGCACCACCAGCACGGCGCTCAAGGCCGCCTCCTCCACCGTCCAGACCGTGAGCATGCGCCGGTCGAGCGGCCGCACGCCCGTTGGGCCGGTGGCGGCGTTGCCGCCCTCCGGCGCGCCACCCTCGCTGGTCACGGTCACCTGCACCTCGACTTCGGTGAGCACTCCTCCAAGCAGCGTACCCAACCGGCGCCGGGTGGGCGGGCGCCGCGCGGCCCTCGCCTACAATGGGGCCCATGGGCAGTGACCAGATCCCCGACTTCAGCGCCCCGCCGCGCGTGCTCCTCGCCGCGCCGCGCGGCTACTGCGCCGGCGTCGACCGCGCCATCGAGATCGTCGAGGTCGCGCTCGACACCTACGGGCCACCCATCTACGTGCGCAAGCAGATCGTCCACAACCTCCACGTCGTGCGCCGCCTCGAAGGCCGCGGCGCGGTCTTCGTCGAGGAGCTGGACCAGGTGCCCGAGGGCTCGTGCGTGGTCTTCTCCGCCCACGGCGTCGCCCCCGAGGTGCACCGCGAGGCCAAGGCCAGGAGGATGCGGGTGATCGACGCGACCTGCCCGCTGGTCACCAAGGTCCACCAGGAGGCCCGCAAGTTCGCCGGCCAGGGCTACGACGTCGTCCTCATCGGCCACCAGGGCCACGAAGAGGTCGTCGGCACCATGGGCCAGGCCCCACGCGCCGTCCACCTGGTCGGCGACGCCGGCGAGGCGCGCGCCATCGACGTCCCCGACCCCGACAAGGTCGCCTACCTCACCCAGACGACCCTCTCGGTCGACGAGACCGCCGGCGTGGTCGACGTCCTGCGCGAACGCTTCCCCGTGCTGGCCGGGCCGCGCTCCGACGACATCTGCTACGCCACCCAGAACCGCCAGACGGCCGTCAAGGCCCTGGCGGAGGAGTGCGAGCTGGTCCTGGTGATCGGCGCGGACAATTCCTCCAACTCCAAGCGCCTGGTGGAGGTGGCCCGCGACCGCGGCCGTGCCGCCCACCTGATCGCCGAGGCCGCCGCCGTCGACCCCGCCTGGTTCGACGGCGTCACCACCGTCGGCGTCACCTCCGGCGCCTCCGCCCCCGAATGGCTGGTCGACGAGCTGGTCGAGGCCCTACGGCAGCGCGGCGCCGCCGAGGTGCACGAGCTCGCCGTGGTCGACGAGGACGTCCACTTCAACCTCCCCGGCGCCCTGCGCCGCGACGCCGAGGCGGTCCGGACCGCCTCGGCCGAATCCGCCGGGTAGGCGGCGCCCCCGCCACCCCACGGACGCAGCGACGCGGGCAGTGGCGAACTCAAGAAACTCTCATGGTTCGCGAGGAACCTTTCCGCGCCGCTTGGCGTCACATCCGGCGGCAGACGTCGCCAAGACAGCGAGGTGGCCACTGGCGCGCGCCGGCTGGACTGAGGAGCGACGAGGGAAGCCGGCGCATCGAGCGCCGGTGGCCCACCGAAGCGTTTGAGTAGAGGAGGCGGGCATGCGAGCGGGGCGCTGGTGGACCGTGCTGGTGGTGGCCACCGTGGTGGGGATGGGGCTGGCCGGCTGCTCGGGCGGCCGCGGGGACAGCGGCGGTGGCGCCGGGAGCGCGTCCCGGTCGGAGGCCGGGCCGACCGCGGCGCCCGCCCCGTCCGCGAACGGGGACACGGCGCAGGCGAGCAAGGCGGCCGGCAGCGTCCACCTGGTCGACCTGGGCAACCGCATCGTCCGAACCGCCACCGTCAACCTGGAGGTGCGCAAGGGCGGCATCGGCGACGCCATCTCCCAGGCCACCGAGGTGGCCGCCAGGAGCAAGGGCATCTACGTGGCCGCCTCGACCTCCCTGCCGTCCGACGGCGTCGCTCGCGGCCAGGTCACCTTCCGCGTACCGGTGGAGGCGTTCGAGGCGGTGCTGACCGACCTCAAGGCGCTCGGCACCTACCGCGGGGAGAAGTCGAGCACCGAGGACGTGACCAGCAACTACATCGACCTGAAGGGCCAGCTCACCGCGTGGCGGGCACAGGAGCGCGTGTACCTGAGGCTGCTCGACCGGGCCAGGTCGATCGCCGACGTGATCTCGGTCCAGAACCAGCTCCAACAGGTGCAGTCGAACATCGAGCGCCTCCAGGGCCAGGTCAACTACCTGGAAGACCAGTCGTCGTACTCCACCATCGTGCTCGCCTTGACCGAGCCGGGCGCCGCGGGCAGGCCCAAGGGCACCTTTGCCAAGGCCTGGGACCTTGCCCTGACCGGCCTGGTCAGGATGTCCGCTGCCGCGCTGGTGCTGGTGGTCTGGCTGGTCCCCCTGGCCGCGCTCGGCGCGGTCGCCCTGCTGGCGGTCCGCCTGGCCCGCCGACCGCGCGCGGCGGCAAGCACGGCCGGCGTCGGCCCCGGCTCCGGACCGGCCGGCGCCTGAGGCGCGCTACCCTCCCCGGGAAGATGCTGGCCTCGACCCGGGGAGGCCCCATGCGGGACCTGGCGCCGAACATGACCGACTACCTGGAGGCCCGGGCGTCGTTCCGGCTGGAAGTGCCCGACGAGTACAACTACGCCCGCGACGTGGTCGACGCCTGGGCCGCCCGGGAGCCGGACAAGCTAGCCCTGCTCGCGGTCGGCCCGGACGGCGGCGACGCCCGCCGCTTCAGCTTCGCCGACCTCGCCCGTACCTCCGACCGGGCGGCCCGCTTCCTCGCCGCCCAGGGCGTGCGCAAGGGCGACCGGGTGTTCGTGATGCTGCCCCGCATCCCCGACTGGTACGACGTGGTCCTCGGCTGCATCAAGCTGGGCGCCGTCCCCATGCCCGCCACCACCCTGCTCACCCCGCGCGACATCGCCTACCGGATCACCCAGGCCGACGCGGGCGTCGCGGTCGTCGACGCCGAAGGAGCGGCCAAGGTGGACCAGGTCGCCGGCGACTGCCCGAGCCTGCGGACCAAGGCCAGGCTGGACGGCTCGGGGACGGACGCCGGCTGGCTCTCCTGGGCCGACGGCCTCGCCGGGGCGGGCGCCGGCCCGCCCGAGGCGGAGCCGACCCGAGCCGACGACCCGATGCTGCTCTACTTCACCTCCGGCACCGTCGCCTATCCCAAGATGGTGATGCACACGCAGGCGTCGCTGGGGATCGGGCACCAGATCACGGCGCAGTTCTGGCAGGACCTGAAACCGAGCGACCTGCACTGGACGCTGTCGGACTTCGGCTGGGCCAAGGCGGCCTGGGGCAAGCTGTTCGGCCAGTGGGCGGTGGGCGCCGCCAATTTCCTGTGGGACCTGCGCGGCAAGCCCGACTTCGACCTGTTGCTGCGGCTGGTCGGTGAGCACCGGGTCACGACGTTCTGCGCGCCGCCGACGGTGTTCCGCGCGCTGGTCCAACTCGACCTGGGAAGGTACGACTGGTCGAGCCTGCGCCATTGCGTGTCGGCGGGCGAGCCGCTCAACCCCGAGGTGATCAAGGTCTGGAAGGATGCCACGGGCCTGACCATCTACGACGGCTACGGCCAGACCGAGACGGTCAACCTGGTCGCCAACTACCGCTGCCTGGAGGTGCGGCCGGGGTCGATGGGCAAGCCGACGCCCGGCTTCGACGTGTGCGTGGTGGACGACGACGGCAAGGTGCTGGGCGCGGGTGAGGAGGGGCACGTGGCGGTGCGGGTGGCTCCGGAGCGGCCGGTGGGGCTGTTCCGCGAGTACTGGCGCGACCCCGACGCCACGGCCGGCGCGTTCCGGGGGGACTGGTACTACACCGGCGACCGGGCGCAGGTGGACAAGGACGGTTACTTCTGGTTCGTGGGCCGCTCCGACGACGTGATCATCTCCTCCGCCTACCGGATCGGCCCGTTCGAGGTGGAATCGGCGCTGGTGGAGCATGCCGCGGTGGCGGAGGCGGCGGTGGTGGGCAAGCCCGACCCCGACCGTGGCCAGGTCGTCAAGGCGTTCGTGGTGCTGGCGCCCGGCCGGACGGGCTCCGACGACCTGGTCGGTGAGCTGCAGGATCACTGCAAGCGGGTCAGCGCCCCGTACAAGTACCCGCGCGAGATCGAGTTCGTCGCCGAGCTGCCCAAGACGATCTCGGGCAAGATCCGCCGCGTGGAGCTGCGCGAACGCGAGGCCGCCATCAGCGACGGCGTCGATCCCGGCTGAGCCGGTCCTCCCGGTCGGCCAGCACGACGGCTGTAGGTGCGGCGGGATACCCTGAACCGCTCCACCCCGCACCACGGGCGAGATCGGCTCGAGCAGCCGTGCGGGCTGGTCGCCGGCGTTCCAGAAGGTGTGGGCTAGGCTGCGGGGCTTGACGAGGAGGTCGCCGGGTCCCGCCTCGAGCACCTCGGGGCCGAGCTGGACGCCGACGCGGGTCTGCAGCGCAGTCAGCTCTTCCGGTCAATCCGTGGGCCGGCGAGCTTGGTTCACCTCGCGAGCGACCGCCCAGGCGTCCGCCACCGGACCCACGTGCCCGAGCTTGTCGGGGTTTTGCACCGAACGGATCGTCTGGATCCGCCCGTCTAGTACGTCAAGCGTCCAGGTATTGAGCACCTTGTTGTCCCGATCGCGGAAGATCGCGCCCGGCTGGCCGTTCACCTCGTGTGGATCCACCTCCACTCCGATCCGGACCAGCCAAGGGACGATCGAGGCAAGCACGCGGGCCACGTTCTCGACACCGATGATTGCCCTGGCCCATTGCGGGGCCTTGCCGCCGCCGTCCCCGACTATCTGAACGTCAGCGGCGAGCAGGTCCCGCAGGCCGTCGACGTCGCCTTCGCGCAGCGCGTCGAAGAACCGCGACGCCAGCTCATCCCGTTCCCGGCGGTCCGCCTCGAACCGAGGGCGCCCCGCGTCCATGTGGCGCCGTGCCCGCACCGCGAGTTGGCGGCACGCCGCCTCCGAGCGCCCCACGGCCGATGCGACCTCGGGGAAGCTGAACCCGAACACCTCCCGCAGCACGAAGACCGCCCGCTCGAGCGGGCTGAGCCGCTCGAGCAGGAGCAGGGCGGCCATCGACACCGAGTCGGCCAACTCCGCCGACCGCTCTGGGTCCTCATAGGGATCGGTGAGCAGCGGCTCGGGGAACCACTGGCCGACGTACTTCTCCCGCCGGACGCGGGCCGAGCGCAGCACGTCGACCGAGATCCGGGTGACCGCGGCCGAGAGGAAGGCCTTGGTCGAGGTGGGTTGCGTCGGGGAGGTCTCGAACCGCAGCCAGGTCTCCTGGACCGCGTCCTCGGCCTCGCTCACGCTGCCGAGGATCCGGTAGGCGATCGCGGACAGCAGCGGCCGCAGCTCCTCGAACTCCTCGGCCCGAGTCACGCCAACCCTTCCTTGAAGCCGTCGCGCCACGAGGGGTAGCGCAGCTCCCAGCCGAGCTCCCGCTTGGCCTTGGCGTTGGAGAAACCGCGCCCCTCGGTCATCATGCCCACCATCATCTCGCCGGCCAGCAGCCGGGCCAGCCACGCTGGGACCCGCCGCGGCGGTTTGGCCCCGGCGCACTCCGCGAGGTAGGGAAGCCACTCGCTGACCGGTGCCGGCTCGTCATCGACGATGTTGAACACGCCCTTCGCCTGCTGCTCCACCGCCAGGACGGTAGCGCTCGCCGCGTCGTCGACGTGCACCCACGAGAAGTAGCCGGTGCCGCCCCCGACGAGCGGGAACATCCGCTTGCGCACGAACTTGACCTGGTCGTCGTTGGCGCCCGGCCCGTAGAACGCGCCGTAGCGCAGGGCCGCGCCACCAGCCCTGACGACCACGTCCTCGAGGTGGTTGATCGCCTTCGTCCCCTCCACCACCTCCAGCGGGTCCTCCTCGGTCTTGACCCATCCGCCCTCGCGGATGCCATTGAAGCTGGCGTGGCTCTGCGCGACGAAGTGGGAGACGCCGGTCGCCTCGGCAGCGGCCAGCAGATGGTCGGTCCCCTCGCTGCGGAGCCGGTTGGTGGTGGCGAAGAAGCGGTCGGCCTTCCTCAGGTTGGGCTTGCCGGCGTGCGCCTCGGAAAGGCCCGTCATCTGGTTCACGATCGCGTCCGGTCGGGCCGCGGCCACCGCCTGGCCGACCGCGACCGCATCCAGCCCGTCCATCACGACGCCTTCTGCGCCCAGCCGCGTCAGCAAGCCCAACTTCGCCGCGCTCGTCGTCGTCGCCGTCACCTGGTGGCCCCGGGCCACGAGCTGCGGCACCAGCCGCCGCCCGAGGACCCCGGTCCCGCCTGCCACGAACACCCGCACAACCATCACCTTCCTGATTCCAGAATTGACTCTCAGCCCAGAGACGAGACAGCCCCGGACGTCTGTGACATGGGGAGCGAAGACAGTTGGGAGAAGATCGTTGGCGGCCGTTGGCCGATGCGCCCACTGTGTCAAGGGCTGGTGAGCTGACTCCGTCCGCTCCTGACCGCGAGGGCTCCGGCAAACCATTCGTGGTCACCTCGGGGACGCTCGGGCTCACGCCGGGACGCCTCGGGACGGAAGAGGACCCGGGGTTGCCCGCAGCGCCCAGGGTCGCGTCGGAGAACGCGGCGATCGCGCTGGCTGAGCGCGGGTGCCGGGTGGGTTAGGCTCAGCGGATGCGGACCTGGGTGGCACTACTGCGGGGGATCAACGTCGGGGGGCACCACAAGGTCTCGATGCCGGCGCTGCGGGAGGCGTTGGCCGAGGCCGGGTTCGAGGACGTTCGCACCTACGTCAACAGCGGCAATGTGGTGGCGCGCTCGGCCTACGCGCAGCCTGCCCAGGTGTCGGCCGCGGTGCACCGGGTGATCACCGAGCGGTTCGGCTTGGACGTGGCCGTAGTGGTGCGCACCGCCGAGCAGCTGGCGGGGGTACTTGCCTGGAACCCGTTCCCCGACGCCGCGGCAAACCGCCCGCAGCTGGTGCACGTCCTTCACCTGGCCGCAACCCCAGACCCTGAACGGGTGCGCGACCTGCTCGCCGCCGATGTCACACCCGATCAGCTGGCAGCCCGCGGCGCCGAGGTCGTGGTCGCCTACGCCAAGAGCAGCCAGCGCAGTCCCACCGAGGGCCCGCTGCGCCGCCTCGGCGTTGCGACGACTTCCCGCAACTGGCGCACCCTGACTGCCCTGGTCGACCTGGCCGCCAAGCGGTGACACGCCGCATCCCCCTGACAGCCCTAGCACTTCGCACTCCGGCATGCCCCGCAACGACGACGAGGTCGCCAAAGACCGCCGGCCAGAGTGTCAGCTCGGCGGGGTAGGCTGGCCGCCTCCGTGATCCACCCTCAGGAGGCTCGCCCATGACCGCCGGAGACGTGCTCCTCCTAATCGGAACGACCAAGGGGGCGTTCCTGTTCAGCGCGGACGCCGAGCGGCGGCACTTCGAGGCCGACGGGCCGCACTTCCACGGCCAGGCCATCTACGCGCTGGCGTTCGACGGGCGTGGTGGGCGCCGCCGGCTGCTGGCCGGGGCCGAGTCGAGCCACTGGGGCTCGGTGGTGCGCTGGTCCGACGACCTCGGCAAGACCTGGGCAGACCCGGACGAGGGCAACATCCGCTTCCCGGAGTCGAGCGGCGGGGCGCTGAAGCGGGTCTGGCAGCTGCGGCCGGACGGTGACCTGCGCCCCGACACGGTGTGGGCCGGGGTCGACCCGGCCGCGTTGTTCCGCTCGGACGACGGCGGGGAGACCTTCGAGCTGGTGAAGGGGCTCTGGGACCACCCGCACCGGCAGCGCTGGACGCCCGGCGGCGGTGGGCTGTGCCTGCACACGGTGTTGCCGCACCCGGGCGACCCGGAGCGGATCTGGGTGGCGATCTCCACCGGTGGGGTGTACCGCTCCGACGACGGTGGCGCCTCGTGGCGGCCGCGCAACCAGGGGGTCCGCGCGCAGTTCCTGCCTGAGCCGGACCGCTACCCGGAGTACGGCCAGTGCGTGCACAAGATCGACCTGGCCGCCGGCCGGCCCGATCGCCTCTACCTGCAGAACCACTGGGGGCTGTACCGCAGCGACGACGGTGGCGACAACTGGGTGGACATGGCCAACGGGGTGCCGAGCGACTTCGGCTTCCCGATGGTCGCCCACCCGGGCGACCCGGACGCGGCCTACATCATCCCGCTCACGTCGGACGGGTTCCGTTGCACGCCCGATGCTCGTATGCAGGTGTTCCGCACCCGCGACGCCGGCGACTCGTGGGAGCCGCTCGGCGCCGGCCTGCCCCAGCGAGATGCCTACATGACGGTGCTGCGCGACGGGTTCGCCAGCGACGGCCTCGAGCCGGCGGGCCTGTACTTCGGCACCCGCACCGGCCAGCTCTTCGCCTCTACCGACCAGGGAGAGAGCTGGCGCATCCTGGCCGAGTGGCTGCCGCCGGTCACCTGCGTCAAGGCCGCGGTGATTCCTTCCTAGCACCATGGCAACCGTCCACCTGCCGGCGGCGCTGAGCGCCTACGCCGAGCAGCGCCGCCACGTCGAGGTGCCGCTCCCGCCCGAGGGCGCGACCGTCGCCGCCTTGCTCGATGCCCTCGGCAGCGCCCACCCCGGCGTGCGCCAGCGCGTCCAGAACGAGCAGGGCGCCCTCCGTCCCCACGTCAACGTCTTCGTCAACGGCGAGAGCATCCGCTACCTCGACGGCCTCTCCACCCAGCTCTCCCAGAGCGACGAGGTCTGGATCCTCCCCGCCGTCTCGGGCGGCTGACTGCCTGGGACGTTAGACGTTGAAGCGGACGTGGAGGACGTCGCCTTCTGCGACGACGTAGGAGCGGCTCTCGGTGCGCATCAGGCCCTTGGAGCGGGCGGCGTCCCAGCCGCCGGCCGCGACCACGTCGTCGAAGGGGATCACCTCGGCGCGGATGAAGCCGCGTTCCAGGTCGGAGTGGATGCGTCCGGCGGCTTCGGGGGCGGTGGCGCCGCGGCGGACCTCCCATGCTCTGGTCTCGTCCTCGCCGGTGGTCAGGAAGGTGAGCAGGTCGAGCAGGCGCCAGGCGGCGCCGACGACCTGGTCGAGGCCGCTGCGCTCGACCCCGACCTCGCGCAGGTAGGCGGCGGCGTCCTCGGGGGCCAACTCGGCGGCCTCGGCCTCGAGGGCGCCGGGCAGCGCGACGGTGGGGATGCCGAGCGCCTGCTCGGTCTCGGCGGCGTGGGCGCCCGCCTGGGCGGCCTCGTCCTCGCCGAGGTTGACCACGGCCAAGACCGGCTTGAGGGTGAGCGGAGCGAAGTTGCGCAGCACCTTCAGCTCCTCGGGCTCCCAGGTGGCGGCCCGCAGGGGAGTGCCCTGGTCCAGCAGGTCGCGCGCCTTGGCAAGGGTGGTCGCTTCGAGGGCGGCCTCCTTGACCCCGGCGCGGGCGCGCCTGGCCGCCTTGTCGGCGCCGCCGGCGACGCTGGCGAGGTCGGCCATGGCCAGCTCGAGGGTGAGGTCGGCGGCGGCCGCCGCCGGGGTGCTGGCTCGCTGCGGCGTGCCAGCCCCGCCGTCGAACGCGGCCAGGACCATCGCCAGCGCGTCGACCTCGCGCAGCGCCCCGAGCCCCTGGGCCGACAGCTCGCCGCCGCGGGCGCCGACCGAGAGGCCGGCCACGTCGACGAAGCGCACCTGGACGTAGACGCGCTTGCGCGAGCGCTCCAGCTCGGCGAGCAGGTCGACGCGCCGGTCGGGCACCGGCACGGCCGCCAGGTTGGCGCGGCCGGCGGCCCCGCCAGCGGGGACGCCGGCCCGGGTGAGCGCGTTGAACAGGGTGGTCTTGCCGGCGAAGGGCAGGCCGACGATGCCGATGTCCTTCATCTGACTGGCTGCACCTCACAGCGGGCTGGACAGTGGACAGGAGCTGGATTGTAGTGGCGCCACCGGGAACCTTTCGGTCCGACGGGAGCGTCCAACGCGACATGATGAAGAAGACCATCGTCCTCTCCAGCGGCCTCCTCGTGGCTTCCGCCCTCCTGCTCGGCGCCTGCGCCAGCCCGGACGACCAGCAGGGCGCGGCCTCGGGCGGGGCCGCCACCTCGACCACCGCCGCTCCGGCCAGCGGCGGGTCGACATCCCCATCCCCCAGCCCCGAGCCCCGTGACCAGATCAAGGTGGTGGCCACGGGGACCGTGCAGCGCGGCGTCGAGCCCGGTTGCCTGATCCTGGACACCGGCAAGGAGCGCTTCGTGCTGCTGTCCAAGGACAAGAGCAAGCTCACCGCCGGGTCCAAGGTGGAGGTCACCGGCGTCCGCTCAGCCGGCCAGATCAGCTACTGCCAGCAGGGCAACCCGCTGGAGGTGCAGTCGGTCAAGCCGGCCTCCTAGCCAGTCCCCCCCACGGCCCGGGCGCCGGTGGCGCCCGGGCCGTCCATTGGCGGCCCATCAGGTGACCGTGGAGGTCCTACTTCGTTCTGCGTATGAGCTGGGCTCGGCGCCTCCGCAACACTGCGGAACCTGCCCACAGTCCGTGGCCGTGGTCCACGAACCGTGGTTTCCTGGGTCTTCGAGGCTCGGCGGCATGGCTCTCTTGGGACGCCGCCGGGTGGTCGTGGCACTCGGAGGCGACGTGGGCAGACGAGATCCCGCCACTCACCGGGCGGGACGCGGAGCCGACCGGCAGCAGGCCCCGGCCGCCGCGGCGCCACGGAGCGTCAACCTGGTGCTCGGGGGCGACGCGGTGCTGCGCGCGGCCGACATCGACGTCGGTCAGGCGCGCGAGCGACGCCGCCAGCGCCGGCTCGCCCGGCTGGCCGTGATCCTCTGGGCGCTGTGCGGCTTCGCCTGGTACCGGGTGCTGACCGGCCGCTCGGTCAACCCGCTGGCCGGGCTCAGCCTCGGCCCCGAGGCGATCTTCTGGCTGCCCCTGCTCCTGATCATCCTGCTGCTGGCGGTCGTCACCCTGCTGCCCCTGGTGGGGCAGGGGCGCTCGCCGCACCTGCTGTACCGGCCCGAGCAGATCGACGTGACGCTCGACGACGTCAAGGGCCTCGACGCCGTGCGCGACGAGGTCGTCAAGACGCTGAACCTGTTCCTCGGCTACGCCACCTTCCGCGACCAGCTCGGCGGCAACCCGCGCCGCGGCATCCTCTTCGAGGGGCTGCCAGGCACCGGCAAGACCCACATGGCCAAGGCGATGGCCAGGCACGCCGGGGTGCCGTTCCTGTTCGTCTCGGCCACCAGCTTCCAGTCGATGTGGTACGGCATGACCGCGCGCAAGATCCGCTCG
>Ga0137375_10003061_pt1 | contig 19839 bp, 18 predicted proteins | sample SagtaG_24_FD_104936 | JGI IMG/M metagenome (GOLD analysis project Ga0137375, IMG submission 104936) | Vadose zone soil microbial communities from Sagehorn Ranch, Mendocino, California, USA - Sage1_R_113_16 metaG | ecosystem: Environmental > Terrestrial > Soil > Vadose zone | place: USA...
ATGGCAACCTTTGCCCGGCGCTATCGTCTGCGCCAGTTTTCACCAGTCGAAAGACTGCTCGAAACGCTGCTGAGCACTTATCGCGAATGGGGCGGCACGGCTGTGCCGAACATAGCGATTCTCGATTGGGAGAACCTGCCGACATCCAACGAATTCGTTCTACTGCGGAATCATTTCACGGCCCATGGTGTTCCCACCATCATCTGTTCGCCAGACGATCTCGAATACCGGAGCGGCGAACTGCGATCCGGCATCTTCCGCGTCGATCTTGTTTATAAACGAATACTCATCCACGAATTCCTCGCCCGCTACGACGATAGGCATCCACTCATCCGCGCATACGTGAACCACGATGTTTGTCTCGTGAATCCGTTCCGATGCAAAATCGTGCACAAGAAGGCCGCGTTCGAGATGCTCACCGACGACGAGCATCAAAATTGGTTTACACACAGCGAAAAGGAAGCGATCCGTCGCTCGGTGCCGTGGACTCGACGTGTTGCCGACCGGAAGACGACACGGAAGGGACGCCCGATCGATCTGCTCGAATTCATCCATAGAAATCGCTCGCTTTTTGTTCTCAAACCAAACGACGATTACGGGGGACGAGGCGTTTATCTCGGCTCGCAATTGGAAGAGCGCGAGTGGGACAATGCCATCGCGACCGCGCTTTCAGGAGATTACGTCGTGCAGGAAGCGATCGATTTGCACACAGAAGTCTTTCCGATCTTCAGCGAGACCGATTGGAAGCTGCAGCCGATGTTCGTTGACACGAACCCATTCCTCTTTCGAGGCAACGTCTGCGGCGCGATGGTTCGTCTATCCAGTTCGCCAATCGTCAACGTCACCTCTGGTGGAGGCGAAACAGGATTCTTCGTAATCGAGGATGCAGTGTGACTCTGGTTGAAATTGCGAGAAACCGCTGTCGGTTAACGTCGCAAAGGAATTAAACCGACGATCGCGAGAACAATTCCGGCGATTTAGGCTCTAAGGTGAAGTGTGTCACCGGAGCGGCGAGCCCCTCGCACGCGCACGCTAGGCCCACCACACCTCAGTGCATGACCCGGCGCGCTAAGAGCATTGTCACGCGTCTGAGAATTCGGCGTTTCGCGTTGCGCAATTTTTGCAAAGTAAAAGCCAATCCCCGCGCAGCGCGGCGGTGGCGGCGATCGTAATCTGGACCGCGAAAGGAACGGTCATGAAAACAGATGTTGTTCTAACGATGGATGAATATCTCGATCAATGCTGTGCTTTCCCGAAACCAGTGAGTCCGCCGGCTCGCGAGGCTCGGCATGTTCCAATTACAGCGGAAAACGACTTGGAGTCGGATACGGAAGCACATGGTTGCCGATGCGATCGGTGGGGCCATCCGTATCCCGGATGCGTCAACTCTCCGCACGAGTCCGAGCAGAACGCAGCAGTTTTTGGTGAAGTGACAAATAAGAGGTAAGCAAAATGGAATACCTGATTGTATTGGGTGTGGTGGCGACGATGGCGCTGTATACGTTAATCATTGCGCGATGCTTAAGAGCGCCCGCCGGAATGGCAATAACATTCATCGCGTACTCCGCGCGACTGGCTTGTTAATCCGACGATCAGCCGTCACGCGGCTTTGCCTGTGCGCTTGCTTGACGCAAGACGCGCGCGGAAATCGCTCGGCGATCGTCTGAAAACGCGTTTGAAGGTGCGATTGAATTGCGTGAGCGATTGAAACCCCACGTCGTAGGCGATCTCCGGAAAATGCGGCGCTTTCGATCCCGAGAGCTTCAAACTTAGAATCTTGATTCAACCTTTCTGTGTTTGAACTGGTGTGAAGCTAAAGACAATGATCTGCGCGTGGCGTGGCTGCCAAAGATGAAAATCGACGCGAAAGCGCCCGATTTTCTGCGCGAACATCATGCTCGGAATTGATAAGGCCAAAAAGCTTTTCTGTTTCACCGCGGGCGAAGAACGGCGCATCAAGAAACTCGGTTACCCAATTCATTTCATGAGCGTCGGTCAGATAAAACGTCACTTGCACATCTTCATCGGAATTTTCCACAATGATAATGCCATAGTTATAGACGTCGGCGCTCCTGAATTCGCCCTCGAAAAAGATGGTGCAACGTTTTTGCACTTCAGTGACACGCAGTTGAGCTGCTTTGAAATGTGAAACAACATTCGCGTACGTAAGCGGCTGGGGATTTACAGCTTCCGTTTGCGATTTTGATTTCGAGGGTTGAGCGGCAAATGCGCTGCCGATCGACAGGATGGCAGCCAGAGTGCTGATGAGGATTGGATGCTTCATGTTTGTGTTTTGGTTGAAGTTAATGCCGGGCGTTCATGGCTGGGCACCACAAGAACCGGGCAGTGCGCATGTCGAACAACGTATTCGGCCGTGCTTCCAAGCAAGACATGCTTAAAACCGGTTCTTCCGTGAGTCGAAGTGACGATGAGGTCCGCAGCGCAATCCCTAGCACCATCACAGATCTGTTGCCCGGCATGACCAGTTTGCAGAGATGTCTCAACCTGAAGGCCGCCCCAATCGGTTTTTTCAACCAGATCGCGCATCTGTTCGCGAGCCGTTTTCTCGACGGACTGCATAAGCCGCGGCAGGTCGTATCGCCCATACTCGTCACTCGCGACGTAGTATTGGAAGTGAACCGAATTCAGCAAGACAAGCCTGGATTTAAACTCCTTCGCGAAAGCCTTTGCATAGGCCAGTCCCTTCATCGAACATTCCGAAAAATCGATCGGCACGAGAATTTTGCGGAAACTCGTGGCCCGGCTTGAGAGATCGCGATCGCGCGTTACCAGAACCCGACACGGGGAATAGCGCACGACGCGTTCAGCGGTGCTGCCAATCAGGAGATGTTTGAGGCCGGTGTTTCCGCGGGTAGCGAGGACGATTAAATCGATCTTGATGTCGCGCGCCAGCCGGCAGATCCCTTCGAAAGGCTGGCCCTTCAGCGCGTGGAGATTTTCTGCCGGCAACGCGATCGAATATTTTTTCGCTACATCTTTCAGGTGCCAATGGACAGATCGATCGATCTCCAGTTCCGTAAAAACGAGCGGCATAGCGACGAGGGTGGTAATCGGAAATTCCCGCCCGAAAACATGAACGAGGTGCAGTTGAGCGCCGAACTTTGCGATCAACGGCAGTGCGAACTGAACTGCGCTCAATGATGGCGCGGAAAAGTCCACGGGAACAAGAACGTTGCGAATTTGCAAGGCTTGGCGGTCTCGTTTACGAGGCTGCTCACGTCTTGAGACCCGTGATCTGGATTTGTTTGCGAGCATTGTTTTCGATCTCATCTCGAAAGGCCGTGTTTCATGGCCGGATGGCGACCTTCAGAACGCCGTCTCGACGCGATCCGAAGAGGTCGTACGCTTCAACAATTTGATCGAGTGAAAATTTGTGTGTAAGCAGCGGCGTGGGATCAAAACGTTTTGTTTGCACCATTGCCATCAACCGGCGCATCCGTTCTTTGCCTCCCGGACACAGCGTTGTCACAATTTTGTAATCGCCAATGCCCGCTGCAAATGCGTCGTGGGGCACTTGGAGTTTTCCCGAATAAACGCCGAGGCTGCTGAGGGTGCCGCCTGGGTGCAAGCAACGCAGGCAATTCTCAAAAGTCTCTTGAATGCCGAGAGCTTCAATCGCGACATCTGCGCCGCCGCTGGTAAGCCGCTTCACCTCTTCGACGACGTTCACTTGTTTCGGGTCGAGCACAACATCGGCGCCCATTTGTTTCGCCATCTTCATGCGCACAGGATCGCCTTCCACGCCGATGACGAATGACGCGCCCATCAGCTTCGCGCCCACGGTTGAGCAGAGTCCGATCGGTCCCTGGGCAAAGACTACCACCGTGTCACCGATGCGAATGTTTGCGGATTCGGCGCCGCTGAATCCGGTCGAGGAAATGTCGGAAAGCAGGACGACCTGTTCGTCCCTTAATTCATCCGGAATTTTCGCAAGATTGGCCTGCGCATTCGGGACCAGCAAATATTCTGCCTGCGCGCCGTTTATGGTGTTGCCGAAACGCCAGCCGCCGACCGCTTCGACTCCGTCGCCGTGACCGCATTGCGACCATTGCGCTGACAAACAAGCGCGACATTGGCCGCATGGTGTGATGGCCCCAACCAGAACACGGTTGCCGATTTTGTAGCCACTAACTCCTGCACCCAGTTCTTCGATGACGCCGACCGGTTCGTGTCCGATGACGAGTCCTGGCTTTACCTGGTATTCACCTCGAAGAATGTGGAGATCCGTGCCGCAAATGGTCGTCAGGGTTATCCGAATGACTGCTTCGCCAGCGCTGGCGATTGGGCGCGGCACTTCTTCGACTCGGATATCATTTGGGCCGTGAAATACGTTGGCCCTCATCGTTAGCATATTGACCTTCCTGATTACGCAATCGTTAGTTCGAGTTTCGCGTCGCGCAGTTGCCGGATCACGATTTCCAGTTCCGTTGCCGTGATGGGTTTTGCCAGACAGGCAGCGGCCCCATTGGCATATCCCACGGCCGCAGCATGGTAGGTGTCACTCAAAGTGGCAACAATCACTGGCAGCTTTTCGAGACACTTGTTGATCGCGCTGAGTAAGGTCATGCCGTGACAGCCGTCATCGAAATCGATTACGACAAGATTGAGTTCGTGACTGTGCGCTGAGATATCTTGCAGGGCTTCGTCGACGTCTCGCGCAATTAGAACAACAGCATTGTGGAGCGCTTCAGACACTGTTTTTTCGAAACTGCAATCACGCGTTAGTAGAAGAACAAGCGGAGCATTTATTTGTTTTGCTTTGGTCGCGGCTAGGGTTTGTTCGTTTTTGAGCTGAATTTGAGCAGCAGGCGCCGGAATTCGCTCTTGGCAGTAAAGATTTGCCGTTGTCATGATTCATCGTTGCGTGGTCCTGAGGACGTCGCTTGTCCTCGCTTGCTAAAGATCGATCATTTTTTGCGGTCGTTATGCGATACACCGGCAAGAAATGCGCAGCGAATCACAAGTGCCGCCGAGATGATATCTGCAATGACAGGGAATAATTTGGTATGGAGAAGAATAGTTCCTCGAATGCGGCTACCGTCGAGCCAAGTCGCGATACGTGGTCGCGCGTGGCCCGGTTGATCGGCGAGTACCCGGCCGTCAAGCAGGTCCGGCTTAATTCGCAGGGCCACGGCGTCACCGTTGGGTTTTATCAAGCACCCTCCGAAGAAACGTTGGAGCGGATCAAGTCGGCAGTTCGCCGGGAATTGTCTGGAGAATGGGATGTCTCCATCGTGGCCGACGGCGAATCACCGGCGCTGCATCTGCACAAGATCGACAGGTACACTACGGAAATTCATCGGGATCATCCGGTGAACGAACCGACGGTAATTTGGAAAAGTATTCCGTTGCCGGCGTGGCGAAATCGTCCGTTCCCCCGACCAGTTGCGCGCGACCACCGCGTTATGCTTGTGCTCGCAGGCGCATGCGGACTCAGCACGCTAATTGGCTTTGTGCTTGAGCGCGCCGGATCCAGCGCAGCGCTCAGCCTGGTTTGTTTTGCCGGCGCGTACTTCACCGGCGGTTGGTTTGCGACACAGGATCTATGGCACGCGCTGAAGCGTGGCAAGATTGACATCCAGTTCTTGATGATCGCCGTCGCGGTTGGCGCGCTGTTTGTGAACGCATGGACCGAAGGTGCCACGCTGCTCTTTCTTTTTTCGCTTAGTAACGCGCTTGAACAATTCGCGAATCATCGTACCCGCAAGTCAATCGAGTCGCTACTCAAGGTCGCTCCAAAGCAAGCCTGTCGTCGTGAGCGTCACCGGTGGATGGAAGTGCCGTTGGAGCAGGTCAGCCCCGGTGACGAACTGCTCGTCAAACCGGGCGAACTTTTCCCAATCGATGGCATGATGATCGAAGGGGCGACCTCGGCCGATGAATCCGCGCTGACCGGTGAAGCGATTCCTGTCGCGAAAGAAATCGGCGATGCGGTCAGCGGCGGCACGCTCAACCTCGATGGTCAATCAGTTATCCGCGCCACGCGCGAGCTGGAGGACAGCGCGCTCAATCGCATTCTTGCGCTGATCGAAGTGGCGCAGCAGCAGAAAGCGCCGGCCCAACGCTTCACCGATTCCTTTAGTCGCTACTACACGTGGGTCGCGCTTTCTCTGAGTGTCGTTGTCTTCGCCATGCTGCTCTTGTTCCAACGTCCAATCACAGATGCGTTTTATCGCGCGATGACTGTGCTCGTGGTCGCGTCGCCTTGCGCGCTAGTGCTGTCGATCCCGTCGGCGATTCTCGTTGCAATCGCAGCCGGTGCGCACCGCGGCATTTTGTTTCGCGGCGGTGTGGCTATCGAAAATCTCGCGGGAGCAACTCAGTTCGCATTCGATAAAACCGGAACACTGACGAAAGGCGCACTTGTCGTGTCGAAAATCGACGCTTTTGAGCTGCAAACCAGAGGTGGCGTTCTTCAAATTGCGGCGTCGGTTGCACACTTTTCCACGCACCCGCTGGCGCGGGCGATCGCGGCTGAGGCGGAGAAGCGCAAGCTACCTCTGCTAACAACAACAGATTTCTTGAACGTTGCCGGACTAGGAATGGAGGCTTCAATTGCTGAAAAGAGACTTTTCGTCGGCAGCCGACGCCTAATGCGCGACCGCGGCATCGCCTTACCAGCCATGGCATCAACGAACGATGCGGAAGTGTGGATCGGGGGCGAGCGAGCGCTCGGCGTGATTTATCTGCGCGATGAGATCAGGCCAGCTGCGAAAGGCGTGATTGCTTTTTTGAAGCGATCAGGCTTGTCAGTGACGCTGCTGACCGGAGATCGCCCGGGTCCGGCAGCGATGGTTGCTGACCATGTCGGGATCACTGACGTGCGTGCGGAGCTTAGTCCGCAAGGCAAACTGCAATGTATTCACGATTGGCGTGTCGCTGGGAAAAAGGTCGCGATGGTCGGCGACGGCATCAACGATGCGCCGAGCCTCACCGCTGCGGACGCCTCAATCGGTATGGGGGCGCGCGGTTCCGACGCCGCACTGGAACAGGCCGACGTAGTCTTGATGCACGACAAGATTGAGAATGTCGAAGAAGCGTTCGGTCTGAGCCGGCGCGCGCGCTCGATCATTCGCCAGAACATTGTAATTTCTCTTGGCGTAATCCTTTTCCTGATTGTTTCCGCACTGGCAGAGAAGATTAATCTCACCGCTGGCGTGATCGGCCACGAAGGCAGCACAGTTCTTGTTATTTTGAACGGCCTGCGTTTGCTGCGGTTCCAGCGAGCATCGTAAGGACTTAGGCGGACCGGCTGACCGCAATTGCGTTAAAATTCCGTGCAGGCGTATTTACGCGGTTTTGCCCGCGCGTGACGATAAGCGCTCGCGGAACTCGCTCGGTGATTGACCAAAGACGCGTTTAAATGTGCGATTGAATTGCGTAAGCGATTGGAACCCCACGTCGTACGCAATTTCGCTGACGCGCAGGTTCGGATTGAGAAGCCGGGTCCGCGCATCTTCCAAACGCACCCGGGCAACGTAATCGGTGAACGTCAACCCGGTGGCTCTGTGAAAAACTTTGCAGAAATGAAATACGCTCGCTCCAGCCGCCTTCGCGACGTCAGCCAGCGATAATTCTTCGGTCTTATGCTTGTCGATATACTCCCGCGCCTTAAGAACAAGAGGTGGCTCGGCATTACTCTTTTCCATCATCAGTTGATTGCTCAACGCCGAAAGTTGATCGGCAAAGAATGCAAGAAGCCTCACGATTGCATTGTATTTCTCAGGCGGGATCATGGGAGTTTTCTCCCACGCTTTGCGAATTTCGCCCGTGAATCGCACTCCGCACTGCTCCAATTCGCGACTCACTTTTGTGCTCTCCGATTTAGCCGGCATGTGACGTAACACCTGGCCGATGCGCAGATATCCGATGATCTGTGCCCCGAGTCTCACTGGCACTGCCGTTTCGGTTAACCCGAAGGGACAGGTGACGGTGTGCGGGATTAATCCAGTGTGGTCAATAATATCCTGATGGGCTTGTAAACAAACCGCCAGCGTGGCAGGGCGCTCGGCGAGCATGGCGCAGAACGGATTCTGATGCTTCTTCCCTTGATGTTCCAATTGCCAATAGTCAACAGGACGTAGCGTTAAGGGCAGTCCTGTCGCCTCGCTGAAGACCTGCTCGTAATTGCGAAATAACTTGGAACGGCGTAGGGCATCAACGAGTTGCCTGTTTTCCTTGGCACCATCGGTGTCTAAGCTAGGCGTGGTAATTCTGGCTGAATTCAAACTGAAAGAAACTCTCTGTTGAGGCGGCGGGCAATCTAACGCAAACCCCAGCCGACGCCATCAACAAAATCGTGATGGCCCTAGAGAGGCGCCGTGCACTGGACGGAAAGCATTTGTTTACGAGCGGCCTGCAAGCGCTTCATCATCACGACACTCATTCGCTTGAATAGTTCGTAGCCTAAGAAATGATCCTTTTCACAATATTCGCGCAGAATAGTGCCGTAGAAAAAGATCGCTGTGGTCGGCTCGACCGCGCGCGCGGTGAATTGCCAAATGTATGGCGGAAACATCCACGACCACCCGAGCAAATCTCCCGGGCCAATCGTTTCTACTACCATCGGTTCGCCGAAATGAGCGCCGGATTCAAGCGCGACCTTGCCGCTCTCGATCAAGTAAAACCGGTTCGCGAACTCGCCTTCGCGCAAGATCGTTTGTCCCTTCTTGAAATGAGTTGCCATCGCGCAGTCCGTCAGCAAGGCGAGCTGCGCGCGATTCATGCCGGCAAGAAAAGGATGAAGCGCCACGCGCGTGACCATCGGTTCTGATCCTGCTTGCGTTTTCGCTCGCGCCTCTGCGTGCATCAGCCTCTCCTTTTCTGTTGGCTCGACGCATCACAGGCAAAATGCCTGTGTCTCGCTCGATCTATGCGCGCTCCACTCAAACCGCAGGAAAATCCAAACGGTCCCCGCCGGTACCGGCAGACGAGATTCCCTGAACTTTTGGAAGTTGCGCAGCCATTCAGGCCGACTGTCTCTTCAGGGTGCAATTTGATTTTCGTTTTCACACTCTGTGTATTTTAAATGAAGTCGTGTTCTTTCTCTCTCACGACGAGAACCGGACACGGGGCGGTGCGCACGACCCGCTCAGCCGTAGCGCCGATGCACAGATGCCGCCAACTGGTAAAGCCGTGCGTCGCGATCACGATAAGGTCGACGTCCAGCTCCTTGGCCGCTTTGTTGATCTCGTTGGGTGCATGCCCAGTGCGCACTATTGACGTAACGAAGTTCGGACGATTGCGAGAGGGTGCTGCGAGCGCTTCCAACTCCGCTCCCGCCGCCATCGTGTCGTCCTCCGGCTGCGCAAAAACTCCGATGGCAAGCGGCGTGCCGGCGATGACGCTCTCTGGCTCGACGACATGCAGCAGAACGATTTCGCACCCGAATTGTTCGGCAAATCGCAACGCGTACTGAAACGCTTGCTTCGACATGGCCGAAAAATCGATTGGCACGAGAAGTTTTTTAAGATTTAAAATTTGCGGGACTAATTCCACGACCCTTTCGGGTTCCATAAATTGAGCTTTCATTTGCATCGATTCTCGTCGGCTAAGGAATGGTTGCTCGGCGCCGATTGGCGAATCGTGTGCATTTCTTGCGCTGAGGATCTGCAGCGATATGCCTTGGCACCCTGAATTCTTACGCGCCGACAGTGCGGCCGACTTGTAGGCTGAACAACAAATGATTGGAGAATCGCAAGGCTTGCCAAGCAGCTCGCATGTGCTCCGATCAAGCTAAATCGCTGAAATGAGAAACGAAGACGCCCCATTATTGAAAAAGGCGGCAACAAATACCGGTGATCTCCGTGACCGTGTGATCGCCGAATACCACGATCTGCTCAGATCTGACAAAACATTAGCGCCGTCGGTCTTTGAACGACTCCACAGTGCCATGCAAACGAACCGGTTGGTTTACGGTGACCGGCCAATCAGCGTAGCGCTGCGTCCGCACCTGTTGGAACGGCCACAATTTGAGACGCTGAGGGCAGGGGCAGAGTTGATCGCAGGTGCGCTGGAAAAGATCGCTGCGGCGGCGGTGCAATCTCCCGCGTTAATGGCACACCTTGGTCTAACTCACGCGGAACAGAAAGTCGCATGTATCGATCCTGGATTTACAGGCGCCGCCGTTACAACTCGACTCGACGGCTTCATTCACGGACAACAGATCAAATTTGTCGAGTACAACGCGGAGAATCCGTCGAGTCTTTCTGACCAGGAAGGCCTAAATCGCGTGCTGTTCGAGCTGCCAGCAATGTCGATCCTCGCGCAGCGGTATCGTCTGCAACAATTCTCGCCCGTAGAAAGACTGCTCGCTACTTTGTTGGCGGTTTACCGCGAATGGAATGGCAGTGGCATGCCAACCATTGCGATTGTGGATTGGAAAAATTTGCCGACAGCGAACGAGTTCATCCTGCTGCGAGATCACTTCGTGGCGCGTGGCGTGCGCACGATCATCTGTTCGCCGGACGAATTGGAATACGATGGCGGCCGGCTGCGCTCTGGTAATTTTGAAATCGATCTCGTCTACAAACGGATAATCATTCACGAATTCTTCGCCCGGTACGATGAAACACATCCTCTGGTGCGCGCGTGCGTGAATCATCATGTTTGTCTCGTAAATCCGTTCCGGTGCAAAATCATGCATAAGAAGGCCAGCTTCGAACTGCTGACCGACGAAGCTTACGCAAGTTGGTTCACCTCCAAAGAGCGCGCAGCCATTGCCCGTTCCATTCCGTGGACGCGACGGATGGCGGAACGGCGAACCACTTACCACGGCGACAGTGTCGGGCTTGTGGATTTTGTTCGGCAAAATCGAGCGCGACTAGTGCTCAAGCCGAACGACGACTACGGGGGACACGGCGTCTACTTTGGACCGCAGTTGGATGAACCCACATGGGAGAACGCAATCACAACGGCGCTTTCGACCGATTACGTCGTTCAAGAGGCGGTCGATCTCTCCCTGGAGGAGTTTCCAATCTTTAACCAGATCGATTGGAAACTTCAGCCGATGTTCGTTGATACCAATCCATTTCTGTTTTCCGGGAAGGTGTGTGGCGCGATGGTGCGGCTCTCGAATTCTCCAGTCGTCAACGTGACTTCTGGTGGAAGCGAGACAGGATTCTTTGTAATAGAGAGTGCAGTATGAGTCTGGTTGAAATTCCAAGAGATTGTTTGTCGGCTACCGTCACAGAGCAAACAAAACAATGATGCGAGGACAATTCAGGCGAGTTAATGTGCCGAATTTTTGTCCACGCATGTCAAATAACTTCGAGGAGCTGCAAACGGCAGTCAAAACGGGCAGCGGCACGCTTGCTAAGACGCGTTTGCTCAGCATTACGCTGGATCCCGAGTTCGATACGTCGCAAGTTCTGAATGCCTATGCCGCATCTCATCAGGCCGACTCAAGGGTTTGGACATTCGCCACCGGTCAAGAACCGGAGATCGACGCGATCACGCGCGCCTTTTCTGTTTACCGGCAAACCGAAGGCGGCACCATTTCGCATGGTCTCGCTACCGCATTGATCGACAAAGACGGCAAAATCGACAAAATCTGGAGGGGTAACGCGTGGAAGCCTGAAGAAGTGATCGAGGAAATCAACCAGCATGGCGACTAAGGACCACATTTTCACTCTCGGCATCGAAGAAGAATTCCAGATTATCGATCCGGAGACGCGCGAACTGCGCTCGCACATTCAGCAAATTCTGGCCGGCGGCAAAATGATTTTGAAAGAGCACATCAAGCCGGAGATGCATCAATCGGTCGTGGAACTTGGGACGGAAATTTGCAATGACACGGCTTCGGCGCGTCAGCAAGTGATCGAGCTTCGCAGCGAGCTGGCGGCGGTCGCCGGACAGCAAGGGCTCAAGATCGCTTCAGCCGGGACGCATCCGTTTTCGCATTGGATGGATCAATTGATCACCGTCGACGAGCGCTACGCGACAATCGTGAAAGACATGCAACAAATCGCGCGCGCCAATCTGATTTTTGGCTTGCACGTCCATGTGGGAATTCCCGATCGCGAAGAAGCGATCGATATTATGAATCAGGCGCGCTACTTCCTGCCGCACATTTACGCGCTCTCAGTCAACTCGCCGTTTTGGTTGGGGCAGAATACCGGTTTGAAGGCTTATCGGCAGATGATCTTCGAGCGTTTTCCGCGCACCGGAATCCCTGATGCGTTCGAAAGTTTGAGCGAGTACGAGGACTACCTGAAGCTGCTCGTATCCACAAATTGCATCGACAATGCAAAAAAGATTTGGTGGGACATCCGGCTGCATCCGTTTTTCAACACGATTGAGTTCCGCATTTGCGATGCGCAATCACGCGTGGACGACACCATCGCGCTGGCCGCCCTCATGCAAGCGATCGTCGCCAAGCTGCAAAAGTTGCGCCGCGACAATGTGACCTTCCGCAATTATCCGCGCCGACTAATCGACGAGAACCGCTGGCGGGCATTGCGCTACGGGTTAGATGGGAAGCTGATCGACTTTGGTCGTAAATGCGAAATGGACGAGCGCGAGTTGCTGCATGAAATGCTTGAGTTCATCGGTACCGAAGTGGATGAACTCGGCAATCATGCCGAGATGGCGCACATCGAACGGATTCTGCGCGAAGGCACCGGCGCGGATCGACAGCTTATGGTGTGGGAACGTACTCAAGATATGAAAGCCGTTGTCGATCAAATCGTCGCCGAAACAAATGAAGGCCTGAATCCGATCAAATCATCAATCCAGCCCAGTACGCTTTAGGTCGGTTCCGTTGCCAGCCTGATTGGCGGCAAGTCATCGCCGCATCGGAAATAACGAAGTGTAACTCGAGAGACCGCGCACATATTGCGCGCGTTCAAAAGCGCTGGGATCCGGGCAATTCTTTTGACTCATTCTGCCTTTGATTTCGCTCAAGCAACTACATCGATGGTCCTGCAGCCATGCGGCGGTCTCCATCTCAATTTTTTGGATATGCTCGATACCATAACGCATCAGGGCACTGCAGAGCATCGTCACGTCTGCCCCGGCCATCACCATCTTGATTACATCGGGTGCTTGATAAATTCCGCTGGTTGCGGCGAGGTTGGCGCGAATTTTTCCGTAAAGAATCCCAATCCAATGCAATGACAGGCGCATATCAGCGGGTACGCTAAGTGTGAGATTTGGCGTAACCTCCATCTTCTCGAGATCGATGTCGGGTTGGTAAAATCGGTTGAATAAAACAAGACCGTCCACACCCAGCGCATCGAAGCACTGGGCCATGTTTGCGAAATTGCTAAAATATGGGCTGAGTTTCACCGCCAGCGGGATTTTGGTAGCCGCTCGCACGGTTCTAACAACATCTATATATGTTTTCTCGATTGTACTGCCGGTAACTTTCGGTTGGGTCGGTATCCTATAGATGTTGAGTTCCAGCGCATCGGCCCCGGCCTCGGTGATCTGACGCGTATAGCTAATCCAACCTCCAAGAGTGGTGCAGTTCAGGCTTGCGATGATCGGAATTTTCACGCAGCTCTTCGCCCGCCTGATATGCTCCAGGTAAGATTTTGGCCCGACTCGAAACTCCGGACCGGTCGCCGCATCCGCTTCCGTTTGTTCTTCAAACAACGAATGTAGAACGACGGCAGATGCCCCGGCTTGCTCCATCCGTTTAATCTTGTCCAAATCCTCAGAGAGCGGTGAAGCTGAGGGGACGAGCGGCGTGCGCAGCTTCATCCCCAGATATGTGGTAGCGAGATCCATAATTACTGTCGCGCGGCACGCATCGTGATTATATCGCGGGCGTCAATTCTTTGCGAAGCCTTCGATCGAATCATGCTTCGATATCCTCGCGGCCAAAAACCAGAGTAACGATGAGGCCCAGAACGCTGACAGCGGCCATCATTCCCAGAATCGCGGGGACGCCGAATTTACCTTTTAAGATTGGTAAGACGAAGACGCCGAGGGTCGCTCCGATTTTCGCAACGCCAGCCGCGAAGCCGCTGGCGGTAGCTCGCAGCTGTATCGGGAACAGGATCGGCGCGAGCGTAAACGTCGTGGCGTTTGGGCCGGCGTTCATCAGCAGGTTGAACAGGATGAAACCGGCGAACACCAACGGAATGTGTCCTGCGCCTGCGGGAGAACTCGACAGTCCAACTGCGATCATAAGGACCAACATGCCGATTGTCATGCCCGCAAACCCGATGACTTGCATCCGGATGCGCCCAAAGCGTGGAACCGCCCAGATTCCAAGAAGAAAACCGAAGAGCAGGAATAAATCGATTGCCGCGCTTCCTCTCGCGTCAGCGAAGTCACGGGTGATGACGCCACCTGCGTCGCCGGAGATAGTGATCGCACCCAGGATAATTGGGGTAAAAAGCCCGACCCCGTAGGTAGCGATATCCATCAAAAACCAGGGAACGGCTACCAGCACCGTGCGCGCCCGATACTGGCGCGAGAATAGAATCGCGATTCCGGCCGCCTTCGCTTGTGCGACCGAATCTGCGAAGCTCTTCTCCCCAACGCCGCTCGTAAGCTGCAGGACTGCCTCGCGCTGCTCGGGCATGATCCGAATGAAAGCGTGTGCCGCTTCAACAAATTTGCCTCGAGCCATCAGCCAATGCGGGCTGTCCGGCTCCGATAGCATCAATCGTTTGCGGCCAAGACGATCCGCGACGGGCCCGCCAATTCCGGCCCCGAAAACAGCACCCAAGACCAGAGCCGCGCCAATAAGCCCGACTACCCCGGGTCTGATATGAAACTCAGCGATGATGAGGGGCATCGCGACGCCGAGAGCAAAAATGGCGAGGCCATCAAGCAACGTCCCTCCGGTCGAGAGCAGCCAAAGCCATCGCTGGATGGGCTTCAGCGGCGACTCATCCAATAACAACGTCAGACGCTGCGATGCGGTGATTTCACTCAATGGTTTGGAATCCCTCGCGTTGTTGTAGCCGCCTCGCTGTGTCGAGGCGCGGGCTATGTTGCCACCAGGCACGGCGACACCCGCCTTCGCCGCGCTTCGGCGTGGCAAGCAGCGCCGTGGCTACAACGAAATGCTTATCGGAGGCCAATAAAGGTGAAGGATACGATCCCAATCCGATTACAAAAGATGGCACACTGGTTATGAGACGTTCCTACTTCTTCTTCCTGTGGCCTGATTTCTCCGCGCCGGCCGCCTGATGATATTCCCGCCGAATTTCGGCTAAATTCACGGTCGGCTTAGGTAATTGCATGTTCATTTCTTCCATCGCACGGGTGATGATCTGGGAAATCGCCAAATCACGGAACCATTTATGGTTTGCAGGAATGATAAACCAGGGGGCACGCTCGGTGCTCGTTTTACTGAGCGCATCCTCGAACGCCTCGATGTAATCTTTCCAATAGTCGCGTTCCTTGTAATCGGAATCGCTGATCTTCCACTGGCGCGCAGGATCGTCCAATCGCTTCTTGAAGCGCTCGAGTTGCTCCTCTTTGGAAATGTGCAGGAAAAATTTGAGGATAGTGGTGTTGTTCTCAGTGGCGATTAGACGTTCAAAATCGTTGATCTGATCGTAGCGCTTCGACCAGACTTTCTCCGGAACGAGATTGTGCACTCTTGCCACCAGCACATCTTCATAGTGAGAGCGATTGAAGATGGCGACCGAGCCTTTGGCCGGCACATGGGGATGCACGCGCCAGAGAAAATCGTGCGCGAGCTCTCTTGCTGTGGGTTGCTTGAAGTTAGATGCGATGCAACCAGACGGGTTCATTCCCGTTAAGACGTGGCGGACGACACCGTCCTTGCCTGCCGCGTCGAGTCCCTGAAGAATAATGAGAAGCGAGTGCTTATTTTCTGCATACATCAGATACTGGAGTTGCTCCATTTTCTGCAGGTTCGTCTGAATCTCCGGCAGGGCTGATTCGCGTGACTCGTGTTTGCCGTGGTAACCCGGGTCGAAATGCTTGAGGCGAATCTTGGAGTCGGGCTCCACGATCAGTTTTTTCAGGTAATTGGACATGAACTGTTCTTCTATCTTCTCGATCTACCGCGCTGCCTCTGCCCCGCCTGTCACCGGAGCTCGGAGGGGCTGAAAGAGAGATTTCTTCCACGACCGGCTAGGATCAAGAATTCCATAAAGCCCGAGCTTCACGACGTCCTGGACCACCATCCACGCCAGATTATAGGCCCACACAAAGCCGATAATTCCCCAAGAAATTGAAGGCACCAGCCAGCCCTCGCTGCACATGAGCACCGCGGCGATTTGGGTCGCGATAATCGCAAAGAAAAGCTTCGGGTTCGGATATGGTCGTTTCCAAAAGACTCCTCGGGTACGAGTAACGAATAACATCAGATGACCACCGGCAACGAGTTGCAGAAACATCATGGTTTGGAGATGTGGATGGTCGAGATGATGCACTGTATCGCCGAGGTAGAGCAGACCGAAGCTCTGAATAACTCCGAGTAGTCCCAGCACCGACGAAATTACTAGCACGCGATCCAATTCCCATTTCACCGGTAGAGGCGGCACGCTGGCATTGTCGAAGGCGATAGTCATAATGGGCACGTCATCCAAGAGGGCGAGCGCGATCAGCATGATCGCGGTGAGCGGAAAGAAATGGTAGTAGATCGATGCAAGCACGACAAACACCATGATCGCGATGGTCATGGCGATTCGATACAGCACATAACTCGTCATCCTCTCGAAGATCCGCCTGGCTTCCGCGATCCCTTCGATAATGACTGACAAGCCAGGGGCGGTCAGAATGAGAGCTGCCGCTGCCCGGGCCGCTTCGGTTGCTCCAGAAACGGCGATGCCGACATCGGCTTGTTTGAGAGCGGGAGCGTCGTTCACGCCGTCGCCGGTCATACCGACGATATGACCGTTCTCCTGCAATATTTTTACAATGGCGTACTTATGTTCGGGAAAGACCTGGGCGAAGCCATCGGCCTCGTCGATTTTCTCCGCAGCGTCTAATGGGATTTGTCCTTTCGTGACATCGCTGGGGAAAAGTTCCGTCGCTGGCTGAATGTTTGCGCCCATGTCCAGCTCCAGTGAAATCTGCCGGGCGATCGCGACGTTGTCGCCGGTCACCATCTTGACCTGAACCCCGTAAGCCCGGGCCCGGGCGATGGTGCTCTTGGAATCCGGTCGAGGTGGATCCAGCAATGGAAGAATTCCCAGAAACGCCCAAGGACCAGTGTCCCGGGCAACAGCCACACCAATAGTGCGGTAGCCGCGACCGGCAAGACCGTCCACCGCCTGCTGCGCTTTCTCCAAATCGGTCCCCGCGAGTTTTGTCAGTCCCAGAATCACTTGTGGCGCGCCTTTCGTCACCCGAAAGACTTTTCCGGAAGCATCTTTGATTGTTGCCTCGGTGCGTTTGTCCACCGGATCGAAGGGAACATATTTTTCCTGTTGATAGCTCTTTAGAACAGATGGGTCTTTGAGACCGGCCATTACTGCGAGATCAATCGGATCGTTATCCGCTGCGCGCGAAGCCAGGGACCCCATCAGAATTAATGTTTTGACGTCTGTTCCAGACCAGGGTTCTGCTTCGCCAAGGGTCAACTTGTTCTGGGTCAACGTACCGGTCTTATCGGAACAGAGTACATCGACACCCGCCAATTCCTCGATCGCCTCCAGTCGAGAGACGATTGCCTTACTTTTGGCAAGCCTTCGGGCCCCAAGAGCCATGGTCACCGAAAGGACTGCGGGCATCGCCACGGGCACTGATGCCACCAGAAGGATAAGAACGATCTCGGCCAGCCTTAACAAGACTGCCCGGTCGTAGTGGCCGCGCAAATCGAAAAGACGGCTAGCCACCAAAATCACGACCAACCCCAAGGCCAAAATGATGAGGAAGTTGCCGATCTTCATCACGGCTCTCTGAAAATGCGAGACGCTTCCAGCGCGAGCCACTAATTTCGCCGTGCGCCCGAAGAACGTATTCCCACCAGTGGCCGTAACGACTGCGATCATTTCTCCCTGTTTGACGATGGAGCCTGAGTAAGCATCCTCACCCGATCTCTTGCTGACCGGTAGGGATTCTCCCGTCAGGGCCGATTGGTCGATGCTGATGTAATCGCCATGGATTAGGTTGCAGTCGGCGGGGACAACGTCGCCCAAGTATAACCGGATAATATCTCCAGGCACCAATGTCCGCGCATCGACTTCCTCCCATTTTCCGCCGCGCAATGCCCGCGCTTTCAGGGCAAGGGACATTTTCAATGCATCGAGTGCGTTGGAGGCCTCGTGTTCCTCCCAAAACCCTAAAAAGGCGTTGAACAGCAGGAGCGAGGCGATGATCGTTAAATCGCCCCAATCCCCTACGATAAAGGCCATCAGGGCCGCGGCCTCGATCATCCAGGGGATAGGCCCCCAGAAATAAGCGAGAAACGCCGAAAGGCTGCTTTTCTTTTTTTCCGCGAGCGCGTTTGGCCCGTACTTATTCAGACGCTCCTGGATGTCAGCCGGACTTAAACCGGTTTTGGGATCAACTGCCAACTTGGTCAGCGTTTCGCCGACAGTGAGACTGGCGGACCCAGTGGCATTTGATGTTGGCATGAACAATTCCGGCTCACTTTGTTGGGAAACCAGTGATAACTTGAGCCATTATCCCAAGACGAGAAAAAAAGATAAAACGGCGAATGGTGTTCTCAGATGGTGTCGGTCTCGAAACGACAAAACAGGAGATTTGCCTGTTCCCGATTTCAGCGTAATTCTGAAAACTTCCTTTCCATGCCTGACCGAGTTTATCTCCATCCGATTGATCCGGAATTAATCCCCGGCGCGCGCAACGCGATTGATGTCTGCCTTCGGTTGAAGCCGAAGGAGAGAACCACCATTATTACAGACTCGGCCACGCGTGAAATCGCAGCGGCACTGCAGAGGGAGGTGGAACGCGTCGGTTCAAATTACAGCTTATTCGTGCTCGAGCATCATGCGCCGCGGCCGCTCAAGTACATGCCGGAGATCATTCTCGATGATCTGGCGTGCTCGCAGGTCTCCATTCTCGCAGTGCGAGCCCAGCCGGGCGAACTCGGCGCACGCACGGAAATAACGGCGGTCGTGAACCATCACCGGATCCGGCACGCCCACATGGTGAACATCAATCGCCAGATCATGCTCGAAGGCATGCGCGCCGATTTTTACGCGATCGATGAGCTCAGCCAGCGTTTGATCGACCGGGCGCGCCAAGTCGACCGCATCACCTGCAAGACACCAAGCGGTACCGAATTCGAAGCGGAACTTTCGCCAAAGCTGAAATGGCTTAAGACCAGCGGGATCATTACGCCTGACAAATGGGGCAACCTGCCCGGCGGCGAAATTTTCACTACGCCCATGAACACCAACGGCACATTCGTCGTGGACGGCGTGGTCGGCGACTACTTGTGCGAACGCTTTGGCGATCTCGAATCCAATCCGCTCACAATCGAAGTGGAAAATAATCGTATCCGCTCGCTGCGCTCCGAGAACAAGGATTTGCGCGACGAGTTTCGCGCTTACACCAACACGGATGAAAACAGCAATCGCGTCGGCGAATTCGCCATCGGCACCAACACGGCCTGCACGCGTGTTATCGGCCATATTTTGCAGGACGAAAAAATTCCCGGCGTGCATATCGCCTTTGGTCATCCTTACGCAGAGCACACCGGCGCAAACTGGCTTTCGAAAACTCATATCGACTGCGTTGGCCGCGATTTCGACATTTGGTTCAACGGCGAGCAAGTGATGCGCGGAGGCAAATTTTTGGTATAGTTTCCTGGACATATGATCGCTGACGTTCGCAAGCGCCTCGACCGCGTGCCATTCGTGCCATTTGTCATCCGAACATCGGACGGCCATGAGTACTCGGTGCCTGCCGTTGATC
>Ga0137375_10003073_pt1 | contig 19814 bp, 15 predicted proteins | sample SagtaG_24_FD_104936 | JGI IMG/M metagenome (GOLD analysis project Ga0137375, IMG submission 104936) | Vadose zone soil microbial communities from Sagehorn Ranch, Mendocino, California, USA - Sage1_R_113_16 metaG | ecosystem: Environmental > Terrestrial > Soil > Vadose zone | place: USA...
GAAGCGCGATGAGCAACTCGGCAGCGAGATGCTCGCCGGTGCGGACGGCGGCGCCGGCGGCGATGAAGGCCGTCCATATGATGGCGTAGACCACCAGCTCCTCGGCCCAGAAGATCCCGATGCCGAGGCTGTAGCGCAACAGAACTTGGATCGTGGCCACCGTCAGCGCGATGCCGGCGGTCTCCTTCGCCGCCGCCCGGGCCGCGAGCACGAGCCAGGCCTGCTCCTGGGTCGAGATGTAGGGCGTGAGATTGCGGGCGGCCTCGACGCGCTCGACCGCGCTCACGATCGTAGCACGCGGTGCGCCGCCCTCGGAGGCGAGCGTCACCAGCGCCGCCGCGTCGCGCAGCGTCGAGCCATAGTCGGTGCGGCCATATTCGAGCACCGGCTCGCCGGCGAGCGACTGCAGCGCCACGCCGAACACGCGCTCGGCGCGCGTACGATCGCCCAGCATGCCGAGCGCCGCCGCGAGCTGCGCCTTGGCAATCGTGGTCGGGAAATCGTCGAGCTTGGTGTCGCTGTAGTAGCGCAGGTCACCGATCGGCGCCGACCCGTTGCGCGCCAGCACATAGAGCGCATAGGCAAGCGCACGACCGCCGTTCTTGCTCGGGTCCTCGGCATTGCCGACATGGTTCTTCAGCCGCTCGAGCGCGAGCTTGAAGCCGCCGTCAGGCACCGCATAGCCGCGTTCGCGCGCGCGGGTGAGGAAGTCGCTGACATAGGCGTCGAGCCAGATGTCGTCGCCGCCCGCCGACCACAGCCCGAACGAGCCGTTCGAGCCCTGCCGCGCCATCAGGCGATCGATCGCGCCGCGGATGCGCTGCTCCGCGGCCTCGTCGAGGGCGAGATGCGACTCGCCCGCGAGCTCGTTGACGTAGAGCAGCGGCAGCGCGCGGCTGGTGATCTGCTCGGAACAGCCGAACGGATAGCGGTCGAGCGCGGCGAGGAGCCCGGCTGCGTCGAGCGCGGTCGAGAGGCCGACCGAGAGCGCGACGTTGCCGGTCCCCGGCACCAGATCCGCGAACAGGTCGCTCGACAGCGTGAGGCTCTCTCCTTTAGCCAACGGCTTGATGGTGCGGCGCGCGATCACTTGCGTCGCCGCCTTCACGCCGAGGACGTAGCTGCGTTCGAGCGCAAAGCCCGACGGCCCGCTCACGCGCACCGTGAGGTTGGCAACGCCGGCCGTCCCGCCGCTGAGCGGCACCGTCACCGCGCGGCGCTCCTTGGCGTTGAGGCGCAGCGTCTGCGGCGCCGCATCGCCGACAACGTTGACGCCCTCGCTCTTGACCTCGAGCCGGTAGTCCCCTGCCCCGCCCTCGACGTTGTCGAGGTCGAGATGCATGATGCCCTGGTCGCCGCTCAGCAAGAAGCGCGGCAAGGTCGCGGTCAACACCACGTTATCGCGGATCACGACGTCGCCGACGGCGCGGCCGACCTTATCCTTGGCCCAAGCGACCGCCATCACGCGCGCGGTGCCGGCGAAGTCCGGGATCTCGAAGCTGACCTCCGCGGTGCCGTCGGCGCGCACGCTGACGATGCCGGAATAGAGCGCTAGCGGTTTCTGCGCCGGCGGGCTGCCCTCAAGCTGGGCGATCGGCGTATCGCCGCCCGACCGGATCTGCCCGCGCGCGCCCTGCATGCCGTCGATCAGCTGCCCGTAGAGATCGCGAATCTCGGAGCTCAGCCGGCGCTGACCGAGATAGTAATCGTCGGGCGCCGGTGGCTTGTAGTTGGTGAGGTTGAGGATACCAACGTCGACCGCCGCGACGACGATGCGAGCTTCCTCGCCGGCGGCGAGCCCGCCGATCTTCACCGGGATGCGCAGCGTCGTGCTCGGCCGCTGCAGTTGCGGCAACTCCATATTCACCGCGAGCGTGCGCGCCTGGCGGCCGACGCCGAACCACTGCACGCCGATGGCGCGGCCCGGCATGCGCTCAGCGCGGGTGTCGAGCGGACGCCGCAGCGTCGCCACCAGGTACGCGCCGGTGCCCCAGTTGTTGCCGACCGGGATGGTGAGCCGGGCGCTGCCCGCCTGCACGTCCTGCGTCTTCGTCGTGATCAGCCGGTCGCCGATGACGTTGAGCGTCACCTTGCCGGCCGTGCGCGCCGTCACCGCCACTGTCATCGTCTCGCCGGGCGTGTATTCGGCCTTGTCGAGCGCGACTTCGAGCAGGTCCGGCGTGTCGGCGCTGGCCTCGGCATAGAAGCCGGCGTCGAAGCTGATCGACGTCACCAGGTTGGCGCCCGACGATACTTCGAGGCGATAGCGGCCGAATTGCACCGGCAGTGAGAGCCGCGCCGGGGTGTCGGCGCTGACGTTGAACTGGCCGTCGGCGATGCGGCGCGTGAGCTTGATCGGCTCGAAGTCCCAGGAGCCTTCGCGCCGGTAGTATTGGTAGCGCGTCTCGATCTTGAGCAGCTCGTAGCGCAGACCGGCGCGCGCCAGTGAAGTCCCGTCGGGCGCGGCCACGATCACGTCGAAGGCCGCGTTCTCGTTCTCAGCGAGCGAGCGGCCGGAGAACAGCGGCTTCACGCCGATCATCGGGCCCGCGGCGGCGACCGGCAGCGTGAGCTTGCGTTCGACCGCGCGGCCGCCCGGCTCGGCAAGCCGCACCGTCACCTGGGCGTCGAGCGGACGGGTCGAGTCGGGCTGCTTGTCGATGGTGAGGCTGAACTTGGCCTTGCCATCGCGGTCGGTGGTCGGCAGCGAGTCGAGCGGCGCCCGGGTCTTCTCGACTTTCTCGTCGCTGAGCCCGAATTGATAGCGCGGGAAGCCCGCCCGTTCGGTGGCGGCACCGATCACCACCTCGCCTTCGAGCGCGAGATTGGCGGCCGGCGTGCCGTAGAGGTAGCGGCCATCGACCGTGATCTCGGCCGGCTGCGACTTCGATACGTTCTTGGCGGACGTGGCGAGCTCGAATTCGAGCCGGTCGGGCACGTAATCCTCGACCATGAAGGTCGCTTCGCCCACCGCCGGACGCTTCGGATCGGTGAAGGCGCGCACGCGCCAGGTGCCAGTCGGCGACGACGCCACCAGCGGCAGCGCGAGCGTGCGCCCGCCGAGCCCCTGGTCGGCCGCAACCGTGCGGCGATACTCGACGCCGTCGGGACGCTCGACCACCAGCGTCAGCGGCACGCCGACCGCCGCCGTGCCCTGCGCGTCGCGCAAGAGCGCGGTGAGCTGCACGGTCTCGCCGGAGCGGTAGACGCCGCGCTCGGCATAGACAAACGCGTCAAGCCCCGCCGGCGCCACGCGGCCGGAGACGCCGCGGTCGGTGAGGTCGAAGGCCGGCGTCTTGAGGCTGAGGAACGCGTAGTCGCCGCGCGCGTCGGTGGCGATCAGCAGCGCCGGCGCGAGCGAGCCCTCGCCGCGCGCAAGATTGGCCTCGAACTGGACGTGGCCGGCGTCGTCGGTGCGCTTGGTCGAGAGCACCTCGTTGCTGCGCGAGAGCAGGCGCACCTCCACCGTGCCGCGCGGCTGCGTGGTCTCAAGCGAATGCACGAAGGCATGCACGCCGTCATTGCCGGAGAACGCGGTCAGGCCGAGATCGGAGACGATGAACCACTGGGTCGCGAGCTGGTCGTATTCGCGGCCGCCCGCGTCGCCGGCGGCGCGCGCCACCATCACGTAGACGCCGGCCTGGATATTGCCGATCGCTTCGCCGACCGGAAACGCGGTGGTCACGTCGGTGTTGAGCGTCTGCTCGACCCGCATCTCGCCCTTCCACACCTGCGCGCCGCGTTCCTCGGCGAGGCGGCCGATGTCGAAGCGGTCGAGGCTGCGCTGGAAGTCGCTGCCGATCACGGTGGTGAGGAGATTGCGGTCGCCGATGCGGTAGACTTCGATCGCCACCGCCGTGGTGTTGACGCTGACCACGGGAATGCCGCGCTGGCCGGTGCGCGGCAGCACGTAGGCCTTGTTGGTGAAGCGTACGAACGGCTTGCGGTCGCGCACATAGACGTTGAACTCCGCGCTCTTCGACAGCGTCTCGTTGACGGTCGAGGGAATGCCGGCGCGCAGCGTAATGCCGTAACGCTCGCCATGCTTGAGGCCCTCGACGCAGATCTGCCGCTTGTCGACGGTGAGCGCCGGGCGGTCCTGGCCGGCGACCGCGACGAACGGCGACAGGTCGGTGCGCCGGCCCGGCAGATCTTCCGAGAACTGGAAGCAGACCCGCGGCGCGGCGGCGTCGGCGTCGACCGAATAGTCGAGCAGGCGGAAGCCGTGCTCCTCGCGCATACGCTCGTATTGCAGCCGCACCTCGGCGACTTCGCGCAGCTCGAGCGAGATGCGCATGGCGTCGAGCGCCGGACGCCAGAGCTGGCGGTCGGCATAGCTGCGCGCGATCACCAGCAGGGACTCGGCCTCCTCGTTTTTGTCCTTTGTGCGCAGATAGGCGATGTAGGCCGCGGTCGCCGCACGCTCGAGCAAGGTCGCGCGCTCGCGTTCGTTGCCCGGCCGGATCTGCAGCACCGCCTTGGCGAGGCGCAGCCAGTTGGCGCTGTCGTCGGGCGCGACGGCGGCGATCTGCCCAAGCAGCTGCAGGCCGGTGCGGAAGTCGTTGCGTGCAAACGCGGCGTCGGCTTCGCGCTTGAGCTGCGCGACCGGCTTGGTCACCTGGCCGGCTTCGGCCTTGATCTGCGCTTCCAGCTTGATCGCCGCCTCGGCGAGGTCGTCGCGTTGAAACGCCTTTTGCGCCGAAGCAGAAATGGCAAACGAGATCGACAATAGGGCGACGAGCGCGGCAACGATGCCGGCGCGAGCGAGCGCGATCATGGATGGACCTCCTCCCCCGCCGGCCGACCCCGGACGGGCACGTCACATGCTGATCGCGGAATCGTGTCGAGGTCGTGACTGGCGCGCGCAGAATCGCCGCAGCGGCGCGGCGCGTGCGGCCGCAGCGTTCCGCGCGTACTGCCGCCGCCGACTACGACCATCACACGCTTGATGCAGGCAGCGGTCTAACCAATTGATTTCACCGAGAAATCGAGCATACGATGATACCGTCCGTCGGGGCGGAGAAAGCGTCGCCGCCGGCCTTCACACGAGCCGGCGCAGCCTGTGCTAATAAGGCGGCAAGCGTCCTCGTAGCTCAGCTGGAAGAGCAGCAGATTTCTAATCTGCAGGTCGCAGGTTCGAGCCCTGCCGAGGACGCCAGCCGCGTTCTCGCCCGTGCGAACCGGGCGCAGCCCCGACTCCTTGGCGGCCCGCCCGGGCGTCTGCTAAGTTGCGGATTAAATTACGGTAAGCCGCCCCGGAGCCATAATCTCGACGTACCCTTTCGGCACTTGGAAAACTATGTACAATGCGACCGTTCGCAGACGGATGCTACGGTCGATTGAGCGTAGGGCGACAGAAGCGACGTCCCGGCAGGGATGGAAACAGGTCTGACCTCGAACAGGAGTTTTGAAATGAGCCGTTCCATAATCATCGCAGGGTTGATCAGCGCCGCAGCCCTGGCTGCAGCACCGTCCTACGCGCAAACCAGCGACGCCCTTCTCAATGCGAAGGTTCCGCGCGATGCCGCGTCTCCGCTGGCGTCGGGCGTCGCGCCGCGCGTGTCGCCGTTTGCGGCAGCCACGAAGGGCGCGACCAGCCAGGAGCCACTCTCAAACAGCACGGCGCCCGCGTTGCAACAGGCGCCGGAGAGCGCACTGCTGAAGAATTAAGGCACAGGCAGCCATCGCGATGGAGTAAGTTTGAGGGCGGGACGGCCTGGCCGTCCCGCCCTCAGTTATTTCGATCCCGCCGATGATCGATCGACGGGGCGTGGGTCTTATCTGAAGACGATCTTGACGCCGGGCTCGTTTGTCACCTTCCGGCCCTCGAAGGGCAGCAGGAATTCTTTGTTCTCTTCCTGGCACTTGTAGTTGTCGGTCAAGATCCGTTCGAAGGGCTTTGAGACGTTGACGCAGATGGGGAGAAGGTTGTCCCCCGTACCGCCCCACGTCTTGATGTCCGTATCGCTGGCGCGCGAAAACGCGAACGTTCCGAAAATTCCGCGCGGGAGATCGCCGCTGGCGCATTGGCCCTGCTTCTCCAACATGAACCAGCCCTTGACCATGTATCGCTGATCGTTGGGCGCGACACGGTGCAGGATCGACAGCAGGACAGGTTTGCCGAAAGCGCTGCACAGCTCCAGCTTGAAAGTAGGCCCTTGGGCCTGGCTCGGACCCGAGATCACGACGGGCAACGTGAGCAACGAAAGACCGGCAATGGACAGCGCCAACGTCAAGCCTCGCATGGAAAAACACTCCTCGTTGCATGCAGTGGCGGCTACCATGGTATGTATTTATCGGCGCCACAAGCCCCTTTTTCGCGGTCGGAACGCCTTAGTGCGGCTTCTCAAAGACGGACTCCAACATGCGGCTCCAGCTTAACTTTGCGGCCGGAGGCTATGACTTCGTCCGCCCGCTCGCCGACGGCACCGTCAAGCCCGACGGGATCGACCTGATCGTGCTCGGCGGCATGGGCTCGGGCGAGCGCCATCACCGCATGGGCCACGGCCAGGAATTCGACCTGTGCGAGTTCAACGCCGCCGCCTATTTCGCTGCGCGCGACCGTGATTTGCCCTGGATGGCGCTGCCGGTGTTCCTGCATCGCCGCTTCCGCCACGGCTTCGTGTTCGTCAATCCGCAGAAGGGCATCGCGTCGCCGCCCGATCTGCGCGGCAAGCGGCTCGGCGGGCCGACCTTCCTGGCCGCCGGCAACGTCTGGATGCGCGGCATCCTGGAGGAGCATCACGGCGCCCCGCACCGGGAGATCACCTGGTTCGTCGAGCGCGACGACGCCGTCGACTTCACGCCGCCATCAGGACTGCGCTACGAGCGCGTGCCGGAGGGCGTGCGCGCCGAGAAGATGATGCTCGACGGCGATCTCGACGGCCTTCTCTCTCCGGATCTGCCGCACGCGTTCCTGAGCGGCGACAAGCGCATGGCGCGGCTGTTCGCCGCCAACAAGGAGGCGGAGATCGCCTACTTCAGAGCGACCGGCATCTTCCCGATCATGCATGTCACGCTGATCAAGCGCGAGATCGTCGAGCGCCATCCCTGGGTGCCCAACAACCTGATGAAGGCGTTCAACCAGGCCAAGGAGATCGCCTACCGGCGCATCCTCAATCCGCGCAACGTCGCGCTCGCCTGGGTGCGCAACGCGCTCGAGGAACAGTTGGCGATCCTCGGCCCCGACCCGTGGGAATTCGGCCTCACCCCGCGCAACCGCAAGAATCTCGAAACCCTGCAGCGCTACTGCGCGCAACAGGGCATCGTGCGCAAGCAACGCCCGCTCGAGGAGCTGTTCATCGACGCCGGCCGGGTGAATATCCCGGAGGAGATTTAGGACAAGATCGCCTGGTCACGAGGCAGTCAACTCCGATCCTCGTCCTGACTCTCAACCCTCATCCTGACGAGCGGCGACGAGCGCAATCACCATCAGCCCGGCGATCGTCGTGAAAGGGCCAGCTAGCTTGATGACGCGCGCAGCACAACGACCGGGCTCTCAGGGGCGAAAACGCGTCGGCTGATCAGGGATGCAATAACAAGGATGGCCAGAAACCCGTACGGAACGCCCGTCAGCGGAACAACAAGAACCAATATCGACGCGCCAGTCAGTCCCACAATCTCGCCCGCCACGAAGCCCTGTCGTAGACCAACCCGCGTGAGAAACGCCATCGGAACTGCCAATGCAGGCAAATCATAGATGTACAGATATGGCGTCGCGAGCAGTACTGCGACGCCAAGAGCAGCGGCCTTGATCTCGTAAGCAATCCGTTGTCGCCAAATCAGCAACACGGTAATGACGCAGGTGGCCGTCATTGCACCTTGCAAAATAGAAGCGAGCGTTTCATCTCCGCCCCACCAGCGCACAACTCCGAAGATGGTTTGCAGCTTTTGGAAACCTCCGAGCCCAGCACTAAGGACCAACGCGCTCGTCAGCGGCAAGTCGTAGAAAAATGCTTGCCAAGCTTCCAAACCGAATGCCAGCCATGACAGTACAATCAGCGACAGGGTCGTGAGTGTCGCCATTGAAAATATCCGCCATTGTCCGTTCATGGCGAGAACCAGCGGAAATAGAATCCCGAATTGCGGTTTGTAGCTGAGCAGGCCAATAAATATTCCTGCCAATAGTGGACGTTTCTCCATCGCAGCTAACGCGCTCCCTAGAAGCGCCGCAGTCAAGAAGCCATTCTGCCCAACCGAAATGCTCCAAAGTACGCCGGGGAAGGCGCAAGCGAGAATAAATCCAATCCGATGCCCGACGATCATTCGAATGACGGTCAGGTATGCAGGAAGCGTTAGCGCCATCCAGGTGAGAAAGGCGGGCAGGTAAGGCAGGACCGAAAGTGCCGCTGCTACAAAAAGAAAGATTGGAGGATACGGCCAACCGAAATAATTCTCGAACGGATGACCGACACCTTGTTCCTCTACAGCCTTGTGAATGATCCAATCATAAGCCGCCGCCGGATTGCCGTCGAGAACCAGACGCCCAGCAGCCCAAACGTTGATGAAGTCTGTCTGGATGCCCTGCCCATGAGCATCAACCAACCAAACGCCCATGGCAAACGAGGAGGCAAAGAAGACAATATAAGCGGCCGCTATCGCAAACCCAACGCGCTCAATCGTTCCATTGAAACGATTGGGAGCGGCGACAATTGGGTGACGCATTGACCTGTCGGAAAAGGGGATTGGCGACCAACTCTGGAGTTTCATGCACAGATCGCCCGAACCGAAGCACATGGTTTTTACGAGAATAGCCAATCGTGTGCTGCAATCCAGTTAATGGAAGATGTATAAACCTGGTCGCTCAACGTCATCATGCTCTGTGCTCTAACGGACCGCGCCGGAGGTTAAGAGCTTCCTAACGGTGTTCATCGCGTGGGCGTGCCCGGCGGTTTCGTCTCAGCTGCGGTCACCGACGAGCGCGCGCGGCCGCATGATCAGGAAGGCGGCGAGCGCAATCACCATCAGCGCGGAGATCGTGGTAAAGGCGGCCGCCCATGTCGGCGCCGACATTCCCCCGCAAAGATCGAGCACCCAACCGACGACGAGCGGCCCGATGAAACCTCCCGTGTATCCGAGCATCGAATGGACCGCGAGCGTCGCCCCCCGGCGTGATGGTTCGGCCGTGCCGGCGGTGCCCGCTGTCAGCGAAGCCGAATCGAGCCAGACGATCGGTCCGTAGATCAAGATCAAGCCCACCGCAACGTCGCGCTCGCCTGGGTGCGCAACGCGCTCGAGGAGCAGATGAGCATCCTCGGGCCCGATCCGTGGGAGTTCGGCCTGACGCCGAAGAACCGCAAGAACCTCGAAACCCTGCAGCGCTACTGCGCGCAGCATGGCATCGTGCGCAAGCAACGCTCGCTCGAGGAGCTGTTCATCGACGCCGGCCGCGTGAACATCCCGGAAGAGATCTAGGCAAGATCTGCCTGACCTTGAGGCTCACACAACTCTCGATCGTCATCCTGAAGGAGCGTTACGGTCGTTGACCGGAACGCGTCTCGAAGGATGAGGCCACAGAGCTTGCCGCCATCCTTCGAGACGGCCGCACGCAAGTGCGTGCGGCCTTCTCAGGATGAGGTCGGAGTGTGGGGCGGCCCGCCTCAAGGCCGCACCCACGGCGGCGCATGGCGCCGCGCTCTCCGCGTCAAGCAGCGCGCAGGTGCTTGTCGAGGAATCGCTCCATCGCCTCGTAGAACTCGAAGCGGTTCTCCTCGTTGTGGAAGCCGTGGCCCTCGTTCTCCTTCACCATGTACTCCACATCGATGCCGCGCTTCTTGAGCGCCGCCACCATCTGGTCCGACTCGTCCTTGTTGACGCGCGGATCCTTGGCGCCCTGCGCGATGAACAGCGGCGCGCGGATCTTGTCGGCGTGCAGCACTGGCGAGACCGCCGCCAGCAGCTCCTTGTCCTTCTCGGGATCGCCGACCATCTCGTAGAGCATCTCGAGCATCGGCTTCCAGTACGGCGGGATCGTCTTCATGAAGGTGAACAGGTTCGACACGCCGACATAGTCGACGCCGCAGGCATAGAGCTCCGGCGTGAACGCGAGCCCCGCAAGCGTGGCGTAGCCGCCGTAGCTCGCGCCATAGATCGCCACGCGCTTGGGATCGGCGACGCCTTCCTTGATGGCGTAGGCGACGCCGTCGGAGACGTCGTCCTGCATCGTCCTGCCCCACTGCTTGAAGCTCGCCTCCCAGAACTTGCGGCCATAGCCGGTCGAGCCGCGGAAGTTGACCTGCAGGATGGCGTAGCCGCGGTTGGCCAGGAACTGCAGCTCGGGATTGTAGCCCCACGAGTCGCGGGCCCACGGGCCGCCGTGCGGATTGACCACCATCGCCAGGTTGCGGCCGCCGCCGCGCGGCAGCGTGAGATAGCCGTGGATGGTCAGGCCGTCGCGCGACCGGTAGGTGATCGGCTTCACCTCGACCAGCTGCTTCTCGTCGAGCCAGGGCGCGATCTCGGCGAGCCTGGTGAGCTGCTTGGTCGAAACGTCATAGAGGTAGCGGACGCCCTGGGTGCGGTCGTTCGAGGCCGCCACCACGAAGATGTCTTCGTTCTTGTTGTGGCTCTGCAGGCTGACCTCGTAGCCGGGCAGCTGGCGCTCGAGATCGCGATAGATCGCCTCGGCCTCGGCGTCGAAGAACTTGCGCTCGCGCTTCCAGGTGGTGAACGACACGCCGGTGAGCACCTTGCGCTTGTGCGAATACGAGAGGTTCGAAACGTCGACCTCCGGGTGCTCGAACAGCAGTTGCTGCTCCTTGGCGGTCGCCGGATCGATCAGCACGATCGCCGCCTTGTCGCGGTTGATGTTGGAGGAGACGTAGAGCTGCTTGTTGTCGAACGTGAAGAACAGCGGCGAAATCTCTTCCTTGAAGTTGGTGGTGATCACCGTCTGGAACGGCTGCGCCTCGTCGGCGCGATAAAGCAGGCTCGAGTTCACGCCGTCGGTGGTGACCGCGACGCGGATGCGGCCGTCGTGATCGGTGACCCAGCGGGTGATCTGCCCGGGGTTCTCCGCGATCATCTTGAGCTCTTTGGTCTTGAGATCGAGCTTGTAGACGTCGAAGATTTCCGGGTTGCGCCTGTTCAGGCCGATGATCATCTCGTCGTCGTGATCGATGCGCGCGTCGACGATCTCGGCGCGCACCCCATCGAACGGCGTCAGATCGACGAGGTTCCTGCCGTCGGCGTCGACCGACACGATGTGATAGTTCTCGTCGCCCTTGAAATCCTTCACGTAGACGATGCGGTTCGGGCCCTTCCAGAAGTAGCCGGCGACGTCGCGTTCGGTCTCGCCGGTGACGCGCACCGCCGCTCCGCCCACGCGCGGCTGCACGAACACGTTCATCCGCCGCTCATAGGACTGCATGAACGAGATGGTCCTGCCATCGGGCGATACCTGAAAGCCGGATTTCTCCGGGTTCTTGAAGAAGTCGCGCAGCGGAATGCGCTGCGCCGCGCCCGGACCCGGCGTCTGGGCCGCCTGCGCGAGGACGATATGCGAATCGAAGCTCATGGATTTGGTCCCGGCCAATGCGGAGCCGGTTCCGGCGCCCGCGATCGCTGCAACGCCCGACAGAAAGTAACGTCGGCTCAACATGCTATCCTCCTATCAAGGCCCATCAAGGCCTGTTTTCCGGCTAAGCGCCCGACCCGTCGCGCCTATCTGGGTGTGCCGCGACACTCCGGCAAGGTTTAGAGGACCGCAACCCGACACGGTGTGATGGCGATCACAAACACGTCGTTGACGGAACACGCGATTCACCATTCCGCGCTGGGGGCCGTACTCAAGCGCAACACCTCCCTCCTAGAAGGTGTTGCAGTTCGATTGTGAATTTTCGGAAATGCAATCGATCGCCGTCGCCGGCGCGCTACTTCGCCGGCAGATCGTTTTCGGTGACGCCCCTCGCACAGAGCAGATCATTCCGCGGCAACGCCGGTCGCGCCCTTCACGTACCGGCTCGCCGGCCGCCCAAGTCCCAGGTGCTCGCGCAGCGTGCGGCCCTCGTACTCGGTGCGAAACAGCCCGCGCCGCCGCAGTTCCGGGATCACCAGCGCGACGAAGTCGTCGAGCCCGCCCGGCAGATACGGCGGCATGATATTGAAGCCGTCGCAGCCGTCGTTGCGGAACCAGTCCTCCATGTGATCGGCGACCTGCTGCGGCGAGCCGCGCACCACGCTCTTGGCGCGCGCGCCGGCAACACGCATGGCCACCTGCCGCATCGTCAGATTCTCCTTGCGCGCCATGTCGCGCACGTTGTTGAAGGTGCTGTGGCTCGCATTCGACATCGGCAGGTTCTCGGGCAGCGGCCCGTCGAACGGATAAGGCGTGAGGTCGACGCCGCCGAGCACGGTCGACAGAATCTCGCGCGCCACCACCGGATGGATCAGCGACTGCAGGTGCTCGTACGTCTCGTTCGCCTCCGCCTCGGTGCGGCCGACCACCGCGCTCAAGCCGGGCATGATTTTCATCTCGTCGGGCGAGCGGCCGTGCTCGGCCATGCGGCCCTTGATCTTGGCGTAGAACGTCTTGGCCTGGTCGAGCGTGAGCGGCGCGCAGAAGATCACCTCGGCGAACTCCGCCGCCACCGCGATCATGTCGTCGGAGCCGCCGGCCTGCACGATCACCGGCCGGCCCTGCGGCGTGCGCGGCACGTTGAGCGGCCCGCGCACGGAGAAATTCTCGCCCTTGTGGTTGAGCCGATGCAGCTTGTCGGGATGAAAGAACAGCCCGGCCTCCTTGTCGCGCATGAAGGCGTCGTCGTCCCAGCTGTCCCACAGCCCGGTCACGACCTGCGCGAACTCGCGCGCCCGGTCGTAACGCTCGCCGTGCTCGTAGTGGGCATCGCGGTTGAAATTGTAGGCTTCCATGGCCATGCCGGAGGTGACCAGGTTCCATCCCGCGCGGCCGCCGCTGATGTGGTCGAGCGACGCGAACTTGCGCGCCACGTGGAACGGCTCGTTGTAGCTGGTCGAGGCGGTGGCCACGAGCCCGACCCGGCTGGTCAGCGGCGCGAGCGCCGACAGCAGCGTGATCGGCTCGAAATTGGCGATGTACTGCGCCGAGCGCGAGAGCGCCTCCATCTTGGCGTCGCGCACGCCGAGATTGTCGGCGAGAAACACCAGGTCGAACTTGGCGCGCTCGGCGGTCTGCGTGATCTCGACGTAGTGCTGGAAGTTGATGCCGCCGTCGGCCTGGGCGTTCGGATGCCGCCACGAGGCGACGTGATGCCCGGTGGGATTGAAGAAGGCGCCGAGCCGCATCTGGCCTTTCGTGCTCATTCGTCCTCGCGCCTTGCTCCGTCACCCCGACCGGGCGGCGCCCGCATTATAGCACTGTTCCCGCATAGCACTGTTCCCGCCGGCCCCTTCCCTGGGACGAACCGCCATAGCCCACGTTTCCGGGAAATGGGCTAGACTGCCGGCAAGCGTGTCACAGCCGCACGCGCAACAGGGAGGCTACCCATGGATCATGATCGCAGGACATTTCTGAAGACCACCGGCTTGGCCGGCGCCGCCGCCGTCACCGGCGCCGCCGCGCTCGCGCCCACGCCCGTGCAGGCGCAGACAGCGCCGACCACCGAACCGGCCATGCCGCGCGGCATGACCTTCGCCACGCTGCTCCGGCCCGATGGCTACGGCCTCGGCCTGCGCACCGACCGCGGCATCCTCGACGTCAAGGCCGCGGAGGCCGACTTCAAGGAGAACGCGCCGACCACCATCACCGCCGTGTTCAAGGGCCAGGGCGACGTCGCGGGCTTGAACCGCCTGGTCGACAAGGCCAAGGCGAGCCCGCAGGCGGCGCGCTATTTCATCGCCGAGGACAAGGCCCAGTTCGGCCCCTGCGTCACCGAACCCGAAAAAATCCTTTGCGTCGGGCTGAACTACCGCGCGCATGCGGCCGAGACCGGCAACCCGGTGCCGAAGGCGCCGATCCTGTTCAACAAGTTCAATTCGGCGCTCAACCATCACGGCGGCCGGATCGCCGTGTCGAAGGAAAAAGCGACCCAGTTCGACTACGAGGCCGAGCTCGTGATCGTCATCGGGCGCACCGCCCGCAACGTCAGCGAAGCCGATGCGCCGAAGTACATCTTCGGCTACGCCACCGGCAACGACTTCACCGCGCGCGACCTGCAGCGGGTCTCGAGCCAGTGGATGCTCGGCAAGACGCTCGACGGCGCCGGCGTGATCGGCCCGTGGCTGGTCACCTCCGACCTCGCCGACGGCGACAACCTCAACATCACGCTCCACGTCAACGGCGAGAAGCGGCAGGGCTCGAACACCTCCGACATGGTGTTCAACTGCAAGCAGCTGGTGAGCTACTGCTCGACCTATATGACGCTCAAACCCGGCGACATCATCTTCACCGGCACGCCCTCGGGCGTGATCTCCGGCTATCCGAAGGACAAGCAGGTCTGGCTCAAACCCGGCGACAAGCTCGTCACCTCGATCGAGAAGCTCGGCGAGCAGCACTTCACGCTGACCTGAGCCGCGCGCTGACGCGCAATCGTTGGCCCTCCCCGCTCGGGGAGGGCCGCTTTGCGTCGCGTTACAACAAGGTGGCGTTACGAGCCGGGCAAGAAGACCTGGCGCGAATAGTACGGCACCGCCGTAATGGCGACCAGCTGCTCGCTGCCGTCGAACAGCGGAGCGAGCTTCGGGCCGGACGCCTTGAACGTGAACGCCCGCACGCGGTCACCCGCCGTCCCGACCCCGCGCAACGCGTCGGTGGCCAGCGTATAGCGATAGATGCGATAGAACTCGGGCTTGGCGCCCGAATAGACCCGCAGGTCGACCTTGCCGCGCACGGCGGGCGCGCGAACATATTGCAGTTGAAGCTGGACGGCGTCGCCGTTCTCGGCCTTGGCGTCCCAGACCTCCTCGACCGTCGTCGCGCCGTCGGCGCCGGTGCGCAGCGTTCGCTGCGAGGTCGTACTGGCTTTCGCATAGACGCCGTAGGCGCCAGGGGCGGCGCCGGCGGTCAGTCCGTTGACCAGCATGAGGCCGCCAACTTCGGCGCCTTTCTTCTTGGCCAGGAAGCCGACGGTGATCGTGCGACCCGTGGGCGTTGGCTTGCCTTGCGCGTCCTCGCCCCAGACGCCCTCGATGAACGTGATGCGGAGATTGGACCCCGTGGCCGGGCCGGAGCTTGGCGAGTCCAGCTCCCAGCCGTCCGGCAACAGCTTCTGGACCGCGGCGGCCGGCGCCTTGAAGTCCAGGATCGTCCGCACCGACGCGTCGCTGCTGACGAACTTTTCCTGTGCGACGGCGGGCGCAGCGAGCAGCAATAGACCGAAGACTGCAAATGCACGCATGATTTCCCTCCCTTGGATATAATTTTGGGCGCGACGTCGAAGCCGTAACCGAACGTGCTTCCTTCTTTGAAGCGGAGCAATTTTACTCCGGCTTCACCTTGGCGTCTTCGATGATCTTGCGCCACTTCGGCTCATCGGCCTTGATGCGGTCGCTCAGCTCCTGCGGCGTGCCGGCGAGCGATTCGAAATAGTAGCGGTCGAGCACGTTCCTCTTGGTCTCGGGATCATCGAACAGGCGGCGCACCTCGGCGTTGATCTTGGCGACCGTGTCGGCCGGCATCCGTGGCGGCCCGAACAGTCCGAACCACGACACCGCCTCGTAGCCCGGCAGCCCGGCCTCGGCGACAGTCGGCACCTCGGGCAACGCCGCCATGCGCTTGCTCGAACCGATCGCGATGAGCTTCACCTTGCCGTCGCGCCACTGCGGCGCTCCAGTCCCGACAGCGATGTACATCATCTGAATGTGGCCGCCGACGACGTCGGTCATCGCCGGCGCGGCGCCGCGGTAGTGCACGGCCGTGAACTTCGCGCCGGACACCGCCTGCAGCAGTTCCATGTTCAGGTGCCCGGTCGAGCCGGCGCCGTAGGTCCCGTAATTGATTTCGCCGGGCCTGCGTTTGCCAAGCGCGATGAGCTCACGGACGTTTTGCACCGGCAGCGAGGGGTGGGTGATGAGCGCGTGGTTGATGATCACAAGCCCGACGATGGACGTGAAGCCGTTGACCGGATCGTAGTTCAGCTTGCCGTAGAGCGCCGGATTGGCGATGAACGTGACTTCCGGCCCGATCAACAGCGTGTGGCCGTCGGGCGGCGCCTTGGTGACATACTCCGCCGCGACCTGGTTGTTGCCGCCCGGCCGGTTCTCGACGATCGCCTGCTGGCCCCAGGCTGCGGTGAACCGCTGGGCCAGCGTGCGCGCGAGTACGTCGGTCACCCCGCCGGGCGCCGCCGGCACCACGATGGTGACCGTCTTCGACGGATAGGTCTGCGCCGCCGCCGCGAGCGGACTGATGCACGAGAGCGCGACCAGCGCGCATGGCCATGCCCTCATCATCTCCTCCCTCATCGTGTCGTGTCCGGTTGCGGAAGCATAGTGCAGATCAGGACGGCAGGCGACGGCCGCGCTATCATTGCCTGCAAGCTTGACCGTCAGGAGGACAGACCATGACAACCCGCACTTTCCGCGTTGCCGCCGCCCTGCTCGCGGCAGGCGCGTTCGCGTATTCTGCCGGCGCAGCCGAATTCGTCGAGGGCACCGAGCGCATGAAGGCCCGCGCTTATTCGCCCGCTGTGATCACGGAGGGCGGCCGCATCGTTTGGCTCGCCGGCATGGGCGGCAGCAACGGGCCGGACGGCAAGCCGATCACCGGCTTCGCCGGCCAGGCCCGTCAGGCGTTCCAGAACATCGACGCCACGATGAAACGCGCCGGCGGCACGCTGGCGGATGTCGTCACCATGACCGTGTTCATCCGAAATCAGTCCGATGGCGACGAGTTCGTGAAGATACGCGCCGAGGTGTTCAAGAGCGGGTTCCCGGCCAGCGCCCTGATCACCGCGAAGGACTTCGCCAGGCCCGAAATCCTGGTCGAAATCCAGGCCATCGCGGTGGTCGGCGAGCGCAATTGAGCCGACGCGCGCCGCGCCCACAACGGGAGGGAATGACAATGTTGATCAAGATTCGCCGCCGCCTCTTTCTCGCGGGCGGGCTCGCCTCGTTTGCGCTGATCCGCCGCGCCCACGCGGCCCCGCCCGCCACCATCGCGGACGGCAGCGTGATCGGCCGCGGCAAGATGCTGGTCGTCCACGAGGATGGCGCCGGCCGCATCGTCGCCTTCGATTCCTCGACCTACCTCGAAGGCAACCCTACTGGCGCTACCGACGTGATCGCGATCGGCTCCTATTGCGGCACCCGCGTGCTTGCGCCGATCTTCAGCCGCGGCGTCAAGGCGGTGATCGCGACCGACGCCGGCATCGGCAAGGACGAAGCCGGCATCAGCGGGCTCAAGCACGGCGAAACGATCGGCGTGCCAGTGGCGTCGATCGCGGCGATGTCGGCGGAAACCTCCAACGGCCGCTCGACCTTGCTCGGCGAGATCAGCCGCGCCAACGCGCCGGCGCGCGCGCTCGGCGTCACGCCCGGCATGATCGCCTACGAGGCCGCCGCGCGGCTTGCCAAGGCGCCCGCCGGCAAGTCCATCCCGACCCCGCTCGGCGTCGAGGAGGCGCCGGTGGTGGTCGAGGAGACGCCGAAGGGAAAGATCTGGGCGACGCCCGGCACCACCGCGATCAAGGACAAGATCCCGACCGACGTGATCTGCAGCGGCGCCAACTCGAGCCGCGTAATGTCGGACGGCGTGATCCGCATGGGTGCGAAAGGCGCGATCGCCAACGACGCCGGCATCGCCAAGAACAATTCCGCGGTCGAAGGCGTGATGCTGCTGGGCGAGAAGAACATTCCGGCGGCGTCGGTCTCGACCCTGTCGGCGCGGCTCGCCGAGGGCCTCAGCACCTGGAACGACGGCATCATCTCGGTGGTCAACCCGGCCGCGTCGGCGCGCGGCGTCAAGGTCGGCATGACCGCCAAGGAGGCGGCGCGCTTGATGCTGGGGTGAGTGCGTCGGCCGAGTTTATCGTAGGGTGGGCAAAGGCGCGAACCAGGGGTGCCAGTCTCTCCACCGGCACGGTGCAGCGCCGTGCCCACGCGTTCTGAGAGGCGCAATACGGGGCGATGACCTGGTATCGTCGGGCAAAGATCGAAGGCGGCACGTTCTTCTTCACCGTGGCGCTAGCCGACCGCAGCAGCGATCTTCTGGTACGCCATGTCGATCGCTTTCGGCGCATGTACCAATCAGTTCAAGAACGCTATCCGTTCGAGACGATTGCAATCTGCATTCTGCCTGACCACATCCATGCAGTCTGGTCATTGCCGACGGGGGATGCTGACTTCTCCTCACGCTGGAGCCTGATCAAGAGCAGCTTTTCGCGCGGGCTTGCGTACGAAGGCCCACGTACTCCCAGCAAGATTGCGAAACGCGAACGAGGCCTGTGGCAGCGCCGCTATTGGGAGCATGCCGTTCGTAATGATGCAGACTTGGCGCGCCACGTGGACTACATCCACTTCAATCCAGTCAAACACGGCTATGTCACGCAGGTGCGCGACTGGCCTCACAGCAGCTTCCACCGCTACGTAACGCGTGGGGTCCTGCCGTCTGACTGGGGCGGCAATGCACGGGACATCGGCGGTTCGTTCGGCGAATGACGGCGCGTGGGCACGGCGCTACGCCGTATATGTGGAGAGGCATGTGCGCTTGGCCCGCGCCTTTGCCCACCCTACGAGTGCTGTGCGCCGCTTACACCGCCGCAGCCTTGCGCCGGTCCGGGGCAAACACCTCGTCGAGGCACCAGCGCGCAAGCTCGCTGCCGGTCGCAAACCATGCGCCGCCCTGCTTCATGTGCTGGATGATGGTGCGCAGCGCCCTGGCGCGGCCGGGGCGGCCGGAAATGTAGGGGTGGAACTGGAACGGGCAGTAGGCCGGCGCGCGCTTCGACTCCTCGAGAAACTCGTCGAACATCCCCTTCCAGATCACCAGCGTGTCGGCCGGATTGCCGGCGTCGTTGTTGCGGTGCTGGTAGGTGCGGCCGTCGCCGAACGGCTGCCGCGGCAGCTCGACCAGCACCTTGCCGTTGGCTTCCCACAGAAATGGAAGATCGTGCGAGAACGAATTGCTGTTCCAGAGGAATCCGTGCTCCATGAGGAGCTCGAGGCTGTTCGGGCTCTGGGTGCAGGAGCGCCAGCCGACCGGCGCCTTGCCGGAGCGCTGCCGGATCATGTCGACGGTCCGCCGCATCACGTCGTTTTCCTGCTCGCGCGTGAGATCGCGGGCGACCTCGTGATGGTAGCCGTGCCCGGCGACCTCGTGCCCGCCGGCAACGATCGCCTTCACGGCTTCAGGATAACGCTCGGCGATGGCGCCGCAGGTCAGGAACGTCGCCTTCACGCCCTCCTCTTCCAGGATGCGCAGGATCCGCCACACGCCGGTGTGCGGCCCGTATTCGCATTGGGTGTATTCCTCGTGATCCAGGCTGCCGTCCGGCAGCGGCCGTACGTCCTCGCCGCCCTGGAAGTCGAACGTGAGCGTGACCGCGATCCGCCGGTTATCCGGCCAAAACACGCTGCGGTTCGAATGATAGTCCTTCACCATCGCTTCCTCCGTGATCGGCTTTGCGGCGAGGTTCCAGAAATCAGAACATGCGTCTTTCCGGCCACGCTGACAACCGGGCGGTACGACCAGCACCGGCCAGCTTGATACCGGCGGCACTCCCTCTCCCTGTCATCCTGAGGTGCGAGGTCGCGCAGCGACCGAGCCTCGAAGGAGACGGCCCCATCTCAAGACGAGTCCGGGGCCGCGTCCTTCGAGGCTCGCTTCGCTCGCGCCTTCAGGATGACGGTCGTAGTTTGATGCCATTGGTAAGAAACGATCCGGAAACCATAACCGCGCC
>Ga0137375_10003077_pt1 | contig 19800 bp, 13 predicted proteins | sample SagtaG_24_FD_104936 | JGI IMG/M metagenome (GOLD analysis project Ga0137375, IMG submission 104936) | Vadose zone soil microbial communities from Sagehorn Ranch, Mendocino, California, USA - Sage1_R_113_16 metaG | ecosystem: Environmental > Terrestrial > Soil > Vadose zone | place: USA...
ATCGGGAGGATGTCATTGATCTCAGCGTCGCCCCGGGTGTAAAAAAAGAGAATGCCGTTCGAGAGGCAGGCCGCGAGCCGGGCGAGCTGATATGGTCAACTATATACCCGTTCTAACCACGATTTTTTCGCTGTTCTTTCTCAGCCGGATCATACCGCACTATCTCGCCAGGAAATCGCCATACCTGCTGTGGTGGACGCTGGGCGTGGCCACCTTCGGGGCCGGCACGCTCACCGAGAGCATCAATGCGATTTTCGGCTGGAGCGAATGGAACACCAAGATCTGGTATATCGTCGGCGCGTTGCTGGGCGGATATCCGCTGGCGCAGGGGACGATTTATCTCCTGATGAACAAGCGGTTTGCCGATATCTCGGCGCTGCTGTGCTCGACGGTCATCGTGGTTGCCGCCGTCTGCGTCCTGCTTTCGCCGATCGAAGTTCCGGAGGGCTTTGATTATCGCCTCACCGGTAAGGTGTTCAGCTGGCAGTGGGTGAGGGCGTTCTCGCCGCTTCTCAATCTCTATGCCTTTGTGTTCCTGTTCGGTGGTGCCGTCTACTCGGCGATCCAGTATTTTGCCGTCGAAACCGGCCGAACCCGCTTCCTCGGCAACATTTACATCGCCATCGGCGCGCTGCTGCCGGGCATCGGCGGCACCTTCACGCGCTTCGGCTATGTCGAGATCCTGTACATCACGGAATTCATCGGTCTGGCCTTCATCTATTTCGGCTATTACATGATGAAAAAGGATCGCACCTCGTCCCTGCATGCCAACCAGCAGACCTTCGAGAGCTCCGCGCCAGCCAGTTGAGCCTGGAATGCCTCAAAACTCCCGCTGCAATTAACTAAATCGTGAGCCGCTGCGCGCCTTGTGACGGTGCCGGGAAGGTCCCCGACCTCGGCGCGCCGTGTTAGACTCGGCCGCAGCAAAGGCTGGAATCATTCTCAGGAACACGTAGGCGGCAAGAACATATGGCTAGACGTCTGTCGATATCTCTCATGTTGATCTCGTACGCGTTGATCTCGTGTGCGGTGGCCGCGCGGGCGCTGGCGCAACCCGCCGAGCCCGGTCCGACGCAGCCAGCGGACGCCAGCCCGCCTGGGCTCAGAGTTCTGGGTGGCCGCACAGACTCTTCTGTCGTCACTCCGAAGAAGGCCTCGCCGCAAGAGCTGCCGACCTGGCGCATCCCGAACGTGCCGTCGTCGGCCGAGGCCTATTACGCGCCCGACAACTATCACGTCATCGCGCAGACCCAGGACCCCGACGCGCTGCGCACGCCCGGACGCAATTCCGGCGCGCTGACCTGGATCTTTTCCGACGACGGCAAGACCAAGTGGCGCATCAATGACCGTGGGCAGGACGCCTGCTCCTACTTCTTTCCTGATGGCAAGCGGGTGATCTTCACGTCGACGCGTGACCACATGGACATGCCGATCGGCAACTGGTCGGACCAGAACAACTACCCGCAGGGTGCCGAGCTCTACATCGCGGATATCGACGGCGGCAGTCGCAAGCGCCTCACCAACAACATGTACTACGAAGCCGAGGTGTCGATCTCGCCCGATGGCCAGAAGATCGTGTTCACCCGCCAGGTTGAGGGCGCGCTCGATCTCTACATGATGAACATCGACGGCAGCGGCGAGAAGAAGCTCACCGATACGCCGGATTGGCAGGAGGGCGCGCCATTCTTCCTGCCGGACTCGAAGACCATCACCACCCGCGCCTGGAGCCGCGCGATCTACGGCACCAAGCGCCCGACCCCGATGACAATCTTCACCATCAACACCGAGACCGGCGAGCGCATCCAGCGCACCCACGATGACTGGATGAACTGGGCGCCTTATCCAGCGCCGGACGGACGGCACTATGTGTTCGTGCGTCCGCTCCTCGACAATCCATCGAACTGGGAAATCTTTCTCGGCGATCTCGAGGGCGGCGAGCCGGTACGGCTGACCTTTAACGACAGCTTCGATGGCTTCCCGTCGATCTCGCCCGATGGCACCAAGATGCTGTTCGCGCGCTCCGAAGGGCCGGGCTTCATGGCGGGGCTTTATACTTACGTGATGGACATCTCCTCGCTGAACATTGGCCCGAAGCAGACCCCCACCCCTCCCTCCCCCGCACGCGGGGGAGAGTAGGGAGGGGCTCTCATGACCGGACAAGATTTCATGCGACAGACACTTGCCAAAGCCGTGCTCGTTTTGCTGCTGGTTGTCGTTGCTGCGGCGACGAGCCCTGCCGTGCTGGCGCAGCCCGCGCCGGTGGTCCACCACGACCTCGTGGTGACGCTCGATCCGCCCAATCACCGCCTCAAGGTGCGCGACCGCATCCGCATTCCCGCCGCTGTCGCCGCCGCGACTATTTCGCTCAACGCCGATCTCAGCGTGCAGGCGGCGCCTGGCGGGCCACGCCTCGTCACGACGCGGTCGCGGGTGCAGGGCGCCGATACGGGCATGGACCGCGACGCGCCCGGCGTGCCGGTCAACGTCTATCGGGTTGAAGGCGCCAATTCCGGTCAGGACCTGACTCTTGATCTGCAATACGAGGGCGCCATCAACTTCTCCGTCCGCCAGTCCGGTGGCGAATATGCGCGGTCGTTCAGCCAGTCACCCGGCCTGATCGAGGCGCGCGGCGTTTATCTTGCCGGCTCGACCTATTGGGTGCCGCGGGTCGACGATGCCTTGGTGACCTATACGCTCGCCGTGGAGGTGCCGGCGGGCTGGCGATCGGTCAGCCAGGGCGAGCGCACCGCAAGTGAGAGATCACCCTCCGGGGTCTCGGAGCGCTGGTCGGTCACGACGCCGACCGAGGAGGTCCATCTCATTGCGGCGCCCTTCACCGAATATTCGCGTGATGCGGGCGCCGTGAAGGCGATGGCGTTCCTGCGCAAGCCGGACAAGGCTCTGGCAGACCGTTATCTCGATGCAACCGCGCAATATCTGGAGATGTATCGCGGCCTGCTCGGCCCCTATCCCTATTCCAAGTTCGCCCTGGTCGAGAACTTCTGGGAGACAGGCTACGGCATGCCCTCGTTCACGCTGCTGGGCGAGCAGGTCATTCGGTTCCCGTTCATTCTGCATTCGTCCTATCCGCATGAGCTCTTGCATAACTGGTGGGGCAATGGCGTCTTTGTCGACAGTGGTGGAAATTGGTGCGAGGGCCTGACCGCCTATCTCGCCGACCATCTGATCGCCGAGCAGCGTGGGCAGGGGGCGGAGCATCGGCGCGCCATCCTGCAGCGGGTGACCGACTACGTCACGCCCGAGAATGACTTCCCGTTGACGCGCTTTCGGAGCCGCTACAACGCCGTCACCGAAGCAGTCGGCTATGGCAAGACCGCCATGGTGTTCAACATGCTGCGCGAGAAGGTGGGCGACGCGCAGTTCACCAAGGCATTGCAGCAGTTCTATCGTGACAACCGCTTCCGCCAGGCGTCGTTTGACGACATCCGCAGGAGCTTCGAGGCGGTGTCGGGTCTCGATCTGCGCTCGTATTTCGATCAGTGGATCAAGGACGTTGGGACGCCGGAGCTCAAACTTGAGCAGGCGACGGTGCAGGGCGCGCGCCTCACCATCACGCTTTCGCAGGTGCAGGCCGGGCGTCCGTTTGCGCTCGATGTTCCTGTCGTCATCGAGACCGACCAGGGCATCGAAACCAAAACGCTGTCGATGCCGGTCGACAAGGCGCGCGTCGAGGCGAGCTTTGATCTGAAAGGTCCCGCGCGCCGCGTCGAGATCGATCCGCAGTTCCAGCTCTACCGGCGCCTGAGCCCGCTCGAGATCCCGCCGTCATTGTCGAAGGCATTCGGCGCGAAGAAAGTGCTGATCGTGCTGAGCGCGCAAAGCGCGTCCCGTTATGCCGGTCTGGCCAAGGCCTGGGCCCGCGACGGGGTCGAGACCGTCATGGACAGCGAGATCAACACGCTACCGAGCGATCGGGCGGTGTGGCTGTTTGGCGAGCGCAACAAGTTCGCGCCGGTCGTGGCGGATGCGCTCAAGCCCTACGGCGCATCGCTCGATGCAGCGGGGCTGCGCACCAGCAGCACCGCCTATGATGCGGCCGGACGCAGCTTGATCGCGGTGGCGCGCCATCCCGCCAATACGGAGTCGGTGGTGATTGCGCTCACCGCGTCGAGCGAGGCTGCGGCCGAGGCGCTCGCCCGCAAGCTGCCCCACTACGGCAAATATTCCTGGCTGGTCTTTGCCGGCGACGACGCCACCAACGAGGCGACCGGCGAATGGCCGATCGGCGATACGCCGCTCGCGCGCAACCTTACGCGGCAGGCGCAGCCGATCAAGCTCACACCGCGTCAAGCGCTCGCTGAGATCAAGCCGCTGTTCGACACCACCCGCATGAAGGCCGATATCGACTGGCTGGCGGCGCCTGAGCGCGAAGGGCGCGGCGCCGGCAGCCGCGGTCTCGATGCGGCGGCGCGCTATGTCGCGGAGCGGTTCGAGCGTCTCGGCCTGGTGCCCCTCTCCGCAAGCGCACAGGGCGATGATCGCTACTTCCAGCCCTTCAGCATGACCGGCGAGAATGGCGCGCCGGTGCCGACGAAGAACGTGATCGGAGTCTTGCCGGGCACCAACTCCGCTTTGAATGGTCAGGCGCTGGTGATCTCCGCGCATTACGACCATCTGGGGTTCGGCTGGCCAGATGGACGCGCCGGCGCCAAGGGGCAATTGCATCCAGGTGCGGACGACAACGCGTCCGGCGTCGCCGTGATGCTGGAGCTGGCGCGGCTGATGGCGAATGCACGGCCCGAGCGCAGTGTCATCTTCGCGGCGTTCGCCGCCGAGGAGGCGGGGCTCCAGGGCGCGCGTCACTATGTCAGGACCGCGCAAGCGCCGCGGGCTGCGTATCCGTTATCAGGCGTTATCGCCAACCTGAATTTGGACATGGTCGGACGCCTTGCTGATGGCAAGGTGACGGTCTTCGGCGCCGGGTCGGCGCGCGAGCTGCCGTTCATCTTCATGGGTGCGGGTGCGGTGACCGGCGTGCCGGTGCAATCGGTCGCGCAGGAGATCAACGCTTCCGATCACACCGCGTTTGTCGAAGCTGGCGTTCCGGCCGTGCAGGTGTTTGCGTCGCAGGCCAGCGACTATCATCGCCCGTCAGATACGCCGGACAAGATCGACGAGACGGGACTGGGCAAGGTGGCCGCTGTGATGAAGGAGGCCGTTGACTATCTGGCGGTGCGGCCTGAGCCGCTGACTTTTATGGGCGGCGCGGCCGCAGCGCAGCCACCAGCCGGGCGGGCGCCTGGCGCGCCGCGCCGGGTCGCGACCGGCATTGTGCCCGACATGACCTACCAGGGTGAAGGTGTACGGGTGAGCAGCGTGCAGCCAGGGTCCGGCGCCGAGCAGGCGGGGCTCAAGACCGGCGACCGGCTCCTGGTTCTGGGCGGCACCAAGACACCTAATCTTCGCGCCTTGGCCGATGCGCTGCGGGACCTGCAGCCCGGGCAGACCGTGGAGGTCGAATTCGCGCGCGAGGTCGCGATGCTGCGCGCCACGCTGCTTCTTGGCGAGCGATAACGCGCGACCTGTTGTCGCGGGTCCTCCATTTGGGGGTGGTTCGGATGCTGAAGTTTATTTCCTTTGCTTTTTGAACCGATAGGCTGGTTCGCGACACTAAGGCCCAGCATAAGAAAGGACCGACCTCGATCGGTCTTGCGCGGGTTATCACTCACCGGGAATAGTTAGGGAGATAGCTATGGCTGACACGAATATCGCAGTGAATAATGGCGTAAACGTCGCGGCATTGATCGCCGCCCGCGAGGCCCTCACGAACGCTCCGCAAGCCGCCAAGTTCAAATGGCGCGCCGCTTGCGAGTGGAAGAACGGCACCTATAGCCACTCGACGGTCGAGGGCTTCTTCGGCCTCGGTGAGGAGCAGCGCCGCAAGACCACGTTCAAGTTCGACGCCGATCACCCCGAGGTGTTTGCATCCGAGGACAGAGGCGCGACGCCGGTCGAATACGTTCTGGTCGGGCTGGCGAGCTGCCTCACCGCCGGGGTTGCGGCCATCGCCCAGCATCGCGGCATTCAGCTGCGCTCGGTGACCGCGACGATTGAAGGGAACATGGATATCCAGGGCATCCTGGGAATCGACAGCGATGTTCGCAACGGCTTCGGCGGCATCAACGTGACTTACAAGATCGATGCCGATGCCAAGCGCGAGGATATCGAGGCGCTGGTGGCGCAATCGCAGAAGCGCTCGGCCGTGTATGACATCGTCACCAATCCGACCAACGTCACGGTGAAGGTGCTGTAGAGGCTTCGCGCATCTCCGGCGCGGTCGTTTGAACGACGCGCCGGCGACGTCGAGCTTTTCGTCGAGGTCAGCGCAGGCCGGTTGACCGGCCTGTGCGCGACCTCGCCAGCGTTATAGAGTTGGCGCGTTATTGGTTTGGCGCATTATCGGAGTGAGATCCATTCGTACCGTCACCACCATCATCATCGGGGCCGGGCACGCCGGCCTCGCCATGAGCCGTTGCCTTGCCGAGCGCTCGATCGACCATGTGGTTTTGGAGCGCGGCGAGGTGGCGCATACGTGGCGCAGCGAGCGCTGGGATTCGCTCCGTCTGTTGACACCGAACTGGCAGAGCCGGCTGCCGGGCTTCCGCTATCAGGGCGACAATCCTGATGCGTATCGGACCATGCCGGAGGTCATCAGCTTCATCGAGGACTATGCAAACGCGATTGCGGCTCCGGTGCGGACCCATACGACAGTGACGTCGGTGCGCCGTGGTGACAGCGGCTATGTCGTGCGCACGGATCGCGGCGACTGGCAATGCCGAACGGTCGTGCTGGCGTCCGGCGCATGCAACATCGCCCGCGTGCCGGCCTTTGCCAGTCTGGTGCCGCCGTCGATCGTGTGCCTGACCCCGCAGCAATATCGCAACGCCGATCAGCTTGCCGACGGCGGCGTGCTGGTCGCGGGCGCATCGGCGACCGGCACCCAGATCGCCTGCGAGATCCAACGCTCGGGCCGGCCGGTGACTCTCGCGGTGGGCGAGCACATCCGCGCTCCGCGCCTTTATCGCGGCCGCGACCTCGAGTGGTGGATGGACGTGGCCGGCGTGCTTGATGAGCGCTATGACGAGATCGACGACATCGCGAGGGCACGCAAGGTGCCGTCATTGCAACTCGCCGGCACCTCTGATCGCTCGACGCTCGATCTCAATGCGCTCAGTGATCTTGGCGTGACGCTGGTCGGCCGCTTCGTCGGGCTCGTCGATGGCAAGGCGCAGTTTGCCGGCTCGCTGCGCAACATGTGCGCAATGTCCGATCTCAAGATGGGGCGATTGCTCGATACTATTGATGCGTGGATTGATGCGCGGGCGCGCGACCATGACCTCGACGGCGAGGTGGAGCCGCCGCACCGCCTGCCGCCCACGCGGGTGCCGGATGAGCCGCCACTGATGATGAGTCTTGCGAAAAGTAACATTCGCACCATCATCTGGGCGACCGGCTATCGTCCCGACTACACATGGCTCGAGGTCCCGGTGGTCGACCACAAGGGGATGATCCGTCATGACGGCGGGATCACATCCTCGCCCGGCCTCTACTTGATGGGCGCTCCGTTCATGCGGCGGCGAAAGTCTACCTTGATCGACGGTGCGGGCGATGACGCCCGCGAGCTCTCGGGCCATCTCGCGTGCTTCATTGATGCACGGGCAGAGCCCGCGATGGCGCTCGCGCATGCTCCCTAGCTAGAGCAAGATCCAGAAAAGTCGGCTTTAAGATCCTCGGAGCGCGCAGACTGTGGTAGCGTGTGGGGATCGCCCGGCTATTTCTGCGCAGAAGTCCGCATTTATTTTGGTAATGGCCAATGAAACCACGCATTTACCGCGCTTGCGTCTTTCACAACGATCGTCGTCATATCGCCACCCAGTTGACAGAATCCCGAGTGAAAATATCGATGTAGGCAAAGGGTTGTCAGACACCCATGGAACGCTCCTTGTCAGATCCAAAGCTCGGCGAGGTCAGGGCCGTTCTGGAGCGTCTGCAGACGTTTGCCGCGGATCCCGACAGCACGCAGCCACCTGCTGAAGTGAGCAACGGCGCTGTGCTCAACGGACATGCGACGAGCGCCCACAAAGCAGGCTCTCCTGCGTCCGGCGCTCGCGCGTCGGTCAGATACGAGCCCGGCATTCACGAATCCGTGGCCAAGCGGCGAGCGCCTGCCGCCATTGGGCTCGGCATTGCCGGCACAGTGGCGATCCTGCTGGGCCTGGTCTGGCTCATCGTGTCGCCCGGCGATCGCGGTGAGCTGTCCGCGGCGGCAACTCCGGATGTGACGCCCGCGGGCCGCGCAATTGCAGAGCGTGAAGCGTCTGCCAAAATTTCAGAGCGTGATGCGTCTCCCAAACAGCCGCTGCCGGCGGCCCGGCCCTCGCGGGCCGGCGTCGATGCTGCGCAAGATCTCTTGTCGAGGGGGCAGGTGCAGGCCGCGCGCAAGCAGCTGCTCGGCTTGGCATCGGCCGATGCGGCGGACGTGGCGTGGATGCTGGCGCGATCTTATGACCCCAATTTTCTCGTAACCCTCCCGAGCGCTGATGGCGCGGCCGACGTCGAGCAGGCAACGCGCTGGTATCGGATCTGGCACGCCGCCGCTGTGAAGCAGGGGCTGGTGCCGAACAGCGTGTCGGTTGAGCGCATCATCGGCTCGATGCGCTGATGTCTGGCCGGAAGCGGCTGCGGTCGAGCCACTCCTCCGTGCCTTGCCATGATGCTCTCGCGGAGCAGTTGTCGTACTGATGATGTTGCGGCAGGAGCCTCGCGCGCATGTGTTCGGGCACGTGCGCACGGCTTTGTTGGCGCCACGGCGGCGCCATAAAGGTTGGCAAGTTAGACAATCAGAATAAAGGGTGCGCCAACAAGGGGGGATGAGGCTTCGCAAAGCTTAGGCTCTGCGCAAGCCCCGTCGCCGACGGGACCAGGTGCCGATCTTCGCTCAACGGTTGTCCATTTCGCGTTGCATGTCGCGGCGACTGATTGCCTTTGCGACCTTGCTGCTCGCGCTGGCGTTGCCGGCTGATGCCGAGCAGCAGCAGAAGGCGCCCGCAACAGCCCGAGGGACAGTCACTGTCCTCACAGATGGTATTGCGGAGCCCAACAGCGGCGCGACGCGGGCGATCAACGAGCTCGCAAAGGAGATCGGCAATATTCGAGTCCTCCCGATTGCCGGACATGGCGCCGTGGCGAATGTGCGTGATCTTTTGCAACTGAAGGGCGTCGATTTCGCCGTCCTGAACAGCGACATCTTCCCGTTTCTCGAGCAGACGCGCCAATACCCGAATGCTCAAAAGCAGATTCGCTATGTCACTCACATTTACAGCCAGAAAGTGTATTTGCTGACGCGCAAGGAATTCAAGACGATCAACGATCTGCGCGGGCGCAAGCTCGCGGTTCCGTCGCGCGGAGCGGGCAGCCACACGACAGCGATGACGCTGTTCAATCTGCTTGGCATCGACGTGGTGCTGCACGCCGGCGTCGACCTCGATGGTTTCGACGTCGGGAGCTTCGATGGTATCTTGCTGTTGGGCGATGAGCTGGCGAGAGCGCGCTTGAGTGCGCAGGCGCGACGCGATCTTCAGGTCATGCCGATTGGCCTCATGCCGCCGCTGCGGGCTACCTATCGGCCTGCCGTGATCGAGCCGCAGGAGCTTCCGGGCGTTGCTGTTGCGGAAAACACAGAGACAGTCGCGGTCTCGACGTTGCTCGCGGTCTATAACTGGACCTCGACGCAGGCGCGCTTTGCCGATGTGTCGAGCTTCTCGACCAGGCTGTTCGCTGCGCTGCCGCGGCTGCGGCGGAATGCAAGCTCGGTCTGGCGGCAGGCCGATATCAACGCGCAGATCGCAGGCTGGTCGCGCTACAGCGCCGTGCAACCCGCGCGAGGGCTATCAAAGGAGCAGCTTGCTCAGCTCGCCCTCGCCGAGCGGCCGCAGGCGATGCTTCCGCCTGTTGGAGACGCCTCGACGGGTGCCGTTGCGGCGCCACCCAAGATCACGGTCTTGGCGATGGGGCGGGCGCCGCTGGCCGAGCCGCAGCTGCCCGCGGGCGGGCTGATCCCGGAATTGCTGCGCAGCAGCTTGAGCAAGGCGAGGCTTGGACGCCCGGAAATCGAGCTGCGGTGGGCGACGGCGGCGCCGGTGAAGGCGCTGCTGAGCGATGACACCATCGACATCTCCTTGCCGTGGGACGGCGTGGATTGCGAGCGGCCCAGTGATCTGGTGCAGGCCTCAGCGGTCTTGTGCGACAACGCGCTCTATTCCGATCCGATCCTTGAGGTTGTCATCGGCCTGTTCACGCGCGCCGACAGCAAATTCACATTCGCTACCGACGAGAGCATCCTGGGCAAGAGCATCTGCATTTCCGGCGACCAGGATGTGTCGCCGCTGAACGGCCAGGGTCGCGATTGGATTTCGCAGAAGCGGGTAACCGCGGTTCGCAAGCCGACGCTCCTGGATTGTGCGAGCGCCGTGCAGACGCAGGAGGCCGATGCGTTTGTGGCGAGCGATCTCGAGGGCCGCTTTGTGCTCGACCGGCTCGGATTGTCGCGTGATTTCAGGATGCTGGAGCGCCCCCTCGGGATCCGCGGCGTGCACGTGGTTGCCGCCCGAGAGCACGTGCAGGCATCCGAGCTCATCAGCGCCGTGAACCGCGGCTTGAAGGAGCTCAAGGAGACGGACGCCTATGCGGCTATCGTCCGCAGGCACCTCATGCGGCTGTGGAATGGAAATGCGACCGCGCCCTGAAGGCCCCTGGAGCGGGATGAATTGCCATTGAAGAGCTCATCTCGCTCTAGCGCCAATTGATGACAGGGCATGATGCGCGATCCGCCCGGTGACCCGAAGGGCTGAGTTTGCGCGCTGGTTGCGCGCGTCGCCCACGAGCGCGGACAGTGCCGTTTCGAGCATGTCAGCTCCGCTGGCATGCCAAGCGTCAGGGGCCCGCGAGGCGTCCTGCACCAGAGCAAGCGCGTCGACCGTTGCGACCAGGATCATGTCGCGGAACATGGAGCCGCATTCACGGCGCAGGCGCGTCAATAGCTTGTCGCGATCCCGGTCGTCGGACAGCAGATCGGCGTGGGTTGCGACCAGAAGCCCGCAAGAGCGCAGCCGTGCAGGCAGCTGGCTCCACGCCACCCGCTCGCTTTCCTTCCAGGCCTGAATGCCGACAGTGCACCACAGGGCCGCATCGACGGCGTGAGATGCAAGATCGATCTGGTCCGGATCGGCCAGCCCAGGGCAGTCGAGAATTTCGACCGCACGCAGTCTCGGTGAGGGCAGCCCGACCTCGAGACGAAAGATCGATCGCGGCAGCGCCTTGGGATCGGCGCGGACCCGCGCCCGCTGGCCGGGGGCGCCGTGAACGACCCAGATCTGAGGCTCGTGAGCGTAGTAGATGAGCGTCGGAATGCGCGTGTTCGCGATGGCGGCTGTTGGCAGGCTCTCGATCCGGCCCAGGAGGTTAGCGAGCGAGGACTTGCCCGAGTTGGACTCTCCGCAGATGGCGAGGCGTAGCGGCCGATCCAGGCGCTGCTGTGTGCGCCGTAGCGCGCGCACGGCCGGAAACAGCCTTGAGCCGGGCGGAATGGCCCTCTCCAGCATGTTTCGTGCGAGCGTCAGCTCGGCGAGGATCCGGCCGGTGAGTGGGTGGTCCGACACGACGGGTACCAGTTCTGGGGCACCGGTTTAGAGCTTAAGTTGGCAAGCTGCCAGCAATTATCAAAGGAATGCGACGCGGGCGATGGCTGACGTCGCTTTCGCTCCGATCTGTTGTTCAAAAAAACCTGAACGCAGCGCGACCGGCATGCGTGCTGCCGGATGCGTCACTCCGTTACTTCTTTGTAGCGTCGGCTCTTCCCTTGGGAGCAGCGGGCGGCGCTGGCGCGGCCTCTCGCCTGGGGGCCGCTGATACGGGTGCGGCAGCCGGCGTGACGCTGATCGCCGGATTCGGTACGCCCTGAGCCTCCCAGAAGCGCGCCAGGTGACGCTCGACGATGCGGTCATACTCGCCGCTTTCGCGCAGCTTCTCGAGCGAGCTGTTCACATAATACAGGATGGTGCGCGCATGCGGATGCGACTTGGAAACCAGGACATGAAAGGTCGTGAGCGCAACCGGCTGCTCGATCATGCGCACCTTGTCGGCAAGCCCGAGCGAGGTGATGCTCGCCCGCCCGGCCAACTCCGACTCGACCACGCCATCGACGGTCGCGGCGTCGAGCAGGCGGAAGCACTCATCGACTGTCGGCGGCCGCATCAGGACGATCTTATTGTCGCGCACCCAGCCCCGCCCGTGGTCGTCGAGCTCGTGCACCGGCTGCCCGGCGGGAACGCACAGCGTCGCGCCGGCGATCTCTTCATTGCGGAGCGACTTGAAGCGCGAGCCCGCCTGCACGAACAGTCCGGTGATCACTTCGTAGAGCGGCTCGGAGAAGAAAAAGCGCTGGCAGCGAAACTGTGAGGTCGGCTCGAGATTGACGCCGTCGCAATTCGGGCGCGCCCAGGGAAAGCCGACGTCGAACGCACGCGTCAGCAACAGCGGATTGAGGTGGGCCGACCAGTCATTGACCCACGACACGCCATAGTCGAAGCGGCCCTTGGCCTCATCTTTGACGAGCCCCATCGCGGCAGCGATCACCTGGGTCAGCATGCCGCCGCCTTCAAGCGATCGTCCGGTGAAGGGCGCGAAGCCGTCGGCCGTGAGAAACTCGATGCGCCGCACCAGCGTCGAGATGATGATGGACGCCTCGCTTGGCGCCTGCGTCTGCGCCGGTGTCGTGGCAATCGGTGGTAGCGGCTGGGCCTGCTGCCCACCGCCGACGCAGGGTATCCGCAGCGTAAATCCGGGGACCAGCAAGGAGACGTTGGTGCCGAGACGGTCCTGGTTGGCGTAGAAAATGATCGTCCACTGCGCTGGATTGCCGTACACGCGCGCGGCGATCTGAGCGAGCGTTTCGCCTTCCTTGATTGTGTAATCGGTGCCGCAGGTCTGCGCCTGCGATGCGAGCGGTCGCATCACACCGATGGAGGCAAGCACAACTACGACAAACAGAAAGTGGCGTCGGAAGCTACTATCGTCCGAGATGGCCCGCATCGTGGCATCCCCCCGTCAAGTGACAAACTCTAAAGCTGTTATTCCAGTTCAACACGATGCCAGCGAAAGAATTGCCACCCGAAGATTGAACAGCTGAAGAATTGCCAGCTGAAGATACATACGTTGGAAGTCTTCGCCGTTTTTATTTTGTCGATAGCATCGCTGAGTGAGGAATACGGCAAAATTGGGTTATGACGCATTTCGCACTCAACGGAATTGATCGCGGCGTATTCGAGATTGTTTTTTTAGATGAATGCAACGTGAGTCACGTGCTTTGTCGAAGCTGGATCGAGAAATAAAAAAAACAATGTGACAGTTGCCTATCAACGTGCGCCGCGCACGTCGTGATCAACGCGCTCCAGGCGATCAGCCAGAAAACCCATATCAGTGACCTGCTTTTTCAGCTCAGCAATCTGAGACTCTCGTTGCCTTTGCAACTCAGGAGAGTCGCGCAGCAGATCCTCACTCGCGCGAGCGGCGTTCTCGCGCTCGATCCGGGCTCGCTTCTGCTCCTGGAGGGCATCGATCAGGCCGGCATAGACCAGATTGGCTTCTTGCAGCGCGGAGGAATGCCGGGCCTCGAGCTGGGTGCGGGCGGCTTGCGTGAGCGTGCCTGCAATCGCGGAACATTCGCTTTCGATCAGGCGAGCAAGCGCTGCGGCGCGCCGCTCGCCGGTACGGCCCGGTCTCCACCAGCGCCGCCACCACGGCTCGTTGAGCTCGAGAATGATGCTTGGCGTGCCGATGATCGGTAGCTCCATGCCGATCGAAGCGCTGGCGGCTTCCGGATTTGTCCATTTGGAATTGTAGCGCGTCAGCATCTGTTGCAGTTGCAGCAGCGTCTCATGCTCAACCTTGAGCATCTCACCTTCGGCCTCGCGATAGGCCAGCACCAGTGCCTCTTCGAGCTGCTGGCGCATCAGGGCGAGATCGCAGGTCCAGACGGAGCTGCTGCTGGGCCCTTCGGCAATGGCGGCGCGCAGCTTCGCGCATTCCGTATCGGAAAAGCTGCCCATCGTTGCGCGCAAGGTCTCGGCAATCTGGGTACTGTGGTCATCGACCAGATGGCTGCCGCGCTCCTTCAGGGCGGCGAGCGCGGCCTTGACCTCGGTCTCAGTCGCCCTCAGCTCGTCATCGCTGCCGACCGGCGTCGCGTCTCCCGAGAGCTCGGCAAGCTCGTGCCGAGCGGTGTTTTCGCCCACCCGGGCCAGATCGCAGAACGATCGCGACACGCGCGACATGACGCGGCCGATATGACTTTCGGGTGTCAGCCGGGCCAGCGCCTCGAATAGCGCGGGGAGGCCAGAGCACATGAGCAGGCCCTGGACGCGCTGCGCCTTGTCGTCTGCGCCATGGCTTGCCTTGGAGCCGCTCTGTTGCGCGAGATGCTGCGCATAGGCCTGCGCTTTGGCGGACCACGCACGCTCGGTCTCGCCATCCAGGCCGCGCAAGGCGAGGTCGGCCCAGAACGCGCTGCCGGCCACGACCGGAAACTCCGAACCCGGAAGCTCACGACGCAGACCCTCTCTGACATGTCGCACGATAATCGGGACGTCACGGACGAGGTCACCGACCTGGTCGATCCTGTTGAGGAAAACCACGATGCGATCCTTGCTCAGCCCGCGCAGAATGCGGAGCAAGGCGACATCGGCGGTCGACAGGGCCTGCTGCGGTGTGAGCACCACGATGTGGATATGCGCGCTCTCGAGCGTGCGCCGGGCGATCTCGTCGCGAACCAGATAGGGGTCGTTGGTCCCCGGTGTGTCGATGATGGTGGTCGGGAAGCTGAACTCGCTTTTGCCAAAGTAGAGATCGGCGGTCTTGATGATGTCTGAATAGACCCCCTTCTGCTCGCTCGCGTTGTCGGGAAGGCTCGCGCAGATGTAACGTTCGAGGTCCTCAGGCGAGAGCAGGGAATAAACGTGCTTCTTGCCGAGGAGCTCATCAAGAGCCGAACCCAATCGCAACGTCGTGCGACGGCGCATCTCTTCGACATGCTTCTGCAGGAGCTCGACCTTGAAGCCTGGGACCAGGCTCTGGGTGAGCTCACGGACCTGTCCGCTGCCGTTGGAGAGCTGCTCCCACTCGTCGGGCGCGAAGAAGCTGAATTCGGCGGCGACGTTGGGAGGCGCGTCGGCGAGGCCGAAATGGATGCGGGTCACCGCCGTGGTCCACGGATTGACGTCGGTCGGCAGCAGGCCCGGCTTGCCCATGAGCGCGTTGATCAGGCTGCTCTTGCCGGCCTTGACTTGCCCGATGACGCCGATGCGGCAGGAGAGGCGATCGAGCAGGCGCAGTGCGTCATCGACGAAGGAGCTGCCCTGCAGCAGCCCCTGCATCGTCCGCAGCTCGCCTCCGCACCGGATCAGCTCCGACCGCAGGGTCTCGAGCTTGTCACCGATCGCCTGACGATTGAGTTGCGGAGCCTGAGCCGGCGCCTTGATCGGAGAAAGTGTGCTGGACGCGGACGCAGTTGACACGTTGAATCCTCAAAGACGCTTTGTCATCCAGCATTAAATCATTTCGGCGCGACTGCCAGATGTGAACGGCGCAGGTGGCGCTGTGTAATGCGCCGCGGGCTGGCCGTTGCTTAGATTCGGACGAGGCTTTAGCCAAAACGAAGCTTAGCCAAGACGCCGGGGGCAGGACAAAACGACCGCGCGTCGTCAAAGCAGCCAGCCCTCTTCCGCCCTGCGCCACTGACCAAGTATCGCGCGAAGCTTAGCGGACAACGCGCACGCGTGCCAGCAACTAAAATTGACGCAGTCGGGTCTGCTCTTGCAGGCATGCATTCTGCACGCATGCGTCCTGCAAGCATGCGATCTGCCGGAAGTCGTTTCGCACGGCTGATCAGCGCGACGGTACCATCGCCAGCGCGCATTATGTCAGGATGTCGGCGCGTGGCGCGACTTATTCGTGCCACGCTCCCGCCACGATTTGCACAGCAGGATCAAAATGCGACGGATGGTGGGGTTTCACGTATCAAAAAACACGATACGGAACACGGCGCGAAGCGATGGGCGGACGTGTCCGTCTCCGCTTGGCGTGACCAGTGCGGCTTCTCCAGGCTTCAGCGGATAAGAGCGACAGAGTTCGGACGATCAAACACTTGAGGGCGTGTGGGATGAGTGCGGTGCGTATTCTGGCTGTGGCGATTGGTTGTCTGTTGTCGTTGTCGTGTGTTGCCAATGCCCAGCAGGTGAAGCTGAAGGCGGCGCTGCAGGTGCCGGTGACCGAGCTGTTCTTCGGTCAGAGCCTTGCTCAATTCAAGAAGGAGGTCGAGGAGCGGACCCGCAAGGCGGTCACGATCGAGATCTTCGACAACGGCAAGCCCTACAACGACACTCAGATCGTGGGCGCGGTCACCTCCGGGGCGATGGAGCTTGGCGTCGCCGGGTTCAATCAGTTCGCCGACAAGCTCCCCGCGATCGAGATCCTGGACCAGCCGTTCCTGTTCAATTTCGATGCCCTGGTCAATGCGGCCTTCGGGCCCGGTGGCGAGCCGCGGGCACTGCTCGACAAGGCGCTGCTCGACGTCATGGGCGTGCGCGTTCTCTGGTGGCAGCCAGTCGGCAACCAGGTCTTCTTCTCCAAGGGACGAGACGTCGCTGCCCCACAGCAGATCAAGGATAAGAACATCCGCGTGTTCAGCGACTCGATGGCGAAGTTCGTGAAGCTCTGCGGCGGCAAGCCGGCGCTGATCTCCTCGGCCGCAATGCACGATGCCTTGAGGGATGGCAAGATCGACATGGCGATGGCCGGATTCAGCGTGGTCATGAGCCGCGATCTATGGCGGGTCTCTGACACGATTACGCGAACCGCGCATTCACCGCTCGAATTCCTGCTGTTCATGAACGAGAAGAACTGGCAGGCACTGACGCCGGCGCACCGGTCAGTCATCATGGAGGTGGCGCGGTCGCTTGAGCTCAAGATCAGGCAGAAGGCCGCTCAAAATGACCTCGAGGCCTACGCCTTTGCACGCGAGAAGGGCATGAAGATCGTGGAGCTGATGCCGTACCAGGTCGCGGAGTGGCGCGCCTGCAGCTCTGACGTTCTGCTCAACTACATGGACGCGACCGCCGATCTCGGCTCACGCCTGATGGCGGCCTATGGCCGGCTGCGCACGGCACCATGCTGCTCCGGGGGCCCGGAGAGCGCTGCGCCCAGCCGGCGATAGATCGCGCTCGGGTCAATCCCCGGCGCTCGGCTTGATACAAAAGGCTCGCCATCGATCGACGCGCCGGACCTCCCTCTGGCGCGCATTCCCTCTTGCGCGATCCGCAAAAGTAGCGGACAGCGAGAAGAGGGCGCGCCGGGCGCCGGTCCGCCTCGACACGGAGCCTTTGGGTGCCCGAGACCGCTGCCGACATTCTCGCCGCTCACCGCGCCGGGCGCACGACGCCTGAGGAGACGGTCGCGCGCAGCTACGCCCGGATCAGGGCCCACGCCGATCCGGCGGTGTTCATTACGCTGCGCGAGGAAGCTCAAGCGCGGGCGAACGCTCGCACGCTCGCTGACGGCGGGCGGCGCGAGCTGCCGCTCTACGGCATTCCGGTCGCGGTCAAGGACAACATCGACGTCGCGGGGCTGCCGACCACGGCGGCCTGTCCGGCTTTCAGCTACCGGGCGAGTGCTGATGCGGGCTCGGTCGCCCGGTTGCGCCAGGCCGGCGCCATCATCATCGGCAAGACCAATCTCGACCAGTTCGCGACCGGGCTCGTGGGCGCGCGCTCACCCTACGGGACGCCGCGCAACCCGTTCGATCCGAAGCTGATCCCGGGCGGGTCAAGCTCGGGCTCGGCGGTCGCGGTTGCAGCCGGGCTCGTGCCGCTTGCGCTTGGCACCGATACGGCCGGTTCCGGGCGCGTGCCGGCGGGCCTCAACAACATCGTCGGGCTCAAGCCGAGCCTCGGTCTCATTTCGACCACGGGGATGGTGCCGGCCTGCCGCACGCTTGACTGCGTATCGGTGTTCGCGCTCACGGTGGACGACGCGTTTGCGGCGCTGCGGGCGATGGCCGGTCCTGATCCCGCCGATCCATTCTCGCAGGCGCGGCCGCTCGCAGATATCGGCGCCATGCCGCAGGCGTTGCGGCTCGGCGTGCCGCTCGCCGGTCAGCGCATCTTCTTCGGCGATCGCCTTGCGGCTGCGGCCTATGAGGCGGCGATCGCGCGCATGGTCGCCCTCGGCGCCACCGTGGTCGAGATCGATATCGAGCCATTCTACGAGACGGCGCGGCTTCTCTACGAAGGGCCTTGGGTGGCGGAACGCTACATCACGGCGCGCTCGCTGATCGCGTCGGCGCATGAATCCATGCATCCGGTCACGCGCGGGATCGTCCTCGAAGGTGCACGGCCGACGGCCGTGGATGCCTTTGCGGCGTTCTACCGCCTCAAGGACCTGCAGCGCGTGCGCGAGCACGTGTTCCACCTGATCGACGCGCTCATGCTGCCGACCGCGCCGACCGTGTATACGGTCGAGCAGGTGCTGGCCAATCCGATCGAGCTCAACAGCCGGCTCGGCACCTACACCAATTTCGTCAATCTGCTTGATCTCTGCGGCCTGGCGCTGCCAGCCGCGATGCGGCCGGATGGCGCGCCATCGGGCGTGACCTTGCTGGCGCCCGCCGGCCACGATGGGATGCTGGCCTCGATCGGGCGGGTGTTCCACGCCGATACCGGCCTGCCGCTCGGCGCGCTGGGCAAGCCGCTGCCGCCGCTCACGCCATTGCCGTCTGCGCCGAACAACGGCGAGATCGCGATCGCGGTCGTGGGCGCGCATCTCTCCGGCATGCCGCTCAATGGCGAGCTCAAGGCGCTTGGCGGACGGCTTCTTGAAGTGACGACGACCGGTCATGACTACCGGCTCTACGCGCTGCCGAAAACCACGCCGCCGAAGCCCGGCCTGATCCGTGTGGCGCAAGGGCAGGGTGCGGCAATCGAGCTCGAAGTCTGGGCGCTATCCGCCGAAGGCTTCGGCCGTTTTGTGGCGGCTGTGCCGCCGCCTTTGTCGATTGGCACGATCACGCTTGCGGACGGCCGTGCGATTCAGGGATTCCTGGTGGAGGCGGAGGGTATCGTGGGCGCGCGCGACATTTCGAGCTTCGGCGGCTGGCGCGCCTTCATGCAGTTGGCTCGTCAATGACGCTGACATGCGCGGCGACGACGCGCCAGCCTTCCGGACCGCGCATCCAGGTCTGCATCTGCCGGCCGACCTTGCCGCGCATGCTTGGGCGGTGAAACAGGGTCGACGCCACCGCAACATCGCGGCCATAGGTGGTGATGACGGTCTTCGACAGTGTGCGGGCGAGCCCGGCCGGCGAGCGCGCGGCGCGGAAGGCCGCGATCTCCTGATAGCCGTAGAGGTTCTCGCCACCGCCATAGCGGATGACGCGCGGATCGTCGCGAAAGATCGAGTCAAGCACCGCGACGTCGTTTGAGACCAGCGCCGTCTCGTAGCGCTCGAACGCAGCCTTCACCTCGGCGACCACCTCGGGCAGATCGATCTCCATGCTGGCCTCGTTCAGAATGTGGGGGCAGGCGCGGCGACGACGCCGGCACGTTCGAGCGCGCGCGCGACCTTGAGGGCCACGTCCTCGCGCCACGGCGCCGCGATGATCTGCACCCCGATCGGCAAGGGTTTCAGCGGCACTGGCACCGCAATGACCGGCAGGCCGATGAAGGAAATGGG
>Ga0137375_10003082_pt1 | contig 19793 bp, 16 predicted proteins | sample SagtaG_24_FD_104936 | JGI IMG/M metagenome (GOLD analysis project Ga0137375, IMG submission 104936) | Vadose zone soil microbial communities from Sagehorn Ranch, Mendocino, California, USA - Sage1_R_113_16 metaG | ecosystem: Environmental > Terrestrial > Soil > Vadose zone | place: USA...
CTCCTTCTCGCGTGGATCGCGTGTGAGGAACCCCTCCTTCTTCAGCAGGGGCCGGAGCTCGGGGTCCAGCTCGATGAGTGCCCGGGCGATCCCCAGGCGCAGCGCCCCCGCCTGCCCGGAGACACCTCCCCCTTCGATCCGGGCCACGACGTTGAGGTCCTTGTCCTTGCCGGCCAGACGAAGGGGTGAGGAGACGATCATCCGATGAGCCCGGGTGGGGAAGAACTCGTCGATGCTTCGACCGTTCAGCTGATAGCTGCCGGTTCCCTCCGTCAGGCGAACCCTGGCCACGGCCTCCTTGCGACGTCCCGTCGCGATCTGGGCCACCTATTCCCCCCTCTTCTTCCGGCGAACCGGAGACTTCTTGGCCGGGGACTTCCTCGCTGGGGGCTTGACCCCGGAAGAGGCCGAGCTCGTGGTGCGTTTGGTCGTTGCGGCCTTGGCAGTGGTCCTCTTGACCTCCTGGGTCTTCGCCGCAGCCGCCTTCGCGGTCCCCTCTACCGTGGTCCGCTTGGCCTCCGAGCGCTTGGCCGCCGAACGCTTGGTGCCCGGGGCGGCGTGGGCGGGCTTGGCCGCAGATCGCTTCGCGGGAGCTTTCGGCTGGGGGCCGGTCGTCGCCACCGGCTGCGGCTTCGGTAGGCCGCTCCACGACGGGACCTGACCCAGCGATAGCGGCTCGGGGCTCTGAGCCCGGTGCGGGTGCTCAGGCCCCGCATAGACCTTCAGCTTGCCGATCATGGCTCGGCCCAGGCTGTTCTTGGGAAGCATCCCTCGGACCGCCTTCTCCACCGCGAACGTCGGCCTCGTGGCCAGGAGACGCGAGTACGAGGTCTCGGTGAGCCCCCCCGGATATCCCGAGTGGCGCCGGGCGAGCTTCTTATCCTCCTTGCCCCCGGTCAGCCGGACGCCCGAGGCGTTCACCACGACGACGTGATCGCCCGTGTCCATGTGGGGAGCGAAGATCGGCTTGTGCTTGCCGCGGAGGATGGCCGCCACCTCCGTAGCCAGGCGGCCCAGGATGGCGCCGCCGGCATCGATCAGATACCAGCGGCGTTCGATGTCGCGCGGCCTCGGCGTGTAGGTCTTCATACGTGAGAAAGGTCGGCTCGGACGAGCCGACGCCCCATGCTACCTGCGACTTTGCGTCTCCGTCAAAGGCCTGGTGGGAGCACAGATACGGGGACCAAAACGCCGCAAACCGGACACCCTGCTCCGGGCGATCACGGGCTGCTGGCCGGTCTTTCCTCCGTGAGGCGGATCCGGCTGGTCAGGCCGCTCCAAAACCGAACGCGGACGCCTTTGTGCTTGGGGAGCGAGACGGCGCAAAATCGGACACAGCGGTAGCTGTGCTCCCCGGGACTTAACGACTCGCCTCCCAATACGAAGGGCAGCGAAACCGCGTAATCCGGTTCTTGCTTGGCGCGTTCATCAAGCTGGTCGATCAATCAAGCAGGCGCGAACAAGGCCCTTTCCGGGGCATGCCATAAACTCCAGTCTATTTGCCGTCTCATAAATCATAAATCTCAGCTATTATTCTTACCAACCAATCATGAGGAGGAGTTTATGGCTACACGTACGCAATCCCGGCGGGCGCGTAGAGCCCTCGATGACAGGTTGGCGGATATCGGACCGGCGAGCCGCTTCACGATACCCAGAGCGGGGTGGGTGCGGGCCATCCGCGACGCTCTGGGAATGTCCGCGGAGGAGCTCGGCAGGAGGATGGGTGTCACTCAGCCTGCTGTAAACGCGCTCGAACGGAGTGAGCGGAGCGGGACGGTTCGCCTGGACACCCTTCGGAGAGCCGCCGAAGCAATGGAGTGCACGCTTGTCTACGCGTTCATCCCGCACAAGGGGCTTGAAGCCACAGTCCGGACCCAGGCTGAGCGGCTGGCTGATGAGCAACTTCTGCACGTACAGCAATCGATGGCTCTTGAGGACCAGGCCACGCCCGTCTTGGCTGAGTCGAGGGAAGAGCTAGTGAAGAGGATCGCGGACTCGCGAGGGCTCTGGACAAATCGATGACCGAAGTATTTGACGAGCCCGAAGGAGCGACTCCGCTTGATCCCTCGGAGCAAGAGGGCCTGATCCCGACGTGGATTGTTACTCGGTCTGACCTCAATGCCGCGGAGCAGGAGAACATTGCGGTCGCCACAGCTTGGGCCTTCTCACGTACATGGAAAACGTCAGACTTCGATCAACGCTCTTTGAAGGGTCTTCACGACAGGATGTTCTGCGATGTCTGGCGATGGGCTGGGACCTATCGCGCTAGGGAGACGAACCTTGGTGTGGCGCCGTACCTGATCGCAACTCAAGTGGAGCATCTCGTGCGCGATCTTCAGGCCCAAACCGTAGACACCTTGTCCTTGCCTTGGACCCCTGATGAGATTGCAGTTCGATTTCATCATCGACTCGTCTTGATTCACCCCTTCCCGAACGGAAATGGCCGGCACTCACGCTTGGTGGCGGACCTAGTCGTAACCACGCTGGGCAGCGACCGGTTCACGTGGGGCGCTGCCTCTCACTTGGTGGATGTCGGTCCCGCCCGCCAGGAGTACCTCGAAGCACTACGCATTGCTGATTCTGATGGCGACTACTCACCCTTGTTGCTCTTCGCCCGAAGGTAGCGCCTACAGATCAAACGACCAGCACGACATGGGGACGGAAGAGCCTATTCGCTGTCCAGGCCCCCTCTTCCCCGGAAGGCAGTCTTCCCACACATACAGCTTGATGGAGCTCGCATAGGTCGCCAAAATTGCCGCATGAGCGCCTTCATGGATGATATCCGACGGGCGCATCGGGCCGGTCGCCTCCCGCGGCGCTTCAGGCCTGATGACGTGAGACGGGCCTGCCCCGGCGGGGCTGATCACACGTACGGCGCGTTCCTGCCCAAGCATCGACGAGGAAATCCCGAGGGGTACACCGAGTACTTCCTTCGCGATAACGACGGCTTGTATTCACTGTTGGCGAGGGGGTCGATTGATGCCCACTGACATCCATGACATCACGGACAGACTGTGGACGGCAGCTGACGAACTACGAGCCAACTCTCGCCTGAAAGCGTCCGAGTACTCGGTCCCAGTGCTCGGTTTGATCTTCCTCCGGTACGCCGACATCCGCTTCACTGAAGCCGAGAAGAATCTGGCTGGCCAGGCGACGGGCAGACGCCAGATCGGCAAGACCGACTACCAGGCGCGGGGAGTCCTGTATCTGCCCGAGAAGGCACGGTTCAGTACCCTGCTCAAGCTCCCCGAGGCAGAGAACATCGGCCAGTCCATCAACGACGCCATGAAAGCCATTGAGGAGGAGAACGAGGACCTCCGAGGGGTTCTACCCAGGACCTACACGGTGCTCGACAACAAGACCCTAGTGGAGCTTCTTAAGCTCATGTCATCCATCCCTCCAGATATCGAGGGAGATGCCCTTGGGAAGATCTACGAATACTTCCTGGGCGAGTTCGCCATGAGCGAGGGGACGCGGGGCGGCGAATTCTATACGCCCACCTCGATCGTCCGTCTGATCGTCGAGTTAATCGAACCGTTCCACGGCCGCATCCTCGACCCGGCGTGTGGATCGGGCGGCATGTTCGTGCAGTCGGCCCGCTTCGTTGAGAGGCATAAGGAGACCCCCTCGGAAGAGATCTCCATCTTCGGCCAGGACCGGGTGGAGGAGACGGTCCGGCTGTGCAAGATGAACCTCGCGGTCCACGGGTTGGCGGGGGACGTCCGCCAGGGAAACACCTACTACGAGAACCTGCACGACTCGGTCGGCCGGTTCGACTTCGTGATGGCCAATCCTCCGTTCAACGTGAACCGGGTGGACAAGGAGCGGCTAGAGGACGACCCGCGCTACCCGTACGGGCCTCCCCGAATCGACAACGCCAACTACCTGTGGATCCAGGTCTTCCATTCCGCGCTGAACCCCACCGGACGGGCCGGGTTCGTGATGGCCAACTCGGCGAGCGATGCCCGAGGCTCAGAACTGGAGATTCGCAGGAAGCTCGTCGAAGGCCGGTCGCTGGATGCGATCGTTGCGGTTGGGTCGAACTTCTTCTATACGGTCACGCTCCCTGTCACGCTTTGGCTCTTCGACAAGGGGAAGGGGACAACCGACCGGCGCGAAAAAGTTCTCTTTGTTGATGCCCGGCATATCTATCGGCAGATCGACCGGGCACATCGAGAGTTCACCCCTGGTCAGATCGAGTTCATCGCCAACATCGCTCGCCTGTACCGAGGCGAGCCCCTGGAGTTTCTGGAAGGAAGCGACAAACTCGTCAGTGAGCACTTCGCCGAGAAGGTTTATGCGGATGTGCTAGGGCTGTGCAAGGTGGCGACGCTCGCTGAGATCGAAAGGCAAGGATGGAGTCTGAACCCAGGTCGCTACGTGGGAGTAGCGGATAGCGGCGGAGAGGACTTCGACTTCAGAGATCGGCTGGAGAGTCTTCTAGAGGAGCTGGAGGTGCTCAATGCAGAAGCCAAAGAGTTGGAGGACAAGATCAGCACCTCCACGTCACAGCTACTCGTCTCCACCGGTGACTGATGTTCCAGCAGGTCCCTCTCAAAGAAGTCGCTTCGGTCCGGTCGGGTTTCGCCTTCAGAAGTGAGGATTGGAGGGATGAGGGGGTTCCTGTTGTACGCATCAAGAACGTGAAGGAGGGCCATCTCCTCATGGAGGACTGCGCCTTTGTGTCAGAAGCGGTAGCGGAGCGTGCAGAGCCCTATGAGCTCCGGCGAGGGGATGTCCTCATCACGATGACAGGCGATATTGCAGAGACGGCCATCGTTCGCAACGAGGGCCGTCTACTGCTCAATCAGCGGGTTGGCAGATTCAACGTTTCTGATCCCGATCGACTGGACAGTAAGTATCTGTACTACGTCTTGAGGTTTCCGCCGATCAGGGAAACGATAAAGGCGCACGCTTACGGCGTAGCACAGGCAAACATCAGCCCTGACCTGATTGAGGCTGTCCCTGTTCCCTTGCCTCGTCTCGACACGCAGCGCAAGATCGCCGCCATTCTTTCCGCCTATGACGATCTGCTCGAGAACAACACTCGCAGGATCCAGATTCTTGAGGAGATGGCTCAGGCGATCTACCGAGAGTGGTTCGTCGAGTTCCGGTTCCCGGGCCATTCGGGTATGCGGATGACCGAGTCGCAGCTGGGCTCGATTCCTAAAGGATGGCGTGTTGCGACACTCGGCGAGTTGTGCGAGACCTTGCAGTCGGGCGGCACACCAAGCAGGTCCGAGGAGGCATTCTGGGATCGTGGGACAATCTCTTGGTTCAAGACGAAGGAATTGCGGGACTCGTTCTTGTTCGAGTCCGAAGAGAGGATCACGGAGGCAGCCGTCAACGGTTCCTCCGCGCGGATATTCCAGCCTGGAACGATCCTTATGGCCATTTATGGCTCGCCGACCGTCGGCCGCCTCGGTGTCCTCACTCAGGCCGCCTCCTGTAACCAGGCAGCTTTGGGGCTGGTGAGTGATCCGACAAAGCTCTCCCAGCGGTTGCTCTTCTACCTGCTAATGGACCAGAAGGGCTACTTCAACAACATCGCCCAGGGCGCCGCTCAGCAGAACATAAGCAAGGCGAAGGTGGCGGCCACCCGTGTGCTCGTGCCCGAAATGAGCGTGCAGGACTCCTTCGACTCCAGCGTAGGTCCGGTCTGGGAGGACCTGCGCAACTTGCGCGAGAAGAACTCGAATCTGCGATCGACGAAAGACCTGCTTCTTCCGAAGCTGATGTCCGGAGAATTGGACGTGGCGAGATTGATAGTGGACTCAGACGATCTGGTCACGTGACCACTCCCTACTCGGAGGATGCCCTTGTCGAGCAGCCCGCCACTGAACTGCTGGCAGCCCTCGGCTGGGAAACCGCCAACGGGTACTCGGAAGGCTACGGTCCCACCGAGATCACTGGCAGAGAAACGCTGTCAGAGGTCGTCTTACGATCAAGACTCCTCCCCGCCCTTGAGCGATTGAATCCGGGACTGCCGCCCGAGGTTTTGCGGGGGGCTATGGACATTCTGACAGCCGATCGATCCGTGATGGAGCTGACTAGAGCCAGTTCAGTGGCCTATCACCTCCTCAAGGATGGCGTGAAGGTCCGTGTCACTCAAGAGGAGGGCGGCGAGACCATTGAGACGGTCCGCGTGGTTGATTGGTCGAACCCAACTAACAACAACTTCTACGCGATTCAGCAGTTCTGGGTCACTGGGGACATGTACAAGCGCAGGACCGACATCATTGGCTTCGTCAACGGCATCCCGCTGGTCCTGATCGAATTGAAGGCATCCCACAAGAACCTGGAAAGCGGCTTCAAGAACAACGTTACAGACTACAAGGCGACAATCCCTCAATTGTTCTGGCCGAATGCCCTGATAGTCGTCTCCAACGGATCGGACGCCCGCGTGGGAAGCGTCTCTGCCTCCTGGGAGCACTTCAGCGGGTGGAAGCGGATCAACTCGGAGGGCGAGGAGGGAGTCATTTCCCTGGAGACCATGCTCCGTGGAACCTGTGAGCCCACCCGCCTTCTGGACCTGATCGAGAACTTCACCCTGTTCCAAGAGATTCGGGGCGGATTGGTGAAGCTTGTGGCGAAGAACCATCAGTACCTTGGTGTCAACAATGCGATCGAAGCCCTCCACGAGATCGCGGACCGTCAGGGCCGTCTCGGGGTCTTCTGGCACACTCAGGGGTCGGGGAAGAGCGTGTCGATGGCGTTCTTCTCCCAGAAGGTCCTCCGGAAGATCCGAGGGAACTGGACGTTCGTGATCGTTACCGACCGGGCCGAACTCGACGACCAGATCTACAAGACCTTCTGGGACGCCGGGGTGGTGACCGAGGGGCACGTCCAGGCGACCAGCGGCGAGGACCTCAAGCGACTGCTGACCGAGGACCACCGGTACGTCTTCACACTGATCCATAAGTTCCACACCGAGCGGGGAGAGCCGTACCCGAAGCTCTCAGACCGGTCCGACATCGTCGTCATCACCGATGAGGCCCATCGGACTCAGTACGACGTGCTTGCCCTGAACATGCGAAACGCCCTACCCAATGCCTCGTTCATCGGCTTCACTGGGACACCTTTGATCGTCGGAGAGGAGAAAACCAGACAGGTGTTCGGCGACTACGTCTCGATCTATGACTTCAAACAGTCGATCGATGACGGGGCGACGGTGCCGTTGTACTACGAGAACCGGATCCCCGAACTCCAACTCACCAACGAAGACTTCAACCGGGATATGGAGCGGATCCTGGATAAGGCCGAGTTGGACGAGGCCCAGGAGCGCCAACTGGCCAGGGAGTTCTCCCGCGAATACCACTTGATCACTCGGGAGGACCGCCTGGACAGAATCGCCGAGGACCTGGTGGAGCACTTCATGGGACGGGGGTATTCGGGGAAGGCCATGGTCGTGTCCATAGACAAGGCGACCGCCGTCCGGATGTTCGGCAAGGTCCAGACTCACTGGAGAGGCCGAATCGACCGGCTGAAGGACGATCTCTTGACGGCGACCGGCGATTACCGTGACCGACTCGCCGAGGAGATCGAGCACATGGAATTGATGGACATGGCGGTAGTGGTCTCCCAGGCCCAGAACGAGGTCGCCGATATGGCCGCAAAGGGCCTCGACATCGTTCCCCATCGCAAGCGAATTGTCACGGAGGACTTGGAGACCAGGTTCAAGGATCCTGACGATCGCCTCGGCATCGCCTTCGTGTGCGCAATGTGGATGACAGGCTTCGATGTGCCGTCGTGCTCGACCATCTACCTCGATAAGCCGATGCGGGACCACACCCTCATGCAAACCATCGCCCGAGCCAACCGCGTATGGGGGGAGAAGACCAACGGGCTGATCGTCGATTACGTGGGAGTGTGCCGCGACCTCCAGCGAGCGTTGGCCATCTACGGGTCGGGGGCCGCAGGAACGGTCAAGGCCGGAGAAACACCGATCCTTCCAAAGAGCGAGTTGATAAACGCCCTCAACAAGCGGCTAGCTGAAGCGACCGAGTTCTGCGTCGGGTTTGGAATCAGCGTCGAGGCGCTTCGCGACGCAACGGGATTTGATTTCATCAGGCTGAGGGACGATGCCGTCGACCTTCTGTTGGTCACCCCAGACACGAAGGGCCGCTACCTCCATCTTGCCGATCAGATCGATCAGCTGTTCAAGGCAATCCTGCCCGACCCACATGCGAACGAGTTCGGCCCCTATCGGGCGGTGTTCCTGAACATCGCCGAGAAGATGCGCTCTCTCACGCCGGCAGCCGACATCTCCGAGGTCATGGATGCCGTAGAGGCGCTGCTCGATCGATCGGTCGCTGCCAAGGCATATGTCATCCGCGCCGCTGAACTGGAGGTCGAGGACCGGCACATCGATCTGAGCCGGATCGACTTCGAGGCACTCGCGACAAGATTCCAGACTGGGCGCCAACGGATGGAGGCCGAACGGCTCAAAGGCATCGTCATCGCCAAACTCACGAAGATGGTGCGCCTGAACCCTACTCGCATCGACTACATGGAACGGTTTCAGCAGCTAATCGACGAATACAACGCAGGCAGCCTGAACGTCGAGGAGTTCTTCAACCAACTAATGGCGTTCGCCCGTTCCCTAAACACTGAGGAACTGCGCGGGATTTCGGAGCAGTTGACCGAGGAAGAACTGGCCCTCTTCGATCTTCTTAGCAAGCCGGACATGGCACTCACGACTAAGGATCGGGTGGAGGTCAGGAGGGTGGCACAGGATCTCCTCGCAACGTTGAAGGGGGACAAGCTCGTGCTCGACTGGAGGAAGCGACAGCAGACCCGGGCAACCGTGCTCCTCTGCATAGAACAGACCCTGGATCGCCTACCGAACGTGTACTCCGCGGAGATGTATGGGGAGAAATGCAGGGTCGTCTACCACCACGTCTTTGACTCGTACTTTGGGGAAGGACGAAGTGTCTACGCAGCTTGAGATCCCACTCCCTGCAGGAACTACTTTGAGCGTTCATGCCGCCCCGCTCATTGACCTCACACCCCCAGTTGCCGGTGGTCGACGGAGGGAGGCACGGCGGGTGCTTCATGTGGCTCGTTCGCCGGCGAGCTTCCGAAGCGTTGGCCACCACCTCGGGTGCGGCACATATCCGCCCCGCCGGATCAACCAGGCGTACCGTTTGGACAACCCTGTGGCGCGCATCAAGACTCCAATGGGCACGCCTGCAAGCCCGGGGAGAATCTCCCGGCGGAAGATCTCCGGGTCCGGTCTCTCGTGCCCGGCGTCCCACTCCGCCGCCTCGCGGCGTCTGCGAGCGTTCGCTTGCGCCAGCCGGTTCTTCACGTCCGGCTTGGACATTGGATCCTCGCCATGTCGACGCATCCGGGCCAATGCTTCGGGTCCGGACGATGAGAATGTGGCAAGAACCTCGTGACGCCGGTCGCCCAGGCAATCGTCGCAGTAGCTCCGTCCTGAGCCGACGAGTGCGAGGCCGCAGGAAAGACATGCCTCGCTTACATCCATTGGCGTCGATCGCGCTCGCCTCTCGGATCGTCGGATCCCGTCTCGACCAGCGCTTCGGTTGTCCTCTGTCAATGGCGTCGGGACCGCGATCCCCCGTTTCCCGACGAGCATCTTGGCGACCGTCTCGGTCGAGCGCGATACCTCCCGAGCGAAGCCGGGACCCGCAGTCGCAAGTTCGTGCGTCAACGGAGCGAGCACTCGACAGATGCCCTGACGGGTCTCGTGGAAGTCTCGCGTACCGAAGACACGTGATGACAGCAGAGCGAGGACGAACGCATCGACCGCGGGGCGACCCACCTCCATGAGGTCCAGAGCCATCGAATCGCGAGCACGCTGATCGGCGTGCAGAATCCCGAGCCCCGGGTCCAGCCCGACCACAAGGCAGGCGATCCGGCACTCAGCTTGGAGAAGCGCGTAGCAGTAGTTCAAGAGCGCGTGACCGCGGGTAGCGGCGCTCCGCGGTGAATTCGTGAGCGGCGAGCTTCGAGGGCCCAGCGTCGACCAGTGTTCCGGGACACGCGACAGATCCCTCTTCGCGAACGTGATCTCGGTGGATGCGAGCGCGCTCCAGTACGCGACGGCGCCCCGGGACTCGGCGCTTCGAAGCCCGTCGAGGGTTGGCCCCCTCTCGACCGCGGCTTGCGCGGACATGATCTCGTCGCACGCGACCGGGGTCTTGGCGTGCTGCTTCAAGACCGTCAGCTGACCCGCGATCTTGTGCCGCAGGAGATGCCGCGATATCTCGACGCCGATGGCACCGGACGCTGCCAACGACTGAGCCCGCCGCAGACGGGGGTCGTCGTTGCCTGACAGCGCGCTCGTTTGGAGGAGACGTCCATTTCGGTCCATATGGACCAGGGAGGCCCCCACGGCCGCGAGCCAGCGAACGGCCTCAAGGGTGACGAATCCCTCGTGGCCGAGGATCACCAGGCGCCGCAGCTTGCAGGTCGCACGGTGAAATGTGGCGTCCCGCCGCTGGCGTCCGACGCCGTCGGAGACGACCAAGCGCCCGTTCCGCGTGTAAACCTTGACGCCGTAGCCGTCGAGCACGAGGACGCCGTGACGCGGAGTGAGAGAAGGCAGGACACTGGTATTTTGGGCCTGCATGGGAAGGGACTCCTTCCTGCGCCGAGCCCCCGGACGTTCCTGCGTCGCGGGGGCGTTTTGCCTGCTCAGAAAGTATATAGAACTATGGTGGCATCAGCGGATACCGCTTCGGGCGGCCCTCGAACAGTTCCTTTCCGAGCTTCCGCAGGTTGCGTGGGTTGAACTCGCGCCCGCACTTGGGGCACCGGAAGTTGGCGAAGGCTCGGGCCGCGTGCCCCCCCACCTCCCCGTTGATCTCGAAGGTGGGATTGCGCGGCTCGAACGCATCGTTGGGCTGATTGGCGAAGTAGTCCGCGGGGAAGTTCCCGAGCGGATGGCGCTGGACCGCCTCGTCACGGAAGAGTCCGTACTCGGCTCGGGCCCAGTAGGCCACGAAAGGGCCGAGCGAGACCCCGCAGCAGGCCGTGTAGACCCGTATCGGATCCGTGAGGTAGATCTTCAAGGCAGCTTCGGGCTCCGTGCCGTCCCACTTCGGCGGGTAGCGCCGCTGCTTGGCGTTGGAGTAGATCTGCTTGACCGTCATCGGGGTCGGGTAGACGGGTGAGTACTGGGGGATCACCCTGTAGTCGTCCTGAGTACGCGTGATCGATCCGCCGAGGACGGTGACGGGCTGCCGGCGCCTGCTCATCGGGCTCCTCCCTTTCACGTATCATAAGGACAGCTTCATTTCCTCCGCAGCCCATCCTCAGGGTGGGCCGCCTGGGGACGCCGACGAGGCGGGGGTAAGGCGAGAAACCCGCCACCGGTGGGGACCATCTTGCTCGGGACGCCGAGCGGAGGGGACCCGCTGGGAAGGCGGCGTCCTCATGGACCCGATCCGCAATCCGGAGACGACGCGAATGCGCGTCGCATTCTCCAGTATCAAGCGCGAGCCGAGCGTTTGGCCGCGTGAGGGGCTCGATGGCGAGCGCATCGCCGAGTTCCTCAACCTCTACCTGGACGAAGGGCTCACCGCCCTTCCTCCGATCGAGGTTGTCGCCGACGGCGAGAGCGGCTACATCGTCGCCGAAGGGAACCATCGCTACGAGGCAATCGCCGAGACCGACGTCGAAGAGATCGACGTTGCGGTCCTCGCGGTCCCAGACGGTGTCGATCCCTGGTACTTCGCATTGCTGCGCGGCATCGTCACCGCGACCACCGGCTCGCTACAGCTCACCCGTCGGGAGAAATGGGCCGCGATCCTTCGCCTGTCCGAGGGAGATCACGGCCTTACCGACCGTGAGATCGCGAGGCTGATCGGCGTCAGTCACCAGACGGTCGGGCGTGTGCTCCGGCGTTCAGGCAAGCGCCAGACCACGCCCAAGGACCTGGACGAAACCGATGCGGGCTCCGCCTACTTGTTGCAGATCAGCTCCGAGGAGATCGCCCGTCGGGCGTTCGAGGCGTTCGAGTCCGTCTACCAGGTGCGTGGGCTCGGCGTCTGGGACGCCCTCACGCGGGATCACACCGGTGAGCGTCTCGCTGCCATCTTGTTCGATGTCTATGGGGAAAAAGCGCTGTCTCGTGCCAAGCAGTTCCGCGACTGGGCCGAACAGGCGATCGCGGAGATCGAGGGGGTGCGGTGATGGCCCGCACCCGCGACTACGCCGCCGAGTTCCGTCGCCGCAACCAGCTCGCCCGGGAGCGCGGGTTCCGCAACTACTGGCAACAGCGCACGATCGGGCGGAGTGTCACGTCCAAGGAAGACATCCAGCGCCTTCCCGTGATGGCCAACGAGGCACGGAAAGAGGCCGCCAGGGTCTACTACCTCTCCCGTAGGCAGCGCATCAGCTACGAGGAGGCGGCCGTCAGGCTCGACGTTCCTCGGTCGAGGCTCTGGTGGGTGAGGAACCGCGCCGGGTTCATCGCCAAGAGCCCCGTCGTTCTTCGACCTCTCGCCATTCGCGACGAGCAGGGTCTCACCGTCGATCTCATCGCCGTACGGGGACCTCGTCGCATCGCCCGCGCCGAGAAGATCTTCGACATCCAGTGGCGTGAGGCGACGAGCGGGAGGGCCACCCCGGAGGAACTGGAGTGGTTGACGAAAGCGGACCTGCCGGGCGTCGATGTCATCTCCGATCCGGACGAGCTTCACGACATCGCACGACGGGGACAGTTTGAGGACATCGGCGATAGCTCGGGGCAGGTCTCCCCGTGAGCGCCTGCGTGTTCTGCGGCGGACCCTCCGAGTACCGGCATCACCCGACCGGCAGGGATCGATCGGGCGGCTACCTCGACCCCGACTACACGGTGCCCGTCTGCCACGACGACCATTGCCTCGTCCACGACGACTTCCAAACGCTGGAGGTCGCCTGATGGACGCCGAGACGAAGATCGGGCTGGTGGAGCTTCGTTTACGGCGTCTCGCGACCAATGTGGCTCGGGTTCGAACGGGAAACGGGGACGCGTTGCTCCCGGCACCGGACGTGCTGGTCTCCTGGGCGGATGAGCTAGCCGAGACCGCAGCCGCTCTGGACAGGTACGTCCCGACCTGGCGAAAGCTGCGCGGGGTGAAGCCCTCGCCAGATAATCGCCTCCGTGCGCGAAGAAAGCTGCGACGCGCTGGTGATGGCGGTTCGGGTCTTCGCGAAGCGCCGCGAAGGGAGGCGCCCATCTAGCGAGGAGGATGCACATCCGCCAATCCGAAGGCGCTACCCGCACGAGGCCCTCGTCTTCGATACCGAGACCGACCGCACGCCGGCCCAGCGCCTGCTCTTCGGCGTCTGGCGGTTCTACCGCGATCCCCACGGTGCTAAGCCGGGCAGCACGTGTGTGGAGGAGGGACTCTTCTACCCCGACGATTTGCCGGAATGGGACCCCTCGGGCTTCGCGAAGCTGCGGGCCTTCGCGATGGGCCACGCGCAGGACGCGGCGCCGGGTTTCTCCCGCATGCGTTCCGGGCGAGAACTGCTCCTGTGGCCGCTCTCCAAGTGGCTGGAAGAACGACTGTTCCGCTACGGGTACTCGCACCGCAACCGCTGCGACATCGTCGCGTTCAACCTCCCCTTCGACCTCGGACGCGTGGCCTCGCACTGGGGCCCCGCAACGGGGTTTCATCGCGGTGGGTTCTCGCTCGGGATCTGGGGACACTTCGGCCCCCGCGGCGGGTGGCACGATCGGAAGTTCCACCCCCGAATCAGGGTGAAGGCGATCGACCCGCGACGAACCCTGATCGGCTTCGGGCTGCTGAAGACCAAGGACCGTGACAAGTGGGGCAAGATGCCCGGGCGCTTCGTCGACCTTCATACCCTCGCCTTCGCCCTCACCGACCGCAACCTCACCCTCGAGCTTGCCTGCGAGGCCTTCGGCGACCCGTTCGAGAAGAAGTCCGTGACCTACGGCGTCGTCTCCAAGAAGCTCATGGCCTACGCGAGGGAGGATGTCCGGCACACGTCCACTCTGTATCGGAACTGCCTCCGCGAACTTCGTCGCCATCAGGGGATCGACCTTCAAGCCCCCCGGCTCTTCTCTCCGGCCACCGTGGGAACGAAATACCTGGAGGCCATGGGCGTCGAGCGGCCCAAGAAGAAGTTCGCCATGCTCGATCGACAGATCCACGGCTGGGCGATGTCGGCCTTCTTCGGTGGTCGGGCCGAGGCAAGGATCGTGAGGACCCCCGTCCCGATCTCGCTCGTCGACGCCACGAGCATGTATCCGACCGTGAACGCGCTGCTTGGCACCTGGAAGGTTGTCTCCGCCGCGAGGGTGAAGGCCCGGGAGGTGACCGACGACGTGCGGGAGCTGCTCGCCTCACCCGACCTGCTCAGCCGATGCCTCTCACGCGAGTTCTGGCGCGGGAAGATCGGCGTGACGTTGGTCGAGATCGACCACCCAGATGGAGTCGTGCTGCCCGTGCGGGCCTACTACGACCCTGAGGGTGTCGACCCAGGGATCGGCGTCAATCCTCTCACCTACGAGGGGAGCCTCTGGTACATGCTGCCGGATGTGATCGCGGCCGCGATCCTCTCTCATGCCCCCCACATCAAAAGGGCCATCAGACTGGACCCGGACCGGACGCAGCGTGGGCTGCACCCCGTCAGGTTCCGTGGGGCTCGTTCGATCGACCCCATGAAGCAGGACCCATTCGTGGCGATGATCGAAGAACGCAGCAGGGTCTCCGCCGATGCCTCTTTGAGTGATGAGGAGCGGGGGCGGCTGGATCTGTTCTTGAAGATCACTGCGAACGCGACCTCTTACGGCGTGCTCGCCCGATTCGATCGGAAGGAGTTCGAGGACCCGAAGTCCGTCGAGGTCTTCGGGCCAGACGAGGAGGCCACGAGCGCGAAGACCAACCATCCCGAGGACCCAGGGCCTTACTGTTTCCCCCCCGTGGCTGCTTCGCTCACTTCGGGTGCCCGCCTGATGCTTGCGATGTTGGAGAGGCTCCTCACCGAGGCGGGCGGGAGCTACGCCTTCTGCGACACCGACTCAATGGGGATCGTCGCAGCCCGCAAGAGCCGCCAGGTGCCGTGCATCACCCCCGACGGGAGTGGGTCCGTGAGGGCGCTTTCCACTGAGGAGGTCCGCGGGATCCTCGGCCGCTTCGACGACCTGAACCCCTACGACCGAGGTCTTGTGCCCGAGCTGTGGAAGTTCGAGCACGACTCGCTTGAAGATCCGCTGTGGTGTTACGCGATCTCGGCCAAGCGATACGCGCTCTATAGGCTCGAAGCCGACGGAGCCCCTTCTCTTGTCACCTCTGTCGACGCCCACGAGGAAGCCGCCGAGGCCGAAGAACTGAGCGAAGACCAAGGACTTGCGGACTGGTCCGAGCACGGACTCGGACTGTACCTCGACCCGATAGACCCGGACCGTCCGCAACGCGACGAGAGGAAACGCCGAATCTGGATGCGTCAGGCGTGGGATTGGGTCCTCTCACCCGAAGGCACAGCGCTTCCCGAGTGGGCTTCAACCTACGCGCTGACGCGCTTCACCGTTTCCTCCCCACGGGTGCAGCGATGGTTTGCCGGCCACGACGTCGCGGTGCCAAAGGCAGAGCGGGTCCGCCCGGGAACCTTCGGGCTGCTCGCGCATCCGACTGGAATCGTCGCACCTGTCTCCGCGGACGCTCTACCAGCGGCTACGTACGAATCCGACCCGAGACGGTGGCCCGAACTGCCTTGGTTCGACCGAAGCACCGGGAAGCGGGTTGAGGTTCACACGCTTACTCCAGGCGCCAACCCCGAGGGGTTCGCCGACGCCGTTGAACGAGGCGCGGTGCGCATCGATACCCTCGGTGAGGTGCTGATGGGCTACGGCCTCCGCCCCGAGCACAAGTCACTCGCGTCCGATGGATCTCCCACCGGGCAAGGCACGGCCGGGTTGCTTCGCCGCCGACCAGTGGCCGGTGGCCCGGTCCTAACCGACCTCGTAGGGAAGGAAGGGAACCGACTTATCGAGCGCCTCTCGGGTGAAGTGACCGATCCCGACGAATACCGGACGGGATACGGGAATCGGGAGGACCGTTGGAAGGTGCTTGTTGTTCCGGTATTGCGCAAGATGGGTGCAGCGGAGGTTGCCGCTCGGGCAGGCATGTCGAGAAGGGCGATCGAGCGTGCCATCCGGAAGGAGAATCCCACCATCCCGCATCGCTCCTCTCGGGCCGAATACGTGCGGGTCGCAGCGGACTGGGTGGCGCAGCGAATGCGAAGAGGAGTGCACCCGTCGAGGAGCGGGCTTGGCGCCCTGTACTGTTACTGGCAAGACTCCGGATTGTCGGAGGCAGTTCAGGTGTGTGCCTGCGGGTGTGGCGAACCGCTTCCCCCCAGACATCGGAAGTGGATATCGGACTCTCATCGCAAACGAGCAGCCCGCGGCGCGAAGCAGGACTCCGAGACCGTCCTCAATGTCAGCCGCTCCCATGAGCCTTGATTGCATAGGGGTATCATCCACCCTTCGCTGCCCGCGGCCGTGCGATTCGCAGCCATCCACGATGTAGATTCCCAGACGTGAACCGCTTAAAACTATGGGCATTCGCAGTGCTTGCCGCAGCTGGGACGGTGAGCGCAGTGCTCTACGCATTCGGGGTGGCGCCCGGGGCCAAGACCCGATTCGAGGCAGCTATCTTGGTGTTCACCGCGGCCGCGGCTATCACCGGCTACTTAGGTGTGCTAGTCGGATGGCTCAGCTACCGCTTGGAGGCTGGCAAGATCCCAAGGCCAGATCTTGCAATCGTCTCAGAGGGCAATCTCGTCCACCACTGGGACATCGAGATCGAGCTACTAGACCCGGAGCCGGACGCTGCGGCCGACTTGCGGACCGAACGGGAGCGCATGGAGTCTGTTATTGCGAACCTGAGGCCCGCCGATCCTGCCTCCAAGCGCGCCGCAGCAATCATGGGCCCCTGGATCGAGCAAGTGAGTGAGACCGACGTCGCGACCTACCGTAAGGAGGTCGACGGGTACCTGGGCGAGTACGAGGAATACCTAAGGAAGCGACATCTTGCCTCGGCGTTCTGGGCGCGGAGTAGGCGTCTGGTGTTCGCGTTCACAAACGAGCGGGCTGGTGTGCCCGCCGAGGGGGTCCGGACAATCATCCATGTCCCGACTGATGAAGACATGCGCCTGATCGCAGAGTCAGATATCCCGGAAGTCGAAGACGCGCCAAGACGGCCGACACCGCCCCGAGCCCGTTCGCTCTTCGACTTCGCACCAATACTTCCAACCACCCTTTTGCGCACTCCGACCCTGGCCGAATCGCTCGGCGCGCTTAGGGACGTGGAGCCCCAAGGGAACGTCTCGCCGCCTGTCATCCGGGAGGGGTCGACAGTTGTCGAGTTCTCGGTGAAGGAGATCCTGCACAACCTGTATGAGGACTCACGCGATTATCTCCTCGTGCTGTTCTTCAATCGCGCCGGCGTATGGACCATCCCGTACGAAGTGCACGCCCGCAATCTCCCCGCACCGAAGGGGGGCAGGTTGACGGTTACCGTGCGCGTCCGAGAGAGAGAGGCAAGCTCGCCGAATTGACCGTTCGGACCCCCTGCCGTGGCCTTGTGTGAGGCTACCCCCTGTTGTCGCTTAGAAGGGGCAAGCCTCACTGGGTACGGTAGACGAACTTGGACACTCTGCGGGCCTCGACGGAATCGGAGATTCACTTCCATTGGCTCCTGAGTGAACGTGGAAGGTTGCCCTCCCACGATCCAACGCTGCTTGATTCGTTCGATGCTTCCGACGAGGAGGCTAACCTGAGAAGGAAGCTCCTTCTTCGCCGGATACGTGCTGGTATTCTCGACCGGTTGCCGGCCGAGGTTGAGTGCGCGGAAGTCCTGGTCGGCGAGGAGGATCTTGAAGACCTCTTCATCATCCCGGTTGTCGACTGGTACGCAGACACTGGTGGAACCTTCCGCCTTCTCGACACGGAACAGAATCTCCAACCCGGTAGACACTGTGACCTCGGGGGAGGCCCTCAGCCTGTGGAGCATTTCGCCAAGGTCCAGAGGCAGGTCACCTACTTCGCCACCGACGACCCCACACGGCCTGAGGAATATCTCCTCCTGATAGCGACCACTGAGAAAGGGCCATTCACCATTATCGACGGTACCCACAGGGCAACGGCTCTGTTGCGGATGCACAGGATCGAACCCAATCTGCCGTGGAAGGCCTTCCTCATGCGATCGCCCTCCATGAGCAGTTGCCGGTGGCACATCGGCGCTGACCGGATGACGGACATACTTGCCGGGTTTAGAGTCTTGGCTGATCAGGGCAAGCTCGGATAGCGACAAGCCGCTTCGAAGCTCGTGGAGTGGGGTTCAGGCCTGAGGCTGCGCTGGCACACCGGTCTTGAGGATAGGTCTCGGGCGAAGCAGAAGCGGCATACCACACGCCGTTCCTTGAGACGGAACTGTCCTCCCAGGCCGAGGAACCAACTACTCGGTAGTAACGCGAGGCTACGCGATCGAATCTGGAGATACAGTTGCCTTGAACTCCGACACGAGGCTCTCGATTCGCTCGTCAAGCCCAGCCCGAAGTCTCTGATTAGCTGCAATCAGTGATCGAAGCACCAGATCGGTTGCGAGAGTCAGCTCACTCCTCGCACGCCCTTCGCCGAAATCGCCGTCCAGGTATCGGTGCACGGCTCTTGCGTTCATGTGGGTGAGGTCGGAGGCGAGCGAGTAGAACGTCTCGTAATACTTCGCCATGCCCGCGAGCGTGAACCTCTCCTTCGCTGACATCACGAGTGGGGGGAAGCTCCCTGGGAAATCGTCATAGCCGAACTCTCGCAGCGCCTGAGCCATCTCTGCGACCTGAGCGGCCTTTTCGATTCCCTCATCGGATTGACCGGTGCCGTACTTCTCAAGCATCTCGACGAGCTGCTGATTCGATGACTGCTCCTGAAGGGAGAATATCTCGGCGAGTTTCGGATCAGTGTTAATGACTGCCTGGTTTGCGCACAGCTCCATCATCGGTCGGGTCACGAGCGCGACCTCCAGCTTGCGGAGCTCGCACATCCTCATGACGGTTTTGGCGAGACGCCCTGCCGCCCGTGCAAACGACGCGTTCCAATAGAGTAACGCCCATTCGACCCGATCTCCCGCGTCGTTCGGATCTGGGTTAGGGAAGTTGGCTGCCAGATCAGCCGCCGCCGCGCATACATCGGACAGATCGCCAGGCACAGTCCAGATAGTAAGGCCGCCGACGCCCTCCACCCCAAAGCAAGGGTGTGTGTCTCGTTTTCGACCGCCGCGGTGAAAGGGGGTGCCGTTCCAGGCTCCCCCAATCCCGAGAGTTACGCTCAATGCAGGAGCGCCCTTTCGGGCCGCCCTATCTCCTAATCCTGGAAACGAAGGACCGAACGTCTAACGGCGAGGGGGACGTCCACTCCACGCGTGTCCGGTTTGCGGCGTTTTGGTCCCCGTATCTGTGCTCCCGTCAAAGGCCTGGTGCGGCCGTCGCCCGGTGGACGCCTGAGGTGATGCTCAGCTCCGGCCGTACGACACGCGTTCGAGGGTCAGGCCGTGGGGGGGTGCCATCTGGGCGGCCGCCGAGCGGTCCCTCGCAGCCAGGATGACCTTGACACGGTCCGGATCGACTCTCCCCTCCCCCACGACCACTAGCGTCCCCACCAGACTCCGGACCATCTGGTGCAGGAACGCGTTGGCCCGGGCCGTGACCTCGACCAGACCCCCCGACCGGGAGATGGCCAGCCGCTGGAGGTTCCGGACCGTGCCCGATCCGTCCCTGGGCAGCCGGCAGAACGAGGCGAAGTCGTGCTCCCC
>Ga0137375_10003090_pt1 | contig 19771 bp, 8 predicted proteins | sample SagtaG_24_FD_104936 | JGI IMG/M metagenome (GOLD analysis project Ga0137375, IMG submission 104936) | Vadose zone soil microbial communities from Sagehorn Ranch, Mendocino, California, USA - Sage1_R_113_16 metaG | ecosystem: Environmental > Terrestrial > Soil > Vadose zone | place: USA...
TGACCGCGACGTACTCGGCGTAGAAGCCGCCCAACATCGAATACCCGTACACGCGATCGCCAACCCGCAGGCTGGTCACCCGGTCGCCGATCGCGACCACGGTGCCCGCCCCGTCGTTGCCAATCACGCGCGGAAACGGCGTCTTGTCTTCGTCACCGAGCTCGCCCTCCCGGACCTCCGGATCCCAGGCGCCGATCCCCGCGGTCTCGAGCCGGATCAGCACCTGGTCGGCCGCCGGACGCGGCACCGGCAGCGACTCGGTTTGAATGACCTCGGGCCCCCCGAACCGATCGATCGCAACCGCCTTCATTCTTTCCGGAATCCGTGCGCCCATGGATAGCTCTCCTCCTAACTAGCAACTTGGGACCGTGGGCGCCAACCGCAATCCTCCGCGCCGCGATTTCACGCCGGCCAGTCGAGGTCCATCGCCTCGCCGTGTCGCGTCGCACGCCAGCGTCCGACGAGCCGGCGCATCCGCCCCTCCACCGCCTCGACCAACGGCTCGGTCAACCACGGCGGGATCGTCGTCCCCAGCGAGGCCGCGAACCGCCTCAGGCCCGCGACCAGATCCCCCGCCGCCTGGCCCTTGGTCACCCTGTGCAGCGCGCCCACCAGCCGCTCGATCGCAGCCAGCTCCGCGGCTGCTGCCGCGTCACCGGCACCCGCGCCCATGCCGCCGCCGCGGTCGTTCATCTCGGCCAGCGTCCGCCCCGCGGCAAGCCGAGCCCAGAATCCGCCCGCGAGCCCCGCCTCCGCCTCGACCGCGTAGTGCAAGAGATCGTGCGCGAGGGTGCTGCGCGTCTCGCACACCACGCTCTCGGGCGCGCCGTTGGCCCGAACGATCGCCAGCTCGTGCTGATCGTCGCTGAGCTTGCGAAATTCGATGCGCATGGGAAGCGGGCCCGCGGCGCCCGCCCCGCACAGCCTAGCGCGAGGCGCCACCGTCGCCGAGGTCCGACGCGCATGCGGACGAAGTGACGGCCGTCAGTCGACGAGCGTGACGATCTCGCCGCGCACGTTGCCGTCGTCGACCGTCAATAACCCGAGCGCGATCGGCAGCCTGAACCGCCGCGGCCCCGCGCTCCCCGGGTTGAACCACAGCACGCCCGCGCGAATCTCGTTCACCGGCCGGTGCGAATGCCCCGCGATCACGACCCCGAATCCGCCCGCGACCGGATCGACGTCCAGCTCCGCGACGTCGTGGATGACAAAGATCGATACGGCCCCCACCTCGACGACCTCCGTCTCCGCGAGCGCCGCCGCCCACGTCCCCTTGTCGTTGTTCCCGCGTACCGCCGTCACGGGCGCGATCGTCGCGAGCGCAGACAGGACCTCGGGCGACCCGACGTCGCCGGCGTGAACGATGTGTTCAACACCCCGCAGCGCCGCGACCGCCTCGGGCCTCAGCAGCCCGTGGGTGTCCGAGATGACGCCGATGAGCATGGCCCGACAGAGTCTACCGGCGCGGCGCAGTTTAGCGGCGCTGAACGCGGGCGACGCTCGCGGCGTGGGCCTTTGGAACGGCCACGACGGCTCCGCTTCGCCGACGTCGTCGAGCGTCTCGACGGTCCGAACCTCCGCGCTGCAGGTGTCCTCGCTCGACGCTGCCAGGTGGCGGCGGCCGCGCGCGTCGCGGATCTGCGAACGCCGTGGGCAGCCGCCGAGCCGCGCGGTACACTGAAGGTGTCATGACTGCTGCTGCGAAACAGATCATCGAGGCCGCGCTCAAGCTCGACGCGACGGAGCGCGAGCACATCGCCCACGAGCTGCTCGAGAGCATCGACGATTCGTCCGACGCCGGGCTCAGCCCTGCGTGGGAGGCCGAAATCCAACGGCGGCTCCGCAAGATCGAAGCAGGCGAGGCCACCTTTGTGAGCGGAGACGAAGTCTTCGCCAAGGCCGAGACCATCCTGCGTGGCGGGCGATAAACCGACCTATACCTATCGCTTCCTCGAGGAAGCGGAAGCCGATTTCCTCGAAGGCCTTAGCTTCTACGCCGAACGCGACCGCACCGTCGCCCGTCGCTTCGATCGGCTGATCAAACACGCCGTCGCAATCATCGTCGACACCCCCCGAATCGCTGGCCCGTCAAGGACGGCTCCCATCGGTACGTCGTCCGCCACGGCTTCCCGTACACCGTCGCGTACCGCGTCCAGGGAAACCGGCTCCGCTGCGCTCCGGCGGGCGCGCACGAACAGCCCGCCTTCGACGCCAAGGTAAGGGGTCCGTCTTTGCTCGCCGCCCTTGGTCCAGCCGCCGGTCGGTGGGAGGATCCATCCATGCTCGACCTCGCCGAGGCCAAGCGGATCCTGCAGGATCGGTTGGACGCCGAAACGCTGAGGCAGACGTTCGGGCTGGCGGAGCAATGATGGGGGTACGCAAGTCTCGCTCCGTCGCCGAGATGCCCGGACCGCCGAGGGGCGAGGCGCTCGATCCGGACAATCTTCGACAAGCCTTTGGCCGCGTGGGGTGTTCCGGTTCCGAACCATCGAGGAGGCCCAGCTCGCCCGGTCCGAGGTGATGCGCGCAAGGCTGCGCTGAGCCCCGGCACGCGAGCCGCAAGTCTCTTACAGTTGGTATCGGTACTCACGTCATCGAATCCTTGGAACGTTGACCAATCATATGACCAACGACCCGCGCCTATGACCTGCGCGTCGTGTTCTATGACTCCATCGCTCCGTGTCAGACGGCCGTACACGTAAAAGCCGTTTGATATTCGCCGATCGATCGGTACAGTCCGCTGGCACGATCGATGCTGAGGTCGGCGCGGGGCGATCCGGTCCGCTGACCGAGCTCGCCGTTCATCTTTGGGGAGACGAACGATGGAGCGAACGTGGGTCCGGTGCAGCGTGGTTGGTGTGTCCGCGTGGTTGATGGCCTGCCGTTCGGCGCCGCCCGACCCGGGCACGAACAACGAACCAGCTGCGGTTTCCGAATCAACGCCCGCAGCCGAGGTTCTGGCCGCTCTGCGCAAACGATTCAACCGGGGCGAGGCCGAGGTCCTCCCGGCAGCGGCCACGCGTGATTTTCAATCCGCTGCGGGACGCTTGCGTCCGCGGTTCAAGGACGTACCCACTCCCTCGGCGCGCGTGGACTTTCCGTCGCGCTCGGCGCCGGCATTCCGCCTCGAGGATGCGGCAACTGGAATGAGCGTCGACGTGACGCTCGCCAGCGCTCGCGAGACGACGGCCGAGGTTGCAGGCGGTTACGTCATGTATCGAAACGGCCACGATTCCGGCGCTAACGTGCTTCACCGCGCGCTTCCCGAAGGCATCGAGGATTTCCTCGCGTTCGAGACCGCGCCCGAGCGCGCGAGCGTCGCTTACCTCGTGACTTTGGGCTCGGCCGTGAAGGGGCTCCGCCTCGCGTACGGCGTACTCGAGATGCTCGACGCCGCTGGCGCACCTCGCCTACGGGTCGCGCCGCCCTACCTCGTAGGCGCGGACGGCACGCGAACCGATGCGACGCTCGCGGTAGAAGGCTGCGCGGTCGACACAAACCGCGTGCTGCCCTGGGGCCGCCACGTGACGCCGCCTGGAGCCGCGACCTGCACCGTGCGCGTCCGTTGGCCCAGCCGCGCCGTCACGTATCCCGCAGTCCTCGATCCGAGATGGACGACGACCGGACAGATGGCGGTCGCACGCGCTGAACATACCGCGACGCTGCTTTCGAACGGAAAGGTCCTGGTGGCGGGTGGACGCAGCACCTCTGGAACCGCCGGACTCAACGATGCCGAGGTGTACGACCGGACCACCGGAACTTGGAGCTCGGCCGGGACGTTCGTCGTCGCCAGCGGTACGACGGCGACCCGGCGGCTTCACACCACGACGCAACTGGGAACGACGAGCAATACCAACACGAGCGGACGCGTCCTGGTCGCCGGCGGCATCCACAACTCAACCACCGTCACGTCCACGTCCCTCTACAACGTGACCGCAAACACGTGGACCGCCGGCCCGACGATGGCAGGTACGACGCCCGCGAACGCCATCGCACGTCACGAGCACACCGCTACCCTGCTCGCGAGCGGCAACGTCGCGATCATCGGAGGCACCTTCACGACAACCGCGCTGAATACCGCGGCGATCTACAACCCGGGCGGAACCGGCACGGGAAGCTGGAGCCTCCCGGTCAACACCATGAGCTCCGCGCGTCGAGGTCACACGGCGACACTGCTGGTAGTCCCTGGAAACGCGACGCTGAATAACAAAGTCCTCGTCGTCGGCGGTAGCAGCGGGAGCTCGAGCGTCAACACCGCGCAGGTGTTCGATGGTGTGAACACCTGGACGCTCGCTGGAACGCTGGCGGCCACCCGCGAAGGTCACACAGCGACCGCACTCGCGAACGGCAACGTCTTGATCGCCGGCGGCAAGACGGTGTCAGGGAGCACGAGCTTCCCGCAAACCACCCAGGTCTTCAGCGCCGCCAGTGGCAGCGGAACGTGGCAACCGACTTCCGGTTCGGGATCGACGCTGTCCAAGCGTTTCGGGCACACGGCAACCCTGTTGCCGACGGCGATCGCGAACGGAGGCCAGGTGGTGCTGCTGGTCGGCGGGTCCACCAACGGAACCGACACCATCGACACGGCCGAGACCTGGAACGGCACGGCGACCTGGACCGCGACTTCGGCACTCGGAACATCGACGCCCACCGCTTTAGCCACGACCAAAGGCCACACGGCGACACTGCTGGCGAACAACCTGGTCCTGATCGCCGGAGGTGGCAGCGGCAGCCCAACGACAACACCGGTCCGCGCGGCCGGACTCTATGACGTGTCGTTTGCGGTCTCGTGTTCGAGCCCCAGCCAATGTGCGACCGGGTTCTGTGTGAACGGGGTCTGTTGCGATACCGCCTGCAACACAGATTGCGCAGCAGGCTGCAACCTTACAGGTTTCGTTGGAACCTGTCGGCCCAAGACCAGTGGAACGGCCTGCACGGACGACGGCCTCGCCTGCACCGCCGACACCTGCAACGGAACCGCCGTCACCTGCCAGCACCCCGTCCTCGCGGCCAACACCACGTGCAGGGCCGCCCTCGGCGAATGCGACCTCGCCGAGGTCTGCAACGGCTCCGCTACCACCTGCCCCTCCGACGCCAAGAAGGGCGCCGGCACCTCCTGCACCGACGACGGCCTCGCCTGCACCGCCGACACCTGCAACGGAACCGCCGATGCCTGTCAGCACCCCGCCGGTAACGCCGGCACCGTCTGTCGGGCCGCCGCCCCAGGTGGTTGCGATGTCGCGGAGAACTGCACCGGTACCTCCGCCACGTGTCCGAACGATGTCTTCGCTCCCGCCACCACCGTTTGCCGCACCGCCGCTTCCGGAGGATGCGATATCGCCGAAAACTGCACTGGCAACGCCGCCGCCTGCCCCACCGACACGTTCGCCAATTCCGCCACTGTCTGCCGCGCGGCGGTCGGGCCGTGCGACATCGCCGAGAACTGCAGCGGGAGCTCGGCCAGTTGCCCCGCGGATGCCGCCAAGCCTGCGAATACAGTCTGTCCCGATGGCAACGTGTGCAACGGAACCGAGCTTTGCGACACCGCGGGCAGTTGCAAGCCCGCCGCTGGGATTGTGAACGGCAGCTTCGAAACCATCGCCGCCCCGAGCGGTCCGACCATCCTGTACGGACCGAACAACACCGCGAATTACCAGCTCGTGCCGGGACCCGCCGGGCTGCCCGGACAGGTAGCCACGGCACCGGTACCGACGGCGATCTCCGGGTGGACGACCGTTGGCACAGGCGTCGAGTGGGCCACGCCAGGCCTGTCCTCCGTGAACCCCTCGCCAAGCGGCGGAGCTTACGTCGATCTCGCGCCATACACGTTTACAGGCGGGGGAATCGAGCAGACCGTGGCGACGAACGCCGGCCAGCTCTACGAGCTGTCGTTCTTTGGCGGCACATCGTCGTTGGCTGGTCGCTCGGGAACTGGCGTCATCGATGTTCTCATCAACGGCGTGCCGCTGGCGTCGGCGGCCCTGACCGGCGAAAGCACCACCAGCGTCACCTGGCAGCCGTTCGCCTACCAGTTCACCGCCTCCGGAACGTCGACGCTGGTCACGTTCCGAAACTCCGAGGACGCGGAGACGCACTTCGCGATGCTCGACGGGGTTCGCATGGCTTCGTGCGCAAGTCCAGGGAGTTGCCAGGGCGGCCCCCTCGTCGTCGATGACGGCAACGCCTGTACCGCGGACACGTGCAATCCCACCTCGGGCGTGAGCCACACACCGGTGGCAAACGGAGCGATCTGCGACGATTTCGACGGCTGCACGGTCGGCGACAGCTGCCAGACTGGCACCTGCGCCAGCGGCACGCCGAAGGTTTGTACCGCGAGCGACTCGTGCCACGGCGCCGGAACGTGCTCGTCGGCGACGGGCCAGTGCTCGAATCCCTCTGTGGCGGACGGAATACTCTGCAGCGACAACAACGTCTGCACGGTCGATGACACGTGCCACTCGGGCCAGTGCACCGGGACGCCAAGCCCGGCGTGCAACCTGCCGCCCGGACTCACGCTGGCTCAGATCGATGCGGCCAAGCAAGCGGGCCTGCTTACTCCCACGTTGACCACCTACGAGCCCCTCCCGGCCGGGAACCTAGGCACGGTCGCGCTCGCGATCAACAACGACGGCATGGTCGCCGGCGTTACCCACGGAGCCATCAACGACTATCCCGCTGGCGAGATGGGCTATCCGTTCGTCGCGGATCCCGGCCAACGCCAGCTGGCGTCCCCGTGGACGGGCCCGACCGCTCCCACCTACGCGGTCGACGTCAACGATTCTCGCTTCGTGGTGGGAATGGCGGCCTGGCCACCTATTCTGAAGGCTTCGATTTCCTGCGGCCGATCGTCTATCGCCCCGACGGCAGCTACGTGACGCCCTGGGTCCCGCCCAAACCCGGAATGCAGGTCCGTTCGGCCAACAACGTCACCTCCAGTTGGAGCGGTCTGCCAACGATCGTGGGAAGCTCCGCCAGCTTCGCCTGGCAAGATCCACTGTCCGGAACGGTGGCGGTCTGGCACCTCGACGACACTGGCGAGGACGTGCTCGGACCCAGCGACCTCACGTTGCCCGCAGGAGCATCCTGGGTTCAGGGCCACACGCCGGCGGCCAGCGACCACGCGGCCCACTTCGACAGCAACACCTGCATGTCGACTACGACGATGGTCGACCTAGGCGACAACCCACCCGCCACGTACTTCGCAGGAATGACGATGTTGGCCTGGATCAACCCCGATCCAACGACGTGCACCGGCAAGCACGCGATCGCGATGCGAGGCTGGGAGTTCAGCCTCTGGCTCGACTGCGATGCCGTCCCGGGTGAACGCAAGCTGTCCGCCTACGCGCTCACGTCGACGGGAGGTCACTGGACCACCCCCGCTGGGAACATCGTCCCCGGCCAGTGGACACATGTCGCGGTCACCTGGGACAAGGCCCACGCACGCACCTTCGTCGCGGGCACCTGGCTGGGCGAGAACACGCTGGACGGGGACAGCCGGCAGACGTCCAACTGGGTTTCAATTAGCGGCCGTCCCGACCTGACGGGCTACGGTTTCCAGGGAGCGATTGACGAGGTGTCGATATTCCGGAACGGCATGGGCGCCGACGAGATCGCGCTCCATGCTCTCAACCGCACGAACTACAAAACGTCGCCGGTCTACTCCAGTCAGTGGGCGCGCATCGAGGACGGGTTCTTCAACGTCATCACGGCCCCAGGCGATCCCGGATACCTCGGGAGCGGCGTCGCTCTTCAAGTAAATGACGCAGGCGTCATCGTCGGTTACCAGGCTCTCACGTCGGGTGGCAACACTGCGATGATGTTTTCGCCCACCACCGGCTGGACGAACTTGAACGAGTGGCTGGCCGATCACCTCGGCGCCGCCAACAACTGGGACCTCCAGGTCGCGTATGGCATCGACCAATCGAGCCGCTATGTCGTCGGCGAGGGCCTCTACTACGGCCGCCGTGCCCCGTTCCGCCTCGATCTCGTCGAAGGCGACATCAAGGACCTGGGCTACTTCACCGACTATCCCTACACGGATCCCTCAACGATCGCGATCACCTATTCGCCCGCACGCGCCGTCAACTCGCGGGGTGACGTCGCTGGTTTCATCGGCTACTGGAACCTCGGCGCCGACCATGGCTTCATCTACACCGACGGTATTGGTCTCGTCGACCTGAACGACCTCATCGATCCTGCGCCTGGGTGGGTCATCGGGGAGGCGTTGGACCTCAACGAACACGACGAGGTGGTGGGCTGGGCGCGGCGAGAGTTGCCCGGGCAGACGGCCGAGTTCCGCGGGTTCAAGCTGGGGTTGCCGGCGTTGCCGTCCTTAACGCAGATCGCCTGTGCGGCAGGGCCCGGGAGTCCGGGGTGCGCCGTACCCGCCGGTGACATTGTTCCTTTCGTCCTCGGGATCGCCACCGACAGTCAGGTCCGAACAAAGGTGATCTTCGATTACGTAACGTCGGTTCCAAGTACTACGATTCCGTATGGGCCCGAGAATAGGCTGTCGGATCAGACTGGGGTTCTCGCCAATCCGCCCGAGTGGCCGCCGCGAGAGTTCTTCGCTACCCAGCACGCTCCATTCGTAGCGACACTGGCGGGGACGCAACTCACCTGGTCACTCAAGACTCACAACGCCAGAGCGACGGCCCAGTCGCCGCTCCTACCGACGACGACGCAGTCCGATGGTACGCGCGTCGCGACCCTGCCCGACGGTCGAAAGGTCAACCTCGATTCGGTACCCCCGCGCGACCCCACGCCTCAAGCGGAATCGGTCGAAACGAATACCTACGTCGGAACGCTGAGTGGTTCGCTTTCCGTCAGTCCCTCGGGCGCGGCCATCTACACCGTCCCCATCGCGTTGCCGCCGGGCATCGCTGGGATGGTCCCGAACCTAAGCCTCGTCTACAACAGCCAGGGTGGCGACGGAATCGCCGGCCAGGGGTGGGATCTCGCCGGGCTCTCGTTCATCCATCGTTGCCCGAAGACGAGGGTCCAGGATGGAGCGGCGCGGCCCGTCCGCACGAACCCGATGACGGACAGCGAGAAGGACGGCATCTGCTTGGACGGGAAGCGCCTATTTGAACGCTCGCCGGGCGTCTTCGAGCCCGAGTCGAAGGATTTCAGCAGCATCACCGCGAATTCCGACTACTCGACCTTCACGGTCGTCACCAAGACGCAGGAGACGCGGCACTACGGATCATCGGCGGCGTCACGCGGGCAGGTCCTGCTGCCGGGCTTTCCCGGCTCGCTTAACATTGAGACCGCTGTCTGGGCGCTCGACCGCGTCGAAGATGGCTGGGGCAACTTCTACGACCTCGAATACGAAGCAAACAGCGGCGCCCTCAGGGCTAGCAAGATCAAGTACACGGGTTCGCTCGCGTCGCCTCACGCCGATCCATTTCACTCGGTCGTCTTCGCGTACGAGAACCGTCCGGACGTTCGACACGTTCGCTTCGGTGCCGGCAGGATACAGCGCGCGAGTCGGCTCAAGACAATCAGCACACCGCTCGGTGTGTACACGCTCACGTACATGCCCGACACCGACCGGATGCTGCCCAGCCGGCTCTGGAAGATCGGATACCGCGCGGGCGGCACACCCTTGCCCGACATGGTCTTCACGTGGAAGGGCGGCGGGTATCACTGGGACGAGATGCAGAGCGCGGCGGGCCCTGGCGGACAACAGAACAGTTACGCATTGCCCGCTCGTCTAAACCCAGCGTTCGATGATGACGGTCGGATTATTACGCCGGGCACACAGTTTGTTGACCTCAACGGCGATGGAAGGCTCGATTTCGTCGTTGCCGACACCGAGACGACAGTGGAGGGCTTCCCCGTAGGACAAGAGGCCGCATGGGAGAACAACGGCCACGGGTGGGAGCAGAGAAACGCGTGGAAGCTGCCCGCAAACCTAACCGCGCTCGGACTCACGCGCGCCGGGATCGTGTTCGCCGATCTCGACGGGGACGGTCTTCTGGATCTAGTTAGCGATTGTCGCGCCGCTGGCTCGGGCGCCGCTTGGCGGCCCGGAATGCCGCAAGTCAGCGTGAGAGTTTGTCCAGAGGGCCTCTCCGGATTTCGAGTGTGGCTCAACAAGATCAAGGAAGGAAATGGATGGCAGCGTGGATTGACGTTCGAATCGCTGCCCCCAGGCTGGGCTGGGACCCTGGGTCTTGCCGGGACGATGGATCAATTGATTGACATGAATGGCGACGGGCTCGCGGACATCGTTCGGCTGGGGGCGATCGGTTTCTACGACGTCACGGTTCTACTGAACACAGGTAGCGGCTGGGCTGTCGCCTCGGACGACTACTCAATCACCTACGGGGCCACCGAAGTCGATACCTTAGGCCACCTCCTACATCCCTACCAGCCGATCACAGCCCCGAACTCGGCGGATCTGCGAAGCGGATTGTTCCTCGATGTCAACGGCGACGGTACCGCAGACTCGGTTAGCTCCTTTCACCTAGAAGACATTAACCGCGATGGCCTTCCCGATCTTGTTCCCAATGAGAGCCGTAACGGGGTTCAGTACGTCCTGATCAATACCGGCCAAACATCGATAGACTCAAATGGAATTACGGTGCCGGTGTGGCAGCAGGAAGAGCTCGGAGCCTACCCCGGCGGTAACAATTTGCCACCCGGGATCCGGATCACCGGGGACATCGATGGAGACGGCCTTCGCGATCCCGTGACCTTTGCCAGGACTATTCCGGCGCCTCCTCCCGGGCCCTTCAGCGGGGACTGCACCAACGGTGCCGCTAGTTCGTTCTTCGAGGTGGTGACGTCCACACCGACGACCGCATTCGCGACGGGCATCGGATACAAAGCTGCCCAGGCGAGCGCTTATCTCGACGCAATCGCGCAGTTTGGCCCCGACCAAGCGGAAACATGCGTGACACAACTAGCGCATCCATATCGCTTGATGAACATGGCCGACCTCAACGGCGATGGCCTTGCAGAGTTGATCATCAACCACCCTGACGGAGGCCAGGTCCTGGTTAACTCTGGCAGTAGTTGGGTGGACCTCGACGGCGCAACGGAGCGCCAGACATCCGCGGGCGCAAACGGAACGCCGGCGTTCCCGAGCCCGACAGGACTCGACGGAATGGCGTTCGTCGACCTGGATGGCGATGGGATATCCGATCTGGTGAAAGCAACAACCGATTCTGGGTCATTTGTTACTCGCACCTGGCTGAATCGGTTTGAGAAGCCAGTGATCAAGGACTTCCCGAACGGCCTCGCCGGTGTTTCGACCGTTTCTTACGCGGCAATAACGACCGACGCTGCAAAACAAGGAGGTACGTATGTTGATGACGCGGCCCTGGACGTAGGCGTCACGGCGTACTTGGCGACACCCCTTCAGGTTGTCGCGAACATCCAGGCGCAGGATGGCAGCGGGAACAGCGCCGCGATGAACAAGACAACCTACACTTACCATTCCTTGCGCGCCGGTCGTGATGGCCGAGGTCCTCTGGGATTCCGGAAGTTGGTCGTTGGCGATCAGGCTTCGGGCGTCGTCACCGAAACGACGTACTTTCAAGGATACCCGTACACCGGCCTTGTTTCGCAGGTTGACCGCTATCAAACCGTTCCTTTCCACTCGTTTCACCTCACGAGGACAATCACAACCTACTGCGACCGAAGCCCGCCGGATCCGGTAGGCCCATTCCCTTGCTCGCCGACCGGGTCAGTGTACGACGCCGCTACATCGTTGTTTGTCTATCCTTGGTACACGATCGACACGACGTATCTGCATCCGGAGGTGAACGACGCGGAACAAACGATCACTACCACCACGACGTTCAAGTACGACACGGCCGGCAACCCAACGAACAGCAAGACCGAAACAGTCAAGAAGGAAAGGCCGCTGCCGAGCGAGCCGCCGCTGCCTCCCGGTCAGATGGTGACGGAGACGGTCTCCAGCGAAACACAGAATACATACTTAACCCCGGGAAGCCCCGAGGAGCAGCAGGGGAAGGTAACGCAGACGAAGGTGATCGCCATAAATAGCGAGGGAACGCGAACGCACACGACGACGTTCGTGTACGCACCTGCAAGCACCTTTGGGGGCACCTCCGACACGGCGCGGGTGCTGACCAAGAGGAGCATCGAACCCCTATCCTCTTGGCCGACTCGGCTCGACAGCGTTTTCAAGTACGACCGCTTCGGAAACCTCGACACGACGACGAGCTGCGCGAATGACTTCGATGACTGCACGCCTGGCGCTGTAGCGCCGGCATCTGCGTCCGATCCACTGCATCACCCGCCCTTCAGGACCACCAAGGTCGACTACAATCCGGCCGAGTTCAATGGACCGGTCGGACCCGGCCTTGTCGCCACGCCGCTCAACTACACCATCGGTCGCTTTCCAGTCAGGACGACGGTCGTTCTGGATGCGAGTGGGCTAGACCAGGTCGAGTACACGGCCTACGACCCGATCAAAGGTGTCGTCCTTCAGAAAACAGGTCCCAACGGCATCCACACCTGCTATGCGCATGACCACCTGGGCAGGCCGACGCGAGAAATCGCACGATGCGGTTCCAGTGCTCCCCAGATCGCGACGACGCAGTACTTCGCAAGCTCAGCCGCTCCACGATCGAAGGTCGTGACGGTGAGTCGCCCGCCGAACGGTGCGACCAGCTGGGCGTATACAGACAACTATGGGAAGACCGTGAAGACGATGTCCCGCGGCTTCGACGGAGGCTTCGTCGAAACGCTTACGGAGTACTACGCAACGGGCAACGTGAAGCGAACGTCCAAGCCGTTCAGGACCGGTGACCCGGCATTCTACGTCGAGACCACCTATGACGAGTTCAACCGTACCTACCAAGTCAAGGACGCCCTCGGTTTGATCGACGAAAGCGGCGCGAAGATCAGCGCCGTCACCACAACCTACAACGGCTCGAGCGTCACGACTGAACGCTCGGTGAACGGGCAATTGCAGACCCGTGTGGAAGCCAAGAATGCGATGGGCAAGGTCCGGTGGGTTTCGGATTCGTATGGAAAGAAGATTGAATATACGTATGACGCGGACGGGAACGTCAGGAAGACCAAGGACCCTGCCCAGAACATCATTGACACCCACTACGACCTCCGAGGCCGGAAGGACTCGACCACCGACCCCGACATGGGAACGTGGCAGTACGTTTTCGACGGCTTCGGGGATCTCGTCAGTCAAACCGATGCGAAGAACCAAGTCTCGAGCATTCTCCACGATGCGCTGGGACGCATGATCTTGAAGACGGCCATGCCCGGGGCTCTGACGAGCCAGTGGGTCTATGACCGGGCACCCGGCGCCGGGATCGGCAAGCTCGCAGCGATGATCGGCGCGCCGGATAGTCGGCTGAATGGTGCGTGCGTTGCACTCCCGCTCGTTACGCAAACCGACGGCAATCGCGCAGGCAAGTCGTTCAAGTACACACCGTTCGGAGACCTCCAAGAAGTCACGGAGTGCGCGGGTGGCGACAACTTCGTAAGCTCCTATGAGTACGACGAACTCGGCCGCCAGCGACTCATTCGATACCCTGTCGTCAACCAGAGCCAGCTCGCGGTGGAGTACCACTACACGAGCCTCGGCTTCCTTCACTATCTGACTGACGATTCATCGGACTACTCAGTTCTCTGGCAAGCCAAGGGCGTCAATGCGCTCGGCCAAGTCACGACGTCCCAGATGCGGAACGGCGTCGAAACAGTGGAAACTCGCAACCCGTCGATCGGCTGGCTGCGCAATACGACGAGTACGGCTCATGCCGATGGTGACATCGTTATCCAGAACTGGAGCTACACCTTCGATGAAATCGGAAACTTGCTCACTCGAGATCGTGCGGATGCAGTTAACGACGCGTCGTCGCACGAGACATTCACATACGACTTGCTCAACCGCGTGAAGACGTCAGAGGTCAATGTCGCTGCGCCGGTAGGCAGTGTGACGGGCGAGTCATACGCCTACGACGAGACCGGCCTCGGCAACTTGACGACCAAGGGCAACAAGTCATACGCATACGGGACTGGCTGTTTCGCAGGTTCGCGTGCGGCCGGCCCACACGCGATCTGCACCGTCAATCTTGGTACGCCGTTCGTCTACGACGCCAACGGACACTTGCACATCGGTCAGGGACGGACGGTCGACTACAACAGCGAGAACAAGCCGACGTTGATTAGTGCGGACTCGGCGATGGGTGGTGGAACCGTCAAGTTCATGTACGGAGCGGATGGCAACCGAGTCATCCAAGAGGCAACGACTGGAGTCACGACGACCCGAACCCTGTACGTCGGCTTGGGTGGCACGGGCAAGAGCCTCTACGAGCGAGCGACTACAGGAGGTGCATCGCAACACAGCCACTTCATCTATGCCGGCGGAGCCCATGGCGGTAACGCCTTTGCACTGAGGGTACTGGCCGACAATGGCACGGCGACCGCGACGAAGTACTATAGCTTCGACCATCTCGGCTCCACGACCGCCATCAGCGACGAACGTGGCCACGTGGAGGGCGTCGCGGCGGCAGGTCCCAACGCGGGATTGCTTGGCTACGACCCGTGGGGGGCTCGACGCGACCCGGATGGTCGTACGGCCGATCCAGCGTCGTTTGCCCTCCAGCCTGGGCATCGCGAGTTTACCGGGCACGAAGCAATCCCGAGCGTCGGCCTCGTGAACATGAATGGGCGAGTCTACGATCCGGTTGTCGGACGATTCCTGTCGCCAGATCCGAACATCCAGTCGGAAACCGATCTGCAGAGCTACAATCGATATAGCTACGTCCTCAACAACCCCCTGCGATACACAGACCCGACCGGCTATTCCACTGTCGGCGACTTCGGCTCTATTGTCGGCTGGGGACTGGCTTTGACTTCGCTCGCTGGTTGTCCGGCCTCATTGGGCGCTGGCTGCACGGCGACCGTTGCAATCGTTGGCCGCCATGCTCAACGTTGGGGTCATGGTGTCCCAGGGTCTTCCTTTTGGCCAGGCCGTCGCATTGGAAATTGCCGGCGCCGCCGTCGGCCAGATAGGAGGTACGATTGGCCAGTCGATAGGCAAGGACATCTGGGGCGCGGTCGTCGGCGGGGCGATTTCCGGCGGGTTTATGTCAGCGCTGACCTCTACCTCAGGCGACCTAGGCGCAAACGTTCTTGCCGGAGCTGCTCAAGGAGCAATGATGGGTGCACTGACCTGGAATCTCCAACACTCGCCTCTTTCCCAAGAGGCAGCAGAGCGCGCCCAGGGGGGCGCGCCAGAACTCTCGCAGGAGACCCAGCGAAACCGCCGATTTCTGCAAGGTGGGGGCTTTCAGTTGAGCGATCCAACGAATCCGGGACCGGCAGGTGGGATCTTAGGCGTTTGATCCAAATTAGTTTTTCAACTCGTACGTTTGCTCGCGCTTGTTTTGCTGGTCTAGAACTGCCGGCACGTAGATAGATAATTTACGCGCGCGGCCTTAGCCGACCTGTCGTCTGATCCCCTTCCTTCGCTGCAGGACATCGGATGTAACTCGACCCCGTGCTCTCTACCTGGCGAGGCCACCATTGGGCCCCAACGCAGTACTCCGGTGAACGACGCCTCACCGATCCAGCTGGCGGATCACAGCGTCAATGCGGCGGGCATCCTCGCGAGCGCTAGGGAGTATAGTCTTCTTTCCGGAGATGGGTCGCGTTGGCGGGGGCTAAACGGAAAATGGTATTCCACCTCCTGGGCCGGCAATCAGTTCGCGGGTTCGCGAAACCTTGTACTTTCCACCGCACGAGCCGCAAATGTCGCTGGCAAGATCTTCTTTGTCGGCGGTGCAGCCGTCAGCACCTACCAGTTCGTTAGTGCCCTGGCGAACAACAATCCGCGTGCTGCCAGTGCCGCCATGATCAACATTATCGTGTCAGGGTATGGGGTCTGGGGAGGTCCGCCAGGTGCTGTTTTCGCAGCCGGATATTGGCTCGGAACGTTGGGGCCATGAAGCAAAAGAATGGGGCCGTCAGATTTTCTCGCAGCAACGTCCTGACTTGCGTCTTTGCATTCCTATACAGCGCAGCAGCTTCTCGGAAGGACCCACTAGAGACGCCACTTCTCAATGCCGTTCTGACGATGGCCTTCTTGGTTCACGTGAACTTGCTCACGATCCTATGTCTCGCCTTCGGCCGAGAGCTCCTCAACGGTCGGTTCGGAATTTCGAACCTAACGATCATCGAAATGCTAATTCCGATAGGTTGTATCTCTGCCCTTTTGGCCGGGTACTACGCACCTTCACGGAGACGCAAGAGAATCTTGCGTGCGTATGAGGAGGCTTCCCCGGAACGACGGGGGCAAATAAGAGTGGTGGCTTTGTCCTATATCGCCGGGACGTTGGCTCTTTTTGTGGTGGTTGGTGTTGTCGTCATGTTACCCCGGTAGCCGCCACCGACGATTCCGAGAGCGCACTCGATGGCGCGCCGGCCCAAGGGTTCAACCCGACCGGAGCAGTGGTCCTACAACCGTTGACGGTGACGACCGCATCGGCGTTCTAAGCGTCAGCATGTCGGCGCGGAGACTGACGAGGTCCTGGAAAAACCTCGGCGCCCCTACGCCTCCCCTCTCGGGACCGAGGCGCGTCGAACGGAAACGGTCCGTCCCGGATTCGCGTGGTGGTGAACCCATGCCAGTTGTCGACGAACGTAACCGTCCAGGCGCGCCTTCGACGCCACAGTAGCGGGTCCGTCTTTGCTCGCCGCCCTTGGTCCTGCCGGCGGTCAGTGGCAGGATCTATCCATGCTCGACCTCGCCGAGGCCAAGTGTTGACGGCCGAAGTGAGGTCGTAGCCGATCGCGGAATTGATGTCGCACGAAAACGGGGCGGCGGCCGCGCTGACATCCGAAAAGTTGCTCCCGTCGGTCGCAATTGTTGTCGGCTGAATCGGCGGGGGTGTCCGCAAGGTAGCGGCGCTTGAGCGGCGGCGACGGCACAGGGGGGGCTCGCTGCGCGTGGGTCGAATTGACGTCGCAAAGTTGCGCGACGTGCAGCTGCGCGAAATCTCGGCGGTTCTCGCGACCACGCTGACATCGTAAACCGCCCGTCGGAGAGGTGCGTGCTGCGATAGCGTGGACACGACCGAGCTGTCGTCGTACGGGCGCCCGCGCTCGGGCGCCGGCGATCACAGCGGGGTGCGCTCGCGGGCACTAAGACGTTCTAGGCGTGCCCGGGGTAGCGGTCGCCGGCCGCCGGTCGTTGGCGACGAAGTCGACGGGCCGCGCGTCTCCCTGGCGCTCGCCCTTGAAGTACACGACCACCCGTCCAGTGCGCTTGCGGTCGAAGCGGATCTGCACCTTGCGCGAGCGGAGATCGCGCGGGGCCTCGTAGCGAACGCCCCGAAGCGAGAAGGTGTTGTCAGCCATGACGGTCCGGTCCTGCTCGACGTAGAAGAGCTCGTCGTTGGCCTCCGACGGCGGCAGGAAACGGATACGGCCCAGATCGAGGCCGAAGCGATCGATCGGTTTCATGCTGAGCGAGCCGTGCTCGCGCGCGTTGTATTCGTCCTCGACCCAGCGGGTAAATTCGCGATTGAGGGCATCGACGCTCGAAAGGTCGAGCGCGCGGGTCAGGAAGGACTCGCGCACAGTCCGGAAGAAACGTTCGACCTTCCCCTTCGCCGCGCCATCGCGCACCGGCGCGTGGCAGAGCAGGCACCCGATGCGCGCGCAGATTTGCGTGATCTCCTTGCAAGCGTAGATGGAGCCGTTGTCGACGTAGAGGGAGTCAGGAACGCCGCGTTTGTAGAGCGCCGCGCGCAGGGCGGCGATGAGCGTGTCGGTGTTCTCGGCAAGGAAAAACTGGCCGTGGCAGCAGACGCGACTGGCGTCGTCGATGAAGGCGATGAGCTTGCTCTGGGCCTTTCCGCTTCCGGCGCCCACGTACGACCCGAACATCGTGTCGGCTTGCCACATCTCGTTCGCGTGGGCCTTGGCGAACGCGAGCCGGCGCTTGTTCATCGACTCGGCGTCCGGCTTGAGCAGTTCGTGCTTCTTCGCGAGCCGCCGGAACGTGGTCTGCGCGACCCGAGCCGGATCGAGCACGCCGCGCTCGATGCAGGCGCGGTACACGGCGGTCGCGTTGCGGGCCGCGCCGTGGAATTGAGCCCGCACCTGATCGATCGCCTCGGCGATCTCCTCTGGCCGCATCTTCCGCGGCAGCCCCTGGTCCGACCGCGCCTTGGGGTGCATCGTCGTGACGCCGTCCTTCTTGTAGCGCGAGTACCAGGTCTGGATCGTGCGCCAGGTGAACTGGAAGCGTTTGTCGTTCTCGTCGGTGAACACGATGCCGCTGACATTCTTGATGCGCTCGGCGATCGAGCGGCCCGGCGCGAACTCGATCGCGCCGAGCACGCGCATCTTGAGATAGGGGGTCACGCGCTTCACGGGGTCCTCCTTGGTTGGTGGTGGGGTACCGAACGGAGATACCGCCGCCACCGCCGCGCCCGATATTGACGTCTGCCGTGGGCGGCCACCGTGGCGTCACAGGCGCCTCCGCGCTACGACGGCAGTGCGGCCCGCGCGAGCGCGATGTTCGGGGCCGAGTCGGCTGGTTGTAACGTGACCGATCCGTGAGCGACGACCCGGCGGCTGCTCCCAGATTCGTCCGCGACCCGCAGGCACTCGACGAGCTCTTGGCCCGCGCGAAGCAGACCGCGTGCCCCCGCTGCCATCGCACCGGCATGCTTGTCGGCCACGGCTTCTTGACCGGCTACGCCGAGCACGGCAACGAGCGCGAGGTTCGCGGCCGGCGGCTTCTCTGCTCCGCGCGATTCCGCCGGTCGGGCTGCGGGCGTACGTTCGCGGTCCTGCTCGCGACCGTCGTCGCTGGGTTCACCGTTCGCACGCCGACAATATCCGCGCTGCTCGAAGCCGTCGTCGCTGGCCTGAGCCGCAAGGCCGCCTGGGAGCGCGCGCAAGCTTCCAGTGGCGCCGCGCCGGGCCTTTCGTTGCGCAGCGGCTACCGGCTGTGGGCGCGCCTCCGCGCCGCGCAGTCCCGCATCCGAACCGCCCTCTGCCACCGAGCGCCGCCGCCCGCGACGGCCGATGCCCGCCCGATCGCCCAGATGCTCGCCCACCTTCGCGCCACTTTCGCGGCGGTCGACTGTCTTCTCGCCGCTTTCCAGCTCGCGCTCCAGCGGGGGGTGTTCGCCTGAACGGGCACCCCTGTCACTCGACCGAATTCACGCTGCGCGCTGACCGCCGGCGTCCGACATCAGTTCCAGCCGGAACCGGCCCTTCTCTACGACCAGATCGCGGCCTTCAAGAGCTCCCGCCAGTGCGGCTGGAGGAGGACGCGGTTGACCTGCTTGAGGTCGACGGTGCGGACCCGGTCGCGCACGGCCTCGAGCAGGGAGCCGACGCAGAGGTTGCGGGCGCGGCGGAGGTAGCCTTCGGAAGCGCGAACGACGAGGCCGAAGGCCTCGGGTGTGCGGACACGAGATCGCGCCGCCTGATGATGATGCGCCGAAGCGTCTCCCGGCACGGGCGGAACCCGAACACGCGCTCGCACAGCCTTCCGAGCTGTCCGGCGCCCGGCAGCGGCTGATCGACGTGAAGCCGTACCACCCTCTCCTCCACGTCCTCGGGTGTCCGGTTCGGCGCGCGCCCATGCGGGTGCGGCACGAACGGAGCTTGCCCCTGACCGATCAAACCAGCGCCGGTAGAACCGCCGCAGCCCGCGCCGCCAGCGCCGGACCCGCCGTGGCAGCCGGCGACGCAGCTCCGCGACCGCGAGAGCTGCCCGCAACAGCGCCCAGATCACGTTGCGGAGACA
>Ga0137375_10003114_pt1 | contig 19736 bp, 19 predicted proteins | sample SagtaG_24_FD_104936 | JGI IMG/M metagenome (GOLD analysis project Ga0137375, IMG submission 104936) | Vadose zone soil microbial communities from Sagehorn Ranch, Mendocino, California, USA - Sage1_R_113_16 metaG | ecosystem: Environmental > Terrestrial > Soil > Vadose zone | place: USA...
CCCGTCGAAATACGCCAGCCCGTGCTCGTCGCCCGGGAAATGCGACGGAACCCAGTCGAGAATGACGCCGATGCCGTTGCGATGCAGCTGGTCGACGAGAAACATGAAATCCTGCGGCGTGCCATAGCGCGCCGTCGGCGCGAAGTAGCCCGTCGTCTGATACCCCCACGAACCATAGAACGGATGCTCCGTCAGCGGCAGGAATTCGACGTGCGTGAATCCCAGATCGGCGACATACGCGGGAAGCTCTTGGGCAAGCTCGCGATAGGTCAGAAACACGCTGCCGTCGCGGCGCCGCCACGAGCCGAGATGCATTTCGTAGATCGACAGCGGTGCGGTCAATGCATTGCGCGCGGTGCGCGCCGCCATCCATTCTCCATCATCCCACGCGTAGCCCAAGTCCCATACGCGCGACGCCGTCTGCGGCGGCGATTCCCACGCGAATGCAAACGGATCGCCTTTGTCCGCGCGGTAATCGCGATAACGCGAGGCCACGTGGTACTTGTAGCGCGCTCCGGGGCCGACCCCGGCAATGAAGCCTTCCCAGATGCCCGAACCGTCGGGCCGGCTTATCAGTGCATGGCGTGTGCGCTCCCAGCCGTTGAAGTCGCCGATGACCGACACTGCTTCGGCATTCGGGGCCCACACCGCAAAGGCAGTGCCGCCGGCGGCGCAGTGAGCCCCGAGCTTCTCGTAGAGGCGCGTGTGCGTGCCTTCCCGGAAAAGGTAGATGTCGTGATCGGTGAGCGCAGCACCCGCGGCGAGCTCGCGCACCGGCCTCGGGACTGCGGTGTCAGCCACGGGTCACCTCGGCCCCGAACGCAGCGCGGCACGATCGCGAGGGCCCAGGGACAGCCATGCGAAAATGCTGCCTTCGCGCGTTGCGGGAGCCTTCGAGCGCGACATGCCAGTTCTCCCGCGTGCGTAGCAGACTTTGTTGTAAGAAATACAAAGCCACGCCTGCGCACAACGGCTCGACTCTTTGCAAATCTTGGCGATGAAATCGACGCATTATCGCATCACCCCTCTCGATCCGCATGCCCACCTCTTCGAGGTTGCATGTACCGTGCCCGACCCGGATCCCGCAGGCCAGGCGTTCCGGTTGCCAGCCTGGACTCCCGGCAGTTATCTGATCCGCGAATTCGCACGCCATTTTGTGGACGTACGAGCCGAATGCGCCGGCGTCCCGGTCGCCGCTCGCAAGACGTCCAAGGATGTTTGGCAAGTGGCCCCTTGCATCGGTTCGGTCTCGCTGATCGCCGAGGTCTACGCCTTTGGATCTGTCGGTGCGCGCCGCGTATCTAGATCAGACGCGCGGCTACTTCAACGGGCCATCGGTGTTCGTCTGGCCCGTCGGGCACGAGGATCGGCGCTGCGACGTCGAGATTGTCGCTCCGACGAGCGACGCGTGCCACAACTGGCGCGTGGCGACCAGCTTGCCGCGAAGCGGCGCGGAGCCGTACGGCTTTGGCCGTTATGCCGCCGCGAACTACGACGAGCTGATCGATCATCCGGTCGAGATGGGGAGCTTCATGCTCGCGCATTTCGAGGCCGGCGGCGCACGCCATGACATCGCCGTCAGCGGGCGGCATCGGGGCGATCTCGAGCGACTCGCCCGCGACTTCGCGCGCCTTGCGCAGAGCCAGATCGATCTGTTCGGCGGCGCGCCCGCCAGCCGGGCGCCATTCGAGTATTACCTGTTCCAGGTGCTCGCGCTCGAGGACGGCCGCGGCGGACTCGAGCATCGCGCGAGCACGAGCCTTGTCTGCAAGCGTGACGAACTGCCCCAGCCCGGCGCGCGCGGCGTCAGCGACGAATATCGCGAACTGCTCGGGCTCGCCAGCCACGAATATTTCCATACCTGGAACGTCAAGCGCATCAAGCCCAGGGCGTTCGTACCTTACGACCTGACGCGCGAGAGCTACACCGCGCAACTCTGGGCCTTCGAGGGGATCACTTCCTATTACGACGATCTAACGCTCCTGCGCTGCGGCCTGATCGGGTGACCGATTACCTGGAGCTCGTCGGCCGCAACATCACGACGCTGCTTCGCACGCCCGGCCGAGCGCGGCAAAGCGTCGCGGAGTCGAGCTTCGACGCCTGGATCAAGTACTACCGCAGGGACGAGAACGCACCCAACGCCCTCGTGAGCTATTGCGTCAAAGGCTCGCTGATCGCGCTGGCGCTCGATCTCACGCTGCGGCTTTGGAGCGCGGTCACGCTCGACGACGTGATGCGAGCGCTTTGGCGGCGCCACGGACAGGCAGGCATGGGCGTTCCCGAGGGTGGCGTCGAAGCGATCGCTGCTGAGCTGTCGGGCCTCGATCTCTCCGCGTTCTTTGCCGATTACGTTCGCGGCACGCGCGAGCTGCCCCTCGCGGAGCTCCTACGCAACTTCGCGGTCGAGCTCAACCTGCGGCCGCAGGAAAAGGACAAGGACAAAGGCGGCCGACCGGCGCGCAACACCCCCGCCAGCGTCTGGCTTGGGATGACGCTGGCCGCCGGCAGCGACGCACGTCTGCGGCACGTGTTCAGCGGCGGGCCAGCGGCCCGCGCCGGATTGGCCGCGGGCGACGTGATCGTTGCAGTCGACGGATTGCGTGCGTCATCCGAAAGCCTGGAACAGCTGCGCCGATCGCGCGCACCCGGTGGCCTCGTCAGCGTGCAAGCGTTCCGCCACGACGAGCTCATGAGCTTCGACCTGACGCTCGAAGCCGCCCCCGAAGATACGTGTTGGCTGGCGCTCGCCGACCGCGCGGACGCCGCGGCGGTCGCCCGTCGCGACGCTTGGCTCGAGGCTCGCTCGGCAGCCGACGCAACGGGTCAACCGCGGTGACGCCGTCCACCGTCGCTTACTTCTTCACTATCGGCGCCTTATTCTTCTGGAACTCTGCCCACTCCTTCTTATCGACCTTGCCGTCCTTGTTCGTATCCGCGGCGTCGAAGTTCGCCAGCAGGCGCGGTTCCAGAATGGCTTCCTTCTTGTCGAGGAATCCGTCTTTGTTCGCGTCAAGCCTCACGAATTCGGCTGCGTCGTCGTCGGTTTTTTTTGCTGCGGGCGCTGCACTCGGCGAAGTCTGTGCAGCCGCCGGGAGCGACGCGATCAATCCCGCGCCACTCAGGATTGCCAGCACCAAGCCGGACCGTACTAATATTTTCCTGGCTTGCATTGTGGTACTCCTCTTAGGGTTGTAGACGGCGACCGCAACCGCAGCCGCCTTCACGTTTAGCATCAAGTAGCATGCCACTAATAAAAGTCACCGTAAAATCAGGTACTTGGACCTATTGATCTTAGATCATGCTGCGCGCGTAGCCAAAGCCAACGCGTAAGAACTACACGTCGAAGGACAACGCGGACGCGGTTCGCTTAAAGCCTGACCGCAGGGTTGAGGGTGTAGACGCCGGTCAACGTCGCCTGCGCGAGGATGTGCCCGGTTATAGCCTTGCGCGCGTCCGAACCGGAGAAAGCGAGGCCCAGCGACAATTGGGGCACGTCCAGCGCGTAGAGCGTGAAGACGTAATGGTGCACGCGCTCGTCGTTCCAGGGCGGGCACGGTCCGTCGTAGCCGAAGTAGTTGCCGGCCATGTCCTTGTCGCCGGCGAACCATGCCGTGTAGTCGTTGATGCCCTGCCTGGCTCCGCGCGGCGCGCCGGGACCTGGCTTGCCCCGGGGCGTGACGCCGCGCGAGAATTCACTGCGCGCGATCGGTGCGCTGTCCGGCGGCAGATCGACCAGCACCCAGTGGAAAAAGTCCACGCGCGGCAGCGTTGCGGGAACCGTCCGACCCTCCTTGTTCACGTCGTCGCCGCGCGACGGCACGTCGGGGTCATGGCAGATCAGCGCCAGCGACTTCGTCCCCGCCGGCACGTCGCTCCAGCGCAGATCCGGATTCATATTCTCCGACAGCTTGACATGCGTGGCGGGATCGAGCGCACAGAACGCGAGATCGGCCGGAATGCGGCCACTGTCGGCGAATGCGGTACTGGTGAGTCGCATGGATTGCTCCTGTAGGGCGGGATTCATCCCGCCGCGCTGGGTACGTCCGAATAAATTCGCAGCTACGACTCGGCGCGATTCATCCCGCCGCGCCCGGTGCGTGCGAATAAATTCGCAGCTACGACTCCCTCCAATGCGGCGGAATCGTCTTGTCGAAATACGGCAGTGCCTCGACGCGCTCCTTCCACCGTTTGAGCTCGGGAGTCAGCAGGCCGTCGGCGTCGAAGTCGGGCAGCTTGACGCGGGTGCGGAACATGAATGCAACGGGCGGATACAGAGAGAAGTCCGCGGCCGACAGCGGTCCGACGAGAAACTCGCCCTTCATGTACTGCGTCATCTGCGCGAATTCCTCGCCGACCGCCTTGCGCGCGTCGACGAGCTTTTGCGGGTCGCGCTCCTCGGGCTTTGTCCAGAACGCGTACTCGACCACAACGTCGGCCGCCTTGACGACATAGTTGTCGACCTCCATCATCAGCCGCCAGACGGTCGCGCGCGTCTTGGCGTCGCCGGGGAAGAGCGGCGCGCCCCGGCCCGGATAAGCGTCGTCCAGGTACTCAGTGATCGCATTCGACTCGTAGAGCACGAAGTCGCCGTCGACCAGCGTCGGCACCGTGTGCCGCGGATTGAGCGCGATGAATTCCGGCTTCCGCGTGTCGCCGGCGGAAAACGAAAGCAGCTTGCGCTCGTACGCCAGCGCCTTGTGCTCGAGCGCGAGCTGAACGCGCCACGCGAAAGGCGAACCCGATCCGTAGTACAGCGTGAGACTCATCCACCCTCCTTCGCTTTGTGCTTCTTAGGCGCCGGTTCGGACGCGGCGGCTGCGCCGGCGTGCAGCGCTTCCAGCGACGCTTTTTGCAGCTCGAGCGTCTTGATGCTCATCTGCATGAAGTTGAGGCTCATCGTCAGCCAGTTCTCGATGACACGCAGCTCACCTATCTTCTTGTCGATTTCTGCCGGATCGAGCGTGGCAAACATCGCCAGCGGGTTCGGAAACGGCGCAGCGGCAGGCGCCACCCCCGGCGCGGGCGGCGGCATGACACCCGGCATCGACAGGCCGAAAGGATTCCACATCTTCTGCATGAACTCGAGCGCCTGCTGCGGCGTGAACGGCGATGGCTTGTCGGACATATTCCTCCTCTTCGCTCCGGTGGCGAGGTCTTTTCGGCTAATATAACGCACCATGGCGGAATCTGCCGCTCCCCTGCTGGCCACGCTGAAGGCCATCGTCGGTGAGGCGAACGTTCTAACTTCCGATGCCGACGTCGCTCCCTACGTCATCGACTGGCGCGGCCGCTATCGCGGCAGCGCGCGTGCCGTCGTGCGCCCGTCGACCAGCGCGGATGTGGCGGCGGTCGTGCGCTGCTGCGCGGAGCATGGCGCGCCGGTAGTTCCCCAAGGCGGCAACACCGGACTGTGCGGTGGAGCGACGCCGCGCGAAGACGGCGGTGAGGTCGTCGTCTCGCTGTCGCGTTTGACTCGCGTACGCGCGCTCGACGCCGGCAACGCGACGCTCACGGTCGAAGCGGGCATGCCGCTCGCCCGCGTCCAACAGGCGGCGGACGACGCCGGATTGCTGTTCCCGCTCTCGCTCGCAGCCGAGGGCAGCTGCACCATCGGCGGTAACCTGGCTACGAATGCCGGCGGCACGGGGGTGCTTCGTTACGGCAATGCGCGCGAGCTCGTTCTCGGTCTGGAAGTCGTGCTCGCCGACGGCCGCATCTGGGACGGCCTCAAAGGCCTGCGCAAAGACAACACCGGCTACGACATCAAGCAGCTCTTCCTCGGCAGCGAAGGCACGCTCGGCATCATCACCGCGGCAGTGCTGAAGCTCTTCCCCAAGCCGCGCACTTCGGCAACCGCGCTTGCGGCCCTCGCCGACATCGACGCGGCGATCGCATTGCTTGGCTTGTTGCGCCAAGCGCTCGGCGATCGGCTCACCGGTTTCGAGCTGATCTCGGGCGATTGCATCGCGCTCACACGCAAGCAGTTCCCGGCGCTGCCCGATCCATTGCCGGGCTATCCCTGGTACGCGCTGGCGCAGGCCGACGACCCGGCGGCCGACTCTCCACTCGCGGTACAGATGGAGGCGGCGCTCGCCGCCGCGGTCGAGCAGCATGTTGCGGGCGACGCCGCGATCGCGCAATCAGCCGCGCAGGCCGCTGAGCTCTGGGCGCTGCGCGAACGCATTCCGGAGGCGCAGCGCCTCGAAGGCGCGAATATCAAGCACGATATCAGCTTGCCCGTGTCGCATATCCCCGCGTTCCTCGCGGAGGCGCAAGTCGCGCTAGGCAGCGCTTTGCGCGGCGTGCGTTACGTCGTGTTCGGACACCTGGGCGACGGCAATCTGCACTACAACCTGTCGGCACCCGTCGGAACGACCGCGGCGGCGTTCCTCGGCGAGGCGGCCCGTGCCAACCGGATCGTCTACGACCTCGTCGCGCGGCTCGGCGGCAGCTTCAGCGCGGAGCACGGCATCGGACAAATGAAACGGGGCGAGCTCCTGCGTTACAAATCCGCGGTCGAAGTCGAGCTGATGAAGCGGATCAAGCGCGCGCTTGACCCGGACGCGTTACTCAATCCCGGCAAGGTCGTCGAATGACGAAGATTATCGCCTGGATTATCCTGATCTTCCTGGTGCTCTTCGCGCTGCGCCTGATCAACGTTCGCAACGCGCGGGCCCGGCGTAATGCGGCGCGCGACGCGGCTGCCAAGCCGGCGGCCGAGCCGATGGTGCGCTGCGTGCGCTGTGGCATCTATCTGCCGCGCACGGAGGCGAGAGAAATCAGTGGCGGCTATGCCTGTTCCAGCGGAGGCTGCAGCAATGGCTGAGCCGCTGCAACCGCGTCCCGCGGTTCCGCCCTTCGAGCCGCCGGCGCTGCCATCGCTGATCACGGAGTCGAGCCGGCGGATCCTCTGGATCGTCGGCCTGTATCGCGCCGTCTGCGGCGCGCTACTGCTGGGCGCGGCGCTGTTCTTCGACCTGCGCGCTCTGTCCATCGCCGCACCCAATGCCTTCGTCACCGCGGCGGGGCTGTACTTCCTGTACGGGCTGCTCACGCTGTGGTGGGTGCAGCGCGACGCGCCGCTGCTGCCGTTGCCGGCATTGCTGCTTTCGCTCCTCATCGGCGACCTGTTCTTCCTCACGTTACTCATCTCTTCCGGCGGCGCGGCCGGCGGACCGCTGTCGATCCTGCTGTTTCCGCAACTCGCCGCCAGCGGCTGGCTGATGCGCACGCAAGTCGCATTCTTCCACGCCGCCCTCGCGAGCTCGGTATTGCTCGCGCTCGACGGCTGGCGGCTGCTTCAAGGCGTCATAGCCGGCGCCCAGCTGTTCCAGACCGGCCTGGTCGGATTCGGCTACTTCGCGACCGTCGGCATTGCGCTCGCACTCGGCCGTTACGCCAAGGCGAGCGAGGATCTCGCGGCGCAGCGCGGCATTGACGTCGCCAATCTCGAGCAGGTCAATCGTCTCATCATTCAGGACATGCAGGACGGCGTGCTGGTCGTCGACCTGAACGGCGTTGTCCGTGGCCATAACGCGCAGGTGACGCGACTCCTGGGCGGCTTCGGGCGCATGCGCGGCGGGATGCGACTGGCCGAATTCAGCTCGACTCTGCACGACTACTGGCGCCGGTGGCAGGAGGATTTCGCCGAGGCCTTGCCGCCGTTCAAGGTCGATGTAACGCAACGTCTGCTGCGCGTGCGCCTGGTGCGCATCGGCGCCGGGTTGAACGGCGGCACGCTCATCTACCTCGAGGACCTGGGAAGGGCACAATCCGAGGCGCAGCAGATGAAGCTGGCAGCCATGGGCCGGCTTACAGCGAGCATCGCGCACGAGGTGCGCAACCCGCTGTCCGCGATCAACCAGGCCGCTCAGCTCCTCGAGGAAGACGGCGCGGTCGCGCCGGAAGGCGAGCGACTGCTCTCGATGATTCGCAACAACGCCAAGCGCATCGACCGCATCGTCGGCGAAGTACTGCAACTGAACCGCCGCGACCGCCAGCAACCCGAAGTCGTGCCCATGGTCGAGTTCATGACCTCGCTGGTCGACGAGATCGTTCAGGCCGAGGCGATTCCGCCGCGCGGCGTCGTCATGCAGGTTCCCGACGACCTGTTGGTGATCTTCGATCGTGGCCACCTGAATCAGATCGTTTGGAACCTGGTGCGCAACGGGTGGCAGCATTGCCAGAAGAAGGAAAACAGCATTCGCATCCTGGCGCGCCCCGGGTACATGGGCGATGCCGTAATATTGGAGCTCAACGATGACGGGCAGGGAATTCCCGCGGAGCTGCGCGGGCAGATCTTCGAGCCGTTTTTTACCACGCGACCGGGCGGCACCGGCCTGGGGCTCTACATCGCGCGCGAACTGGCCGATGCGAACGGCGCCGCGCTGGAGCTCCTGCCGAAGGGACCTGGGGCGCACTTCCGCATCACGATGAAGCGCGCGCTAAGCCCGGCAGAGAAGTGAGAGCCTCTAACACGGGACATCGAGGGGAGCGAGCATGAGCCGGAAACCACGCGAGCGCGGACAACCCAAAGTGCTCGTCATCGACGACGAGCCCGATCTGCTGGAATTGCTCGAGCTCACGCTGTCGCGCATGGGACTAGACACGACGCGCGCGCAATCGGTGGCTGAAGCCATACGCCTTCTCGACGCCCAGGGATTCGACCTGTGCTTGACCGATATGCGCCTGCCCGACGGCGAAGGCTTGCGTGTGGTCGAGCACATCACCGAAAAGGGGCTCGACGTTCCGGTCGCGGTGATCACTGCCTTCGGCAGCGCGGAGAACGCGGTGGCGGCGCTCAAGGCGGGGGCATTCGACTATTTGGCGAAGCCGGTGGCGCTCGAGCAGTTGCGGGCTCTGGTCAAGCAGGCGCTGAAGGTGCCCGAGAAGCCTGCGGCGCCGTCTTCGTACCAGCTTCTCGGCGAGTCGCAGGCGATCATGCAGGTGCGACAGATGATCGATCGGCTGTCCAAGAGCCAGGCACCGGTGTTCATTACGGGTGAGTCCGGGAGCGGCAAGGAGCTCGCAGCGCGCATGATCCATCTTGGCGGGCCACGCGCCGAGCAGCCCTTCGTGCCCGTGAACTGCGGCGCGATCCCCGAGAATCTGATGGAAAGCGAGTTCTTCGGCTACAAGAAAGGCGCATTTACCGGCGCCGAGGGCGATCGCGACGGCTTCTTTCAGGCCGCGAATGGCGGCACGCTGTTTCTCGACGAAGTCGCCGACCTGCCGCTGCTGATGCAGGTGAAGCTTTTGCGCGCGATTCAGGAAAAGCGCGTGCGCAAGGTCGGCTCGACGACGGAAGAGCCGGTCGACGTGCGCATCATCAGCGCAACGCACAAGAAGCTGCCGGCGCTGGTCGAAGCAGGAGAGTTTCGCCAGGACCTGTTTTACCGACTGCACGTGATCGAGCTGGCGATGCCATCGTTGCGCGAAATGCGCGAGGACATACCGTCGATCGCCGATGCGATCCTGCGTAAAATGTCGCGCGCCGCGCCGGCGAAGCTCGACGCCGAAGCGGTCACCGCGCTGGAGTCGTACCCGTTTCCGGGCAACGTGCGCGAGCTGGAGAATATTCTCGAGCGCGGGCTGTCACTGGCGGCGGACACGCAGCAAATCACCGCCGAGGACCTGCACCTGACGCCGCCGCCGGAAGAGGCCGACGCGGCGCTTCCAACCGGCGACAAATGGCCGCTGCAGGATTATCTGGATCGCGTCGAACGTGCGGCGATCAACGAGGCGCTGGAGAAGACGCGCTACAACCGTACCGCGGCGGCGAAGCTCCTCGGCATCACCTTCCGGGCCATGCGGTATCGCATGGAAAGGTTGGGGATCAAATAATCGCAGCGTATTGGCAGCGCTTCCGACTCGCCTCTTTGTCGACCGCGCCGGGATCGTGCGCGCAGCGGCGCAAATGCCTTCGCCCAATTCGGACGAGCGGCCTGAGGGCGTCGCGATCACGCTGCTCGTCGTCCATAACATCTCGCTCCCGCCGGGGCGATTCGGCGGTCCGGCGATCGCCGCGTTGTTCACCAACCGCCTCGATCCTTCCACGCACCCCTATTTCGCGACGGTCGCACCGTTGCGCGTTTCCGCGCATTTCCTGATCGAGCGCGACGGCGCGCTCACCCAGTTCGTGTCTTGCGCGCGGCGCGCCTGGCATGCCGGCGCTTCGTCGTGGCGCGGCCGCGACCAGTGCAACGACTTCTCCATCGGCGTCGAGCTGGAAGGCACCGACGACGTGCCCTACGACGCCGCGCAGTACACCATGCTCGCGCGCCTCACGCGGGCTTTACGCAGGCGGTACCCGATCGTCGATATCGCCGGTCACAGCGAGATCGCGCAAGGCCGGAAGACCGACCCGGGTCCGGCCTTCGATTGGGCGCGTTACCGGCGCTTGGTCGCACCCCGCGGTGGTAGCCCGGGTTGAGCTCAAAGCGCGATCCCCGGGGCGGCGCGACGGTGACTGGCGAGGCCCCGGGGTTCGCTCCGCTCACCCCAGGCTACGGCCAGCATGCCATCTTGGAAAGAGGCGAATTCCAAGGTAAAATAAGAGGTTATGCAGTTTCTTGCCGACTATTTTCCGCTGCTCCTGTTTTTTGCCGCATTCAAGTTGTGGGACATTTATGTGGCAACTGCCGTCGCCATCGCCGCCTCGGTGGTGCAGATCGCGTACTTCCGCTGGCGGCGCGGGAAGGTGCAGACGGTGCATTGGCTGAGCCTCACGATCATCGTCACATTCGGCGGCGCGACGCTCCTGCTTCACGACGAGACCTTCATCAAGTGGAAGCCCACGGTTCTCTACTGGCTCTTCGCCGCCATCCTCGCCATCGGGCGCGGGATCTTCCGCCGCAACCTGATCGCGGCACTCATGAAAGACCTCACGCTCCCGGACCCGGTTTGGGCGCGAGTGACCTGGACGTGGGTCGCGTTCCTCCTCGCCATGGGCGCCGCCAATCTTTACGTCGCATCGCACTTCTCGACCGACACCTGGGTCAACTTCAAGGTCTGGGGCGGAATCGGACTGTTTTTCCTGCTGGCCATCGCGACGGTCGCGTCGGTTGCGCGCTACCTGCCCGACCGGCCATGATCGACGTTCCGGCAACGCTGCGCACGCGCCTGGCCGACTTGTCGCCGGTCGCACTCGAGATCGAGGACGACAGCGCCGCACACATCGGCCACGCCGGCGCTGCGGGAGGCGGCGGGCACTTTTCGCTGTTGATCGTGTCTGACGCGTTCAACGGCGTGTCGCGACTGAAAAGGCACCAGACCGTCATGGCCCGAGTCGCCGATTTGCTTCCAAACCCGATTCACGCGCTATCGATCAGGGCGCTGGCGCCTGAAGAGTTTTACTAACCAGAGTTGCACCTACAGAAGGACTGTCATCCATGCAGACGTTATTCCGACTATTCACCGCGCTGGCAGCAATCGCATTGCTGCTTGTCCCTCCGGTCGCGACAGCGCAGGAGGCGAAGAAGGCGCCCGCCAAGGCCGACGCGCCGGCCAAGGGCAAGGACCTTTATTCCCCCGCATTCTTCGATTTCATGTTCAAGCAGCGCACGGCGCAGGGCCAGCCCGACTCGCCGGAGCTCCGCGCGGCGATCCGCGACGAGCTCAACACCCGCGAGCTTCTCGTTCGCGAGGCGAAGAAACAGGGCCTGGACAAAACCGCGAAGGCCGAGATGGACCTTTCCGCGCAAACCGTGCTCGTCCGCGCCTACATGGCCGAGTATCTCAGGGTGCACCCGGTCCCCGATGACTTGCTGCGCAAGGAATACGACAACATCAAGAAGCAGATGGGCGACAAGGAGTACAAGGTGCGTCACATCCTGGTCGAGAAAGAGGACGAGGCTAAGGACATCATCGCCTCGCTGCAGAAGGGCGAGAAGTTCGAGAAGCTCGCCGAGCGCTCCAAGGACACCGGCTCCAAGGCGAACGGTGGCGACCTCGACTGGAACGCGCCGTCGAATTTCGTGAAGCCGTTTGCCGATGCGATGGTGACATTGCAGAAGGGCAAGTTCACGACCACGCCGGTACAAACGCAATTCGGCTGGCACGTCATCCAGCTCGACGACACCCGCGAGGCGAAAATCCCCGGCTTCGACGAAGTAAAGACCCAGCTCACACAACGGATGCAAGGACAGGTGGTCGATAAGTACTTGCGGGAGCTGCGCGCCAAGAACGGCATGTGACACGGCCGTTCCATCGCCGTGACGAGGGCAGGCGCCGCTTCGCCTGCCCTTTTTTGTTGTCTGGCTGACAGCGCCCGGCGTGCTGTAAGAGGAGCTCTGAACAGGTCCCGCACGAGCCGCGTTTCGCGCGGGGCTTGTTCAGAAGTCCATGCTATCCTTACTCCCGCGCTGCCGCTCCAATGTCATCGAATCCGCCGCCGGAGAAATGTTTATGGCGAAGATCCGTCATCCCAAAGACTTTGCCGCCGGCCTGATGTTCGTCGCCTTCGGCATCGCGGCGATCGCGATTGGCAGCGGATATCCGCTCGGCGTCGCCGCGCGCATGGGGCCGGGCTACTTTCCGCGCATCCTCGGCATCCTGTTGATCGTGCTCGGCGCGGTCGTGACGTTACGCGCGCTGCGCCTGGACGGCCCAAAAATAACGCTGGAATCGCCACGGCCGTTATTGATCGTGCTCGGCAGCGTCGTGATGTTCGGCATGACCGCGCCGTCGCTGGGCCTCGTCGTGGCGACGATTCTGTTGATCGTGGTTTCCAGCGCGGCAAGCACCGAGTTCCGCTGGAAAGAAGCGCTCGTCAGCGGCGTGCTCCTGGCGGCGCTGGCGGTAGCCGGGTTCATCTGGGGACTGGGATTGCAGTTCTCGGTGTGGCCGACATTCCTCGGGCGAAGCTAGCGCGATGGACCTGCTGGCACACCTCGGGCTCGGCTTCAGCGTCGCGCTGTCGCCGCTCAATCTCCTCTATGCGTTGATCGGCTGCCTGCTCGGCACATTGATCGGCGTGCTGCCCGGCATCGGGCCCGTCGCTACGATCGCCATGTTGCTGCCGATCACGTACGGCTTGCCGCCCATCGCGGCGCTGATCATGCTCGCCGGCATCTACTACGGCGCGCAGTACGGAGGGTCGACGACCTCGATTCTGGTCAATCTGCCCGGCGAAGCGTCGTCCGCCGTAACCTGCCTCGACGGTTACCAGATGGCGCGCAAGGGCCGCGCCGGCGCGGCGCTCTGCATCGCCGCGCTCGGCTCGTTCTTTGCCGGCTGCGTCGGCACTTTGCTGCTTGCGACTTTCGCGCTGCCGATGACCGAGCTCGCGCTCAAGTTCGGACCGGCGGAATACTTTTCCCTGATGGTCCTCGGCATGATCGGCGCCGTCGTGCTCGCGCACGGCTCGCTCCTGAAAGCGATCGCGATGATCATTCTCGGCCTGCTCTTCGGCATCGTCGGTACCGACGTCAACTCGGGCATGGCACGCTTTTCGTTCGGCATCCCTGAGCTGACCGACGGCTTAGGCGTCGCACAGGTGGCCGTCGGCGTTTTCGGCATTGCCGAAATCCTGATGAGCCTCTCCCGGAAGGAAAACCGCGACGTCCTGCAGCAGAAGCTGACCTCGCTGATGCCGAACCGCGAGGAGAGGCGCCGCGCGATTCCGGCGGCGATGCGCGGCACGGCGATCGGCTCGATGCTCGGCATCCTTCCCGGCGGCGGCGCGCTGCTCGCAGCGTTCGCCGCCTACGGCCTGGAGAAAAAAATCTCCAAGCGGCCCCAGGAGTTCGGCAAGGGAGCGGTGGAAGGTGTCGCGGGACCGGAGTCGGCGAACAACGCCGCCGCGCAGACCTCGTTCATTCCGCTGCTCACGCTCGGCATCCCTCCCAACGCCGTCATGGCGCTGATGGTCGGCGCGATGACTATCCACAACATCCAGCCCGGCCCGCAGGTCATGACGAGCAATCCGGGGCTGTTCTGGGGACTGATCGCTAGCATGTGGCTCGGGAATCTCATGCTGGTCGTGCTCAACCTGCCGCTGATCGGCATGTGGGTCAAGCTGCTGACGGTGCCGTATAGGCTACTCTATCCCGCGATCCTGCTGTTTTGTTCCATCGGCGTCTACAGCCTCTCCAACAGCACCGTCGATGTCTATATGACCGCGCTGTTCGGCTTCATGGGCTACGTCTTCGCCAAGCTGGAGTGCGAGCCGGCCCCGCTGCTGCTCGGCTTCGTGCTCGGTCCGCTGCTCGAGGAAAACCTGCGCCGGGCAATGCTGCTTTCGCGCGGCGATCCGACGGTGTTTTTCACGCGGCCGATTTCGCTCGCGATGCTCTTGCTCGCCGCGGTGCTGCTGCTACTGATCGTCGCGCCGCAATTCCGCAAGACGCGCGAGGAAGCGTTCCAGGAAGGCGAAGCGTAATCTCCATGAACGATCGCCGCGCTCCGACCGACGGGCATTCGGTGAGCTTCGACTGGACCGCGGCGTATCCGTCGCGGCGACAGCCGATCTTCGCGCGCAACGCGGTTGCAACCTCGCAGCCGCTCGCGACGCAGGCCGGCATCGCCATACTGCGCTCGGGCGGCAGCGCAATCGATGCCGCGTTAGCGACGGCGATCGCGCTCACCGTGGTCGAGCCTTGCAGCAACGGCTTGGGCAGCGATCTGTTCGCCATCGTATGGGACGGTCGCGAGCTCGCAGGCTTGAACGCGTCGGGTCGCGCGCCCGCGGCGTGGAACCCCGAGCGCTTCGCGCGCTATTCCGAAATGCCGCGCACCGGCTGGGACACGGTCACGATTCCCGGCGCGGTGTCGGGGTGGATGGCGCTGTCGCGGCGCTACGGCAAGCTGCCGTTCGCGGATCTGTTTGCGCCCGCCATCGGCTACGCGCGCGATGGCTTCGCGGTGAGCCCGGTCATCGCCGACAAGTGGGCCAAGGCGATACCGATACTCGGAAGCGTTCCCGGCTTTGCCGAGCATTTCCTGCCGCGCGGCCGCGCGCCGGAGCCGGGCGAGCTCTTCGCCTCGACCGCGCTGGCCGCGTCGCTGGAAAAGATCGCCGCGACCCAAGGCGAAGCGTTCTATCGGGGCGAGTTGGCCGAGAAGATGGTCGCGCATGCAAGAGCGAACGGTGGGGCGCACACGCTGGAAGACTTCGCGGCGCACGCGAACGACTGGGTGCAGCCGCTCGCGCTCGATTATCGCGGCCATACCGTTCACGAGATCCCGCCGAACGGTCAGGGCATCGCCGCGCTGATCGCGCTCGGGATTCTCGAGCAGTTCGATCTCGGCACAGAGCGTGTGGATTCGCCGGAAGTGCAGCACCTCGAGATCGAAGCGATGAAGCTCGCATTTGCCGACGTGTATCGTTACGTCGCCGATCCGCGGACGATGCAGGTCACCCCGGCGGAAATGCTCGACCCGGCATATCTCACGGCGCGGTCGCGGCTGATCGATCGCAAGCGGGCGCAGGACTTCAAACACGGCACGCCGCCGAACGCCGGGACCGTCTACCTCACCACGGCCGACGCCAGCGGCATGATGGTGTCGCTGATCCAGTCGAACTACATGGGCTTCGGCTCGGGGATCGTCGTTCCCGGCACGGGGATCAGCCTGCAGAACCGCGGCACTGGCTTCTCGTTGCAAGCCGATCATCCAAACCGCGTGGGCCCGGGCAAGCGGCCGTTCCATACGATCATTCCCGGCTTTATCACGCGCGACGGCGCGCCCTACGCAACCTTCGGCGTAATGGGCGGGCCGATCCAGCCGCAGGGTCATGTGCAGACGCTGGTGCGGCTCATCGACTACCGGCAACAGCCGCAGGCCGTGCTCGACGCGCCGCGGTGGAAGGTCAATGCGGGGCTCTCGCTCGACCTCGAGTCAAGCATGGCGCCCGCGGTGCGCGACGGTCTCGCCGCGCTCGGTCACAGCTTTGCATCGATTTCCGATGCCTATATGGACTTCGGCGCCGGGCAATTCATCGTGCGTACCGAAAGTGGTTACGTCGCGGCATCGGATCCGCGCCGTGACGGGCAGGCGGCGGGGTTCTGACACAAAAGGATCGCGTGCCCGGCCTTCCCCGCCTGCCACACGCTGGCGGCGTCGGCCGAGGCAGTCACAGCACACGACGCGTTCAATATCCGCGGCCCCAGTATTCGCAGAAGCGCTCGATGTTCCCCGGAAGATATTGCGCGTAGCTTCCCCACTTCTCATATTTGGGAAGCTTGATCTCGGCCATCGCCTGATCAAAGCATTTGCCCTGATCTGCGGCGGCCTTCACCGCGGCCGACAGGTCGTTGGTGTGCTGGATGAGGTTGCGCACATCCTCGCGCGTTCCCAGCCGCCCGACGTACGGATGCCCCGTGACCATGCGCGTCTCGAAAGTAGGTTGCTGAGCAGCGGCTCCAGACACGACGACCGTCGACAGCACGATGATTTGTATCCAGCGAACCATGATGGATTTCTTCCCTCGGTGACGTACCGCCATAGTAGCGGCTCAGCACAGGTTAACAGCTGCGTGTGCCTCGATCATCCGCGGCGCTTCGCCTTGATCGTCGACAACGGCAGCAACTCCGGCAACTCGATGCGCTTGCGGCCGGGTTCTGGCGCAGTCAGCGCTTCGGTCTCCCGCATTGTGGCAAGGCTGCGCCGCGCGAGCTCCTGATAGCTCCGCGTGCCCTCGATCTTCCATGCCAGCTCCTGATCGGTCAGCGCGCGCACGACCTTGGCGGGGACGCCCGCTACGAGTGTGCGCGGCGGCACGACCATGCCCGCCTTGACGAACGCCATCGCAGCGACGATTGCCGATTCGCCGATGACCGCGTTGTCGTTGACGACCGCGTTCATTCCGACCAGCGCGTTTTTCTGCACCATGCAGCCGTGCAGGATCGCGCCGTGCCCGATATGGCCCCCCTCCTCGACGACGGTGTCGGTGCCGGGAAAGCCGTGCATCACGCAGCAATCCTGGAGGTTCGCGCCAGCGCAGACACGAATGCGCCCGAAGTCGCCGCGCAGGCTGGCCGAGGGGCCGATGTAACAGCCTGCGCCGACCAGCACGTCGCCGATGAGAACCGCGCTGGCGTGGACGAACGCACCCTTGGCGACGACAGGCGTCAAGCCGTTGATCGACCAGACCCGCAACGATCGTTTCGCGGCAACTTTCTTACGCGTCATGAATGCTGATGGCCTGGGATGCCGGGACTCGCTGCGCTCGTCCCGGGCTATAGGTTCTACGGGCACTCATCCGACCCAGACTCTGGCATTGCGGAACATCCGCATCCACGGCGAATCCTCGCCCCAGTCTTCGGGGTGCCAGGACATCTGCACGGTGCGGAACACGCGCTCCGGGTGCGGCATGAGGATCGTGAAGCGGCCGTCGGCGGTCGTCAATCCAGTGATGCCGCCCCGCGAGCCGTTGGGGTTGTACGGATACCGCTCCGTCGCCGCGCCGCGATGATCGATGAAGCGCAGGCACGTCAGCGGCTCAGCCGCGGCGAGCTGCGCGGCGTCGCGGAACTCGGCATAACCCTCGCCGTGCGCGAGTGCCACCTGAATGCGGCTGCCCCCCATGCCGGCGAAGAACAACGACGGCGAACGCTTCACTTCGAGCAGCACCAACCGCGCTTCGAACTGTTCGCTCTTGTTGCGCACGAAATGCGGCCAGTGCCCGGACCCGGGAATCAGCTCGTGCAGATTGCTCATCATCTGGCAGCCGTTGCACACGCCGAGCGCGAAGGTATCGGCGCGAGCAAAGAACGAAGCAAATTGGTCGCGCGCCCGTGCGTTGAACAGGATCGACTTGGCCCAGCCTTCGCCGGCGCCGAGCACGTCGCCGTAGGAAAAGCCGCCGCCGGCGACGATGCCCTTGAATCCCGTAAGGGCCGTGCGCCCCGCGATGATGTCGGTCATGTGGACGTCGTACGCGTCGAAGCCGGCACGGTCGAACGCGGCAGCGATTTCGATATGGCCGTTGACGCCCTGTTCGCGCAGGATCGCGACGCGCGGGCGCACGCCTTTCGCGATAAACGGCGCGGCGATATCGTCGGCCGGATCGAAGGAGAGCCGTGGCGACAGTCCTGGATCGCCGGTATCGAGGAGCCGCTCGTATTCCTGATCGGCGGCTTCGGGATGGTCGCGCAGCCGTTGCAGCGCGTGCGTCGTGCGCGACCACGCGCGGTGGAGATCGATGCGCGACTCGTCGAGCAACACCACAGTCTCGCGCGATACCCGCACGCGGTTGCCTTGCATCGGCTCGCCGACGGCAACGCAGCGCAGGCCTGCCGCCTCGAACGCGGCGACGACGTCATGGCGGTCCGCCGCATGAGCTTGCAGCACTGCGCCCAGCTCTTCGTTGAAGAGCGCCGCGATCGGCGCACCGGGCAGCTCGTCCAGCGCGATGGCAAGCCCGCAGCGGCTCGCGAACGCCATTTCGGCGAGGGTAGCGAACAATCCGCCGTCGGAGCGGTCGTGGTAGGCGAGCAGCCTGCCTTGCGCGTGCAGCGCCTGCACCGTTGCGAAAAATCCCTTCAGCGACTCGGCATCGTCGAGGTCAGGGGCGACGCTGCCCAACCTGCCGTGAACCTGCGCCAGCGCCGAGCCGCCGAGCCGGTTCTGGCCGTCGCCGAGATCGACGAGAAGCAGAATCGTCGCGCCCTGATCGAGACGCAATTGCGGCGTCAGCACGCGACGCGCGTCAGGAAGCGGCGCAAATGCAGAGACGATGAGCGAGATCGGCGCCGTGACGGCGCGCTCCGTGCCAGCCTCGCTCCAGGTCGTGCGCATTGCCATCGAGTCCTTGCCGACGGGAATGCTGATGCCCAGCGCCGGGCACAGTTCCATCGCCACCGCGCGCACCGTGTCGTACAGCGCCGCATCCTCACCCGGGTGGCCCGCCGGTGCCATCCAGTTGGCCGAGAGCTTGACGTCGGCGAGGCTGCGAATCCCCGCGGCCGCGAGATTCGTGATCGCCTCGCCGACAGCCATTCGCCCCGACGCCGGCGCGTCGATCAGTGCCAGCGGCGTGCGCTCGCCCATCGCCATCGCCTCGCCTGCGTAGCCATCGAAGTCCATCAGCGTCACCGCGACGTCGGAGACCGGCACCTGCCATGGGCCGACCATCGGATCGCGGGCACAAAGGCCGCCGACGGTGCGATCGCCGATCGTCACCAGGAAAGTCTTGTCGGCTACCGCCGGGAACTGCAGCACGTGGTACGCGGCCTCGCGCAGGTCGAGCGCCTCCCCATCGAAAGGCTCGAGCCGGCGCGCTACGTGCGCGACATCGCGCGTCATTTTTGGCGGCTTGCCGAGCAGGACCGAGAGGTCCATGTCGACGGACGCGTTGTGCAAGACCGGATCCTCGACGCGCAACCGATGATCCGGCGTCGCGCGTCCCAGTACCGCGAACGGGCAGCGCTCGCGCTCGCAGATCGACGTGAACGACGCCAGCGCTTCCGGCCGGATGGCGAGCACGTAACGCTCCTGCGCCTCGTTGCACCAGATCTCGCGCGGCGACATTCCGGGCTCCTCCGAGGGAATCGCGCGCAGGTCGAGCTGTGCGCCCTTGCCGCCGTTGTGCGCAAGCTCCGGCAGCGCGTTGGAAAGCCCGCCGGCGCCGACGTCGTGAATCGACAGGATCGGGTTCGCATCGCCTAATTGCCAGCAACGATCGATGACTTCTTGCGCGCGACGCTGGATCTCGGCGTTACCCCGCTGCACCGAGTCGAAGTCGAGATCGGCGGTGTTGGCGCCCGTCGCCATCGATGACGCCGCACCGCCGCCCA